>ERZ791865.2415-NODE-2415-length-13332-cov-3.483317_pt1 | contig 13332 bp, 8 predicted proteins | sample MGYA00509942_ERZ791865 | MGnify/ENA primary metagenome ERZ791865 (study PRJEB30046, sample SAMN00792098) | human gut metagenome | study: EMG produced TPA metagenomics assembly of the A metagenome-wide association study of gut microbiota in type 2...
GACATATGGTTCTGAGAAGTAAAAATCGTAATAGTATAGCATATAACCATTCGATGAACAGATATTCCAGTTATGAAATAGTTTCCTAAAATATTTTTCATGCCATGCACAGTGATAGACGCATAGTGCAAGTTGAATTGATTGTTTAGAAGAGAAAAGAAATGATCCGCCTTTGATAATGTCTGGTTCGCTTCCTTCGGCGTCGATTTTAATGAATAAATTATCATTTTCAAGATGTTTTTCTTTTATAAAATCATCAAGGGAAATGTGTGTATCATCAGAATAGGATGAAACAAATTTTTTAATTATGACAACTTTGTCTTTGTAGTTTTTGTATGTTTTTTTCAGTGCCTGAATCCATTCATTAGAACATTCAAAAATGTATACTTTCTTTACAGCGTCGATATAATCAATAGGGAAAAAACCTTCAGCACCACCAATATCAAGAATTACACTATCTTTTTGAGGATGAAATTCTTCTGTTGTATATCGATGTGGTGATTGCGTGTCCTGCTCAAGTAGGATATTTTTAAAATAGCGTGCAGCACGGTATTTATTTGTAAATGCAGGTTTTAAATAAATATCAAAATTATGATAATTTGTAAAATATAAATTACTTGTCTTATCTTTTTTGATAGAAATATCAGAAGATTTGTATTGCTCTGTAAATTTATATGGAAATACATTTACTTTATTATCGTTTAAATATTTAGCTATTTTCATGTAGTCAGGGTTATCTTGTCTGGCTAGGTAATTGATTATTTTTTTCTTTTTTAATCGGCCGGATAATTCACATAAAATAAATTCCAAATCGTTTTGAGCTAGTTTATATGGTAATCTTTGCATAATGTATTACTCCTTTTCAAAGGTTATTTCATATACGTTAAATTCTGCACCGAAGTCAACTGCATCGGTAATAAGATTTAAGTATTTAATATTATTATCTTTAGACAAATAATTTAGATAACTATCGAGATAGAGAAGTTTTTTGTTTCCTAAGTTTAAGTTATGCAAGCGTTTATTAAGTATGATTGAACGTGTATTAACTTCATTGTAATTGTATGTAGACATATCAGAATAACTAGCACTGTCATTTGCATCTTCAGAACTATCAAGGAATTGTGTAGTATCAATAAATAAGTATGTTTTTTTCGTCTGATCAATTGACGACAATAAATTTGACTGATTAAAAAAAGATGAATTGGACATATATATAAAACTATCACATTTATATATTAATGGTGCGTATATTGTCATATGCCAACGACTTGGAGAAACAATTATTATATTTGAGTTTGTTGACAGATTTTCAATATAGTCGATATTTTTAGTTGTTGGAAAGAAATAAGAACATTGTTTTGTAGCAAGTATGATATCTATTGATAAACTTAAAACTATAACAATTGAAAATAAGGTCATGTATATTTTTGCGTTGTGAAATAGTTTATTAAATAGTGAAAAAGTAATGTAAACAAATAAAATGCTTATTATAGGATAAACAATAAAAAGATAACGTGTAGTGAAATTGGACATTAATGATATATCAACGCGATAACTGCAGATAACAACAATAAATACAAATGTAATTATAATTGATAGTAAAAACCAATTAAATTTTTTAAACAGAGAAACGATTGTTTTTTCTTTCAGAAAGGTTTTGAAACGTTTCTTCAGTTTTATGAAAAACGTTTCTTTTCTAAATAGAAAACTAAAAGAAAAGAATAAAATGATTAATACTAATAAAACTACAGGAAAATAGAGCATAATACCTTTACTGTATGGAGAGACGATGGAAAATCCAAATATATCTACAAAAACCATATATATACAGGTGAAAAAGTAGTATTTAAAAATAATCTGGTCATAATTTTCAATATCATCAGTTGTAAATGCCTTATAGGATGTGTCAGTATCATCTACAAGATCTGATGCGTCATTATTATTAGTAAAAGCTTGAGCAGTGGATGTAGTATATTTCCCTTCATCACGGAATTTAAATGTCTGAACTCCGAGCATATGATCAAGTGTAGCGGGGAAGATTGCAATAGAAAGTGCAACTCCAAGGATCATGAATCCTGCATATTTAGCCAAGACATGCCATTCCTTTTTAACCATCCAACATATACACATAATGGCAGTAAGCATAAATGCATATGGAAGGAAGAAATGATGTGTTAAGGCTCCCAGACACGTAAATATTGCTAACTTGATATAAGTTGAGATTTTTTTTCTGGAAGCGGTATCATAGTATAATTTGGCGTTATAATAAGCGAGAATAACGGCAAACATTGTAACCATAGTATACATACGGATAAATATCACCATAGACAAAGTTCCGACATTAAATGTGTTAAAAATAACACCTAATATTCCAACATATCTGGATTTGGACATGATTAATAAAAGCCTATAAAGAAATATAGACATAATAATATAGCACACAATATTAATAATAAAGCCTAATGCGGGAATGTATTGGTCAACAAAAAAAGATGATAAAAAGTGTAATGCAAAGAAGTAAAGAGGTGGGTGCATATCACAAGCCATATTATAATATACAGAACCAAATGAAAAACGTTCTCCTTTCTGAACAGTTAAATAATTTTTAAGCACTTCACCGGAAAGCCATTCATTACAGTTTTTATCATAATTATCATCATCAGATGAATATATATATGGTTCATAATAACTATTTGCAAGTCCAAAACTCCATTCTTCGTCAGAATGCGTTCCCTGTTTTTCTACAAAAAAACCATAACTAAATCTACAAATTCCAGCAAGAATAACTAAACATAATATGATATATACTGTTTTGTTAGAGTTAAAAAACTTTTTCATGTAATCCTCCTATGATAAACGAATAACATAAATTTAACATATTTGAAAAGAGAATGCTATATGTGTGTATTCGTTTTATTTAATATTTGTATTAACATTTTTCTATATAAAATAAAAATAATGAGGGCTATTGATAAAACATATAGTATAAATGCAAACATAGGTTTAAATTTTAAATAAAATAGGAAGATGACTATAGAAAGGATGATAAATAAATAACGTTTCCAGGTATATTTAATAGAATTTTTCAGTTTGTAGCATAATACAGTTTCGGAAATTACATACCAAATTATAAATGTACATAAACTGGAAAATGCAATATAGGTTATATGGGATGAGGATAAACATATAAATAAATCAAGGCAGGAACATAAAATGAGTGCAATAGAATTGATTGTTGTATATGCCCTGCTGCATTTTAATACTTTAAAGAAGTTGCAACTTACCAATAAAAGCAATGATCGGAAAATAATTGTACAATATAATATAGAAAGTATAGAGATACAATTTTTATATAAAGGCAGAAAATGTTCAATAAACATTTTCATAATATAAAAAGATGATAAAAGAAGAATAGTTACTATACACAGAATATTACTGGATATATTATAATATTTTAAATACTTTTTTGAGTCGATACGGGAAAGATACGGATAAATTAAATTTGATATTATAGAAACGATCATATATATGCCGGAAATTAGTGTAGCAGAAAAAGAGTACATTGCAAAATCTGTACTTGAATAAAAAATATTAACGAAGATACAATCAACGTTTAGTATTAGTAGTCCGATATGCTCGGATACCATAAATGCTATTCCCTTTTTTAAAAGAACAAATATATTTGCTTTTGAAGGTATTGTGTATTTGCCAAATACTAAGGTGCGATTTTGACATAACGAAAGAGTTGAACTAAAAATAATAATGGCTGTTGATATAATTAAAGTATAAATATATGTTGTTTTAGAGAAAACAGCCATTGATATTATCATTAAAAGAGTCAGACAATAGTGCGATATTAATAATACCGCATCTTTGGTAAAATTTTTTGTAAATTGATTTATACTAGAAAAATAGCATCTAATATTGATTATAGGAATATTGAATGCTATAAATACAAATGTAATATATTGTTTATATGATAAGTGACTTTTTGATATAAATAAAATGGCAGACAAAAATATATAGGATAAAATTGTAATTATAATGAGTAAACGATTGTAATATCGGAAATGTTCCTCAGGTAAGGCATCAAAATTCAGACTACCATATTTGATGTAAATTCCATGAATTAATCCAAAAGATAACAGCCCAGAATAAGATGAATACAGTAAAAATGTACGATAAAGGGAATAATCATCTATATTCATTATTTTTGGAAGAAAAAGGCAGGTTAATACATTAACTAAAATTGTAGAAATGTTTGTAAGAACAACTGCAATAACATTTTTTTTATCTGAAGCTTTAATCATAATTATTTCCTTGATTATATGTATTGTTACAATTTATTTTAGCAGAAAAGACAAGAATAGCAATATAATTCTTGCTACCATCATACAATTGTGCTAAAATCAAACAGGATTGAGATAATGAGAAAATGGAGGCACACACATGAAGAAATTAATTTTAGTTACATCACCACCAGCCTGTGGAAAGACATTTATTTCCAAACAGGTGGCAAAGGCACTGCCTAATTGTGTATATCTTGATAAGGACACATTAATTGTTCTTTCAAAGCAGATCTTTGTAGTAGCTGGTGAGGAATATAACCGTTCATCCGATTTCTTCCAGAAGAATATCCGCGACTACGAATATTATTGTGTACTGGATCTTGCATTTGAAGCACTGGAATACAATGATACAGTTCTTATAAATGCACCATTCACGGATGAGATCAGAGATGATGAATATCTTGACAATCTCCGCGCAAAGCTTGCAGAAAAAGGTGCAGAGCTCTTTGTAATCTGGGTAAATACCAGAAAAGATGTCTGTCACGAAAGAATGATCAAGCGTGCATCAGACAGAGATACATGGAAGCTGGAGCACTGGGATGAGTATATCAACAGCCAGAACTTCAATCCACCGACAAATATCAAAGAACTCTTTATATTTGAGAATTCTTCCGATGAAGAGTTTAAAGCGTCTATAGAAAAGGTTGTTAAGGCAATCAGAGGTTGATAGGGATTTTGAGTATTGCAACAGGAATCAGCGATGTTTTCTGTTGCAATATTTATATAGAAGAACAGAAATCAGGAGGAACAGGACATGGCGGTTATCAGAAGCTTTAAAGCATTCAGACCAAGACCGGATATCTGCGACAGAGTGGCAGCATTGCCATATGATGTATATAACAGAAAAGAAGCCTGCGAGGAAGTGCGTCGGGAGCCGATGTCATTCTTAAAGGTAGATCGCGCAGAGACATCATTTGATGACAGTGTAGATACCTATGCACCGGAAGTATATAAGAAGGCTGGGGATCTTCTGCATGAGATGATGGAGGATGGCACTTATATCGAAGAAGAAAAGCCGGTTTACTACATATATGAATTGATTATGGACGGACGTCATCAGACAGGTTTAGTTGCCTGTGCATCGATCGATGACTATATGAATAACGTGATCAAGAAACATGAGAACACCAGAGAAGACAAAGAACAGGATCGTATCCGCCATGTAGAAGCCTGCGGTGCGCAGACCGGACCGATCTTCCTTGCCTATCGTTCGATTGATATCGTAAATCAGATCATTGACCGGGTAAAGTCAGGAGAGAAGCTGTATGGCTTTACTTCCCCTGATGGTATTACACATAATGTATGGATCATTAATGATGCAAATGATATCCGGACAATTCAGGATGCGTTTGCCGGTATCAATGAGATCTACATAGCAGACGGACATCATCGTTCTGCTTCCGCTGTAAAAGCAGGACTGCATATGAGAGAGAAGCATCCGGATTATACCGGAGAGGAAGAATTCAATTATTTCCTGTCGGTTCTGTTCCCGCATGATCAGTTGATGATCCTTCCGTATAATCGTGTTGTAAATGATCTGAACGGCATGACGGATGAAGAATTTTTAAAGAAGCTTGAAGATAAATTTGAAATAGAAGCCTGCAGCAAAGCTGTATCACCGGAGAAGAAGGGCAGCTTTGGTATGTATATGGATGGCAGCTGGTATAAATTAACGGTGAAGGACGGCGTGGTTCCGGAGGATGTCGTCGGTTGTCTGGATGTATCTGTGCTTCAGGAAAATGTTCTGGCACCGATGCTTGGAATCGGCGATCCGAGAACGGACAAACGGATTCAGTTTGTCGGTGGTATTCGCGGACTGTCCGAGCTGGAACGATTGGTAGACGGCGGAAAGAAGGTAGCATTTTCCATGTATCCGACATCGATCACGGAGTTATTCGATATCGCAGATGCAGGCAAACTGATGCCACCGAAGTCAACATGGTTTGAACCAAAGCTTCGAAGCGGAATCTTTATCCACAAGATAGTATAAACAGAGTACACAAGAGGAGAATGGGTTATGACAAAGAACACAGAGATTTTCGTTCTGAATCAGGATGAGGTTATGGCGATTACGGGGGCGAGACATGGTGATCCACATCATATACTGGGGATGCATGTCTGTTTGGCTGATGTATACGTAAATGCATTTCTGCCGGATGCGGCAGAGGTTTATGTAGTGGATGAAAAAAATCAGACAGAATATCCGATGCACGTGGAATACGCCGATGGATTTTTTACTGTAAAGCTTGAGAATAAAAAGCCGTTTGCATATCAGTTGAAGATTGTTCGGAAGGTATGGGATGCAGACGGAGAAGAAGCAGATGAAGCGATCATGATAAAGGATGCGTACAGCTTTTCTTATTCTGCGGATCTTGAAAAAGTAATGCAGGTGGTAAACGGAGAGGATGACATTGAATCAGGCTTCCGTATCAAAGAGTTATTTGGTGCAAGAAAGATGAACTTTGATGGCACAGAGGGCGTGGCGTTCTGTATTCAGGTTCCGGGCTGTGTCAGAACCAGTGTGGTTGGTGATTTCAATAACTGGGACGGCAGAGTGAATCCGATGCGGAAGATTGACTATACGGATTTATTTGAGCTCTTTATTCCTTATGATATTGACCGGACCAGATACAAATTTGAAGTATTATATGAAAATGGTGCAACAGACATTTTCTCAGATCCATATGCAACGGCATTTGAACCGGTTCCGGGTAATGCGTCCTTATTTACAGAGCTAACCTATGACTGGACGGATGCAGCATATATGGCTGACCGAAAGAAGAAGGATATCAGCATGGAACCTGTGAATATTTATGAGGTTCATATGCAGACATTTAAGACCGGTAAAGATGGAGAACAGCTTTCTTACCGGACATTTGCAAAAGAGATTGCGGCCTATGCAAAGAGTATGAAATATAATTATATAGAGCTTATGCCGATCATGGAATATGCGGAGGATGATACATGGGGATATGATACGACGGGTATCTATGCGCCGACATCCAGATTTGGAACGCCTGTGGATTTTATGGAAATGGTTGATTATCTTCATGCAAAAGGCATCGGTGTGATCCTTGATATGGTACCGGTCATGGATATTGATTGCATGACTTACTGGTTGGAGATGTATCATCTGGATGGTATCCGTCTGGATAATAAAGAGTTGATCCGTTCCTTCCGTAAGGTGACAGGAGACAGATATGCAGATGTTATGGTAGATCTTACATGGAATACCACAGGGGTTGCAAAGCTTACGGAGTATATGAAGACTGCACCGGATCGCAGGGAGAATTTTGTAGACTATGTATCCGCTGTGACCGGATTTATTTCAGAAGATGAAGAAGTGAACGCATTATCACATGATCAGGTGGCATATGGTCAGGGCAGCTTCATAGAGAAGATGCCGGGCGGCTATGAAGACAAATATGCGGATCTTCGTACATTTTATGGCTTGAATATGTTCCTTCCGGGTAAAAAACTGATGTTTATGGGACAGGAGCTTGGAATGTTTGGCGGCTTTGATGGCTATCATGTTATTGACTGGAGTGTTCTGGAGTTTGAAGCAAATAAATATCTTCAGAAATATGTAAAGGATCTGAATGCCTTATATCTTACAGAGCCAGCATTTTATGAAGCGGACAAGCTTCCATTTGTATTTGCAGGAGAGCAGGAGCCACATACCGTATGCTTCACAAGAACAGACAGCAGGGGTTCTGCCTGTTATGTAGCTGCGAACTTTGGAACTTCAGATCAGAAGAACTATGTATTACAGACCGGAGCTCCGGGAACTTATAAAGAGATCTTCTCCAGTGATGCTGCAAAGTATGGTGGAGAGGGAAATAACAACAAACAGCAGAAGGTGACGAAGGACGGTGATATCGAGATTGTTCTCCCGGCACTTTCAATCACAGTATTGAAGAAGGTGAAATAATTAAGTGATAGGTATAGCATTGACGGAGAAGCTGGCAGATACTACAGAGTCAACATCAGAAACGGCATCGGAGATCGTACAGGATGCAGAACAAAAAGCTGGATTGCTCAAACAGTATATGACAGATCTGCTGGATTGGTGCATGTCAAAGGTTGGAAGCCTGGTAGTGGCGGTTATCTTTATGGTGATCGGATTTCGGGTTGTGAAATGGATCATCAAGCTGATAAAGAGAACCTTTGACCGTTCCAATATGGATGTCAGTGTCGCAGGATTTTTACTGTCTGCCATCCGTATTCTGATGAATTTTATAATATTGATAACAGCGGCATCCATTGTCGGTTTTCAGGTTACTTCATTTGTTACATTGCTTGGAACGGCGGGTGTGACGATCGGTCTTGCGTTGCAGGGCAGCCTGTCCAATCTTGCCGGTGGTGTGCTGATCCTGATATTGAAACCATTTCATATAGGTGACTATATTATCGAGAATAATACCAAATGTGAAGGTGAGGTTGTATCGATCGATATATTCTATACAAAGCTTAAAACGATCGATAATCGTTCCGTAGTCATACCAAACGGAAATATATCGAATACATCACTTGTGAATGTTACTTTACATGATAAGAGACGGGCAGAGATCAAGATAGGTGTCGGTTACGAAGAAGATCTGGACAAGGTAAAGCGTGTGGTACTGGATGCGGTAAAGACAGTTCCGGGATATCTGGCGGACGAAGTCGTGGATTTCTTCATTGATGAATTTGCCGACAGCAGCATTATGATATGTGTTCGGTTCTATGCGAAGATCGACCAGTACTGGGATTCCGTCTGGGCAGCCAGATGGAATATCAAGAAAGCATTTGATGAAAACGGCATCGTTATTCCATACAATAAACTGGATGTCAACCTCGATTCTTGCAAAAAAACAGATAATCGAGTATAATAATCGGTTGTGATATGAAAACTAGATAATTGTGTTATAGTTTTACTATATTCGAGTTCAATAGACATTACCAATCAGAGGACGCTTTCGCTCGTTTTCCCGCTGTGTAACTTCGAACTAACCTCGGATAAACCTCGGTAAGGTCTCAGTTAGGTCTGCAGCGGTACTAAGATGCCGCTTATATGCGCCATCTAAGGACCGGCGACCTCAAATGCCTCTGTATTGGTAAGTCATTAAACTCGAATAAGCTAAAAATATCACACAATTATCCGTAGATATAATAGATTAGGAGTGATTTAGAAATGACAAAGATTGATATTATTTCCGGTTTCTTAGGTGCCGGAAAAACAACTCTGATCAAGAAGCTGATCGAAGAAGGTTTTAAGGGCGAGAAGCTTGTGCTGATTGAGAATGAATTTGGCGAGATCGGTATTGATGGCGGATTCTTAAAGGATGCCGGTGTACAGATCACTGAGATGAATTCCGGTTGTATCTGCTGCTCATTAGTTGGAGATTTTGGTACGGCTTTAAAGAAGGTTATTACAGAATATGCACCGGACAGAATCATTATCGAGCCATCCGGTGTTGGTAAGCTTTCAGATGTTATCAAGGCTGTAAAGGATGTTGCAGAAGAAGTTGAAGTACAGCTTGACAGCTATACAACAGTTGCAGATGTATCAAAGTGTAAGATCTACATGAAGAACTTTGGTGAATTCTTCAATAATCAGATCGAGAGTGCAAATACGATCGTATTGAGCAGAACACAGACAGCTTCTCAGGATAAGATCGAGAAGGCAGTTGCCATGATTCGCGAGCACAATGCAGAAGCTACGATCATCACAACTCCATGGGATGATATTGATGGTTCTAAGATTAAAGAAGCTATGCAGAATCATAAATCCGTTAAGGACGCTTTATTTGAGGATGAAGATGAGCATGAGCATCACCATCATCACGACCATGACGATGAATGTGGCTGTGGCGATCATGACCATGATCATGAACATCATCATCACGACCATGACGACGAATGTGGTTGTGGCTGCCATGACCACGATCATGAACATCATCATCATGACCATGACGACGAATGTAGTTGTGGCTGTCATGATCACGATCATCACCATCACCACCATGCAGATGAGGTATTTACAAGCTGGGGTAAGGAAACTCCACATAAGTTTAATGAAGATAAGTTAAAAGAGACTCTGGATGAGCTTGCTAACACAGAGGAATATGGTATTATCCTTCGTGCAAAGGGTATCGTTCCAAGTGATGGTACAGACTGGTTATACTTTGATCTTGTACCGGGTGAGTATGAGATCCGTAAGGGAAATCCGGATATCACAGGTAAGTTATGTGTGATCGGAAGCAAACTGGCAGAAGACAAGCTTGCAGAGCTGTTTGAGGTATAGGAGAAAATGATGGCAAGACAACAGGAAACAGAGATTCCGGTTTATGTATTTATGGGCTTCCTTGATAGTGGTAAAACTACATTTGTGAAGGAGACATTATTAGACCGGGAATTCACCGGAGGCGCCAAGACCCTGCTTCTTGTATGTGAAGACGGTGAAGAAGAATATGACGAGAAAGATCTGAAAAAGAAAAATATTTTTCTGGAATTCATAGAAGAAGATCAGTTGAACACAGAGCACCTGTTAGATCTGCAGGACAAATATCAGCCGGAGCAGGTTATGATCGAATACAATGGTATGTGGAAGCTGGATAAGATTTTTGATATCCGTGTGCCGAAGGGATGGACCGTTGTCCAGGTATTATCCTTTGTAAATGCTGAGACATATGATGTATATCAGCAGAATATGAAAGCAACTATGATGGATCAGGTTAACAGTGCGGATATGGTAGTATTTAACCGTTGTGATGAGAATTCCAAGCGTGCAGAATGGCGCAGAGGGATCAAGGCAGTCAACAGACGGGCACAGATCATCTTTGAGATGAAGGATGGTTCGATCGCACCGGATGTGAATGACGAAGAAGATCTGCCATATGATGTAAAGGCTGACGTGATCGAGCTGAACGATGAGGATTTCGGTATCTGGTATGTGGATGCCTCCGATCAGCCGGATCGTTATGTCGGTAAGAAGATCCACTTCCGTGGCATGGTATTCAAGCCGAAACAGTATGGTAAGAATGCATTTGTACCGGGACGTTTTGCGATGACCTGCTGTGTAGAGGATATTACATTTGTAGGCTTCAAATGCTATTACGATGGCTCTAAGAATCTGGTTGACAGACAGTGGGTAGATGTAACAGCAACGATCAAGAAAGAATACTATCCTGATTTTGAGGGAGATGGTCCGGTTCTCTATGCAGAGAAGGTTGTGCTGACCGGTCCGCCGGAAGAAGAGGTTGTATACTTCAGTTAAAGGAATAAAGTAAAAAGAATAAAATGCATTTGACTTTTTGAGTAGATACAAGTAGTATAAATGCAGGCGTATAAAAAGCTGCCGTCAGGCAGCTTTTTATATTCAGGTCTGACTTGCTCCCGTGGAGAGACGGCAGGGATGTCGAAAGGAGCAGATGCAGATGTACAGTAAAGTAACAAGTGGTGGAGTCCTTGGCGTAGAAGGACTTCTGATCCAGGTAGAAACAGACATTAATGATGGTTTACCAATGTTTAATATGGTAGGCTTTTTGTCTGCGTGCGTAAAAGAGGCCGGAGAACGAGTGAGAACAGCCCTTAAGAATTCCGGCTTTCAGATACCTCCTAAAAGGATTACGATCAATCTATCACCGGCAGATATCCGTAAGGAAGGAACTGCCTATGATCTTCCCATTGCCATAGGAATTATGGTATCTATGGGGATTATTCCGTCTGAAAGAACAGAAAATATTTTAATCTTAGGCGAACTGGGGCTTGACGGCAGAGTAAATGCTGTGTCAGGAATACTCCCGGTTGTTCATCATGCAGTAAAACAAGGTATCACACGCTGTCTGGTTCCTGCCGATAATGCTGAAGAAGCAGCATTGATCCGCAATATGGAGGTTATACCGATTCATACTCTATGTGAAGCGGAAGCATATCTGAATGACAGGATTGCGATCGAACCGGCGTATGTGGATGTTGAAGCCCTGCTTGATCAGGAAGAAAATGATGAGACAGGAGATTTTGCGGATATTAAAGGGCAGGAGATATTAAAACGAGGAATGGAGATTGCGGCTGCCGGTATGCATAATATACTGATGACAGGCCCTGCCGGTTCAGGGAAATCCATGATCGCCAAATGTCTGCCGACCATTCTTCCCGGGCTTTCGTTTGAGGAAAGTATCGAGATAACAAAGATTTACAGTGTGGCAGGTCTTTTGAAAAAGAATCAGTCGATCATTACCGGACGCCCATTTCGTTCTCCGCATCATACTGTATCGGCCATTGCTCTTGCCGGGGGTGGAACGATCCCAAAACCGGGTGAGATCAGTCTCAGTCATAATGGGGTGTTGTTCTTGGATGAATTGCCGGAATTTAACCGGAATGCTCTCGAGGTTATGCGGCAGCCGTTAGAGGATCGGGAGGTTACGATTGCGAGGATTCATGGCAAATATGTATATCCTGCGAGCTTTATGCTGGTAGCAGCCAGAAATCCATGTCCCTGTGGTATGTATCCGGATCTGAATAAATGCACCTGTTCGTACAGACAGATCCGGCAATATAATGCAAAGATCAGCAGACCGTTATTAGATCGAATCGATATCAATGTAAACGTACAAAAAGTTGCTTACGAAGACCTTCTCGGAACGAAAAAAGCAGAGACATCAGCCCAAATTCGAAAGCGTGTGCTGGCTGCACAGAAGATACAAAGGGAACGCTATAGATCAGAGAGCTTTCATTTTAATTCACAGTTAGACGGCAGACGCACACAGAAGTATATCAAGTTGGGATCGGCGGAAGAGGCGATGATCCGTGATGTATTTGAGAAGACAGATCTGTCGGCGAGAGGATATAACAGAGTGCTTAAGATAGCGAGAACTATCGCGGATCTTGATGGAAGTCCCGAGATCAGGGAGATACATCTGAAAGAGGCCTTGTTTTTCCGATATCAGAATCTTCTTGAGGATGGGGAGACGGGAAGAAACAGATCTTACGGAAAGGGGGC
>ERZ791865.2430-NODE-2430-length-13227-cov-77.420285_pt1 | contig 13227 bp, 14 predicted proteins | sample MGYA00509942_ERZ791865 | MGnify/ENA primary metagenome ERZ791865 (study PRJEB30046, sample SAMN00792098) | human gut metagenome | study: EMG produced TPA metagenomics assembly of the A metagenome-wide association study of gut microbiota in type 2...
TGCCAACGCCTTGAAGATTGATGTTCTCTTGTTCTTGTTGTTCAGTATGTTCATTGTCCTTTGATTTTTAAGTTATTGTTATTGTTCTTTTTCGTTGTCAGTTGCAGATACTCGTTCAAGTCCTTGCAACCGTCATAGAGGGCGGAACGGTCACAGACACGTCCGCCATAGCGTTCTTTCAGCGTTTCCAACGTCCGCTGTCCGGCTTCGTCACGGTCGAGATAACAGTCTATGCGCCCGTAACCGTCCAAATGCCTTATCGCCTTTTCGACGTTGGCAACGGAGTTCAGCACGAGGCAGTCGCCCGTTTCCAATCCGAGCGTGACAGCAGAAAGGAAGTCCATGAATCCCTCGAACACGCTGCACATGCCAGTTGGAGAACCTTCTGCCTTGACCGACGATACATCCTTCGGCGGCACACAACCTTTGAAGAAGCGGCTGCGGATTTCATGACCACCCGCCACATTGGGGAAGCCTACGGCAAAATACCGTTTGCCACGCACTCCGTAATTCAGTCGGCAGCAATACCGGGATGAGATACCGTAAGGAATACCCCGTTCCGCCAGATAGTCCGTCAGCGGGGAGCGAAGCAGTGGGACGGCTTCCACTCCCTCAAAGACCGGTTCGGATGGTTTCGGCTGGAATGTCGCTTTGTCAAACTCAACACTCTGCATATTGGCGGTTTCCGCTATGAACTTCACTTGTTCCATGAAGTCCCCACTTCCGACAAATTCCCCGGCAAGCGTGAAGATGTCGCCGCCCTTGCCCAGCCCGAAGTCATACCAGAGCTGTTTCCCCACGTTCACGCGGAAAGAGGGTGTGCGTTCGTTGCGGTATGGCGCACGATACCAAAGTTCGTTGCCGCTTCTTCGGACAGGCTCATGTCCCAGCCGTGCGAGAAAGTCCGCAAGGGGTATCTGCCTCATATTGTCAATGTCCGTCCGTTCCATACGGCGTGTCAGTTAATGATGAACTTGATGCCCACGCCCCACTGCGTATGAAACTTCCGTGTGTCGCCACCCCACAGGCAACGCTCCCGGAGGTTGGCGAGCAGGGCGATACGGTCAGCCACGTAAAACTCCACATCGAGCGTCAGCGCACCGCCGTAGATGAAGGCGTCCCGGTCATGGAGCGTGGAGCCGTCATGCAGCACTTTCTCGCCCCAATTCACCGACTCATATCCGGCGAGAGCCGAAGCCCCCGCATAGACGAACACTATTTTACGGGCGTCGGAGAGTATCTTGAAATAATAACCGCCCTCCGCCGTGAACTGCGCCACAGGTATGGCGGTATCCTTGTACGGGTTGTTCTTCAAGAGGTATTCGCCACCGAACACCCACTTGTTACCGTTCTTCGTGTAGGTGGAGAGAGCCGCCCCGAAACTGTAACCGCCATTGTTGCCACTTAAACGCATACCGTCCACAAGGTTAGCTCTCAATTCGATGCCCTGCATCTTCGGCAGGCATCGCTGGGCGTGCGCCTGCCCCGTGAACAGGGCAAGCGACGCGATGATTATTGCGATGTACTTTCTCATGGTCAGCGCACTTGAAGTTCGTTGATGGTATTGGCACGTACCAAGTCCTCGTTTTCAATCACGAAAGACTGGTGGCGACCTCCGTTCTTCTCGTTGAGTTCCACCACGAGGCATTTGTCATCGGGGATGGTGAACTTCGCCATCGTGAATACCGTGCGCTCGCTCTTCTTGCCCGGCACGAGTGTGGCGTAATTCTGCGCACGGAGCGGCAGGATAATCTGCTCCTGCACGGCGGTACGCTTCGCCACCTTCTTGTCCACGATTTTCCATGTGATGTAGTCCACATCGAAAGGCACGTTGCTCTGGTTCTTTATCTCCGTGTGGAAATAAAGCAAACCGTTATGCGTGTAAATGCCTTTCAGCAGGTACTGGATGCCGAATCGCTTGCAGCCGATGTGCTTCACCTCGCGCTTGTTCTGCTTGTGGATGGACTTCATGATAAGGCGCACCAGCATCGGGCTTTCGCTGCCTAACTCCTTCAGGTAAATTTCCTGCGCATTGTTCGGGCGGTTCACCTTTTCCCCGTCATGGATGAAGTCGCACATCTCCACGTTGAGCAACAGCGGTTCGGCGGCGTATTTCACATTGAAGGTATAGAAACTCCCGTCCTCCGTGATTACGGACATATTGGTCTCGTTCGGAAAATTGCGCACGGTAGCCTTCACGCGGATGACGTTCTCCGCTCCGTCGGCTTTGCCCGCAATCAGGTCGGGAGAGCCTAAATCGACGTAGCGTACCTCCGCCGGGAAAATGACATGGACGGTCTTGTCGTAGGTCACCTCCAGTCCGTGAGGGGGTATCATGCGGTCGAAGGTCAGCTTCTTCGTCAGCCCGTGATACAGGTCGCCGTCCGCCTCCTTCTGCGGATAGACCTCCTTTGTCAAGGTCGGTTGTTGGCTTTGCCTTCCTCCTCCTTGCGAGGCATAGTCAAGCGAGCTTGTCTCTGCTCTCGCTTCGTTCGTCGGTTCACTTCCGTTGTTCTCTCCAACGGTTACGTTCTCCTGCGCGTTGGCAGTTACGATGCCCATAGCGAGGGCAAACATGATGATTACTTTTCTCATTACTTTGGATTTTAGTGGTAAATAAAAATTGGATTGTTGTTGCTTTTTCTGTTTTCAATTTCTGTCCTGATAGAGCATGACCTTGTACCCGGCTTTCAGATGCACTTTGACGGTACGCATCTTCTTGGCGATATACTGGCTCGTGCCTTGTATCAGCCCCTTGCCCAAGTCGGAGGCGAGCTGCGCCCCGGCGTTGGTGGAGATATTGATGCTGCTTCCCAGATTTCCGCCCATGTTGGCGGCTACCTCCCTGACGGCGTTCATTTCCATCGAGTTCGGGATGAAGATACCGGGCTGTCCGTCCGTGTCATACACCGCCAACTCCACCGGGATAATCGTACCCGCGTATTCCAGCGATGTAATGCCGATGTCAAGCCGTTCGCCCTGTATCTTTGCCGTGCCGACCACCACCGCGTTGCGGGGAATGATTCTGTCCGCCACCGCCATCGGCTCCAGCAGTCGGAGTCTGACAGTCTGCCCGTCCGTCACGCTCTGCGCCCCATAGACGCACGCCGATATGGTGTTCTTGTCCGATACGGCAGTGCCGCCTATCGCCGTGTTGAAACTGCGGTTGCGCTCCTGCGAGAAGGAGGCGACAAACTCGTCATTGCTCATCGGCTGGCTGAGCGAGGACACTACCTGATGCGCCACCTGTCTGACGGGTGCCACATTGTTTTTCTTCCCTTTCTGCACGGGAGAAGGTTCAGCGGTCTGCACCGCTTCCGGCTTTCCACCGTTCTGACCGCCCATGTACTTCGCCGCCAGTTCGTAGGACTTCTCCATGAGTGCCACTTGGTCGTCCATAGAAGACGCCTTGCCCTTCTCGCTTTCCAGTTCCGTTTCCAGCGAGGAAATGCGTTCCAGCAGTTCGTCCATCTCCGCATTGTCGTTCTTCGGCTGTTCGTAGAAGTTACCGAGCGTGGCATTGAGGTCACGGTAGGCAGCTGCGGAGGATTGGATAGTCTTCGGGACGGATTTCTCCGTTTCCTCCGTGCCTCCGGGATTGGCAAGGTCGAAGTCCCTGCCGCCGTCCGCTTCCGCCACCTCGCGGTCGAACATATCGCCCAACTGCTGCATGGCGCGGCTGCGGTTCTCCTGCCGCTCCTCCATCGCCCCCTGCTCATAGGCTTTCGCCTTGTCGCCGATAATCTGGCGGTTCGCCTTGTCCGCGTCGGGCATCTCCATGTTGTAACCGCTTGTTCCCGGCTGTTGCTTCTTGCCGGAGGACGGCGCGAATATCCACCACATCGCCCCGATGAACACCAGCACCATAGCGGGCAGCACTATCATTTTCTGACGTTTCAGCCTTTGGGCTTCGGTCAGCGGCTTGCGCTCCTTCTTCGGTTTCCCGTTGTCGGGAGCCGCCTTGTTCTCGTTTTTAGGTTCATTCTTCGTCTGTTCCATATAAATAAGGTATTACATTATGATTGTTGTCCGGCTTTATGGACAGTTCCACCTGTCCGGCATGGTCTGTTACCATCCGGCTGCCGTCATTCCTGCCGATTTCATAGACGGCTTTGCCGAAGGTGTAGAGGGCAAGCACCGCAAAGGCGGCGAGCATCGCCAGCACGATGCGCCTGCGTGTCTTCGGGGGCAAACCGTCCAGATAGCCTTTGAGCCTTGCCACCAGCATTTTCTTTTTGTCGTGGAGCTTCCAGTACGCGCCCCACAGCGATTTTCTGATACTTTTTCTTTTCATGTCCGTTTACCTTTTGATGGTTTGTAAATCCTTGTTCTCAATGATGGTGAATCCCTCGATGGTGAAACCGTTGGGATTGTCGTCCGACCGGGATGCGTTGAGCAGGCGGCACGTGGTCACGAGGCTGCGCTCCGTGACGTTGCTCTGCCGGATGATCTTCTGCGTGGCATAGGTCGTGGCGCGGTACGGGTAGCCGTTGAAGTCGCACACCACGCTGTCCACCTTCAGCACTTGGTTGATGTTCCCGGCGATGATGCGGTTGTAGTACCCCTTCTCGGCAAAGTCCGAATAGTAGTTGTACACGCTTTTGTCCGCTAATAGCAGGGCGCGTTTCACGTTATGCTCTATCGCGCTCTTTTCGGGTGAGAGCGTGAAGAACAGCTCGTGGAAACGACGCACGTGTTCCCTTGCCTCCGCCGGACGGTTCTGCGACAAGTCCTGCGAGAGAGCCAGCATCAGCGACTTGCCGTTGTCCAGCACGTAAATCTTTTCCCGTTGCCGTTCCGCGAAGCGGTAGGAACTCCACACGCTCCATACCGTTATCACGGCGCACAGCGAGAGGAAGACGATACCGAACAGGCGTATCTGCCTGAACGATGATTCGATGTTTTTAAGTGACTTAAATTCCATTGTTATTTATTCGTTTTTAATTGTCAGTTGATTATTTCAGCAGTTTCCCGGCACGTCCGACCACGTTTCCTGCGGTTGCACCCGCCACGCTGCCCGCCATGCTTCCGGCTCGTCCTGCCGTCTGGTTCACGTTGCGACCGTAGCTTCCCATGCCTCCGGCTTGGATAATCCAGCCTGCTACCGTGGGGATGGTGAAGTAACCAATGATGCCGATTATCATGAAGACGATGTACACCCCGTCGCTCGAATCCAGCGAGAAGTTCGGGTCAGCCTGCATCCGTTCGATGTCGCTTTGCAGCATCAGCACTTGTATCTTCGCCAGTATGGTGCTGAACATATCCGACACGGGCAGCCACAGATAGACCTGTATGTAGCGGCATATCCACTGTGTAAGCGTGCTTTGGAAGCCGTCCCACACCGATATGGCGAAGGCTATCGGACCGAGTATCGCCAGCACCACGAGGAAGAACGTGCGGATGGTGTCTATCACGAGGGCGGCGGCTTGGAACATCAGTTCCAGTATCTCGCGGAAGAAGTCGCGGATGCCCTTCTTCATGTTGTACATCCCGCGCTCGATGTACATCCCCGCCATCGTCACCATGTCGCCGGGCGACCAGCCCAGTTCCTCCAGCTGTTTGTCAAACTCCTCGTTTGACACAAGGTAGGCGGTTTCGGGGTTGCGCATCATCGCCTCGTATTCCAGTTTGTCTTTCTGCTCACGGTACTGGTTCATGTCCAGCGTTTCCGCCTCCAGCATCTTTGCCGTGCCCTGCACAACGGGCGACATGATACTGTTTATCGTGCCTAATACCACCGTCGGGAAGAACATGATGCACAAGCCTATCGCAAAGGGGCGGAGCATGGGGAACACGTCTATCGGTTCGGCTCTCGCCAGCGACTGCCACACCCGGTAGGCTACATAAAAGAGTGCGCCCAGTCCGGCGATGCCTTTCGCCACGCCCGCCATGTCCCCGCATAGTGGCATCATCTGCTCGTAGAGGGAGCGCAATATCTGGTGAAGGTTGTCGAAATCCATAGGCTACCAGTATCTTTCGTTCATATCTCCGTACAGCCCCATGATGCGGTCGAGGTCGTTCTTCTTCTTCGCACGCAGGTAGCTCACGGATATGTTCTTGTTGGTATAGTAGCTCACGAGGTTGCGGTAACGCTTCATCTTGGAGTGGCAGCGTTCCACCACGTCCATGCGCTCCTTGTCCGTCATGGAGAGCGTGGTGATGTTCACCACGTTCTTCAGCTCCGTCAGCACGTCATTGGATTCCTCCAATAGCTTGGTGTAGCCGAAGGCGATGGCTCCGAGTTCCTCCACCGTGAAGTTGTCGTCACGCATCATCTTCTGGAAGCTGGTCACGTAGATGTCGGTGATGTCGCCCACCATCAGGATGGTCTGCTGTACCTTACGGGCATCCTTGACGAGATTGTTCACCGACTTGAGCGCATCGTAATACTTCTTCCCCTGCTCGTAAATCTTCACCGTTTCCTGAAAGTTCTTCACCATGTTGGTGGCGGTGGTCGAGGTATGCACCACGTTCTTGCTCGTGTTCACGATGCTCTGCGCGATGTTGGACGGGTCTATCACCGCCCACTGTGCGCTTGCCCTGCCTGCGATGAGCAGGCACAGGCAGATGGCTAATGTTATTCTTGTTCTCATGTTATCCGTATTTTAGCGGTTGTGTGATGTTTCTTTCAACACTTTGAGAGCATCCTCAATGTCTGAGAATGAAACACCCTGCATCGCATCTTCAGCGATTGAGAAGCCGGGGTATTCGTCCGTATCAGCCTCGTCTTTCTTCGTTGAACGGATATAGTCCCCGTTTGGCGAGAAGGTCAGCACGTCGGTGGCCTCGTTGTAGGACACGTCGATGCGGAAGCCGGTGTTCATGAACAGGTTGCCGTTCTCCTCCTGCAAGAGATAGGTTTCCGGCTTCAGTTTGCGGCGGATGCCGCTCCGCTTGAATACCGTCACCTTATAGGCTTCGCCCTCCTTGTAGATAAGCACGTCGGGCTTGCCCTCCACACTCTCCCAGTTTCCGCAAAGCAGGTCGCGTCGGTTGTCCGTTATGTCGCAGGATTGCAGCACCATGACCGCCAGCCCGATTAAACACTTGCTGACTTGCAGCATTTTCGTTCTTGATATACTCATACGCATTTTCTTTTTTAGTTGATGAATCTGTTTCTATTTATTCCTTTTTTCTCCGCCTTTCGGCAAGCTGCCGGATGACGGCTTCAATGTCGCCGCCCAACTGTTCCGCCAGACGGTAAACCTCTACTTTTTCCGTTTCTTCGGTGGTGTACGCCAGATACTCTTCAGCACTAACTTCGGTGGCATAGACTGCCGACTGCGTGCCGCCCAGTCCTATCCACACTTCCTTGTAGAGCCTTGACGGGTTGTTCGCCATGTTGATGGAGAGTATCTGCGACTTCTCTTTCTCCGTCAGACCCAACAGGGACTGTATGGCATCAAACTTGTTCATGTACTTCCGCTGGTCAAGGAGTATCTTGCAGTCGGAGTTGTTGATGATGCTCTCCTTGACGACGGGCGAGGAAATGATGTCGTCCACCTCCTGCGTCACCACGATTGCCTCCCCGTAATACTTGCGCACGGTCTTGTACATATAGCGCAGGTACTCAGCCATGTTCGCCGAAGATAGAGCCTTCCAAGCCTCTTCCACTATCAACTGTTTCCTTACGCCTTTCAATCGGCGCATCTTGTTGATGAAGGCTTCCATGATGATGATGGTCACCACAGGGAAAAGCTCGCGATTTTCCTTTATACTGTCAATCTCGAAGACGATGAACCGCTTGCCGAGCAGGTCGATGTTCTCCGTGGAGTTGAGCAGGAAGTCGTAGCGTCCGCCCCGGTAATACTGCCGCATGGTGGTGAGCATATTGTCGATGTTGAAGTCGGACTTCTCCACCTTTATCTCACGTTCCGCCAGTTCGCGGCGGTAGTCGTCGCGCATATACTCGTAGAAGGTGTTGAACGAGGGGACGATGCTCCGGTCAGCCCTGATACGCTCGATATAGGCGTTCACCGCACTGCCCAGTTCGCCGCTCTCCGTCTTCGTCACTTTGTCGTCCTCCGACTTCCAGAGCGTCAGCAGCAATGTCTTGATGCTGTCCTTTTTCTCCACGTCGAACACGTAATCATCGGTGTAGAACGGGTTGAACGAAATCGGTTTCTCCTCCGTGTAGGTGAAGTACACGCCGTCCGCCCCGTTTGTCTTGCGCCGGATCATCTCGCACAAGCCCAGATAAGAGTTTCCCGTGTCCACCAGCACCACGTGCGTACCCTGCTCGTAGTATTGCCTCACGAGGTGGTTCATAAAGAAGGATTTGCCGCTGCCCGAAGGACCCAACACGAACTTGTTGCGGTTGGTGGTGATGCCCCGCTTCATCGGCAGGTCGCTGATGTCGAGGTGCAACGGTTTTCCCGTAAGCCTGTCCACCATCTTGATGCCGAAGGGCGAGAGCGAACTGCGGTAGTTGGTTTCCTCCGTGAAGAGGCACACCGCCTGCTCGATGAATGTATGGAAACTCTCTTCCGCCGGGAAGTCCGCCGCGTTGCCGGGCATCGCCGCCCAGTAGAGCGTCGGGCAGTCGATGGTATTGTGGTGCGGCACGCACTCCATGCTTGCCAGCTGGCTGCCCACATCGTTCTTGATATGCTTCAGTTCCTCCGCGTCATCGCTCCACGCCATGACGTTGAAGTGCGCCCGTACCGATGTCAGCCCGTAGGAATGGGCTTCGTTCAGGTACTGGTCTATCCACTCGCGGTTGATGCTGTTGCTCCGGCTGTATCGGGATAGCGACTGCATATTCCTTGCGGACTTCTCGAACTTCTGCAAATTTTCCTCGCTGTTGTCGATAATCACATACTGGTTATAGATGTGGTTGCAGGAAAGCAGCAGCCCCACGGGGGAGGCGAAGGAGAGGCGACAGTCCGAGCGGTCGGTGGAGAGTTTCTCGTAGCGGATGTCGGTAGCCACCTTTCCTGGCATATCCTCCGCGTCGGAGAGGGTGTGCAGGCACAGGCGGTTGTCACCGATACGCATTTCTTTTGCCGAGAGGTCGATGTCCTGCAAGGTCGTGTCGCCTTCGGGCATGAGCGAGAAGTAACGCTCTATCAGCCCGGCGGACTTCTCCGTCCCGACAATCTCGTCGGTGGAGAGGCGGCGCAGCCTCACAAAGCCGCTGTCGTTCATGATGCGCTCGAACTGTTCGGCGGCCTCCATGAACTTCCCGGCGGTTTCCTTGTCCAGCTCCTTCGGGATGATATGTCCCCGGCACAGCGTACTGAAGTTGCTCTGCATACGGTTACGTTCTTTCGTCGTCTTGGTCAAGTAGAGATAGCAGGAGTGTTTCAGGTACGGACGCTCGTTGAAGTGGCGTTCAAAGGAACGGCTCAAGAAACTCATGTCGTCCTTCTGTAACTCCGGCATATATTTCTCCTTGATGAACCAATCCTGCTTATGCACGACGCAGAAGTACGGCAGCACCTTGATAGCCTTGCACCAGCAGCCGTGTATCGCCTCGTACTCTGCGCCCGTCACGGTGTAAAGCTCCGGCAGTTCCACCTCAAAAGCCACCGTGATGTCGGCGTCTTTGGAGATGATGCAGCCATGCTCCACCGCCAGCAGGGGGAACTTGTTTTCCAGTGTTGTCATTTTGGATGTATTTCTCATGTCGTTTCTTCCTTTCGTTGCCGTTTGAATAATCGGGTGATCCGCCGCCGGTTGATAAGGTATCGGGGATGGCTCCTTGCCGCTCCCAATTTCATCAGCCCGTGTTCGCCGTACCGGGCGTTCAGCGCGAAGGTCTGCCATACGAGGACGGAAGACGATGCCGCGCCGAAGCCGATACATATCCACTGGTCGATGCCGACCATGTAGAGGATGACGAACAGGATGAAGAGAGCCAGCAGACCTCCGCAGAAGATGAAGAGGTACTGAGCCTTCAGGCCCTTGAACTCGACCGGACGACCGATACCCTTGTTTATCGGGTATTCAGCCATGACTGTCTGTTTTGCCTATACCTTATTATATTAAAGGAAGAATGAGCGCAGGATGGTGGCGGCGACAATCAGGAAGATGCAGGCTCCGAACCATGAGGCGGCTGTCTTGCTCGTGTCGGGGTCGCCGGACGAGAACTTGCCATAGACTTTCACGCCGCCGATAAGACCGACCACCGCGCCGATGGCATAGATGAGTTTCGTGTCGAGTAGGTCAGCCCCATTTCTGGGGCTTTCCCCTCTAAGAACCGTGCATGAGAGTTTCCCCTCACACGGCTCAAGCAACGCATTGCCATTCTTACTGAAGGAATAGTTCTGCCTCATTTCCTACCAATATTATCAGGGTTAAACTTCTTGTTCTTACATGAGCTGTGTATGAGAATCTTAAACGGTTTTCCGTTGACAGTCTTCTTGATAGTCGTCCATCTTCGTTCATCGTCAATAATCTCTCCACAGATTGGACAGCGCATTTCTTGATGAATCCAAATCATACGCAACAGGTCGTCAATCTCACGTAGTTGGTTCTCCGTGTTCTTTGACTTACGCCGTGCATAGTAAGGAGCATCGGCAGGGTCGTATGGATTAGTGTTGGTTCTAACACGCACGTACTTTAGTATGGGAGTGTCCGCCAGCCTTTTAAGACTTAAAGTCGTTTCCTTGCTCGACTTCTTGTTCTTGGTTACAGTGGCAAAACACCACTCACGTCCATGCAGTTGTTTGAAATACCTGTCTTTAATCCAATGCTTGCCCTTTTTCGGATGCCTGCGTTTTGCCCATTGCCAAAGCGTCTTGTACACCTCATAGTCCACACGTGAGAATGCTTTCGACGATGCCCCATAACGGTAATAATTTGCCCATCCGGGTATCATGTGGTTGAGCATCCTTATAAGTGAGGAAGCCTTTGCCGACTTGTTGCCCTTAATCTTCGTGCGAACCTTATCGCAGAATTGCTTCATCGCCTCCTTGGACGGTTTGGTCAGAAGTTTGCCGTTGGACTTGTATTCCCGGATGTTGAAGCCAAGAAAATCAAAACCCTCACTGATGTGGGTTATCTTTGTCTTTTCTTCCGATAGCACCAGTCCACGCTCTGCCATAAACTGCCGGATAAGGGGCAGGATAACATTCTCGATTGTTTCCTTGTCCTTTGCAGTGACAATAAAATCGTCAGCATAGCGCACGAGATTTATTTTTGGCTTGATTCTTATCCGTCCGTATTCCGTATCTGCTGGTTCCCAATAAGGTTTGACAGCATTTTGAACGAGGGATTGAAGCCCGTCAAGAGTTATGTTAGCAAGAGTGGGAGAAATTATGCCGCCTTGGGGAGTTCCCTCCTCGGTCGGGAAAAGACTTCCATTGAATACATAACCGCTTTTGAGCCATTTCCTTAATACTTCCTTATCCATAGGGATATTATTGAGAAGCCATTCATGGCTGATGTGGTCGAAGCATCCTTTGATGTCTCCTTCCAGAATCCATTTGGGGGCAACATCCCTTGAAAGGACATCGTGGCATTGGGCTATTGCATCTTGGCAGCTGCGATACTTACGGAAGCCGTAGGAGTGTTGGTCTCCTGTCGTTTCCGCAATAGGGTCGAGAGCCATCAGATAAAGAGCCTGCATCGCACGGTCTTTCATCGTAGGGATTCCCAAAGGGCGTTTCTTCCCGTTCTTCTTCGGTATTTCCACACGACGCAGGGGCATCGGTTGATAGCCACGGCGTTTGAGTGTGTCAATAGCTTTGACTTTTGCCGCATCGGACGACCATCTTACATGGTCAACCCCTGCGGTGTTTTTACCCTTATTAGTAGTAACCCGAACTACGGCAAGATAGCGACCGTAGAACGAGTGGGTCAACAGCCATTGCAAGGATTTGACCTTGCCGTGTCTGCCTTCCCTTTGAGCCTTTACAATACGTGCTTGCAGCTTCCGAACATACTCCTCTGCCTTGTGTCGGTCAATACTTTTCCAACGTTCGGTATCGGAGAGGACCATATTTTCAGGCGCACACTTTTCTTTCGATTTGTTCATTTGCATTCCTTTCTTTAGAAGTTCTATAAGTTTATTGTAAAGAGTTACCTTGTGGAAGTGGGCACACTTTCGTGTCGGATGATGTGGCTCTCTGCCATACATGGCAATGAGGTCAATCCGTATCCGCTCCATTACAGAACGGCATTTGCTTTTTCCACGTTCCTATACCCGCACCCCGTATAGGCTTGCCTTGCAGCTTGCTTACCTCCTTCAAAGAGGGGGAGGGATACGGGCTTACCACGTTCCATGCAAGTGACGATAATGGGTTAGGTCTGTCCTATCCACCGGCAGTCATTATGTCCGTGCAACCCCACCTGGACAAAGGAGTTGACCGACTGCACACCTTTTGGTTCAAGCCTACAGCCTCGCTTTTGGAGCGAAGCCCTCAACATCATTTGGCTTGTTCTTCGTAACGATGTTTATCAGACATTCACATTGGTTAACCATACCATCAAGTCTCGCCCCTCGGCAGAACGATGTTATCTGCCTTAACCTCCACTCACGCTTCGGTCTATTCCTTTCGGAAAGGGTACTTTGTCAGAGTAGCTTCGCACAAAGAGATTACTCGCAATGCACGTACTCTCAGACTACTGCAAACGGAATTGCAGGTGTAGTCAATGAATTAAATCATAGTTACACAATCACTTACACGGCTTTTACGTGTCACACGCCCGGGTCGAAATAACTGGTCACCATTGAGGTGGCTTCCGTGATGCCCGCGATGCCGTTTCCCTGTGCGAATACGGAGGCGGTGGCGGCGATAACCAGTGCCGCGGAAAGGATTGTTCTCTTGCTTTTCAAAGCATTCTTGATGTTCTTGTTCATAAACTGTTCTTTTTTGTGCCGTCAAAAGGGTGGATAGTCCTTTGTCGGGCGGTTGATACTTTGTTACTTTACTTTGGTTTAGTGGTTGCCTGTTTGTTTCTACGGACTTGGGCGTGTCCGTTGCGGGTGGCTGTACCTTGTACCGCCGTGCGCGTGGGTGATGTCATTCTACTTTTTCATGTCTTTTCTTTTTTTAGTCGTCATACATAGTTGCGGAAATCAAACTCCTCTATGTTGTCCGGTATCACGAACACCTTTTCTTTTTGTCGCGTCACGGTCATGTTTACCGTGTCCACGAAAACAGCCATCGCCTTTGCAAGCCTGTCACTCATCGCTTCATCGGTCAGACGTTCCGTTATCCTTGTATAAAGCTCTGTCCCGTCCAGTTCCGTCATGACCTTTCCGGCGTGTCGCATTTCCTC
>ERZ791865.2431-NODE-2431-length-13221-cov-7.009114_pt1 | contig 13221 bp, 17 predicted proteins | sample MGYA00509942_ERZ791865 | MGnify/ENA primary metagenome ERZ791865 (study PRJEB30046, sample SAMN00792098) | human gut metagenome | study: EMG produced TPA metagenomics assembly of the A metagenome-wide association study of gut microbiota in type 2...
CCTTTCTTTCGCCGCAGAAAGAAAGGGAGCCGCCGGAGGCAACGCAGATACAGGCGAGCGTATAGGGCGGGTATTACGGATCGCCGCACCAGTGACAGAATTTTTGCATGGGGTGCGGAGCAGGATCGGCGGCGGGGTGGGGCAGCGAGGTTTTTATAAGCAAAAAGGACGGACACGAGGTCCGTCCTTTTTGCTTATAATCATTCAAATCTTTGCCTTACATGGTCGCCGTCAGGGTCACGTAGCAGTGGATCTCCTGGCCATCCCGGAGGATGGTCAGGTCCACGGTGTCCCCTACATGGACCGTGCGGCGGTAATCCAGCAGGTCCCAATTATCGCGGATGGGCTGGCCGTCTGCCGCCAGGATCACATCCCCGGGCTCTACACCGGCTGCTGCCGCACCCAGGTCCTCCTCCACGGAGCGGACCGTCAGCTGGCTGCTGCCATCCTCGCCATACGCCGTTTCGATGGTGAAGCCGAAGGTGGGAATGCCGTGGAACTCCCCATGGGCCAGGATGTCATTGACCACATAGGCCACCTGGGAGGTGGGTAGGGCAAAGCCCAGGCCCTCCACCGTGGCCTCGGCCCGGCTTTCGTTCTGGCTCATCTTCATGGTGACGATGCCGATGACCTGGCCATGGGCGTTGATGAGCGGGCCGCCGGAGTTGCCGTTATTCACGGCGGCATTGGTCTGGAGCATGGTGAGGGTCTTGCCGTCCAGCTCCATCTCCCGCTCCAGGCCGGAGAGGATACCGTTGGTAAAGGTCCCCCGGAGGTTCAGGTTCAGGGGATTGCCGATGACGTACACCGTCTCCCCCACCGTGCAGTAATCGGAGTCGCAGAATTCCGCCGGGGTCAGGCCCTGGGCATCCACCGCCTTGAGCACGGCGATGTCCCGGCCGGGCGCATAGCCCACCAGCTCCGCCTCATAGGTCCGGCCGGTATCCAGCGCCACGACGCCGCTGCTGGCTCCGGAGACCACATGGGCATTGGTGACGATATATCCGTCCGCCGTCAGCAGAACGCCGGTGCCCATGGAGGTGTTGCCCCGGTCATCGGTGGCCAGGACGGTCACGGTGGAGGCGCTCATCTTCTGATAGACCTCTGTCGGTGTCAGCTCCATCTCTCCCGGGGCCAGCAGTTCCATCTGCAGGCCGTCCGCCGCCGGAGCCTTGGGGATATAGCACTCCTCATTGCCGGAAATATCCACAATGCTGCCGGCGTTGCCGTCATCGGGGGTGGAGGGGTCCTCATCCCCGGTCAGCGACACCACCAGGGCGGTCACGCCGACGATGACCGCCAGCACCGCCGCCAGGATCACAAATATGACCCAGCCGCGCTTTTTCTTCTGCTTCGGCGCCGCCGCGTGGGGCGGCTGGGGCCGCACGCCCTGGGGCAGCGGCTGGGGCTGTACATAGCAGCGCACCACCTCGTTCCCCCGCTCCGGCGGCACATACCAGGAGATGACCTCCCGGCCGTCCCCCGATGGCTGCGGCGTGATATTCTTCTCGTCTGTCATTGCTGCTCCTCCCCGTAATTGCGAGCGCCGTCTGCCATCTGCACGGTAAAGCTGAAGGCCGTTACGCCGTTTTCACTGGTGACGGTGATTTTTTCCTTATGCTGGTTGAGAATGGTCTTTACTACATATAAGCCCAGACCGTAGCCATCCTTATCCACGCTGCGGGATTTATCCGACTTGTGGAACCGCTCGAAAAGCAGGGGGATCTCCTGGGCGGGAATGGTATTGCCGGTGTTGCGCACAGTAACAATGGCTTTCTCCCCCTGACAGGTAAGGCCCAGGTACAGCGTGGACTTATCTGCGGCAAATTTTGTGGCGTTCTCCAGCAGATTATACACCACCTGTGTGATGAGCTCATTGTCCCCTCGGACCATGACAGAATCCTCCGGAATGTCCGCCTCCACATCCAGGCCCCGCTGGTTGATCTTCTGCTCCATGCTCAGCAGGGCGATACGCATACTCTCGCACAGGTCAAAATCCTCCTTATGCATCTCCTGGGATTGGATCTGTGAGATGTCCAGCATCCGCCGCACCAGACGGCTGAGCCGGTGGCTTTCGTCGGAGATGATTTGCAGATATTTGCGCTCGTCCTTTTGGGGGATAGTTCCGTCCAGGATTCCATCGGTATAGCCGGCGATGGACGTCATGGGCGTTTTCAGCTCATGGGAGATATTGGCGATAAAGTCCCGGCGCTGGCGCTCCGTCTCCAGCAGTGAGTCGGCCATCATATTGAACGACCGAGCCAGCTCACCGATCTCATCGGAGCGGCCCTCGTCCTCAATGCGCATGTCAAAGTTCCCGGCGGCATAGGCCCGGGTTCCCTTGAGCATCTCCTTGATAGGCTGAATCTGCCGCATGGACATGAAGGAGCTGGCCACGAAGGCGATGAGCAGCACAATGGCCGAAATCATGAAAAACAATCCCGTGAAGGACCGCCACAGCCGCATGAGCTGGCTGCCGTCGATCATGGCCAAAACCATGCCGGCCACCTGCCCGTCCGCCGTTTTTACCGGCAGGCCTACGGCAAACTGGCGCAGCTTATATAGGCCCGACAGGGTGGTATACCCCTCGAAGCCATCGGCATTATTGAGGATCTTATCGCGGATCTCCTCCGGCAGGCGGATGCTCCGGCCGGCCAGGGCGTCATCGGTGGTGAGCAGGGCCTGTCCGTTTTCATCGCAGATGAGGAAGTCCACCTCCGTCATCATGCTGGCCACCCCAGCCATGCGGCTGAGGCCGCTGTCCTGGGCCTCGCCCTCTCCGTCCGACATGATATAGTCCGCCGTCAGCTGCACGATGAGCTGGGCGCGCATCTTCATCTCGTCCCGCTTTTCGCCCACCAGGTAGTTATAGCTCAAGGCGTAAAACGACGCGCCCAGCAGCAGCAGCGTCAGCAGCACAATGCCTGCGATGAGGCTAAACTGCTGCCAATAGATGCTGCTGAAACGGGTTTTGGTTTCCTTCTTCATCACTTTACTTCAAACTTATAGCCAACGCCCCACACGGTCTTCAGGGCCCACTGGTCGGACACGTTTTCCACCTTTTCCCGCAGGCGCTTGATATGCACGTCCACGGTGCGGCTGTCGCCGAAGTAGTCAAAGCCCCACACCTCGTCCAGCAGCTGGTTGCGGGTGTAGACACGGTTGGGGGTGGAGGCCAGGTGATACAGCAGCTCCAGCTCCTTGGGGGGCGTGTCCACCTTCTTGCCGTCCACGATAAGCTCATAGCTGTCCAGGTTGATGATGAGCTTGTCAAACACCAGCTTTTTCTTGGTGTCATCGGGGATCTCGCTGCGGCGGAGCACGGCGTTGATGCGGGCCATGAGCTCCTTCATCTCAAAGGGCTTGACGATATAGTCGTCCGCCCCCATCTCCAGGCCGGTGATGCGGTCATTCACCTCGCCCTTGGCGGTGAGCATGATGATGGGCACCTTGCTGGTCTCCCGGATCTTGCGGCACACGGCCCAGCCGTCCATCACGGGCAGCATGATGTCCAGCAGCACCAGGTCCGGCGCCTGCTTTTCAAACTCCTCGACGGCCTTGCCGCCGTCGTAGACGCTGCGCACCTCAAAGCCCTCTTTTTCCATATACATACGGATCAGATCCGATATGTTGCGGTCATCCTCTACCACCAAAATGTTGCGTGCCATGAAGGCTCCTCCTTTGTTTCCGCCGGGGCGGTCTTTTTTTGAGACTGTCGAAAAACCCTCGGGGTTTTTCCGACAAAAGGCTCACAGTCTGCTGCGCGCATAATTTTTGCGCCATGCGCAAAAATTCCACACTGGCAGCCTGAGAGGTATTTTCTCTCACGCACATGTCGCGAGAGAAAATGATTGGAGTTTTTTGCCGCCTGCGGGCGGCAAACTCTGCGAGGCTTTTTCGACTGGTTACTTTCTATTATACCGGGAAAGCGCCCGCTTTCCTAAACATTTTGTGAACATCTATTTTAATTAATGTATTATAACACAACTATTTCCAGGTTTCAATAGATACGCCCCGGTAATACCACTGGAGGATCTCCCGCCAGGTCTTGCCCTCCCGGGCCAGGGTATTGGCCCCGTACTGGCTCATGCCCACCCCGTGTCCGTAGCCGGTCACATGGAAGGTGATGCCGTCGGAGGTGCACTCCACCGTGAAGCAGGCCGAGCGCAGGCCCAGGATGCTGCGCACCTCCGTGCCCCGGAGGGACACGCCGCCGATGGTGACGGACTCTACCCGGTTGGAGCTGTTGGTCTGCAGATCCGTGACCCAGCCCTCCGGCGAGCCCTCCAGCACGGCGGTGGGCTCCGCCGCCAGAATCTTCTCCCGGAATTCCTCCGGAGTGAAGGTGTTCACGCTGTAATAATTAGGCACGCTGTCCGCGTTCTCGGGGCTCTCCACGCTGACCAGGTAGGGCCGGTCCGACACCCAGGCATCGCTGCTCTTGGCGGTGACCCCCGCCGAGGAGGAGTGAAAGGCCGCCAGGATGGGCTGGCCCTCGTAGAGCATCACCTGGCCGTCCGTTTCCTCTACAGATTGTTGTATTTTTCGATTATATTCCTCATAGTTATCGCCCCAGTTGCTTTTTGCCTGCTCCTGGGACACCCAGGCATTGCAGCAGCGGTAGTCCATACACACGTCGGCATCGGGGTGCGCCGCCTTGCGCCCGCCCTGCATGTGGTAATAAATAAAGGTGCGTTCCGCCACCGCCTGGGCCTTCAGGGCCTCGGGTTCAAAGGTGGCGGGCATCTCCCCCCGTACCACCCCGGGCAGGTACTCCGCCATGGTCATGGCCACGGTCTTTTCCCCGTCATAGACCTGCAGCACCGATCGGCTGTCCAGGCGATCCGTCTGTTCCGTCTGCCGGATGGGCGTGTCCGTTTTTCCCGGCTCCGCCGACCCCAGCCGGGGCGCCAGCATCCACGCGCCACCAAACAGCAATAGTACCCACAGCATTCCCGCCGCCAAGGCTTGTTTCATCTGTACCATCTCCTTTGGCGCTATCTCTATGCGCCGGGAGGAGAAAAAATGTCTGCGGGCCCTATGGTGCGCCTACGGTCCCAGCCTAGAAATGCAGGCGGTTATCAGGCGGCGGGGTGAGGACACCCCGCCCTACGGAAATTTTTACAGGAAAGAGCCTGTGCCCCTGCGTTTTCCCCGCAAAAACCAAAAGGCAGGGGACCCGTGAATGGAAGTCCTCTGCCTTACTTGGTAGGAAGATTGATGAAAAAGTTCTTTTGACAGTACCCAGTATAGCCGCCGGTTATTAAAAAAGTTCAGAATAGATTATTAAAAAAGTATTAAATCCTTCGCAGCTGCCGGAAAAAGTCCGTCAGCACGGCCCGGCACTCCTCCGCCAGCACGCCCCCCACCAGGGCCGGGTGCTGGGGAAAATCCTCCATGAACAGGTTCAGCACGCCGCCGCAGGCGCCCATTTCCCGGTCCCGGGCGCCGTAATACACCCGGGGGATCCGGGCGTTGAGAATGGCCCCGGCGCACATGGGGCACGGCTCCAGGGTCACATACAGGGTGCAGTCGTCCAGCCGCCAGGTGCCGATGGCTTCGTTTGCCTGGCGGATGGCCTCCATCTCCGCGTGGGAGGCGGTGTGCTGCTTCTCCTCCCGGCGGTTGCGGCCCCGGCCTATTACCTGCCCATCCCGGACGATGACGCAGCCCACGGGCACCTCGCCGCTCTCCGCCGCCTCCCGGGCCAGGGCCAGGGCCTGGCGCATATAGCCTTCGTGATCCATACAGGTTCTCCTTCTTTGAAAAAAATATGCCGCGCCGACTAAACCCCGGCATAAATGGCCAAACTGACAGTAAACTGAAACGAAGGCTTGTGCCGGGAGGATCGCTATGAAAAAACAAACTGCCACCACGAATTCCGATACGCGTATGCTGGAGCTGCGGCAAGAGCTGTGGGACACCGCCCGGGAGCTGCGCTATGCCTATGCCCGGTTCAACTTTATCACGGATCCGGGGCTCATTGACGCGGGGATCTATGACATCAACGCCCTGAAATCCCGCTACGACTTCCTGCTGCGCAAGATGAAGGCCCTGCAGGGCCGCCCCCTGGGGCAATACAAACCGTCCCCGCTGCCGGCGGAGCCCGCCTGCATGCCCGCGGGGAACATGAAGGGGGGAGATTCATGTCTGTCGTAGAAAAAATCGCCCTGGGGCTTGTGCTGCTGTTTCTCATTGTGGTGTGCCTGCGACTGTTCGCCGCGCCGCTGAAGCTGGCGCTGAAGGTGGCGTTCAACTCCGCCCTGGGCTTCGGCGCGCTGTGGCTGCTGAACCTGACCACCTCCGTCACGGGGCTGTCCCTGGGGCTGAACTGGTTCAACGCCATCGTCATCGGCATCCTGGGCGTACCGGGCTTCGGGCTGCTGCTGTTGGTGCAGTGGGTGCTTACATAACATATAATGTGCAGGCAGGACGGGCAGGCCCCGCCCTGCTTTGCCGTTTATTATCAAATCCTGCGCCCTATCGCGGCGGGGTGTGGTCACCCCGCCCTACGGATGGAACGGAAACCGGCTCGGGCGGGACGATGTGGGCATCGTCCCCTGCGCGGAGCATGGCAATCCGTATTTCCTTTTCGGCCCTCTCCTTTACTTCTCCATCTCCTCCAGATTCCAGCCGTACAGGGGATAGCGCTGCATGGCGCCGAAAATCTTCTGGCGCAGGTTGGGGTAGCGCTCCTCCAACTGGAGGAGCAGCTCCTTCACCTCCTGGCGGCGGGTGGAGCCGTTGGCGGGGCAGGGATTCTGCACCACCGGGAGCCGGAGCTTTGCCACCGCCCGGCGCACCTCGTCCTCGTGGCAGTAGAGCAGGGGGCGGATCTGCGTGATGCCGCTGCGGTCCAGGTACGTCACCGGCTGGAAGCAGCCGATGCGTCCCTCGAAGAGCAGGTTCATCAGCATGGTCTCCACCGCATCGTCAAAGTGGTGGCCCAGGGCGATCTTGGAGATGCCCAGGTCTTTGAGGGCGGTATTCAGGCTCCCCCGCCGGAGCTTGGCGCACAGGGAGCAGGGGTTCTTCTCCTTCCGCTCCTCAAAAACGATTTGGTATACCGGCACGGAAATGCGGGTATAGGGCACCTCCAGGTCCCGGCACAGATCCGCCACGGCGTCAAAGCTCATGCCCGGGGTGCCCGTCTCCAGGGTGATGGCATGGACCTGAAAGGGTACCGGGTAAAACCGCCGCAGCCGCGCCAGGGCCGTGAGAGTCAGAAGGCTGTCCTTGCCGCCGGACACGCCCACGGCTACGGTCTCCCCGGGCTCGATCATGTGATAGTCCTCCACGCAACGGCGCACCAGGCCTAAGATATGCTGCATAGGGTCATCCCTCCAAAAACATAAAATACGATGTGAGAAAACAGGAGATAATCAAAGAAAACGAGAGATAATCGCAGATGTTGCTGCCGTAAATCAAATTCATATTGACAAGTTGCGGGTAAAGTGCTATAAATATCTTTGCGTGCTGAGCGCATTGGTTTCTGTTTTCTCTCTCCCGATTTTACCAAGGGAGCACGAAAAAGTAAAGCAATACATTATTATACTGGAGGAAAAACACCATGTCCACTTTTATGGCAAACAAGGGCAATATCGTCCGCAAGTGGTACGTCGTTGATGCCGCCGGCAAGCCCCTGGGCAAGACCGCCGTCATCGTGGCCGACCTGCTGCGCGGCAAGGGCAAGCCCACCTATACTCCCCACGCCGACTGCGGCGACAACGTCATCGTCATCAACGCCGGCAAGGCCATCCTCACCGGCAACAAGATGGAGCAGAAGTATTACCGCACCCACTCCGGCTGGGTGGGCGGCCTGAAGGAGACCAAGTACCGCATCCTCATGCAGGAAAAGCCCGAGGTGGCCGTCCGTGTGGCCGTGCGCGGCATGATGCCCCGCAACATCGTCACCAAGGACTCCCTGAAGCGTCTTCACATTTATGCCGGTGAGCAGCATGAGCATCAGGCTCAGAAGCCCGAGCTGGTCAAGTAAGGAGGAAAAGAAGAATGTATCAGTCCAAGAATCCCTATAAGTACGGTACTGGCCGTCGTAAGTCCTCCGTGGCCCGCGTCCACCTGTTTGAGAACGGCACCGGCGCCATCACCATCAACGGCCGCGACATCGACGATTATTTCGGCCTGGAGACCCTGAAGATGGTCGTTCGTCAGCCCCTGAACTCCACCGATACCCTGGGCAAGGTGGACATCGTTGCCACCGTCGAGGGCGGCGGCGTGTCCGGCCAGGCCGGCGCTCTGCGCCACGGCATCTCCCGGGCCCTGCTGCAGGTGAACCCCGAGTTCCGCCCCATCCTGAAGAAGGCCGGTTTCCTGACCCGCGATCCTCGTATGAAGGAGCGTAAGAAGTACGGTCTCAAAGCCGCTCGTCGCGCACCTCAGTTCAGCAAGCGCTAATTTTCCCTACTTCTCAGTACGTCTCACGACGTCGATTTGCAGGAAAATTCAGTACTTTTGGAGCTGTGCGTGGTTCTCGAAAGTGGTCCGTTTTGCTTCGTAAGAAGCAAGCAAGGAGCACACAAGGAACAAGAATCGCAAGCGAAAAAAGCCTTATGAAGCAGGAGATCATTCCGCAAGGAGTGCATCTCCTGCTTTTTTGTGCTGCACGGCTTTTCCTTCTTCCGTTTAGATCTTGTTGATTGCCTCCACCAGTGTTTCAATATCCAGGTGGGTGTAGACACGTTCGGTGAGCGTCATGGCACCGGAGTGTCCCACAATCTTCTTGATCATGGTTTGGTCTACATGGGCCTCTGTCAGCATGGAGATGCAGGTATGCCGGGTACAGTGCGGCGTCTGGTCATATCCAAGCTGCTCCATCAGGGGCGTGAAGTAACTGTCGTAGTAGTTCCTGTAATCAAAGTGCTTTTGATCCGGTGTGTGGAGCAGGTATTCACACTGAGAACCTTCGTACCACGCTTTGTAGAATGGCAGCACCTTGTCGGCAATAGGAACTTTACGCAGGCCATTTTCGGTTTTGCTGGCGATCACATCAAAGTATTATGAACCATCAGGCCGGAATCGAGGTTTATGTGGCGGGAGCAACCAACAAATATGTCACCGTGACCGGAAACCGCTGTGAGGATTATGAGTATAACCAATGGACAACAATGCAAAGCTCCGCCCGCTATATCTGGCGAAGATTCTATATGAGCGCACCGATGAAGACCACTATCTGACCACGATGCAGCTGGCGCAGATTCTTGAAGAGGAATACGGTATCCCGGTGCACCGGCAGACCATCAAGACGGACATTGAGCTTCTGCAGCGGTTCGGAATGGACATCCAAGAAGTAAAGTCCACTCAGAACCGCTATAACCTCATTAGCCGTAAATTTGAAATCGCTGAGCTGAAGCTTCTGATCGATGCTGTGCAGTCCTCCAAGTTCATCTCCAAAGAACGCAGCGAGCAGATGGTCTCCAAGATTGTCACGCTGGCCGGACAGCATAAGGCCGAGGAACTGAAGCGCAACGCTTCCGTGGAGGGCAGGGTAAAGTCGGAAAATCGACAGGATTTGCTGATCGTGGATGCAATCAACGAGGCCATCAATGCCAGAAAGAAGATTGCCTTCCAATACTTTGCCTACAACATCCGAAAGCAGAAGAAGCTGCGCCACGACGGCGAACGGTACATCTTCAGCCCCTATCGTCTGATCTGGAACGGCGATTATTACTATGTACTTGGCTATTCGGACAAGCATCAAGCCATCGGAAGCTTCCGTGTGGACCGTATCAGCGCCCGTCCTGACATTCTTTCGGAGGAAGCCGTACCGGTCCCGGCGGACTTCGGTGTCGATGATTTTCTTGCGACCACCTTCCGGATGTACGGCAGCGAGTGTCAGGAGGTAGAACTGATCTGTGATAACTCCGTGATCGATGCAATCATCGACCGCTTTGGGACAGATGTGACCATCTACGCCTGCGATATGAGCACCTTCCGCGTGATCGTCCGGGTGGCCATCAGTCATATCTTCTTCAGCTGGATTTTCGGCTTCGGCGGGAAAGTAAGAATCAAAGGGCCTGAAAAGATAAAAACAGATTATAAAGAAATGGTCTCAAGGGCGCTATCCAGTCTGTGACATAACAACATCGGGATAAGTACGATCAAATCTTACAGCGATGCGCGGAGGCCGGGTTTGTACCGCAAGTCATGTTTACTTCCTCCCCGTGTGATTTACTGCTGGAGATGGTGGCGGAGAATAAGGGCGTCACCATCATTTGCCGACCACTGGTGGAAAAGCTATACAGCGGCAGGGGCGTCTGCGTTCCATTGAAAAAGCCAGAGTTCCCATGGACCTTGTGGTTGATCACGAAAAAGAACCGCAGTTTGCCCGGAGCCGCAAAAAGCCTTTGGGATTTCTGCGCGAAAGTGTAAAAACGAAAATAAAAGGGTCCCCACTGAAATTCAAGTGAATTTCAGTGGGGACCCTCTCATTTTAAGCCATTGCACATAAAAACCCTTCGCAAAGTGGGCAAACAGTATGAAAAACCGGGGCTACTTTTTATCTGTTATAGATGTACGCTGGATAAGCTGTCACACCTTCAAAATAAAATGGCTTTTGTGAAAGTCGAGCAAGCCCTCATCCCGCATTTTTCCAAGCTCCAGCGACAGTCCGCTGCGCTCCACACCGAGGTAATCCGCAAGCTGCTCCTGCGTCATGTTTTTCCGTATGCGCGCTTCCTTGCGCCGTGCGCCTATAAATGCGTAGTCTATCATACAAACAAGTCTCCTGCAGATGAAGTGTTCTTAACTTGTATTGTATGTGCATTTTTCTCATGTTTTAATTTCCTAAATGTGCAACCGCCTATATACTTATAGTCGCAGGGAAATTTATGCCGTTTTTGGTACATCAGAGTACGCAGTCTGCCTTTTGTCTGATGCGAAGGCCCGCAGCTACGCCCGGCTTACAGCACCAGGGAGGGCGCGGTGTAGACCCGTGCCTTCAGCTCGCTGTTGAGCATATACAGCCCCTTGCTGTCTCCGCCGAACAGCTCCATCTTGGTGATTAGATCGGCGGCGTTCTTCTCCTCCTCGCCCTGCTCCTTAATGAACCAGTCCAGCATCTGCATGGCGCGGAAGTCCTTGGCCTCGTATGCGGCGGCGTAGATGGCATCGATGCTGGCGGTGACGAACTTCTCATGCTCCAGCGCTTTCTTCAGCGGTGTCACGTGGTCGCCTCGTTCCCACTCCGGCTTTGCGATAGCCTCAAAGTTGACACCCTCGCCGTTGTTCTGCAAATACTGATAGAACAGCATGGCGTGATCCCGCTCCTCCTGCGCCTGCACCCGGTACCAGTTCTCAAAGCCGTCTAAGCCCACGGAGGCGTAGTAATTGGCAAAGTCCAGATACAGGTAGGCGGAGTAGAACTCCTTATTGATCTGCTCGTTGAGCAGCTTCGATACGTTAGCGTTCATGATGCTTCTCCTCCATAATATTGTCTTTTTTCTGCTCCCGGCAAGCGGGGCAGATGTACCGAATTCTAAGGTCGTAGGAGAGGATCTCCTGCCCCAGCGCCCGTTCGATTTGACTCTGCATATCCGGCAGGTGAACATCCGCAATTTTCCCGCACCGGCTGCAAATCAAGTGATCGTGCCGTTCCGTTCGGTCGTACCGGTCCGGCGAACCCGGCTCGGTGATACGGTGCAGCAGGCCCTCCTCTGACAAGGCGTTCAGATGCTTATATACCGTACCCAAAGCGATGCTGGGATGCTCCCTTTTCATCTCCAGGAACACCTGCTCCGCCGTGGGATGCCGCTGAAGCTCCGTGACGGCGGCCAATATCTCCTCTGCGTATTTCGGCATATTGCACGCCTCCAAAAAACAGGAACTATTCTTATTCTTGTTTTTTATTATACGCATATTCGCCCTGTTGTCAACAGCTATGGAGGGCTTCCGCTGAAATATTGACGAAAAAGCTTGACATGCCAAACTGTATCTGCTATAGTTACAGTATAAACTGTGCTTATCACAAGTACAGATTATCGCAGGAGGGATGACCATGGACAGTTCCTTTAATCTGGCCGTTCATGCGCTGGTCTGCCTGAGTCACAGCGGGCGCTCTCTCAGCAGCGAGGCGCTGGCGGAAAATATCTGTACCAACCCCACCCGCGTCCGCCGGGTGCTGGCAGGGCTAAAAAAGGCGGGAATGGTGGAGACCCGGGAGGGCTTGGACGGCGGCTACCGCCTGACGGCTGACCCGGCGATGCTAACCCTGCGGCAGGTGGCAGAGGCGGTAAACACCCGCTTCGTGGACTGTGCGTGGCACAGCGGCGACATTGACCGGGACTGCGCCATCTGCTCCGGCATGGCGGGCGTGATGGACGCCCTGTACCGGAACATGAACGAGCAGTGCGCCGCCTACCTCTCGCACATTACGATCACAGATATTGAAGCACAGCTTTTTACACAGAAATAGGAGGATTTTATGATGCTTACCATTACGACCAACAGCTTTGAAAACGACGTCCTGCACGCGGACAAGCCCGTGCTGGTGGACTTCTGGGCCCAGTGGTGCCCCTACTGCCGCCGCATTGCCCCGGCCTTTGACAAGGTGGGCGAGCAGTACGCCGATACCCTGACGGCGGGCAAGATCAACTACGACGAGGAGCCGCAGCTGATTCAGCGCTTCGGCATCGACACCATCCCCACGCTGATGCTCTTTAAAAACGGCGAGGTGATCGGCTCCATTGTCGCGCCCGCCTCCAAGGCGGCCATTGAGACATTTATCCGGGAAACGCTGGCGCAGTGAGGGCGTGGCTATGGAGCAGATCTATGATATGATCGTCATCGGCGGCGGCCCCGCCGGATACACCGCCGCCCTGTACGCCGCCAGAAGCGGGCTTTCTGTAGTGGTACTGGAAAAGCTCTCCGCCGGCGGGCAGATGGCGCTGACGGAGCAGATCGACAACTATCCCGGCTTTGAAAGCGGCATCGACGGCTTTACGCTGGGCGAAAAGATGCAGCAGAGCGCCGAGCGCTTTGGCGCGGTGACGGAGCTGGCGGAGGTCTACAAGGCCAGCCTTTCCGGCAAAATCAAGACGCTGGACACCAGCGAGGGTGTTTTTCAGAGCCGCACGGTGGTCATCGCCACCGGTGCGACACCCCGCCCCTTGGGCATTCCCGGCGAAGAGGCACTCGTCGGCAAGGGCGTGCACTACTGCGCCGCCTGCGACGGCGCGCCCTATCGGGGCAAGACCGTGGCGGTGG
>ERZ791865.2434-NODE-2434-length-13183-cov-3.938071_pt1 | contig 13183 bp, 7 predicted proteins | sample MGYA00509942_ERZ791865 | MGnify/ENA primary metagenome ERZ791865 (study PRJEB30046, sample SAMN00792098) | human gut metagenome | study: EMG produced TPA metagenomics assembly of the A metagenome-wide association study of gut microbiota in type 2...
TGATTGTGTCAGCTCCTCAATTTGATTTGCATCATCAGATATGGAATATGAATAGGCCCATTTATCAATATGAGGATAAAGAAACTGTATTGAAAATTATAAATAGTTTCCCTAATATCCATCGGATCATGGATGGACTTTATGATTCATGGGATGATGAATATTTGGATGTTAAAGCTTTAAACAATAAATAGTATCTGTGTACTATATGTTTCTACTTATGAACCAGTTGTTGTGTTCAACAACTGGTTTCTTCATCAACTTTAAACTTTTAATAGCGAATCTACTCAAAATAAGAATGAAACAAGAATGGATTTTATTGAAACTATTGCTGTGCTCTTGGATCCTCATTAGTTGCAACGAAGAAGAACCAGATGCTCTTTTCCCTATTCCGAATGAAAAACAATTAGAATGGTTCAATATGGAATACTATGGGTTTATTCATTTTGGTCCCAATACTTTTACAGGGAATGAATGGGGACATGGGGATGAAAATCCAGATGTTTTTAATCCCACCGCTATTGATACAGATCAATGGGCGCGTATTTGTAAAGAAGCGGGGATGAAGGGTATTGTACTTACAGCAAAACATCATGATGGATTTTGTTTGTGGCCTTCAAACTATTCTACTCACACAGTTAGGGAAAGTAAATGGATGGATGGGAAAGGCGATATTTTAAAAATGTTATCAGCATCATGTAAAAAATATGACCTAAAACTAGGTATATATCTATCTCCTTGGGATATGAATCATCCAGATTTCACGACAGACAAATATAATGATGTATATGTTGAAACAATCAAAGAAGTGTTAGCTAATTATGGGGATATATTTGAGTTTTGGTATGATGGAGGTGATACAGGTAAAAATGGGAAAAAACAAATTTATGATTGGGAACGTTTTGATGAAGTTATCCGAAAATACCAACCTGATATTATGATTAATGGATGTAGGGATCTTCGCTGGGTTGGAAATGAAGAAGGTATTGCTCCCACTACTTGCTGGGCTACAATGGATATGGATTCATTGACCAAGGCTGGAGCAAAAGGAGACGGTTCTATATTGTCTCTATATGGAACAGGCGTTGAAAATGGCGAGCGATGGAGCCCGGCCGAATGTGACGTTTCTATTCGCCCCGGTTGGTTTTACCGTCCAAATGAAGATGATAAAGTAAAAAGTGTAACAGAACTGTTTGACATTTATATGTGTTCTGTGGGACGAAATTCTACACTGATCTTAAATATTCCTCCTGACCCAAGAGGTTTGATTCCAGAGAAAGAAGAACGTCATCTTATACAGTTAAAAAAATATTTGGAAGAATGCTTTCAGACAGATCTGGCAGCAAAAGCCAAAGTGCGTGCAACAAATAGTAGAAGAGGTCCTAAGTTTTCTGTAAAGAATGTTTTGTCTCCAACTGGATATTGGGCAACTAAAGATAGTATCTTAAAAGCTTCAATATTTTTTGAGTGGGATAAACCACAAATTGTAAATGCAGTTTTACTACAAGAATATATCCGTTTGGGACAGAGGATTCGTAAATTCTCTGTTGAGGCTCGTTTAGGGGGCAAATGGGAAAAAATATCGGAAGGAACGACAATAGGACACAAGCATATTCTCCGTTTCGAAGATGTTTTAACGGATAAACTACGTGTTAATATAGAAGATGCTAAAGCAGCTATAACCATGGCCAGAATTGGTATCTATAATTTCCCTCCTTTAATAAAAGATCCTAAAGTTTATCGTACAGCAGATGGTATTGTTTCAATAGAAAATGAAATGTCTTTTGGAGAAATAAGGTACACGACAGATGGGAGTGATCCAACTTCTCGATCCTCTCTTTATACTGGTAGTTTCCCTTTAAAAAAAGCTTCATGCCTTAAATATATGTGGTTATCACCAGAGGATGGTAGAAGATCTGGAATCTTAATACAAAAATTTGAAGATATTAAGAACTTATGGAAAGTAGTTTCAGCTGATAAGCAATCAAATTTGAAGGGGGCTGCAAGAAAAACTATTGATGGAGATCCTACAACTTATTGGTTAACAGAAAAAAATAGTCATCCCCATTACTTAGTTATAGATATGGGAGAAAAGAAAATTTTCAGAGGTTTCTCTTATTTACCACGACAAGATGGAAATAGACAAGGTAATATATCGGAATATTCTTTATTTGTAAGTGAAGATAATAATCAGTGGTCTCTTGTTATAGATCATGGAAAGTTTTCGAATATAGCAAACAATCCTGTACTCCAAAATGTATATTTTGATCGTTCCGTAAAAGCTCAGTTTCTCAAGTTTGTAACTCATAAAGATAATTACTCTTTGGAAGATAGTAAATCACTTGGTTTGGCAGCAATTGCAGAAATAGATGTGATTACAGAATAGAATATTTTATATTTGGTTTTACAAATAGTATTAATAGAATTCATACGAAACAACAAAAAATACTGGTGAAAACCAATATTTAAATCCTATTTGATACATTGTTTAATAATTAAATTATAATCATGGAAAATAATCGTCGTTCTTTTTTAAAGAAGGTTTCCGCAGCAGGACTGGGAGCTGCGGGATTAGTAATGACTGGTAACTTATCTGCAACAGAGACAAATTCGAAAAAGAAGTCAATCAGTAAAGATGCTGGAAAGCTTCGGTTTGGTTTCATAGGAACAGGAGGACGAAGTCATGAACACATGAGTAATGTGTTAAGAATTCCTGGTAATAAGATTACTGCCATTTGTGATATTCAGCAACGCTCAATTGATAGTGCACTCAAACATATATCTCAATTCAATGTTCCAGCTCCGAAAGTATATAAAGGAGATGAATTCGAATTTGAACATATGTTGAACAATGAGGATTTCGATTGTGTGATTATATCCAGTCCATGGGAATGGCATGTACCTATGTCTGTTGCTGCCATGAAAGCCGGAGTTCCCTATGTTGGGGTAGAAGTTTCTGCCGCAAATACATTAGAAGAATGTTGGGATTTAGTAAATGTTTCAGAATCGACTGGAAGTCATTTGAATATTCTAGAGAATGTTTGCTATCGTCGTGATTGCATGGCTGCTTTAAATATGGTTCGTCAAGGTTTATTCGGCGAAATATTACATGGAACATGTGGTTATGAACATGATTTGCGTGAAACAAAATTTGATGGAGGAAATGGGACTTTACAAATGGGACCAGAAGCCTTTTCTGAAGCACAATGGCGTACAAACCACTCTGTCCATCGAAACGGAGATGTATATCCGACACATGGTATAGGACCTGTTGCTCATTGTATGGATATTAATTGTGGGAATCGCTTTATTTCATTATCTTCTATGGCAACACAATCAAGAGGTTTGCATAAGTTTATTGTCGATAATGGAGGAGAAAATCATCCCTTAGCCAAAGTTCGTTTTAATTTAGGAGATATTGTCACATCGATGATTAAATGTGCAAACGGACAGACCATTATTGTAACACATGATACCAACTCACCTCGCCCTTATTCGTTAGGATTCCGTATTCAAGGTACTGAGGGATTGTGGATGAATGAAGGAGATCATGTGTATATACAAGGAAAGTCGAAACCACATACATGGGATAATTCAGAAGAGTGGTTCAAGCAATATGATCATAAACTATGGGCAGAACAAGGCTCTTCAGCTACTGGAGCCGGGCATGGAGGTATGGATTATTTAATGATGTTTGATTTCATTCAAGCTATCCGGAATAATCAACCAGCCCCTATGGATTGTTATATAGCAGCTTCGTGGAGTGCTATTTCTGCTTTATCAGAAATGTCTATTGCTCGTGGTGGAGCTTTAGTTGATTTCCCAGACTTTACACGAGGTAGATGGATTAACAGGAAAAATAATTTTGCACTATAATATGTATGAGATCTATATAGAACAGAATTTAGGACATTGAATTCAATCTTACTATTCTTAATTCTACATAGATTTTATCAGACAATATACCGAATAAGTATTTAGAACATTGATTTCTATGTCCTCATTACTTATTCGGTATATTTTCGATTCTTATAACAATTCAAAGTATAGACTTACTACTTAGTTCCATTTGGTAGTAACAACCAAACAAATACACGATAGAAATTGTCTCATCATAAATCTGAATAAAAGTCGTTACGGCATCTCTCTTGAGAAAGTTTATGATATATTTCATAGACCTATTATTTTTAAGTAATAGCATGATAAATTAAAATATTTAGAACTAAAAATTAGAGTTAAATCAATTCTCACTATTTAAAATATGAAAATCAAATATATTCTATATATGATGTTATGTATGTGGATTGTTTCCTGTACTCAGATACAACCAGAGAAATTCGCTCCATATACATATGAAGTTTCTTCCAAAATGTGGGAAGAATCTTTAGGGAATCATCGAACCGTATTATCGATTTCTCAATCTTCTGATGTAGTCAAATTATCTTTTGATTGGAGAAGACCTGATACAGATGTAGATAAGCATCGATTCCTAATTGTACATGCAGAAAGTGGTGACACCGTAAAAAATATATCTCGCCTACATGTAGATACGGAAAAATGCGAATTACTGTTTGGCCCCGTATCCAAAAAGGGTATATATTATTTCTATTACTTACCATATAAGGTACAAGATGGATATGGTTTTTACAGTGGAGATTATGAACCGGAAGAAGAAAAACCAGAAACAAAATGGTGTGAGTTAATAAAAAAGGCTACCTCAATACCAGAGGCAAATATTGTTAAAGTTGAATCCAGAACAGCATTCGACAGTTTCTATCCTATGGAAATAGCTGCAACAACAGAAGAATGCAATTTGTATAAAAAAGAGAATCCTTCTGCATTTTGGGTATTTCCTGAGGATCGCATAAATCCAATTCGGATGAAAAAAAAATTACCATATAAATGGCTACACACAAAATCTCATACATTGTTTCAGGGCGAGGCTTTGAAAAATGAATATTATACTTTCCAATTGGGAATTTGGGCAGGAGAAAAAGCTGTTCAAAATATAACTTATGAAACGAAAGGATTGAAGTCAGAGACAGAAACAATAGCACCAGAAGCAATAACCTGTTTTAATTTAGAAGGAATAAATCCTAATGGAGAAGCATTTGTAAAACATGTTGATATAACAAAAGGATCAATACAGCCTCTTTGGTTCGGTATAGATATACCTGAAAATCAGAAAGCAGGAATATATCGAGGTGAGATCATCGTTATAGATGATAATGGAAATAGAGTACCTGTATCTCTTGAATTAGAAATAAAAGATAAAATTTTAGAAGACCGTGGAGATAATGACTTATGGCGACACAGTCGATTACGTTGGTTGAATTCAACGTTGGGAATCAGTGATAAACCAACAAGTGCCTATGAAAATATAAAGGTTGTTAATAATGAGCTTAGTTGCTTAGGAAGAAGTGTAAAGCTAGATACTTTAACGGCATTACCTACATCTATCGTATCTTGGAAAAATGAAATATTATCAGCTCCCATTCGATTTGAAATACAAACATCTCAAGGATTAAAACATTTGGAAGGAAGTCTACAAATTGAAGATAAAAAAGATGGTTATGTAAAGTTATCTTGTGTAGGAGAAGATTCAGATTTAATTCTTCAAACTAAATTAAAAATGGAGTTTGATGGATGGATGAATTATATATATACTATTATTCCTAAAAAGGAATTGGCAATAAAAGACGTAAGATTAGTATTACCTCTGCAAGATAAAATGTCTTCATATTTTATGGGAATCGGTTTACCAGGGCAATATACACCTAATTATTATAAAGGCAAATGGAATTTACAGGAGGAAAGGACAAATAATTATGGGGTTTCAATACCTGTTTCAGAACATAAGGATTGGTTATGGCCATTTGATAGTTTTTGGTGTGGTTCAGTACAAGCTGGTTTACATTGTGAATTACGAGGCTCTTCTTATACCGGTCCGTTGTTAAACTTGTATCGTCCCGATTATCCTGATAGTTGGTTCAACGGAGGGAAAGGAGGATTTGAAATAACTCGCCATTCTAACATGACAGAGATTTCTGTATGTAGTGGATCTAGAAGATTAATGCAGGGAGATAGTCTTACGTTTGATTTTTCATTTTTGATAACACCTGTCAAATCAATAAATTATAAAAGCCAATTTAAAAACAGATATTATCATAACGGTTCGGCTCCAACTCCAAATGAAGATAATGTAGTAAAAGATGGTATTAAAATAATAAATGTACATCATGCCAATTATTTAAATCCATTTATTAATTATCCATTTAAAACAGTAGATAAAGTTCGTAATTTTGTAGATAATTGGCATAAAAGAGGTTGCAAAGTAAAGTTGTATTATACAGTACGTGAGTTATCAAACGTGGCAACAGAAATATGGGCCTTAAGAAGTTTGGGAAATGAGATATTACGTGGAGGAAATGGTGGTGGTTTTCCATGGTGTAGAGAACATTTGGTAACAGATTATACGCCTCAATGGTATCAACACTTGGATAATGAAGATTTAGGTGTTGCTGCTGATGCATCTATATTAACAGCTACAGGAGATTCTCGCTGGTATAATTATTATATAGAAGGATTAGCATGGATGGTAAAACACATGGATATCGATGGTCTATATTTGGACGATGTTGCTTTTGGCCGTAATATATTACAGCGAATGCGCCGTGCTATGGACCAAGTAAAACCTGGTTGTTTGATAGATTTACATTCCAATACTGGTTTTTCTAAAGGCCCAGCCATCCAATACGCAGAATTTTTCCCCTATGTTGATAAATTATGGTTTGGAGAAAGTTTCATGTATAATGAAATGCCTCCAGAGAATTGGCTGGTAGAAGTTTCCGGTTTACCTTTTGGATTAATGGGAGATATGTTACATGCTGGAGGAAATAAGTGGCTAGGAATGCAATATGGAATGACTGTTCGCCAACCATGGATGACCGAAGGAATCTCTTGTGATCCGCGTTATATATGGCGGTTTTGGGATGAGTTTGGGATAATAGATTCACAGATGAATGGCTTTTGGGAGGATAATCCAATAGTAAAAACATCTGATAAGGATGTAAAAGTTACATCATATGTTAAAGAAGGGAAAACTCTTCTTTCTATAGGTAATTATTCTGAACAGGATAAAAAAGTCAAATTAGAAATTGACTGGACTCGTTTAGGATTAGATTCAAATTTAGTATATATGAAGATTCCAACAATAAAAGATTTTCAAGACGAACATAAAATTAATGTAAATGATTTGATTAATGTTCCAGCTAAGAAAGGTTGGTTAATTATGATCCAAGAAAATAAATAATAGGGTTTATGTTGAATGGGAAACAGGGGTGTTGGAAGTAACACCAACAATCCTATATAATATATTACTTCAGAATTAATCCTATGTAAAAATTCTCCACATAGAAAGATAATTGAAAATTCTTTGTGGAGAATTTACGTTCTAATACCCTTTTCCCCATATTCCAAATTCCAAACAGGGGTTCACACACTCCTCTATATCAATAATATTCAGCAAATTACTGTGAAGGGTGTGAAACCACCCGATATAAATTACCATAACGGGTATGGATGCGTTCTATACCGATGGCCGATAAGGTTTGTGCCAGACGTTGGACGGATATGTTGCGCATTGACTCCGGACTTTTCTATTTCAGTCGGCGGTAGATTTCTGCTACGGAATAGGTCTCGACGGATTCGCCGGGAAGAGGCTTATGATAATAGCGGTTGAAAACATCTTCTTCGGCAGAGATTCGATAAAAAGATTGGTTGACTTTTTTCCAGGCAGCTTCTTCTTCCTTGTTTATCCAATATCGTTCCCCTTGCTCCAGCAGCGTTTTCAACTGGGCATATAGCTGGGCGTGATCAATGGGAGATGAGTCAATTTCTTCTTTCACTTCTATGCACAAGAAACGGCGGCTTCCGGTTGGATCCGTCAGCAGTTCTTTCTGATTGGAAGTCCCGATGAAGGAGGCCACGCGCGGCAACGAAGAATAGTTTGACTGATGGGATTTACGGATATTCAAGCGTGACATCTGTAATAGGTTCTTCAACAGTGGCATCTTTTTCTCCGATATTTTGTCGAATTCATCCAAGTTGATTAATCCAAACAACGCTAGTTTTTGTTCAGCTGCTGCAGGTGAAGCCAAATCAAAGCTGTCTGTATAATAAGCCTGTAGTTCGTTTGGTACCAAAAGTTTACAAAAGGTGGACTTTTGTAATCCCTGTTGACGGCTGATTAATAAGGGAACCAGCGCGTTGGCATGGATCATTTCTTTCCCTGCCCATTGTGCCGCCATTCCCAACATCCATAATCGGAAACCTTGTATCCAAAGCCTGTCGTTCGAAATCCTTTTTGCCAGACTGGTCACTCTGTCCAGACCATCCCATTGGGGTAAATGTTTCATATAATCCTGAAATGGGTGATAGGAAGAAATTTGAAAGGAATAGACAAAACGGCTGACATCCCGATCCCAGCAGTTGATCCCTTGTTTCTTGGCTTCCAAGCACAATGTATTCATTCCCCGTTGGTCGATACGGATAAAATCATCGTGCGTATTCCGTTTGCGAAATTCGGTACAGTTTTTCAGTTGATTATACATAAGTAATCCAACTTGACATTGTCGATTTGAGAAATAAGATCATACAAAAACACTCAGAAATACTAATAAAATAGCTAATTTTATCACCTATTTTTACAGCAGTTAATTCGAGCGAAGAACACGATAAATTATAAAAGCACTTTTATGTATACTAAGAAATTTACCTTTTTGATTTTGTCCGCATTATTGAGTATAGACGTTGGCGGACAAGAAGAAGTTACAAATGCATTCCATGATTTGCAACGTACGGGAATTGTTCAGGAGGATCAGTCCATCATGAGAAAGGTGGCATCTGAGCAGCAGGTAAAGGCTTTGATCCAGAAACGACCTGATGCCGGTTTCTTTTGCTTTACGGAAGATCAAGAACATGATATCCGGTTGAAAGATCAAATTCCTCTTCACTGGATCGAACGGACAGAACAAGAACGTTCCTTGTTTAAAGGGAAGGCTCTGCCTAGTGAATTTTATACCTGGCAAATTGGAGTGTATGCTCCGTATAATAAACTGGAGCATATATCGGTTTCTTTTTCTGATTTGAAGAACGAACGTGGAGATAAAATTAAAGGTTCTGCCTTGACTTGTTTCAATACGAATGGAATTGATAAATATGGTAAACTGATTCAATTCCCAGTCCAGGTAGAAAAAGGTGATGTGCAACCTCTTTGGATCGGTATGGATATTCCAACTCATGCTAGTGGTGTTTACAAAGGAAATGTATGGATTCATGTAAACGATGAGAAGAAGGCTTGTGTTTCCGTCGAATTACGTGTCAGTGGAGAAGCCATTGCCAATCATGGAGATAATGAAGGGTGGAGAAAAACCCGACTGCGCTGGCTGAATGCAACGATTGGAAATGACGATAAGCCAACAGCTCCTTATACACCCGTAACGGTAAAAGATAAAGTCTTAACCTGGCTTGGAGGAAAGATCCATCTGACCGCTGCCGGATTGCCATCTTCTATCACTACTTGCTATGATGCCAATAATAACCTGTCAGACGCTACGAATGAAATATTGGCAGAAGAGATGAAATTCATTATTGAGACAGATCAAGGAGAGGAAATCCTTAAAGGAGGGAAAGTTCGGATTCTGAAACAAAACCAAACGAATATTACCTGGTGCTCCGAACAGTCCAACTCCCGTTTTCAAGTTAGTTGTAACGGCGATTTCGGATTTGATGGAATCAGTAATATTTCGATCCAAGTAAAAGCTAAACAACATGTTTCAGTGAAGGATATCCGACTGGAAGTTCCTTATTCCAGCTATGCTTCTAAATATATGATGGGATTAGGACATAAAGGAGGTTTTCGTCCGGATTCTTTAATTTCCTGGAATTGGGACATAGAAAAACACCAGGATAAAATATGGATGGGAAATGTCAATGCCGGAATGAATTTACGATTCATGGATGATCACTTCGTTCGTCCGCTTGTCAACATTTACTATGCGCTTGGAAAACTTAATCTTCCGGAATCATGGGGTAATCAGAATAAGGGAGGAATTAATATCTATCCTACCACCCATGGAACAACCAAATTAGTAACTTATAGTGGCGAACGCTCGATGGAAAAAGGAGAGATGTTATCTTATAACTTTGATATGCAGATAACTCCTGTCAAACCCATTAATTGGGAAAAACAGGTGACCAACCGGTTTTATCATTCCAATTCTGATTTAAGTGCCAATTATATCGATGAAGCGCTCAAAAACGGAGCCAATTTGATTAATGTCCATCATAAAAAGGATATTTATCCATTTATCAATTATCCGTATTATGATGATGCTGTATCTGATCTGAAAGCTTTTATTCAGAAAGCACATCAGAAAAATTTGGGAGTTCGTTTATATTATACAACTCGAGAGCTGACTGTTAAGATTCCGGAGTTATGGGCTTTACGAAGCTTGGGAAGTGAAGTAATACATGACGGACCGGGAAAAGATACACGTACGCTTATCCATCCGAACGGGCCGAATGAATGGTTAAATAAGAACCTGACCACTCATTTTATTCCTGCCTGGTATAATGCGTTTAATGAAGGGAAATATGCTGGCGATATGGACATTTCTGTCATTACGACTCCTGATTCCCGTTGGAACAATTATTATTTGGCCGGATTAGACTGGATGGTTAAGAATTTAGGTATCGACGGTGTTTATATTGACGATAGTGCTTTGGATCGAAAAACAATTCAACGTGCCCGCAGAATTCTTGATTCGGACGGAAAAGAGCGACTGATTGATATTCACTCTTGGAATCACATGAATAAATGGGCTGGCTTTGCCAACTCTCTCCATCTATACACAGAATTACTTCCTTACGTAGATCGGACTTGGATTGGTGAAGGTTTCCCGGCAAACAATACGGCAGATTTCTGGCTGGTAGAAATGTCGGGTATTCCTTTTGGCTTGCTTAGTGAGACATTAGATGCCCGGAATCAGTTCAGAGGATTAGTCTATGGTATGTTACCTCGTTTACCATGGAGTGGAAATCCGGTTCCACTTTGGAATCTATTTGATCAGTTTGACATGAAGAATGCTTCCATCCACGGATACTGGGATGAACAATGCCCTGTTAAAACAGACAATAAAGATTTACCAGCCACAGTATTTGTCAATGGAGATAAAGCGCTGGTCGTTATCGCTAATTGGACAGATCTGCCTCAAACAGCCAAAATTCAGATTAACGAAAAGGCACTTGGATTCAAACCAACCAAGTTCACTTTACCGGAAGTCAGAAATCTTCAATGGGGAGGAAAGCTATCCAACCTGAACAATTGTGAAATTTTGGGTAGAAGTGGTATGATCGTTTGGTTAGAGAAGTAAGTTTAACCCCAGTTGTTAATACAGTCACATACCTAAAAACATAGTTAAAATGAAGAAGTATTTATTGTCTTGCTTATTATGTTTCTTTACGCTTGTTCCTTTTTATGGGCAGCGAGTATTGTTTCCAACTCCTTCGTCTTATACACAAGATAAAGGGAATTGTAATATCGGCCGGTTGGCAAGTGTTTCAGGAACAGGAAATGAAGCCATTCAGTTAGCCGAAAGTCTGAAAGCCGAATTACAACATCTTCCATTATCAGCAACGGAAGGAGGAACTATCCAATTCGTTTTGGATGAAAAGAACGGATTATCCGAAGAGGCCTACCAGCTGACGGTAACAGCAGAAAAGGTATTACTTGAAGCCTCAACGGTTTCCGGTTTGTTTCATGCCCAAGAAGCCCTTTTACAGATGCTCCGTTTCGGAAAAGGAAGCCTGCAATGTTGCCGGATTCAGAATCACCCGCGTTATGCCTGGCGTGGATTTATGCTAGATGAAAGCCGGCATTTCTTTGGAAAGGAGAAGGTGAAGCAATATCTGAATCTGATGGCATCGCTACACCTGAACGTATTTCACTGGCACCTGACGGACGAACCCGGGTGGCGTATTGAAATCAAACGTTTCCCGAAACTGACACAAGAAGGGGCTATCGGAAACTGGCATGATCCCAAAGCTCCGGCGGCTTTTTATACACAGGAAGATATCAAAGAGATTGTAGCTTATGCAGCAGAACGTCAGATCATGGTTGTACCGGAATTTGATATGCCGGGTCATGCGACTGCTGTTTGTCGGGCTTATCCCGAAGTATCGGGTGGAGGAGAAGGTCGTTGGGCACACTTTACGTTCCATCCTTGTAAGGAAGAGACGTACACCTTTATCAGTCAGATCTTCGATGAACTCTTTGCCTTGTTTCCTTCTCCTTACATCCATATAGGAGGAGATGAAGTTCATTACGGTAACCAAAGTTGGTTCACGGATCCGAAAATACAGCAATTCATCCAAGATAAACAGTTAGGCAACGAAACCGGTTTGGAACATTACTTTATCCGCCGTATTGCCGATATCGTTGCTTCAAAAGGGAAAACGATCATTGCCTGGGACGAAGCCATCGACGCGGATGTTTCTCCCGATAAATTAATTGTCATGTGGTGGCGTCACGACCGTAAGCATCAATTGGTAAAGGCTTTGGAAAACGGCTATCGGGTAATCATGACGCCACGTCGGCCTTTCTATGGGGATTTCATCCAATACGGAAGCCATAAAGTCGGACGTTTCTGGAACGGCTATAACCCGATAGAAGACGTTTACCGGTTTCCGTCGCAAGTATCCAACCTGATGCTGGGTTATGAAGATCAGATTCTAGGTTTGCAATTCTCGTTGTGGACAGAACGCGTAGCGGATAACAAACGACTTGATTTCATGACCTTCCCCCGTTTGATTGCAACGGCCGAAGCCGGTTGGACCATCGAAAAGAAGAAAGATTATAGTTTGTTCATGCAAAAACTCCCTTATTTCCTGGAATTACTGGATACGTACGGAATTTATTATTTCAATCCGTTTGCCCCGGATACAACCCCGGAACCATCTGCTCCTGAGAAGGAAGATGTTCTGCAAAACGGATAATATATTCGTATAAACCAGCTTTATCATTCTCGTAAAATATACGTCATATTATTTAATTCACTATTGTGATGCAATCAATTCACCAATATGATTTAATTTATTACTGTCCGGTAAAAATATATCGTGA
>ERZ791865.2441-NODE-2441-length-13132-cov-4.389539_pt1 | contig 13132 bp, 15 predicted proteins | sample MGYA00509942_ERZ791865 | MGnify/ENA primary metagenome ERZ791865 (study PRJEB30046, sample SAMN00792098) | human gut metagenome | study: EMG produced TPA metagenomics assembly of the A metagenome-wide association study of gut microbiota in type 2...
CCTCCGGCTGTGCCGGACGGCGGCGGGCCGGCTGCGCGGCTGCCGAACGCTGCGGGCGGGACGAATCCTGCTCGTCGCGGAACAGCTCATCAAAATTCTTAAAGTGATCAGACATGGTTCGGTCTCCCTGTCAACATGGAATTCGTTCCTGCCGCCCACACGGCGCAGGAACCCCCATGCCCCGAGGGGCATAAGATAAGGCGACGGACGGAAACGGCGCCGTTTCTCCGGTCACGCCGGAAAACATTGCGCCAGATCCATGCACCGCGCGGGGTCTGGCCACGCAAAAATCAGTTGCGCGGAGAAAGGGTTTTGGTTATGTGCTGCGGAAATAATAATAGCTGTCTCTGGATCATCCTCATTCTGATCCTGCTCTTCTGCTGCGGCGGCTGGGGCAACTGCGGCTGCGACAACAACAATAACAACGGCTGCGGCTGCGGCTGCTAACGGCCTGACACCGATCGGGGCTCCTCCGGGAGCCCCGGTTTTTCCTGTGGGCGCAAAACGCCGTCCTCGGTTATGACGGCGGAAACCGGCACATCGTTCCATTCGGCCGGCAGCGCGTCGAGCAGGAACGCCGCGCGGATCAGCCCCACGGTGCAGCAGTCCACACGCGCCAGAAAGCGGTCATAGTACCCGCCGCCGCGGCCGAGACGCCGCCCTGCGCGGTCATACGCCAGCGCCGGGACGAGCATCAGGTCGCCGGGCTGCGGCAGCAGCGTCCGCGCGCTGCGCGGCGGTTCGGGAATGCCAAAGCGCCCGGGCACGAGCGCGCCGTCGTAACGCGCGAACCGCATCTGCCCATCCGGCTGTGTGACCGGAAGCGCGACCGTCTTGCCGCACCGCCGCGCCTGCGCAAGGATGGCGTGCGTGTCCACCTCTGGCACGACGCTGCAATAGGCAAAGATCCGCTCCGCCGCCTGAAACGCCGGCAGCGAGAGCACCTGCAGCGTGATGCGCACATCGCACGCGGCGTTCTCCGCCGGGTCGCTCTGCGAGAGCCGGGCGCGCAGCTGCGCGCGCAGGGCATCCTTTTCCCCGGAAATGCTCACAGCGCGCTGCGGATGATGGAGAAGATCTCCTCGTGCTTTTCTTCCAGCGCGCGCTCAGCGCCGTCTTTCATAAACGGCACGATCGTCCAGCCATAGTGCGCGGCAGCGAGGCGGCCGATGCGCAGGCAGTTTTCCAGATAGGACACGTCCTGCTCATGAATATCGGCCTTGGTATTCTGCTTTTCCTGCCGGTGCTGCATCCGCTTGAGCGAGGTCGGCAGGTCCACGTCCAGATAGAGCACCAGATCCGGGCGCGGCAGGCCCATCTTGCCGTACTCCAGATCGTACAGCCAGTCAAAGAAGGCCGGCAGCTCCGCCTCCGGGAGCTTGGAGCCCTGATGGATGGCGTTCGAGGTCGTGTAGCGGTCCGAAAGGATCAGGCCGCCGTTTTCGTAGATCTCGCCCCAGTCGGTACGGTAAGACGCATAGCGGTCGACCGCGAAAAACGTGGACGCCGCATAGGCGTTGACATCCGATGGGTGCGCGCCGAACGCGCCGTTGAGATACATGCGGATGAGCGCCGACGACTCCTGGTCGTAGCGCGGAAAGACGATGTGATGATAGGCCATGCCCATCTCGTCAAAACGAGCGCACAGGCGGCGGTACTGCGCGGATTTTCCGCTGCCGTCAATGCCCTCCAGTACAATCAGTTTACCCTTCGCCATGGTGTTTCTTCCCCCGAAGTTTGCAGCCGATGGCCGCAAACAGGAATTTCGGCAGCTTCATCATGCGGCCGATGCGCTTCGGCTCTTTGATGAGCCGGTAAAACCACTCGAGTCCGAGCTTCTGGAACAGCTTCGGCGCACGCTTGACATTGCCGGCGAACACGTCCAGACTGCCGCCGAGGCCGGCCATGAGGCCGACGCGCAGGCGCGGTGCGTTGCGCTGCATCCAGAGCTCCTGCTTCGGCGCGCCGAGGCACACGAGCAGCAGATCCGGCTGCGCAGCGTTGATCTTCTCCACCACGGGGTCGTCGTCCTGAAAATAGCCGTCGTTCGTCCCGGCGATGACGAGGCCGGGAAAACGCTCACGCATTTTCTCCGCCGCCGCATCCGCGACGCCGGGCTTGGCGCCCAGCAGGAACACGCTCTTGCCCTCCTGCCCCATCTGCGCCATCAGCGCCGAGGCAAAGTCGATGCCCGGCAGCTTCGCGCGCAGCGGCGTGCCGAGGATCTTCGCGCCGTAGATCACGCCGATGCCGTCCGGCAGCACGAGATCCGCCCCCTGTACGGCCTGCATGGCCGCGGGATCATCACGGCAGAGCATCACGATCTCCGGATTCGGCGTGACGACATAGGCCGCGCGCCGCTCCGCCATCAGGTCACGCGCACGCGCGACCGCTTCGTCCATCGTCAGGCTGTCAAACCCGACGCCCATTACGTCAATTCGCATGAAAACCTGCTTCCTCCGTTATACCTGGGCAAAGACTTCGCCGATCTTCTCATGGATGATGAGATTTGCCTGATCGTCATACGGCGTGGCGCTGCGGTTGATGAGCACCAGCTTGCTGCCCCGGTAGTAATTCAAAAGTCCGGCCGCGGGGTACACGGCCAGCGACGTGCCGCCGACGATGAGCACCTCCGCCTCGCGGATATAATGGACTGCCTTGGACACGACATCGTCGTCCAGGCACTCCTCATAAAACACAATGTCCGGCCGGATGATGCCGCCGCAGTCACAGTGCGGCACACCGGTGCCGTGGTTGACGCGCTCCGCCGGATACGGCCGGCCGCAGCGCATGCAGTAGCAGCGGTGGATACTGCCGTGCAGTTCGAGCACATTCTTGCTCCCGGCCGCCTGATGCAGGCCGTCGATGTTCTGCGTGATGACCGCCTGGAGCTTGCCCTCGCGCTCCAGCTCCGCCAGACGCAGGTGGGCACGATTGGGATTGGCCCCGTCGACGACGAGCTTATCCCGGTGAAATTTGTAGTACTCCTCCGGGTGCGCCATGAAGAAGGAATGGCTCAGGATCGTCTCGGGCGGATAGTCATACTTCTGGTTATACAGGCCGTCCACGCTGCGAAAATCCGGGATGCCGCTCTCGGTCGAGACGCCGGCGCCGCCGAAAAACACGATCCGGTCGCTGCCGTCGATCCACTGTTTTAGCTGCTGAATGTTGTCCATGGACACTGCCTCCTGTTACACTGCCCCAAAAATGGGGGCAAATCTTATCATACAACGCTTCGCGCGCGGGGTCAACTTTGCGCGAGCAGAAAGCGCTCAATAGCCTCGGCCACGCCATCGTGGTCGCAGTCGGGCATGACATACCGCGCTGCGGCCTTCACGTCCGCAATCGCGTTGCCCATTGCGAGCGGCAGGCCGGCGTCGCGCAGGAGCGGGCGGTCGTTTTCCGAGTCGCCGATGGCGATCGTCGCGCTGATGGGAATGTTCAGGCAGCGGCACAACGCCTGCAGCCCGCTCCCCTTATCGGTGCCGATGGCGTTGATCTCCACACCCGCACTCTCGCACGGGACGACCCAGGCGCGCACATCCTGCACACGCGCGAGGTACTTGGCGCGCTCGGCGGAATCGACAAAGTAAAAATCCAGCTTCTCCACGGGATAGGGCGCTGCGAGAAAGCGCCGCTCCATGTCCTCGCAGGCCGTGCAGTGGGATTTGAAATTGTCCACATAAGCGTCCATGCCGAAGTGCTGCGGGTCATCGAGCAGCTCCGGGCGGTAGAGCGCCTCGCCGTTGAAGAAGAGGATCGGGAAGCCGTCGAGCCCCTCGAACGCGCGGACAAGCTCTGCCGCGACATCTGCCGGGAGGTTCTGCGCCGAAATGATCCGATCCTGCGCGCAGTCGGCCACGGCAGCGCCGCTGGACGTGATGGCATAGCGCATGGCCGGAAACTGCGCCATATACGGCACGATCTGCCGGTAGCAGCGGCCGGTCGTCATGACGACGTGATACCCGCGCGCAAGCGCTGCCGTAACAGCGGCCTCCGTGCGCGGTGTGATCTCTTTTTGGGAATTGAGCAATGTGCCGTCCATATCGACGGCGATGAGCTGATATGCCATGGGACGTTCCTTTCTGCACAGTTTCACAGCATATATTGTACCCGTTTCAACCCGACCTGTCAACCGGACGTGCGGGACTTGAACCCGCACGCCAAAGCCGCTATAATGGCGGCAGACCGATTTTTAAGGAGTTACCGCTATGTATGTTGACCAGAATTTATATCACGGCCGCCCAGTGAGTGGGCAGCGGCTGGACAAGGAGCTGCGCTGCTACGACCTGCTCGACCGTCTGGGGCTCGCCTACGACCGGGCCGATCACGACGCTGCCGACACGATCGAAGCCTGCGCCGCCGTGGAGCAGGTGCTCGGCGCCGGGATCTGCAAGAATCTTTTCCTCACGAACCGGCAGCAGACGGCATTTTATCTGCTGCTGATGCCGGGGCACAAGCCGTTTCGCACGAAGGATCTCTCGCACCAGATCGGCAGCGCGCGGCTGTCGTTTGCCTCCCCGGAGCATATGCTTGAGCTGCTGGACATCGCGCCCGGCTCTGTGAGCGTGCTGGGGCTGATGAACGACCATGACGGGCGCGTGCGCCTGCTCATCGACCGCGACCTGCTGCAGGATGCGTACCTCTGCTGCCACCCGTGCATCAACACGTCAACGCTCAAGCTGCGCATGGCGGACGCCATCGACGTGCTGATCCCGGCGCTGGCGCACGCACCGACGTATGTGGACCTGCCGGTGTACGAACCGCAGACCTGAAAAAGCAAGAAAAAAATCCTGCATCCGAAGATGCAGGATTTTTTGTTTGCATTAGTAGTAACGCTTATTCTTGTTCTTGCGAGCAGCCTCCGACTTTTTGCGGCGACGAACGCTGGGGCTCTGGTAGTACTCCTTGCGGCGCAGATCAGACATGACGCCGGCCTTGGCACAGCTGCGCTTAAATCTCTTGAGCGCGTTGTCCAGAGACTCGTTCTCCTTGACGTAGATTTCAGACATTTTATTCCCTCCCTCCAAATACGCCTTGCGGCGCTTCAAGGGCCATCATGCATGGCTTTAGCGTTAATATTATAATTGCAATTACCGCCGATGTCAAGATGAAGTTATGCCTTCGCCTTCAAAATCAGGTTGACGAGCTTGTTCGGGACGTGGATGACTTTGACGATCTGCATGCCCTCCATCTGACGCTGGACCTTGTCGAGCTGCAGCGCCGCGTCGACGACGGTCTGCTGGTCGCTGTCCTTGGCGACGGTGACGGTGCCCTTGAGCTTGCCGAGCACCTGCACGGCCATGGTAACAGTCGTGTCAACCGTCTTGGTCTCGTCATACGTCGGCCAGTCGCACTGGCAGCACATCTTGCCGTACTTGGCGGCAAAGCCGAGCCGCTCCCAGAGCTCCTCGACGATGTGCGGCGCGAACGGGCTGAGCAGGAGCAGCAGCTGCTCCATGTCGCCCTTCGTGCAGCCGTTGGCGGCAAACTCGTTGACCATGGTCATCATGGACGCGATGGCGGTGTTCATCTTCAGTTCGTCGATATCCTCCGTGACCTTCTTGATGGTCTTGTGGATGATCGCCTCGTTCTTGTCCGAGATGGCCGGATCGTCCGTGCAGCTCTCAGCCAGATTCCAGACACGGTCGAGGAAGCGCTTCGAGCCCTTGACGGCCTCGTTGGACCAGGTGACGGCCTTCTCAAAATCGCCGATGAACATGATGTGCAGGCGCATGGTGTCCGCGCCGTACTGATCGACGATGTCGTTGGGATTGACGACGTTGCCGCGGGACTTGGACATTTTTTCGCCGCCCTCGCCGAGGATCATGCCATGGCTCGTGCGCTTCTGATACGGCTCCTTGGTCGGCACGACGCCGATATCATACAGGAACTTGTGCCAGAAACGGCTGTAGAGCAGGTGGAGCGTGGTGTGCTCCATGCCGCCGTTGTACCAGTCGACGGGACTCCAGTAGTCCAGCGCCTCTTTGGAAGCGAGCGCTTTGTCATTGTGCGGATCCATGTAGCGCAGGAAATACCAGCTCGAGCCGGCCCACTGCGGCATGGTGTCGGTCTCGCGCTTGGCAGGGCCGCCGCACTGCGGGCAGGTGGTGTTGACCCAGTCGGTCATCTTGCTGAGCGGACTCTCGCCGTCGTCGGTGGGCTCATAGCTGTCCACCTGCGGGAGCACGAGCGGGAGCTGATCCTCCGGGATCGGCACCCAGCCGCACTTCGGGCAGTTGACGAGCGGGATCGGCTCGCCCCAGTAACGCTGGCGGCTGAAGACCCAGTCGCGCAGCTTGTAGTTGACCTTTTCCTTGCCGAAGCCCTGCTCCACGACGTATTTCTTCATGGCGGGGATGGCTTCTTTAACGGTCATGCCGTTGAGGAAGCCGGAGTTGACCATGACGGCGCTGTCGTCCTTGGCGACGAAGGCTTCCTTCGTCACGTCGCCGCCGGCGACGACCTCGACGATCGGCAGGCCGAACTTCGTGGCAAACTCCCAGTCGCGCTGGTCGTGGCCCGGAACGCCCATGACGATGCCGGTGCCATAGCCCATGAGGACGTAGTCCGAGACGAACATGGGCAGCGCCTTGTGCGTCACGGGGTTCATGACCTCGATGCCCTCGAGACGGACGCCGGTCTTTTCCTTGTTGAGCTCGCCGCGCTCAAAATCGGACTTGTGCGCAGCCTCTTCCTGATAGGCGGCCACGGCGTCCCAGTTGGCAATGTGCGGCTGCCACTGCTTGAGCAGCGGATGCTCCGGCGAAATGACCATGTACGTCGTGCCGAAGAGCGTATCGGCACGGGTGGTGTAGACGGTGATATCGTCGCCGACATTGGTCTTGAACGTGATCTCCGCGCCGGTGGAGCGGCCGATCCAGTTGCGCTGCTGGGTCTTGACGCGCTCGATGTAATCCACATCGTCCAGATCGTCGATCAGGCGCTGGGCATACTTCGTGATGGCGAGCATCCACTGGCTCTTCTCCTTGCGCACGACCTCGCTGCCGCAGCGCTCGCAGACACCGTTGACGACCTCTTCATTCGCCAGCACGCACTTGCAGCTCGTGCACCAGTTGACGGGCATGGTGGTCTTATAGGCCAGACCGTGCTTATACATCTGCAGGAAGATCCACTGCGTCCACTTATAGTAGCTCGGATCGGTCGTATCGACCGCACGGTCCCAGTCAAAGCTGTAGCCGAGCATTTTGAGCTGCTTGGTGAAGTTGGCAATGTTGTTTTTCGTCACGACGGCCGGGTGGATATGGTTCTTGATGGCGTAGTTCTCGGTCGGCAGGCCGAAGGCGTCAAAGCCGATCGGGAACAGAACGTTGTAGCCCTGCATCCGGCGCTTGCGGCAGATGATATCCATCGCCGTGAACGGGCGCGGGTGGCCGACGTGCAGGCCCTGGCCGGAGGGGTACGGGAACTCGATCAGGCCGTAAAACTTCGGCCGCGGGTCGCCGGTGACGGCCGCGAAGGGCTTTTCTTCCTCCCAGCGCGCCTGCCATTTTTTCTCGATCGCCTGGAAATCGTACTTCATAGCATTCACTTCTCTCTGAAAAATCAAAAAATCATAAGTAGGTCACGGGGCGGAACAAGCATCCGCCCCGGTTGGTTTTGTTTTGGCGCTCAGGCGCGCATATCGGAAATGTCCACGACCTCCGCGTCGCTCCAGAGCCGCTCCAGATCGTAAAACTTGCGGGCCTCGTCCTGGAACACGTGCACGATCACGCAGCCATAGTCGAGCAGGACCCAGCTGCCGCTGCGGTGCCCCTCCCGGCGCAGGACGGGTTCGCCCACGTCGTCCGCCGCCGCTTCCACGGCGTCGGTCAGGGTCTTCACGTGCGTCGAGGAGCTGGCCGTGCAGATGACAAAATAGTCTGCCAGCGTCGTCAGGTCCTGGGTTTTGAGCAGCTGAATGTTCTCGCCCTTTTTTGCGTCCAGCGCCTTGACGATGACCGCAGCAAGCTCGTTAGCAGGCATCATAATGCTACATCCTTCCTTTTTGTTACCATTTGTTTGGGCCCTGAACCGTGCCGGAAGTGGCCACGACCTGCCCATTGGATTCATAGAGAATGTCCACATCCGCGGACGTGATCTCCTTCGTATAGGGGTTGAGCCAGGTGTTGAGATAATCCAGCCACTCGTCCACGTGGATGAACACGTAGGACATACCGTTTTTGGTGCCACTGTAATTGGCGGGAATCGTCTCAAACGAGATGGCGCTCTCATCGAGCTTCAAAAACTCCTTGACATAGAACATCACATTGCCTGCCGACAGGTTTGTGGTGACATCCTTTTCATAGATGTCAATGAGTTTGTTGAGATTTGGGATGTTGTGCAGCTTCAAAAACTGGCTCGTCATGGCCTTAAGCAACTGGTGCTGCACGTCGATGCGGCCGATATCGCCGTTGGCATACGTGTTGCGGAAGCGGAACACGCCCATGGTCTGATAGCCGTTGAGGTGCTGATAGCCCTTCTGGACATGGATGCTCAGATCCTGACCGGGGTCGTCATAGTCCATATCGACCGGGACGTCAAAATCAATGCCGCCCATGGCGTCAATGAGCTCGACGAACACCTCCACGTCAAAGAGCGCATAGCTGTCGACGCGGTAGCCGACGATCTTTTCCACGCCGCCGATGAGCGCCTCCACGCCGTCCTTGCCGTTGTTTTCGGCCGCGGCATAGTACTGGTTCATCTTCTTGGGCTTGTAGGACACGTTCACGGCCGTATCGCGCGGGATGCTGACAAACTTCAGAGACTGATTCTCCGTGTCGAGCATACCGACAAGTACGGTGTCCGTCAGGCCGGCCGCGCGGTCCTTGCCGGCGATGAGGAACGTGTAGCACCCTTTCTTGCGGCCGTCTGTGCTGACGCTCACATCGTCCGAATCGCCGTCGCTCAGGCTCGGCGGGCTGACCCAGTGGTTCATCAGGATTGCAAACTCGCCGATGAGCAGCGCCAGCACCACGACCACGATGACCGTGATGCGCACTTTTTTCTTTTTCTTGCGCTTTGCCTGCGACTGCTGCGCCTGCACGCGGTGGTTCACCGCCGCAGATGCCTCGGAAAACGGGTCGTCCTGAAAGCCGCTGCCGTCGTCGTAGGAATCGTCATAGCCGCCGTCGTAACGGTCGTAACCCTGATCGTCATATCCGCCGTAATCGCCCGGATAGCGATCGTCACTCTGTCGTCTTTTCATATTCTTTTTCCCTGCCCTGATACCAGTTTAATGCCTGCACCGTGTTCTCGTGCGGCGTGATGCCGCCGGCCTTCAGATCCTCGAGACTCATTTTCAATCCGAGCACCATGGCCGCATCCAGATCGGTGTAAGCGAGCCGCCGCAGCTCGTCCACGCCGTCAAAATCCCGCGACGGCTCGATATAGTCGGCCATATACAGGACCTTTTCGAGCGTGGTCATATCGGGCTTGCCGGTCGTGTGCCAGCGGATGGCATTTTCTATCTCAAGTGGTACGCCGAAACGATCCCTGGCCACGGCAGCGCCGGTTTTGGCGTGCAGGAGCTTGGTGTTGGCCGTTTCGACCGTATCGTTTATGATACCATATTTATCAGACAATAGCAATTGGTCAGATAGCTCTAATTTTTTCGTGCAATCGTGCAAAATTCCGGCCTCTGCGGCAGCATCCGGATCGCAGCCCCAGCGCTCGGCGAGGTGGCGCGCCTCGTGCTCGCAGCCCCAGACATGGGAGATACGCCGCGGCTTGAGCATGGGGTAAGCCTGCTCGCGCAGCCAGTTGAGATCGGGCTTTGCGCCGTAGAGCCGCTGCTGGATGATGTGCGCATACACATTCGGCGCGAGGTACTCGCTGCCCCGCCGCCGCGGCAGCAGCGCACGAACGGCCGTGCTCGTGACCGGGACCGGCTCGGCCGGCAGGGCGATGACGCGCGCGTCATACGTCCCGCGCAGGTAGGCGCTGAAGCGCTCGACCTCCGCATGCTCATCGCCCGTGCGGGCGAGCGCGACGAGCGTCACCTGAGCGAGCAGATACCGAAAATCGTGCCACTGCTCAAACGTCGTGAGCATATCCGTGCCGATGACGAGATACAGCTCCGCGTCCGGATTGCACGCGCTCAGCTCGCGCACGGTGTCGGCCGTGTAGCTCTTGCCGGAGCGGTGCAGCTCCATGTCAGAGACCTCCACGCCCGGCTCGCCTGCGAAGGCCATCATCGTCATGAGCAGGCGCTCCGCCGGCTCCGGGCTGCCCGCCGTGAGCTCCTTGTGCGGCGGGATGCGATCCGGAATGACGAGCGTCAGATCCGGCCGGATGGCCGCGCGCACCGCGCGCAGCGCGGCCGTATGTCCCAGATGCGGCGGGTTGAAGCTGCCGCCATAGATGCAGATCTTCATTTGCGTGCCTTTTTCACGAGCTCGATCTTCGGCTTCTGCTCGTTGCGCTTATAGAGCACAAACTTCGATCCGATGACCTGCACGGGTTCTGCGCGGCAGACCTCGGCGAGCCGGTCGCACGCCTCGCGCGCGGACAGGAGCGAGTTTTCAAGCACGCGGCCCTTGACGAGCTCGCGCGCCTTGAGCGCGTCGCTCATCTGGGTGATGATGTTGTCCGTGATGCCGCCCTTGCCGATGTGGACGATGGTGTCCTCCGTCGCGGCAAGACCGCGCAGCTGGGCGCGCTGTTTACTTGTCAGCATAGTAGTTCCTCAATTCTTCTTTCAGGATTTTGAGCGCATTCCCGCGGTGGGAAATGGCGTTTTTCTCTTCCGGGCGCAGCTCCGCCATGGAGCAGGCATAGCCGTCCGGCTGAAACACGGGGTCATAGCCGAAGCCGTTTTCCCCGCGCGGCGCAAACAGGATGCTGCCCTCGCACGTGCCGCGGGCGCGCAGGACGTCGCCGTTCGGGAACGTGCAGCAGATGCACGACACGAACCGGGCCGTGCGGTCGGTGCGGTCGCCGAGGTTATGGAGCAGGAGCGTGTAGCGCGCGGCATCCGAATCCTCGTGCCGGCCGGTATAGCGGGCCGAGTGCACGCCGGGCGCGCCGCCGAGCGCATCGACCATAAGGCCGGAATCGTCCGCGACGGCGGGCTGCCCCGTCGCGCGGGTCACGGCGATGGCCTTCAGGTAGGCGTTTTCCTCGAAGGTCTCCCCCGTCTCGTCCACCTCAAAGTGGCAGCCGGCCGCGCTCTGCGGGATGATCTCGATGCCCATGTCCGCAAAGATGGCGCGAAACTCCTCGAGCTTATGTGCGTTGTTGCTTGCAAGGATCATGACAGCAGCGCCTCCACAAATTCCGCGGGCTTGAACTCGAGCAGATCGTCGATCTGCTCGCCAACGCCGACATATTTCACCGGCAGCTGCAGGTCGTTTGCGATGGCAAAGACGATGCCGCCCTTAGCCGTACCGTCGAGCTTTGTGAGCACGATGCCGGTGAGGTCGGCCGTGTCGAGAAACTGCTTGGCCTGGATGAGGCCGTTCTGGCCGGTCGTGGCATCGAGCACCATGAGCGTTTCGATATCGGCCTCCGGCAGCTCGCGGCGGATGACGCGGGTGATCTTATTGAGCTCGTTCATGAGGTTTGCCTTGTTGTGCAGGCGGCCTGCGGTATCGATGATGTCGCAACGTCCGTGCCGCGGGCCTTCGCCGCCTGAATGGAGTCGAACACCACGGCGGCGGGATCGGATCCCTCCTCGTGTTTGACGATGTCCACGCCCGCGCGCTGCGCCCAGACGGTGAGCTGGTCGGCCGCCGCGGCGCGGAACGTGTCCGCCGCCGAGAGCAGAACGCGGTTGCCTTCTTTCTTGAGCTGGGCGGCAAGCTTGCCGATCGTCGTCGTCTTGCCGACGCCGTTAACACCGACGACGAGCACGACCGACGGCTGCGTCGTGAGCAGGAGCATGGTGTCCTGCACTTTGAGGATGCGCGTGAGGATCTGCACGAACTCCTTTTTCACCTCCGCGCCGGTGCGCAGCTTCTTGAGCTCGATGGCCTTGCGCAGCTGCGCGATGGCCTTGGTCGTCGTCTCCACGCCGGTGTCGGCGAGGATGAGCGTCTCCTCAAGGTCCTCGAAAAATTCCTCGTCCCCCGGCTCATAGGCGGCAAAAATGCCGGTCAGCTGGGCGTCCATCTTCGTCTTGGTCTTGGTCAGGCCCTGTTTGATCTTATCAAAAAATCCCATAGAACTATCTTCTCCGTTACGATATGGTTTTAGCCGCTTCATCCAGCGAAAGCTCGATGACGCGGGACACGCCTTTTTCCTGCATGGTCACGCCGAACAGATGGTCGGCCTCCTCCATGGTGCCGCGGCGGTGCGTAATGACGAGAAACTGCGTGTTCTTGGCGAGGCGGCGCATGTACTGCACATAGCGCGTGACATTTGCCTCGTCGAGCGCAGCCTCGATCTCGTCCATGACGCAAAACGGCGTCGGCCGCACCTTCAAAATGGCAAAATAGAGTGCAATGGCCACAAATGCCATCTCGCCGCCGGACATGAGGCTCAGCGTCGAGAGCGCCTTGCCAGGCGGCTGCACCTTGATCTCAATACCGCTGTCGAGCACGTGCTCCGGGTCTTCAAGCACGAGCGCGGCCTTGCCGCCGCCGAACAGCTCCAGAAATGTCTGGCGGAACGCCTGGTCGATCGCCTGAAACTGCGTGGTGAAGATGCCCTCCATCTCCCCCGTCACGTCGGCGATGATGCCGGTCAGCTCGCGCTTGGCCTTGAGGATGTCGTCCCGCTGGCCGGTAAGGAAGGTGTAGCGCGTGTTCACGCGCGTGAATTCGTCGATCGCGCCGAGGTTCGGCGTGCCCAGCGCGCCGATATTGCGCCGCAGCTCGGCGATCTGCCGGTTGGCCTTCGTCATGTTGTCGATCGGCTGGCGCAGCGCCTCGGCCGCCGTGCGGCTGAGCTCATAATTGTCCCAGAGTTTATCGAGAATCTGCTTCTCCTCCATGTCGGCCGAGAGCTTTTTCTGCTCGAAGCGCGACACGAGCCCCTGCATATCCAGCAGGTCGCGGTTGCGCGCCTGCGCGTCGCGGTCGGTGCGGGTGCGCTGGCCCTCGAGCTCCAGCTTGCGGCTGCTGCACGCGGCGAGCTCGCCGCGCAGCGTTTCGGCGCGCTGGCGCAGTTCGGCCAGGCGGCGCTCATGCAT
>ERZ791865.2474-NODE-2474-length-12927-cov-6.352393_pt1 | contig 12927 bp, 12 predicted proteins | sample MGYA00509942_ERZ791865 | MGnify/ENA primary metagenome ERZ791865 (study PRJEB30046, sample SAMN00792098) | human gut metagenome | study: EMG produced TPA metagenomics assembly of the A metagenome-wide association study of gut microbiota in type 2...
TGGATAAAGATTGCACGGTCGTTCGAGCTCCCGCTTTTCTTGAAATTCAACCTCTCACCGCTCCATCCCGCTGACACGGGCATGTCGCGGAGCTCCCCTAATAGGGGAGCCTTTTAGAGGAATTTTACGCTCCGATGGCGGCACACTTCTTAGCCAGCCAGTCGCGCTCGTCCTCGGTCAGGCGGGGAGCCAGCTTCTCGAAGACCTCGCGGTGGTAGGCGTTCAGCCAATCCAGCTCGTCGCGGCTCAAAACGCCCGGGACGATGGGGGAGGTGGCGATCGGCACGAACGTGATGGGTCGGAATGCCAGGAACTCGCCGTACTGGTTGGATGCTTTGTGGTAGCACTCCAGCTCATTCTCGATGCGGATGCCGACGACGCCGCCCTCATAGACGCCCGGCTCGTCGGTGACGATCATGCCCGGCTTGAAAACGGTAGTGTTGCGGCCGTTCAGGGCGTGGGGGCCTTCGTGGACGTTGCCCACGTGGCTGACGCTGTGGCCGGTGCCGCAGCGGTAGTTGATGAGGTGGCGCCACAGCGGCTCACGGGCGATGGTGTCCAGCATATGGCCGTCGCAGTAGTCCAGCCAGACAGCCCGGGCGATGTCGATGTGGCACTGTAAAGTCCAGGTGTAGAACAGGCGCTCGTCCTCCGTCAGCTCACCCAGCGGGTAGGTGCGGGTGATGTCGGTGGTGCCGTCCATATAGGTCGCGCCGCTGTCCACCAGCAAAAAGCCCTTCTTCTCGAGCTTTGCGTGGTCTTCCTCAGTGGCGTGATAGTGCATCATGGCGGCGTTGGGGCCGTAAGCTGCAATGGTGCCGAAGCTCTCCGTCAGGAACTTGTCCTGTGCGCTGCGGTACTTGTGGAGGATCTCGTCGATGGTCAGCTCCGTCAGCTCTTCGCCGGCGGCCAGACGGTTCTCCAGCTCGATCTGGAAGCGCACCATAGCCACGCCGTCGCGGATGTGAGCTTCGCGGGTGTGAGCCAGCTCGACTTCGTTCTTGACGCCCTTCATGGGCAGCAGGGGGTCGGCCTCGTCCTTGACGGTCAGAGCCGGGTTGGCCTGCAGGGTCTGGTAAACAGCGTAGTTGACGGAAACGGGGTCGGCCAGAACGGTCTGCTCTTCGGCCTGGGCGGCGAGGAAGGTAAGCACATCGTCGTACTCAGCCAGCTCCACGCCGTTCTCCTTCAGCTCCGCAGCAGCCTCAGCGCTGACGCGGGCGGTGTTGATGAAGAGCGTCGCCTTATTCGGGGTCACATAGCAGTAAGCCATTGCATAAGGGGTACACTGGATGTCCATCGCACGCAGATTGAGCAGCCATGCCAGATTGTCCAGCTTGCCCACCAGCTGTGCGGTGCAGCCCAGCTCAGAGAGCTTCGCACGCAGCTGGCCCAGCTTCTCGGCAGGGGAGAAGCCTGCGTACTCTTTCGGCAGGAGCCATGCCGGGGTAGCGGGCAGGGCGGGACGGCCCTCCGTCCACAGCTCGTCCTCGAGGTTCAGCAGCTTGATGGTGCCTTTCTTGGCGTCCAGTTCTTTCTGCAGGCTGCGCACCAGACCGCAGGAAGCGGTCAGGCCGCAGAGGCCCAGCGTGCCGCCCTCGGGCAGGACTTTGCCGCAGTACTGCTCGGCGGTCGGCACGCCCGGCTCGCCCATCCGCATCAGCTGGATCTCCGTGCCAGCGATCTCCTTCTCGGCCTGCACGAAGTAACGGCCATCGGCCCAGACAGCGCTCTCGGTCATGGTGACGACGAAGTTGGAGTTCTCGCCGTGGAAGCCGGAGAAGTAGGTCAGGGCAGTGTAGTGGTCGGGCATATACTCGCTGGCGTGCGGGTCTCCCACCGGGATGAGGTAGACGTCCACGCCGTTTGCCTTCATGGCCTCGCGCAGGGCGGCCAGACGCTCGGGAACGGTATTCATGCTCATGTCAAAAAGCCTTCTTTCTTTATTCTGCCGGAAAAACGTCCGGCGGCGATGGTTTGCTGTACCTTATTGTATCATTCCGGGGCGCAGAATGCAATTCATGGGCGATGTTTTGACTTTTCGCGTTTTTCCGTGTATGCTAGGGTCGGAAGCTCTTTATAGAATGGAGGCGTTTTCATGGTATTTTCCATCATCATGCTCGTCTGCCTTATCGTCTGTGTTGGCATCGACTATCTGAGCCTGAAACGCATCGAGCGGAACGGCGCCCTACTGGGCGTCACGCTGCCGCAGAATGCCGCCGAGCTGCCCGAAGTGCAGGACATCGTACAGCGGTATCTGCGCCGGCTGCGCACCATCTGCCTGCTCTGTGCCGCTGTGAGTGTCGGGCTGTTTTTCGCGCCCAATTCGCTGTTTTATGTCACGGTCTGGGTCTATTTCTTTTTCGGAAGTCTGGCCCTGCCGTATCTGCCCTGTCTGTGGGGGAACCGCGCTCTGCAAAAACTGCGGGATGCCCACGGCTGGCCTGCCGCGCCCGAGGACGCCGCATGGAAATACGGTCTGCTCTATTATGACCCCGACGACAAGCGCATCTCCGTTCCCAAACGTATCGGCAAAGGAAGCGCTGTCAATCTCGCCACCCTCCGGGGTAAAATCGCTATGGCGGTCAATGTCATTGCAATCGTCAGCATTCTGCTGGTTGGGCCGGTGCTGGGCGTTCTCGACCACACCCCCGCAAGGCTGGAACTGCAAGTGTCGCCCACGGTAGAGCTGCAATCCTACCATGGAAAGACTCAGAAGTACACGATTCCCATAGACGACATCACCGAGGTTCAGGTTTATTCCTCCCTGCCGGAGGCCGGCCGGATACACGGCCTCGATTTGGAGCACTACTGGCAGGGTTCTTTTGTCATGGTACACGACGGCACCGTGCATCTCTGCCTCGACCCCACCGCCGGGAAGTTCCTCCGGGTGGAGACGGAAGACGGCATTTTCTGGTTCACCGGCGAGACGGACGAAAAGACTGAGAAAATCGCCGAATGGATTATTGAAGAGATGGGGCAGACTGCCGATTGACACCGCATTTTTTGCTCCCTGCCTGCTTGCGGGGAGCTTTTGTTTTGCCCCTGCCGCCCGAAAACGCAAGCAAATTGCAAAAAATGTTACAAATTTCTCATCAAAAAGGCCGGTTTGCCATTGACAGCCTTGTTATAATAGGAGTGTAGGAATTTTACGGGTCAGCACTCAGCGGCCCGGACTGCTTGTAAGGCCCGACGGGCCTGCTGGGCAGCGCCTTTGCGGCGTCTGCATAAAAGAAAGAGGCATTTCAGACTATGACCAAGATCGATATTTTCTCCGGCTTCCTTGGCGCCGGTAAGACCACCCTTATCAAGAAGCTCATCAAAGAGTCCTTTGCAGGCCAGAAGGTCGTGCTCATCGAGAACGAGTTCGGCGAGATCGGCATCGACGGCGGCTTTTTGAAGGAGTCCGGCATCCAGATCAATGAGCTGAACGCCGGCTGCATCTGCTGCTCTCTGGTGGGCGATTTCCGCGCCGCTCTGCAGCAGGTGGTGGAGCAGTACCACCCCGACCGCATCGTTATCGAACCCTCCGGCGTCGGCAAGCTGTCCGACGTGACCCGCGCTGTCGAGGGCGTGGCCGAGCATCTGGATGTTCAGCTGAGCAGCTTCGTTACCGTGGCCGACGTCAACAAGGTCAAGATGTATATGAAGAACTTCGGTGAGTTCTACGACGACCAGATCAGCCACGCAAGCTGCATCATCCTGAGCCGCACCCAGAACGCCACCGAGGAAAAGATCGCCGCCGCTGTGGCCATGCTGCGTGAGAAGAACCCCACCGCTACCATCGTCACCACCGCCTGGGACGCCCTGACCGGCGAGCAGATCCTGAAGGCCATGTCCACCAAGGACGACTTCAAGGCTGAGCTTATCGCTATGGCTGCCAAGGCCAACGAGGAGCACGCCCACGAGGACGAGGAAGAAGAGCACGAACACCATCATCACCACGACCACGATGATGACCATGATGAGCATTGCTGCTGCGGCCATCATCATGATGACGACGACGATGATGAGGATGAGCACCATCATCACCATGACCACGATGACGATGATGAAGACGAGCATGAGCATCATCACCACCACGACCATGATGACCACGACGAGCATTGCTGCTGCGGCCATCATCACCATCATCATGACCACGACGCCGATGAGGTCTTCACCAGCTGGGGCGTCGAGACGGCCAAGAAGTTCTCCAAGGCTGACATTGAGCACGCCCTCACCGAGCTGGACACTGGCAATTACGGCATGATCCTCCGCTCCAAGGGCATCGTGGACGGCGGCGCAGACGGCTGGCTGGAGTTCGACTACGTTCCCGGCGAGTGGGAAGTCCGCGCACGCGGTGCAGACGTCGGCGGCAAGCTGGTGGTCATCGGCTCCAAGCTGGATGAAAAGGCCATCGCCGCACTGTTCGGCTGCTGATCGACCCTGAAAGGATAAAAGATTATGGCAAATGAGATCCCGGTTTACCTGTTTGTGGGCTTCCTCGAGAGCGGCAAGACCAAGTTCATTCAGGAGACTTTTGAAGACCCCAACTTCGACTCCGGCGACAAGACCCTTCTGCTGGTCTGCGAGGAGGGCGAAGAAGAGTACAATGAGAAGAAGTTCGCCTTCCCCGGCGTGACGCTCTACAACCTCGAGGACAAGGCTGAGCTGAACCCCCAGAACCTCGCAAAGCTGGCTAAGGAGGCCGACGCAGGCCGCGTGGTCATCGAGTATAACGGTATGTGGATGCTGCAGGATCTGGCAAACAATCTGCCTGAGAACTGGATCGTCTACCAGTGCATCGCCACCGCCGACGGCACCACCGCGCTGACCTACGCCCGCGATAACTCCATGCGTGCGCTGATGCTGGACAAGATCGCCCGCAGTGAGCTCATCGTCTTCAACCGCGCCGAGGCCGTCAACAACGACGCCGCCCGTCAGGAGCTGCACAAGCTGGTGCGTCAGGCATCCCGCAAGTGCGACATCGCCTACGAGTTCAAGGACGGCAGCGTGGCTTACGACGACATCCCCGACCCGCTGCCCTTCGACATCAACGCCCCGGTCATCGACATCCCGGACGACGATTACGGCATCTGGTATATGGACTGTCAGGACGAGCCCCAGAAGTACGCGGGCAAGACCGTCAAGTTCCTCGCACAGGTCTGCCAGACCAACCGCGCCGGCAAGAACAGTTTCGTACCGGGCCGGTTCGCCATGACCTGTTGCGTGCAGGACATCCAGTTCGTGGGCTTCCCCTGCAGCTACGACGGCTACAAGGCCCTCGAGCAGCGGGCATGGGTCAAAGTGACCGCAAAGGTCGGCTATAAGTTCCATAACATCTACCGCGGCAAAGGCCCGGTGCTCACCGCACTGTCGGTGGAGCCTGCCGAGAAGCCGCTGAACGATGTTGTCACCTTCTCCTAACTGCAGCATAACCAAGGAGGTCATGGCATGAAAGCAATCTTCCGCATTCTGGGTACTGCCGCCGCTGTGGCGGCCACTGGTGCCGCTATCGTCATCATGGACAAGCTCCTGAACGAAAAGGCCGCACCCATCATCGAATCCATCGAGTTCCCCGAGGAAGCCGAAAAGGACGACGCAGAGGCCGCCAAGACCGCCGAGGCATACGCCGAGGGTGAGGCCAAGGCAGAGGCCGAAGCCGCCGCACCGGCAGAAGAGACCGCTCCCGCTGAGGAGCCCGCCGCCCCTGAGACGGAGGCAGCGCCCGCTGAGGCCGCAGAGCCTGTGACCCTGCCCGACCTGAGCGAAGAGCGCCCGGTCTGTGACCCCGAGGCTCCGAACCCGAACCCCGTAGAGGCCGGCCCCGCCGTCGCCCCCAAGGACGAAAACGGCAAGTTCGACCCGACTAAAATCGCCGACGTCTCCGACTTCGGCGACTGGGAAGAGCAGGGGTGCCAAGGGTAATTCCGCACGATAAAAGGGACGCTGTGTATATGCGCAGCGTCCCTTTTCTGTTTTATTCCCCGTATGCTATCTTCATCAGCCGGTCTTTATCCGTCACGGTCACGCCGCCACGATAGAGCTTCACGATGCCCTCACCGGCGAAGTATTTCAGCAGGCGGCTCACCACCTCGCGGGCAGAACCCATGTACTTTGCCATCTGGTCCTGGGTCAGGCGGACATCGTCGCCGCCGGTCTTGGCAAGCTCGTCCGCAAGGAAGATGGCCAGCCGCCGGTCGGCGCTCATGAAGAGGATCTGCTGCATCGTCCACATGGTGTCGGAGAAGCGCTCAGCGGTCATCTGGTAGGCGAAGCACCGCACCTCCACGTTCTGCTGCATGAGACTGCGGAAGACGCCTGCGCTGATGCAGTAGGCCTCGGTGTCCTCTTCGGCGTCGATGTAGAGGTCAAAGTTCACCGAGTTCATGACGCAGGAGGCGGAGAGGATGCAGATCTCACCGCCAAAGAGGCGGTAGAGGGTCACGTCCCGGCCATCGTCGGAGAGAAGATACGCCCGGAACTGGCCGGTGCGCAGCAGCAGGATGCCCACGCAGTTCTCCACCGGGCTGTGGACCCGCTCGCCCTTGCGATAGCGCACCGGGCGGGTAGTGCGGCAGAGCATATCCTGCTGCTCGGCGGTCAGCTTGTCCCAGAAGGGGAAGGCACAGGCGAGACACTGGCGGTGCTCGCCGCATTTGGGGATAGGCAGGATCTCCGGCATCTCAGATCACCCCTTCCGCAGCGCTTTGGCGGCTTCGGTGCCTGCCAGAGCGCCCTCATAGACGGCCTTCGCCACCTGCAAAAGCCCGCCGGTGCAGTCTCCGGCGGCGTAGAGGCCGGGGACGGTAGTCTGCATTTTTTCATCTGTCACGATGCGGTCGTTCTCCACGGCGGCACCGATCTTCCGGGCCAGCGCCGTACTGCCCGCAACGCCCAGAGCCACAAACACTCCCGCCAGCTCCACCACATCGCCGCCGGACAGCTGGACGCCGGTGACTTTCTGCTCGCCGAGGATGGCGTCGATTTTTTCCGGCCGGACAGTCACCTCCGGCGGAAACTCTGCCACCAGCGGCGCACCATTCAGCAGGAGGGTGACGCTGGCCGCCACCGGCAGGAGCGCCTGCACCTCATGCAGGGCGTATTCGCCGCTGCCTACCACGGCCACATCTTTGCCGCGATAGAAAAAGGCATCGCAGGTGGCGCAATAGCTGACGCCGTGGCCCTCGAGGCCCGCCAGCCCCGGGATGCGGGGCGTCGCCCGCGAAGCACCTGTGGCGAGGACAACAGCGTCCGCCGGGTAATCTCCATCGAGGGTTTCTACAGTGAGTTTATCGGTATAGGTCAGACCCACGGCCTCGGTGGTCACAAATTTAACGCCCACAGCCTTGGCCCCCTCGATGCCCTGACGCTCCAATTCCGCACCCGATATGGGGGCGGCGAAGCCGTAGTAGTTCTGGATAAGCTCTGCACGGTCAAGCGCACCCGGCCCCCGAGCGAGGACGGTGGTGTCCACCCCCGCACGGGCAGTGTACAGCGCGGCGGACACCCCCGCCGGGCCGGAGCCGATGATTACGATATTGGACATAGTGGGCCTCCTTGTACTTCTTGTATTATCGTAAAATCAGTTGCTTTCTTTGCGCGCCGGCGGCGCGGGGCTCTACTTCTCTATTATACACCAAATCCCCCTGATTTCTATGACCAAGTTCCAAAAGCCTCCATTTTCCGCCCGAGCGCCACTTTGCAAGGGCGGGCGAGTGTGTTATACTTTCTATGAATGCGATTCAATCTTCCTGATGGAGGCTTTTTCTATGTCCACAAAGCAGCGTCTGCTTTTTATCACCACCGGCGGCACCATCGCCAGTGTCCGCACCCAGCAGGGCCTCAAGCCCGTGCTCACCAGCGAAGAGCTTCTGGCTCATCTGCCTGAGCTGAACGAGCTCTGCTGCCCCGACACACTGGCCCTGTGCAGCATCGACAGCACCGACCTCGGCCCGGAGCACTGGCTGATGATGGCAAAGGCCGTGCAGGAGAATTATGCCCTCTACGACGGCTTCATCATCTGCCACGGCACCGACACGCTGGCCTACTCGGCGGCGGCTCTGTCTTATCTCATCCAGAACGCCGACAAACCCGTCATCCTCACCGGCGCACAGCAGCCCATCTCCAACGAGATCACCGACGCCAAGAAAAACCTTCGCGACAGCGTCATCTGCGCCCTCGACCCCGGCAGCCGGGGCGTCATGGTGGTGTTTGGCGGCCATGTCATCGCAGGCACCCGCGCCAAGAAGAACAAGACCATCAGCTACGACGCCTTTGCCTCGGTGAATTTCCCGGCGCTGGCACTGGTACAGGGCGACCGTCTGGTGCGGTATGTGCCTTCGCCCTGGCCCACCGGCCCTGTGGAGTTTGGCCGCTCGCTCAGCCCCCGCGTCTTTCTGCTCAAGCTGACTCCCGGCCTGAGTCCCGATTTGATCCCCGACATTTTCCGCCTCTACGACTGCGTCATCGTGGAGAGCTTCGGCGTAGGCGGCATCCCCCAGCGGCTGATGGACGCCTTCGCCGAGGGCCTCGGCGACTACGACAAGACCCACAAAGTGCTCATCCTCACCACCCAGGTCACTTACGAGGGCAGCGACGTGGGCATCTATGAGGTGGGCAAGCGGGTCAAGAACCGCTTCCGCTTCCTCGAGGCCCACGACATGACCATTGAGGCCGTCGTGACGAAGATCATGTGGCTGCTGGCGCAGGACTGCGACAGCTTCGACCAGCTGCAGCAGCGGTTCTACCGGCAGGTCAATTTTGATACGTTCTACCATTGAGGAGCGTGTAATGAAAAACGAACGTGAAAAAGCCTTATTTTTAGCACAACTAAAAGACTTTGCAAATACTCTGTCCGATAAGATTGCAGTAAACGATGAATGGACCATCAAGGGCTTTATCGATATTTTCAAAAACATTTATACGATTTCTTCCGACACTAAAATCGTCTCCAAAATATTAGAGTTGCACTTATTCCCTCAGTTTCTAGCCTTTGCCGAACAGACTGGATATGACATCGAACTTGCAACTTATCAAAATTACTACCCGGATTTGACTTTTATCTCTAAAACCGACCCTTCCATCAAATTCGCTGTTGATTTGAAAACAACTTACCGAGAAGAGAATCATCCTGACTTCTGCAATGGATTTACACTAGGTTCTCACGGCGAATACTTTATCAATCGCACAAGTACCAAAAACATTCAATATCCCTATGATGATTACAGTGGGCACTTCTGTTTCGGAATCATTTATACCCGTGCAGTGCTGGACAAAAAGAATGAGACGCATACATATTCCATTGATGAGCTGAATGAGATTCCTTCTGTTATCCACGATTTTCTCTTTTTCGCAGAAGAAAAGTGGAAAATAGCAAGTGACAAGGGTGGCAGTGGAAACACGGCAAATATCGGCAGTATCCATAATATTCAAGATATTTTAAATGGTAATGGTGTGTTTGCCAAAGCTGGTGAAGAATTGTTTGATGATTATTGGGCAAACTTTGGCAAAATAGAAATTCTTTCTGCGAACAAGCGAAAAAAGCTTTCCTCTTTTTCGGAATATCTGCAATACAGAGGACTGCCTTCCGAGTTGAATAATTGCAGAGCCTCTAAAAGGAGCACAAAATGAGCGAAAAAATATTCGTTCCTCCTCTTAAAATTCAAGGCATTAAAACAAAGCTTGTCCCCCTGATTCGAGAAAATGTGATTCTGGACAAAGAAACTATATGGTATGAGCCATTTATGGGGTCTGGTGTTGTTGGCTTTAATGTTGAGCCGGAACGTGCCGTATTTGCAGACGTCAACCCTCACATCATCAACTTTTATAACAGAATAAAAGATGGCTCTATCACCAGTGGAAGAGTCCGTGCATTTCTCGAAGCGGAAGGGAAGAAACTCGAGAATGGCGATGCCGATTATTACTATGAGGTTCGTGACCGATTCAACCAGCATCACGAACCTCTGGACTTTCTCTTTCTGAACCGTGCCTGCTTTAACGGGATGATGCGCTTCAATAAGGACTACAACTTCAATGTTCCATATGGACACAAACCTCAGCGGTTTGCAAAGGCTTATATCACAAAAATCGTAAACCAGGTCGCCCACATCGAAGAGCTTCTGAAAAACCATGAATGGGAGTTTTTATGTCAATCCTTTGAGGATACGATAAGTTCAGCGACCCATTCCGATTTCATATACTGCGACCCTCCGTATATTGGCCGTCATGTCGATTACTATGACAGTTGGGATGAAGAGCTCGAAGTTGCTCTGCACAGCGCACTCGTTAAATCACAGTCCAATTTTATGCTGTCAACATGGCATCATAATGATTACCGTTCAAACGAATATATCGAGCAGGTGTGGAATGACTGCCAAATCATCACACGGGAACATTTTTATCACGTAGGTGCAAAGGAAAAGAACCGCAATCCTGTCGTAGAGGCACTTCTTACAAACTATGTCATTACCGGCACTCAAAATCAGCTCCGGTTTGAAAACGAACAGTTGTCTCTATTTGGCACTTCCGATACTCTTCCAGAAAAAATAGCAAATTAAAAACGTCCTGTATTGCTGCAAAATCAATACAGGACGTTTTACATTTCTCAAAACACCATCTGCACCAGCAGCACATAGCACAGCGTGCCGCCGGCGATGGAAACCAGCGTCTGATGCATCCACTTATGGAGGGCGACGGTCACGCCGATGGCGATGGCCTCCGGGATGCCGTGGCTGCCCGAGGTGAGGCTGACGCCCTTGAGGCAGTAGACGATGAGCATTCCGAAGATGGCGGCGGGCAGCACATGGCCCAGATACTCCACCACCTCAGGCACCTTGCCGCCCCGGGAGCCGAACACCAGAAAGGGCAGAAAGCGGGTGAGCATGGTCGCCGCCGCGCAGACGGCGATGGTCAGGATGAACTGGATACTGCTCATTTTGCCGCCTCGCTTTCTTTGGCCTCGATGGGGCGGCGGAACAGCAGCAGTGCCACAAGGATGCAGACCATCGAGGGGATGAGGAAGCTGCCCGAGCCGAAGATGCGCAGGCAGACCAGCGGGGCGGCAATGCCGATGATGGCGCTGGCGTGCTGCTTTTCCTTCTCCCACTGGTTGAGGAAGATGACCACGAACATGGCCGTCATGACGAAATCGACGCCCTCGGTGCTGAAGGGCAGGACAGAGCCGAGGGCCGCGCCCATAGCCGCGCTGGCGACCCAGTAGATCTGGTCCAGCAGGGTGATGAAGAACATGAACCAGCCCTTATCCACGCCCTCGGGCGGCTCTGCCGAGCAGGTGATGGAGAAGGTCTCGTCGCTCATGGCGAAGATCATGTAGGCGCTGCGCAGGCCGTAGCCGCGGTAGCGCTGCAGCATGGTCAGGCCGTAGAAAAGATGCCGCGCCTGGATCATCAGCGCCATCAGAAAGGCCGACACCGGCGCAAAGCTGCCCAGAAGCAGCGACGCCAGCACGAATTCCAGCGAGCCGCCGTACACTACCGTACCCATCAGGGGCGGCAGCCAGACTGGCAGGCCCAGCGACTGCACATAGATGCCGTAGCCGAGGCCCAGCACCAAATATCCGGCAAACACCGGCAGCGTCTGAGGCGCTGCCGCCCGGAACGCGCGCCACGCCGGCGCACGGTTCAAATTTGTTTCGTTTTGTTCCTGCATTTACTTCAACCCTCCAATATAGTAGTATAACAGGTTTATCTGCATTTGCAAGAACTATTTATAAGGCAAAGAGGGTTCTGTGCGGCCGCACAGAACCCTCTTTGCCTTATATCTTTTATTTTTGGGTGAGGTTTTTCGTATAGAGGGCGCGGGTGGCGTTCAGGACAGCGAGGACCATGACGCCGACGTCGGCAAAGATGGCCGCCCACATATTGGCGATACCCAGAGCACCCAGCAGCAGGCAGGCCGCCTTGATGGCCAGAGCAAAGACGATGTTCTGGTAGACGATGCTCTTGGTGCGGCGGGCAATGCGCATGGCGAGGGCGATCTTGGCCGGGTCGTCATCCATCAGGACGACGTCGGCGGCCTCAATGGCGGCGTCAGAGCCCAGAGCACCCATGGCGATGCCCACATCCACACGGGAGAGGACAGGGGCGTCGTTGATGCCATCGCCCACGAAGGCCAGCATCTCTTTGGGGTTCTTGGCGGCCAGGAGCTTCTCGATCTGGTCCACCTTATCGCCGGGCAGCAGACCGGCGTGGTATTCGTCGATGCCCAGCTCTGCCGAGACAGCCTTTGCCACCGGCTCTGCGTCGCCGGTAAGCATGACGGTCTTGCGGACGCCAGCCTGCTTGAGGCCCTTGATGGCCTGTGCGCTGTGGGGCTTCACCACGTCGGAGATGAGCAGATAGCCCGCATACTTGCCGTTGATGGCCACATGGACGATGGTGCCGGTCTGGGGGACATCGGGGACGGTAAGGCCCAGCTTTGCCATCAGGCGGGCATTACCGGCAGCGACCAACTTGCCGTCCACCTTGGCGGTGACGCCGTGTCCGCCCAGCTCCTCCACGTCGGTGACGCGGGCAGAGTCGATGTCCTTGCCGTAAGCAGCCTTGATGCTCAGGGAGATGGGGTGCTTCGACCAGCTCTCGGCCAGCGCAGCGGCTTCCACGAGGCTGTCTTCGGTACCGCCCTCCACGGGGCAGACCTTGACGACCTTGAAGGTACCCTGGGTCAGGGTGCCGGTCTTATCGAAGACGACGACGCGGGTATCGGCCAGCTCTTCCAGATAGGTCGAGCCCTTGACGAGGATGCCGCAGGCGGAAGCGCCGCCGATGCCGCCGAAGAAGCTCAGCGGGATAGAGATGACCAGAGCGCAGGGGCAGCTGATGACGAGGAAGGTGAGGGCGCGGTAGACCCAGTCGCCGAAGCGGGCGGGCTGGCCCATCAGCAGCAGAACGCGGTATGAATGCCAGAAGGATGACGACGAGCATG
>ERZ791865.2483-NODE-2483-length-12871-cov-6.892946_pt1 | contig 12871 bp, 8 predicted proteins | sample MGYA00509942_ERZ791865 | MGnify/ENA primary metagenome ERZ791865 (study PRJEB30046, sample SAMN00792098) | human gut metagenome | study: EMG produced TPA metagenomics assembly of the A metagenome-wide association study of gut microbiota in type 2...
ACTGCCGATAGGTTCAGGCCATCGCTAAAATGGCACGCACCTCCGACTTGTCATTCCGAGGAGCGAAGCGACGTGGGAATCTCGCAGGACCCGGCTGGATAACATGGCACTTCCGGCGAAATCGCACCTGCCTTCCCGAGATTGCCACGTCGGCCGTTGGCCTCCTCGCAATGACAAATCTGGGGGCCTCGCGCCGTAGAATTCATGCCGCAATCATTGCCAGCCTCCAAGGCGCTCACTACCCGCAAGGGGCACGCCGCATCCGTAAGGCGGCAAAGCCGCCAACGGCTGCGCAGTGAGCGCCGCTACAGACGCAATCGGTTGGTACGTTTTTATCGGAAGCCTGTTCCTATCGTCAATGCAGCGCCGGGAGCGGCATGTCGCTCCCCTACCATATTCCATCAACACACAGGAGGCGATCCCATGGACGGATCCACGGCCAATCTGCTGCGGCGCTTTTTGCAGCGCGCGCCGGACGCCCTCACGGACGAGGAGCTGCTGACCCTGCTGCTGCACGCGGGCACGGGCGCGGAGGAGCCCCGGACGCTCGCCGCGCGGCTCATCGGCCAGTTCGGCTCGCTCGGCGCGACTCTCTCCGCCTCGCCGGAGGAGCTGGCCAGCGTGGAGGGGATGGATGCATCGCGGGCGCTGCTGCTGCGGCTCGTGACGGAGCTGCACCGGCGCTACTACCTCTCCCGGCCGTTTTCCGGCGCGCGCCTGACGGGCACGACGGATTTCGGCAATTTTCTGCTGCCGTTTTTCTACGGCGCGCGGGAGGAGCTTGTCTACCTGCTGGCGCTGGACGCCGCCGGGCGGCTTCTGACCTGCACCTGCCTGAGCGAGGGCAGCGTGAACTCGGCCAACGTGCCGATGCGCAAGCTCATGCGCGCCGCGCTGAGCGCGAATGCCAGCGGCGTGGTGCTGGCGCACAACCACCCGGCGGGCATTGCCCTGCCGTCGCACGAGGATGTGGAGCTGACACGCCGCCTGCAGCAGGCACTCGACGTCGTGGACATTCTGCTGCTGGACCATCTGGTGATCGCGGATGACGACTTTGTGTCGCTGCGCGACAGCGGCTACCTGCGCTGACGGATATTGGGACATGTAAGGGAGAACTCCTGCCCTATTTCAGGCTTGCATTCCATCCTGCGGCGTGCTATGATAAAATTTGCGGAATTTAGGCAGCGATGAGCGCCTTGCAGACCGGCAATGGCTGTGGCACAAATGAAATGGCGTGAGGCTCCCAGATTTGTCATTGCGAGGAGGCCGCAGGCCGACGTGGCGCCCTGAGCGCGAAGCGCGAGGAAGTGCCCTTGGGGTGCAATCTCGGGAAGGCACTGCCGAATTGCACCGGCCAATGTAGGGGAGCGGACAGCCGGGCCCGGCGCAATGCTGCAGACTCGAACGGGCCACCGTTAAAATGGCAACGGCTCCCAGATTTGTCATTGCGAGGAGGCCGCAGGCCGACGTGGCGCCCTGAGCGCGAAGCGCGAGGAAGTGCCCTTGGGGTGCAATCTCGGGAAGGCAGTTACGTTTTCGCCGGGGCCTTCCTGTTATCCAACTGTGTACTGCGAGATTGCCACGTCGCTTCGCTCCTCGCAATGACACATCAGGTAGTGCGGCGGTGCACCAGTGCCCTCCTGCCGTTGAATGGCTCTGTACAAGGCGGTCACTACCCGCAAGGGGCACGCCGCATCCGTAAGGCGGCAAAGCCGCCAACGGCTGCGCAGTGACCGCCGCTACAAAGTTGTAATCAAATCAATTGGATCATTTTGGAATTCACCATACAGGAGTCTTTTCGGGAATGAACATTGTTATCATCGGAGCCGGCAAGATCGGCGCGACGCTGACGGAGCAGCTGCTCCGCGAGGGTCACGAGATCACCGTCGTCGACACGCGCACGGCTGCGCTCGACGCCATCGGCAACACGCTCGACGTCATGACCGTCGAGGGCAACGGCATCAGCATGGACACGCAGGTGGAGGCCGGCGTGCCCTCTGCCGATCTTGTCATCGCCGTGATGTCCACGGACGAACAGAACCTGCTCTCGTGCCTCATTGCCAAGCGCCTCGGCGTGGGCAACACGATCGCCCGCGTGCGCAACCCGGAATATACGAGCGGGCTGCATCTCATTCAGGACGACCTCGGGCTGAGCATGGCGCTCAACCCGGAGCTGGCCAGCGCCACGGAGATCGCGCGCATCCTGCGCGCCCCGGCCTCCATCAAGATCGACACGTTCTCGAAGGGCCGCGTGGAGCTGCACAAGATGCGTATCGACCCCGGCTCCATACTCGACGGCATGAAGCTCTCCGACCTCGGCCGCCTGCAGTCCGGCGCGCTTGTGTGCGTTGTGGAGCGCGGGCAGCACGAGGTGTACATCCCCGACGGCAGCTTCACCCTGCTGGCAGGCGACCGCATCAGCGTGGTGGCAAGTCCGAAGCTCGCCGCAAAATTCTTCCACAAGATCGGCGTGCAGACGAACCCCGTCAAGCGCGTGATGCTGCTCGGCGGCGGGCGCATCTCCTACTACCTCGCGCGGCAGATGCTGGACTTCGGCGCGAGCGTGAAGATCATCGAGTCCAGCGCCGCCGTGTGCGACTCGCTGGCAGAGCGCCTGCCCGAGGCCACGATCATCCACGGAGACGGCACGAGTGAGCAGCTGCTCGCCGAGGAGGGCATTGCAAAGATGGACGCCGTGGCCTCGCTGACGGGCATCGATGAGGAAAACGTGCTGATGAGCCTCTATGCCCGCAGCGTCTCGAGCGCGAAGATCGTCACGAAAATCAACCGCACGACATTCTCGCACATCATCAAGGGCATGGACCTCGGAAGCGTGTTCCATCCCCGCTATATCGCGGCCGACCACATCGTCCGCTACGTCCGCGCCATGCAGAACTCGCTCGGCTCGAACGTCGAGACGCTCTATAAGATCGTCGGCAACAAGGCCGAGGCACTGGAGTTCCGCGCCACGGAGAAGTCCGCCGTCTGCGGCAGGCCGCTCATGGAGCTGCCCACGCGGCCGAACCTGCTTATCGGAGCCATCAACCGCGAGGGCCGGATCATCACCCCCGGCGGCCGCGACACCATCGAGCCGGGCGACACCGTCGTCGTCGTGACGGCGGCGACAGGCCTGGACGATCTGGACGACATTCTGGACAAGCGGAGAGTGAAAGCATGAATTACCGCATGATCCTCTCCCTGCTGGGCGACGTGCTGCTGGTCATCGGGGCCTTCCTGCTGCTGCCGTGCATTGTCGCCGTGATCTACGGCGAGCCGGAGCTGTGGGTCCTGCTTGCCACGGCCGCAGGCAGCGGCCTGCTCGGTGGTCTTTTTATCCTGCTGCGGCCGAAGCGCCGCCGTGAGCTGCACGCGCGTGACGGCTTCGTGATGGTCGCACTGAGCTGGATCCTCATCTCGCTCGTCGGCGCGATCCCGTTTACGGTCTCCGGGGCGATCCCGTCGTATCTCGACGCCGTGTTCGAGACCATGTCCGGCTTTACGACGACCGGTGCAAGCATCCTCCGCGCCGTGGAGGACCTGCCGAAGTGCCTGCTGTTCTGGCGCAGCTTCACCCACTGGCTCGGCGGCATGGGCGTGCTCGTGTTCATGCTGGCCATCGTGCCGCTGTCCGGCGAGAGCATCTATCTGCTGCGGGCCGAGTCCCCCGGCCCTTCCGTGAGCAAGATGGTTCCGAAGATGCGCACGTCCGCCGCGATCCTCTATGCCATCTACTGCGCCATGACGCTGCTGCAGATCCTGTTCTACCGGCTGGGCGTGCTGTTCGGCTGGGGCGAGATAACGTGGTTCGACAGTCTGTGCCTTTCCTTCGGCACGGCCGGTACGGGCGGCTTTTCCGTGCGCAACAGCGGCCTTGCAGACTACTCGGCCTACCTGCAGGCCGTGACGACGGTGTTCATGGTCCTGTTCGGCGTGAATTTCTCGGTGTATTTTTTCCTGCTGCGCCGCCGCTTCAGGCTCGCGTGGCACAACAGCGAAGTGCGCTGGTACTTTATCATCATTTTCGGGGCCATCGTCCTCATCAGTGCCAACCTGCTGCTCACGGGCGGGTTCTTCCCCACCGTGTTCCAGACGATCCACCATGTGGCCTTCTCCGTCGGCTCCGTCATCACGACGACGGGCTTCGGCACGGCGGATTTTGCGAAATGGCCGGAATTTTCCAAGACCGTGCTGCTCATCCTAATGGCCATCGGCGCGTGCGCCGGGTCGACGGGCGGCGGCATGAAGGTCAGCCGCGTGCTCATTCTGGCCAAGACGGCCCGCGCCGAGACGCGCCACCTGCTGCACCCCCACTCCGTGGAGGTCATGACGATGGACGGCAAACGCGTGAGCAGCGAGGTCATCCGCGGCACGATGGCGTTCTTCATCTGCTACGCCGCCATTGCCGTCGTGTCCATCCTGCTGGTCTCGCTCGATAACTTCGGGGCCGAGACGAGCGTGACATCCGTGTTCGCCACGCTGAACAACATCGGCCCGGGCCTGAGCCTCGAGGTCGGCCCGTTCGGCAGCTATGCGAACTTCTCCGCCCTGTCGAAGGTCGTGCTGACGCTCGACATGCTCCTCGGGCGGCTGGAGCTGTTCCCCGTGCTGCTGCTCCTCAGCCCCGCAACATGGCGGAAGCATTAAAGGCCAAATGTAGGGGCGAGGCATGCCTCGCCCGTCCGCGAAGCGGCATAAGGACGGCCCATTCGGTGCAGGGCACCATTGTCAGCGCCGCGCTCCCAGATTTGTCATTGCGAGGCCCCAAGGGGGCCGTGGCAATCTCCTGCGACCGGTCACGTTTTCGCCGGAAGTTCCCTGTTATCCGGCATTGTACTGTGAGATTGCCACGTCGCTTCGCTCCTCGCAATGACACATCAGGGGAGTGCCGTGGTGCACCAGTGCCCTCCTGCCGTTGAATGTCTCTGTACAAGGCGCTCAGTGAGCGCCGCTACAGACGCAATTGGTGCATACCGTTTTATCGACGGCCGGTACGAGTCGGAAGTGCCTCCCCGAGATTGCCACGGCCCCGTTGGGGCCTCGCAATGACAAACCTTTGGCTTTCACCGTTTTATCGCCAGCCGGTTCAAACCGCCAGTACAGTGCCGGGAGGGGCATGCCCCTCCCCTGCAACACGCAAAAGTAGCCCGGCAATATCACTCAAAATCATCCAAAATTCGATCATTCTGGAGGCAACTGCGCCATGCAGGACTATTTTCATCCGCAAATGACCCAACAGGAGCTGCTGGCCATGTCGTCCCTGGCGCTGGCGCACATCGGCGACGCCGTGTTTGAGCTGCTCGTGCGCACAAAGCTGTGCGTCGAGGGCGGCACAACGAACGGCCGCCTGCATCAGCAGACCGTCGCGCTCGTGCAGGCCCCGGCGCAGGCGCGCTTTGCCCTGCGCATCCAGCCCCTGCTCACGCCGGAGGAGGCCGCCGTCTATCGCCGCGGCCGCAACGCCCATCCTCACGGCATCCCGAAGCACGCCACGCCGGGCGAATATGCCCGCGCAACGGGGCTGGAGGCCCTGTTTGGCGCACTGTATCTCTCCGGGCAGACCGCGCGCATCGAGGCGCTGTTTGCCGCCATGATGGAGGAAGACCATGCCATTTGACGCCATGTTTCTCACGGCCGTCGCCGCAGAGCTGCGCCCCGCCCTCGTCGGGGCCCGCGTGGATAAGGTCCAGCAGCCCGCGCGCGACACCGTCGTGCTCCAGCTGCGCGGGCGCGACGGCGGCGGGAGACTGCTGCTGTCCGCCAACGGCAACCGGCCGCGCGTCCACCTGACGCAGGCGCAGCTGGAAAACCCCGCGCAGCCGCCGATGTTCTGTATGCTGCTGCGCAAGCATCTGGCGGGCGGCAGGCTTGCCGGTATCCGCCAGCCCGCGGCCGAGCGCATGCTCGACCTGACGTTCGACTGCACGGACGAGCTGGGTGTGCCCTGCCGCAAGCACCTGATCCTCGAGCTGGTCGGGCGCAATTCCAACCTGATCCTCACAGGGCCGGACGGCCGCATTCTCGACTGTCTGCGCCGCGTGGACTTTGAAATGTCCGAGCTGCGCCAGCTGCTGCCCGGCCTGTTTTACCACGAGCCGCCGCGGCAGGACCGCAGCATCCCGCAGGAGACGACGGAGGCCGGGCTTCTTGCCCTGCTCTCCCGGCCGGACGCGGCCATGCGGCTGGACAAATGGCTGCTGGCCCACTTTGCGGGCCTGTCGCCGCTCATCGCGCGCGAGCTGTCATTCCGCTTTGCGGGCGAGACGGACGCGCCCATCCCCACGCTGGACCCCGCGCGGCTGGCGGCATTTCTGACGGCGGAGTTCGCCGCCCTGCCGCCCGTACAGATGCAGCCCATGCTGCTGTGGAAGGACGGCGCACCGACGGACTTCACCTATCGCGACATCCGGCAATACGGCGGCTATCTGCGCGCCGAGCCGTGCGAGAGCTTTTCCGCCCTGCTCGACCGCTTTTACACCGAGACGGACCACGCCGAGCGCATGCGGCAGCGGTCGCAGACGCTGCGCAAGGCCATTTCGAACCTGCACGAGCGCACGCGCCGCAAGCTGGAGCTGCAGCGGCAGGAGCTGGAGGCCACGCACGACCGCGAGCAGCTGCGCCGTCAGGGCGACATCGTCACGGCGAACCTGCACGCCATCACACGCGGGCAGACGCTGCTGCGCGCAGAGGATTTTTATGATGAGAATCTGCGCGAAATTGAAATTCCGCTCAAGCCGAACCTCTCCCCGCAGCAGAACGCCGCGCGCTTCTACAAGGACTACGCCCGCGCCAAGCACGCCGAGCAGGTGCTCACGCAGCAGATCGCACAGGGCGAGATCGAGGAGGCCTATCTGGGCGGCGTGCTCGAGGAGCTGGCCCGCGCCGAAAATGAGCGCGACCTGAGCGAGATTCGAGCGGAATTGGAGGCCGGAGGCTATGTCCGCCCGGCGGACCGCCGCAAGCAGGTCAAGCAGCAGCCCTCCAAGCCGATGCACTTCCGCTCGTCGGATGGCTTCGACATTTTTGTCGGCCGCAACAACCGCCAGAATGACCAGCTGTCGCTCAAGACGGCGCGGCGCGACGACCTGTGGCTGCATGTGCAGAAATTTCACGGCACGCATGTCATCATCGCGTGCGCAGGCATCCAGCCGCCGGACGGGACGATCACGGAAGCGGCCGAGCTTGCGGCCTACTACTCCGAGGCGCGCGAGGGGCAGAACGTCCCCGTCGATGTGACGCCCGTGCGCTTCCTGCGCAAGCCGAACGGGGCCAAGCCCGGCATGGTCGTGTATGACCGCTACCGCACGGTGCTTGTCACCCCGGATGCCGCCCTCCCCGCCCGCCTCCGCGTGGAATGAGAAATAACAGGAACGGCACGCTTTGCGTGCCGTTCGTTGTTTTATGATATATAATTTGCAGGGGCATGGCATGCCACTTCCCTACAACGCACGACCGGAAGCTGCGCACAGCTTTTTTATTTTTCCATTTTCAATTTGCTGTATGCCGTTCCCTACAGATGATCCCGGATGGCGCGCAGGGCCTCGGGGGTATCGACATCGGCCAGCGCCTCCGGCGGGACGTCGACGGCAAGGTAGCGCTCCGGATACTGCCGGATGACGGCGCTGCCGCCGCGGTCTCCCTCGAGCGCGCACAGCGCCGGGAAAAATTCCCGCGGGAACACGTTCGGATTGCCCCGCCGCGTGCCGCAGGCCGCGCCCACGATGCACGACGGATGCTCCCGCCACTGCCGCACGACCGCGCGCACGGCCGATGCCGACAGCAGCGGCTGGTCGGCCACAAGGAAGGCGATGCCGTCGCACTGCGCCAGCGCCTGCGTGCCGAGGCGGACCGTGCGGCTCAGCCCGTCGCCGGGCCGGTCGTTGCGCACCGGCTCGAAACCGAATTCCCGCGCGAGGGCTGCGACGGCAGGATACTGCGTGACGACGGCGACGCGGTCGAACACCCCGGCCGGAACGGCCTCGAATGCCCGGCGGATGAGCGGCTTGCCGTCCAGCTCCGCCTCGAGCTTGTTCGCGCCGAAGCGCACGGCGTTTCCCGCCGCCATGATGACACAACCGAGCATGGTGATACCTCCAGTAAAAGGGATAATGGAATATGGAAAATTTCGCAGGGGCACCGGTCGTGCGTTGTAGGGGCGGGGACAGCCAGGCCCGTCCGCGAAGCGGCATAAGGACAGCCAAATCGATGCCGTGCACCGTTCCCTGCGCACGCCCCTTGATGTGTCATTGCGAGGGCGCTTCGCGCCCGTGGCAATCTCGGGAAGGCAGTTGCAGCCCGTACAAGCCATCGCCGACCGCATGCAGTATTGTAGGGGAGGGGCATGCCCCTCCCGGCACTGCACCGGCGGGAAGTGCGGGCTAATGTTAAAAAGGCAATGGCCCCCAAGTTTGTCATTGCGAGGAGGCCAACGGCCGACGTGGCAATCTCACGCAACCGATCACGTTTTCGCCTGGGCTTTCCTGATATCCGACATGGTACTGCGAGATTGCCACGGCCCCTTCGGGGCCTCGCAATGACAAATCCGGGAGCCATCACCGTTTTAGCGATAGCCCGTGCGAATCGTTCGTGCAGCGCCGGGCCCGGCTGTCCGCTCCCCTGCATTTTCCGTTTTTAACTATAGTATATCCGCAATCGGCGGGGTTTTCCAGCCGGAGCGTTCGCCATTGCCGAATTATCCGTTATCTATAACATAGAATAACGTTTTCGCTTTCCACGCTGCGGAATTTATGCTATACTTCAAATTACAAAGAAATTTCCCGCAGAATCTGTGCACATTGCCGGAATTCTGCTGCGATCCAAAAGGAGGGTCCCCCATGGAGGTTGGCAAGAGCGTCCACCGTGTGGACGCATTCGACAAGGCAACCGGGCGTGCAAAGTACTGCGATGACCTCTGTGACCGCAGTGCGCTCGTCGCGCGCGTGCTGCATTCGACCATTGCAAACGGCGTGGTCAAGTCCATCGACACGAGCGCGGCCGAGCAGATCGAGGGCGTCGTGAAGATCGTCACCTGCTTCGACGTGCCGCAGATCAAATTCCCCACGGCAGGCCATCCGTGGTCGACCGATCCGCACCATCAGGACGTCGCCGACCGCCTGCTGCTGACGTCCCGCGCGCGCTTTTACGGCGATGACGTCGCCGCCGTCGTTGCGGAGAATGAGGTCGCCGCCGCGCAGGCCCTGCGCGCGCTGCGCGTGGAATATGAGGAATATCCCTTCGTGCTGGACGTGCAGGAGGCCATGAAGCCCGATGCCCCGCTGCTGCACGAGGAATTCCCGAACAACATCCTCGCCCACACGACCATCCGCAACGGCAACTATGAGGAGGCCAGCCGCGAGCCGGGCCTTATCAAGGTCGAGGGCTGGTACGACACGCCGACCGTGCAGCACTGCCACATCGAAAACCACATGTGCTTCGCCTCCATGGAGGCCGGGCGCATCGTCATCTACTCCTCCACGCAGATCCCGCACATCGTCCGCCGCGTCGTCGGGCAGGCTCTCGGCATCCCCTGGGGCAAGGTACGCGTCGTCAAGCCGTATATCGGCGGCGGCTTCGGCAACAAGCAGGACGCGCTGTATGAGCCGCTGTGCGCCTACCTCTCCACCGTCGTGGGCGGCCGCCTCGTCAAGCTCGACTGCACGCGCGAGGAGACGTTCGTCTGCAACCGCGTGCGCCACGCCATCCGCACGCACATCATCTCGTGGGTGCGGCCGGACGGCACGTTCGCCGCGCGCAAGATCGAGTGCTTCTCGAACCAGGGCGCTTACGCCTCCCACGGCCACGGCATCGTCGCCAAGGGCATGGGCGCGTTCCCGCAGCTGTATCCCTGCCCCAACGTCGACGGCGACGCCTACACTGTGTTCACGAACCGCCCCGCCGCGGGTGCAATGCGCGGCTACGGCATCCCGCAGGCCATGTTCGCGGGCGAATCCCATATTGAAGACGTCTGCCGCGTGCTTGGCGTCGACTCGCTGGAGTTCCGCCGCAAGCACATGATGCCCGTCGGCTTCGTCGACGGCTTCTCGAAGAACGAGAACCATTCCGACACGCTCAATCAGGTGCTGGACAAGGGCGAGGCGTGGATGGACTACAGCCGCAAGCACCGCGAATACGAAAACCAGACCGGCCCCGTGCGCCGCGGCGTCGGCTGCGCCCTGTTCTGGTACAACACGGCCGTCTGGCCCATCAGCCTGGAAAGCTGCTCGTGCCGCATGGTCCTGAATCAGGACGGCTCCATCCAGCTGCAGACCGGCGAGACGGAGATCGGCCAGGGCTGCGACACCGCCTTCGCCCAGATGGCGGCGGATGCCGTGGGCATCCCCGTTTCGGACGTGCACGTCGTCACGGCGCAGGACACGGATGTCACGCCGTTCGGCACGGGCGCCTACGCCTCGCGCCAGACCTACGTCGGCGGCTTCGCCATCGCCCAGACGGGTGCGCTGCTCAAGGAGCGCATCCTGAAGTACGCCTGCGAGCTGACGCGCCAGATGCCTGCCCTGCTCGACATCGTCGACGGCAGGATCATCCGCAGGACGGACGGCCGTGTGCTGATGACGCTCGGCGAGCTTGCCACGGAGGCGCTCTACAGCCTGTCGCACTCCGAGCATCTGACGGCGGAATCTACTTACCAGATCAAGAACAACGCCTATTCCTTCGGCTGCTCGTTCGCGGAGGTCGAGGTCGACATCCCCCTGTGCAAGGTGAAGCTGCTGAAGCTCATCAACGTGCACGACTGCGGCAAGCTCATCAACCCGCAGCTTGCTGAGGCGCAGGTGCACGGCGGCATGTCCATGGCCATCGGCTACGGCATGTCCGAAGAGCTGAAGTTCGACCCGAAGACCGGCCGCCCGCTCAACAACAACCTGCTGGACTACAAGCTCTCGACCATGATGGATCACCCGCATCTCGAGGCCCAGTTCGTGGAGAACGCCGAGCCGACGAACCCCTACGGCACGAAGGCCCTCGGCGAGCCGCCCGCCTGCTCCGGCGCGCCGGCCATCCGCAACGCCATCCTGAACGCCACGGGCATCGGCATCGACGTCGCGCCCATCACCCCGCACGTTCTCTTCGCCGCATTCGAGAAGGCGGGCCTGTTCGAAAAGGAGGAAACCGCCCATGTATGATATGAAAGCGCTCTATGAGGCGCATTCCGTGGAAGAGGCCGTCGCCCTGCGTCTGGAGCATCCGGAGGCGCAGATCATCGCAGGCGGCTCGGACGTGCTCGTGCAGATGCGCGAGGGCAAGCGCGCCGGAGCGGAGCTCATCTCCATCTACGGCATCGACGCCATGCGCGGCATCTGCATCGACGAGGACGAAAACATCCGCATCGGCTCGCTGACGAGCTTTTCCCACATCACGCGCGACCCCATCATCCGGAAATACATCAACGTGCTCGGCGAGGCGGTCGACATGGTCGGCGGCCCGCAGATCCGCAACATCGGCACCATCGGCGGCAACACCTGCAACGGCGTGACGTCCGCCGACTCCGCCTCCACGCTGCACGCATGGGAGGCCATCGTGGAGCTGACCGGCAAAAACGGCGTGCGCCGCCTGCCCATCAAGGACTTCTACCTCCGCGCGGGCAAGGTGGACATCCGCGCCGAGGAGGGCGAGATCCAGACGGCCATCCTCATCCCGAAGGCCAGCTATGAAAACTGCTTCGGCCACTATATCAAATACGCCATGCGCAACGCCATGGACATCGCCACGACAGGCTGCTCCGTGAACGTCGTGCTGAGCGAAGACAAAAAGACCATCGTCCGCGCGCGCATCGCCTATGGCGTGGCGGGCCCCGTGCCCATGCGCGCCCCGAGCGCCGAGGCGCAGGCCAACGGCCGCCCGGTCTGCCGCGAGACGGTCGACGCCTTCGCACAGGCCGTGCTGCAGGACATCCATCCGCGTGACTCGTGGCGCGCCTCGAAGGCCTTCCGCGAGCACATCGCCGTCGAGCTGGCGCGGCGCTGCCTCATCCGCTCGATCGAGCTTGCAGGAGGTGCGGTAAAATGAACAAGCAGTATAAGCTCGTGCGCTGCAACATCAACGGCAAGGACGTCGAGCAGATCGTGGACGTCCGCGCCTCGCTGACGGACATGCTGCGCAATGATTTCCGCCTGACGTCCGTGAAGAAGGGCTGCGAGGTCGGCGAGTGCGGCGCGTGCAACGTCATCATCGACGGCGAGTGCTTCAATTCGTGCATCTACCTTGCCGTATGGGCAGAGGGCAAGCACATCCGCACGCTCGAGAGCCTGCTCGGCCCGAACGGTGAGCTGTCCGACATCCAGCAGGCCTTCATCGACGAGGCCGCTATTCAGTGCGGCTTCTGCACGCCGGGCTTCATCATGACGGCCGTCGAGCTGCTTGAGACCGGCCGGGAGTACACGGACGACGAGCTGCGCAAGCTGCTCTCCGGCCACCTGTGCCGCTGCACCGGCTATGAGAACATCCTCCGCGCCGTGAAGAAGACCATGTATAAGCGCCTCGGCAAGCCCATGCCGGAGGCGGAATAAGCAGCTGAAAAAACAGGGACGCACCGAGACCGGTGCGTCCCTGTTTTTGTTGTTTGTTGGCGGAGTATCGATGGAGCGTTGTAGGGGAGCGGCATGCCGCTCCCGGCATAACGCTTGCGATTCGTACAGACTGTCGATAAAATGGTAAAAACCAATTGCGTCTGTAGCGGCGGTCACTGCGCAGCCGTTGGCGGCTTTGCCGCCTTACGGATGCGGCGTGCCCCTTGCGGGTAGTGACCGCCTTGCAGGCTGGTAAGTTATAGGGCAGCATCGTCGAAAATGCAAGGGTTTCGAATTGTCATTGCGAGGAGGCCAACGGCCGACGTGGCGCCCTGAGCGCGAAGCGCGAG
>ERZ791865.2488-NODE-2488-length-12823-cov-7.720551_pt1 | contig 12823 bp, 9 predicted proteins | sample MGYA00509942_ERZ791865 | MGnify/ENA primary metagenome ERZ791865 (study PRJEB30046, sample SAMN00792098) | human gut metagenome | study: EMG produced TPA metagenomics assembly of the A metagenome-wide association study of gut microbiota in type 2...
TGTGGATGCGGTCCAGAGCCTCGAAGTCCAGACCCTTCCAGTTTGCGGGGTAGACGCCGTGGATGTTGCCGATGCCGGCAGCCAGGAAGTCGATGCCCAGAGCGGTGATCTTTGCGCACTCCTCGGGATCAGCAATCTCGCCAGCGCCTACAACGCCGTCCTCAACGCCGCCGATGGAGCCGACCTCGGCCTCGATGCTCATACCGTGAGCGTGTGCCAGAGCAACCAGCTCCTTGGTCTTTTCCACGTTCTCCTCGATGGAGTAGTGGCTGCCATCGAACATGATGGAAGAGAAGCCGGCCTCAACGCAGGCCTTGCAGCCCTCGTAGGTGCCGTGATCCAGATGCAGAGCAACGGGAACAGTGATGCCCATGGAATCGACCATGGCGCTGACCATAGCGGCAACAGTCTTGAAGCCGGTCATGTACTTACCTGCACCCTCGGAAACACCCAGAATGACGGGGCTCTTCATTTCCTCGCAGGCGGTCAGGACTGCCTTGGTCCACTCCAGATTATTGATGTTGAACTGCGGCACACCGTAGTGGCCATCGCGTGCCTTGAGCAGCATTTCGGTTGCATTTACCAACATTATTCATTACCTCCAAAAATTATCGGGGTTCCGGCTCTGCCACACACCGCATTGTGCATGGTTTAACAAGCCCACATGGTTAGTATACCCCAAACTGCGCCTAAAATCAATCCGAACAGGCGCTTTTTCTTGCATAGAGCTGCTGCGGAACGGGCACGGCACAAAGCAGCTCCAGCGGCTGCATCAGAAACTTATCATGTTTAGAGACAAAAATCCATATACGCCGCAACATCTGCCTTGTACTTGGATGAAGTGGGTTTTCAACGTATTTTAACATTCGTCAAAATGATGTTGGAGGAAATTGCAAAAACGGACAATTTCCGGTTCAAAAAATTGTCATAATTCCGACTTGAATTTTACAAAATGTAAGACTTTTGCTAAGATATGGGGGAAGCTGCTGTTGAAAACTCGGTGGAAACTGTTTAATTCCACCCGGAAAACAGGCGCTGCGGCTGGACTTTTGCACACTTTCCACGGAGTTTTCAACTTGTGGAAAAATTGCGGAGCATTTACGGAATGTATAGACATTTTTTGTGGAAAACTTTTTGCCTTGGCAAAACAGCAGAAGTGTGTCGTGCCGCCCGGTCAGCATGCAAAACATTTTTACAGATGCCCAGTCCGGCAGGAAAGACGCTTTCTGTCGAAAAAAATTTAGGCGTCGGGGAATAAAATCCCGGCAATTTGTGGCGAAGCCGGACGAGATATGGTATACTTTATCTTGGATTATCATAAACAAAATAAAACGCTCCGGCGCGGCACTGCCCGCCCGGAACGGAAGGAGCATAAAAAGATGGAAGAACGTAACCAGCCGCGCCGTCCGCGCCGCGATGCAGAGCAGCCGCAGCAGAAAAGCGAGAGCTTGATCTACGGCAAAAACCCGGTGACCGAGCTGCTGAAGAGCGGCTCCGGTGTGGACACCGTGCTCATTGCCGAAGGGATGGCTCCGGCAGTGGCGGCATACTATACAGCACTGGCCAAGGAAGCCGGCGCAACGGTCAAGCGGGTGCACCCCAACAAGCTGCGCCTGATGACCGGCACCGAGAGCCATCAGGGCGTAGCGGCCTTTGCCAGCGAGATCGAGTACGCGACCGTGGAGGATCTGCTGGCAGCAGCCAAGGCCAAGGGCGAACCGCCCTTTCTGGTGCTGAGCGACGGCATTGAGGATCCCCACAATCTGGGCGCAGTCATGCGCAGCGCATTGCTGTGCGGTGCCCACGGCATCGTCATCCCCAAGCGGGGCGGCGCGTCCGTCACCCCCACCGTTATCAAGTCCAGCGCAGGCGCTGCCGAGCGTCTGCCGGTGGCGCGGGTGGCCAACATCGGCGAGACCATCCGCCGTCTGAAGGAGCAGGGCGTGTTCGTCTACTGCGCCGACATGGACGGTGTGTCCCTGCGCAAAAATAACCTGACCGGCCCCATCGCGCTGGTACTGGGCAGCGAGGGCAGCGGCGTATCCCAGCTGGTCAAGAAGCTGTGTGACGGCGTAGTGCGGCTGGATATGGCTGCACCCGGCACCGGCGTGGACAGCTATAATGTTTCGGTGGCGGCAGGCATTATCCTGTACGAGATCCAGTCGCAGCGCGCCGTAGAAGAATAAAACAAGCGGTAAACTCCATCCAGAACAGTGGGAGGAATAAGAATGCCGAACAATAAAAATGAACGCAAGGGCAAGCAGGCGGGGGAGCTCTCGGCAGAGGAGCGTTTCCGCAACTTCTTCAGCACCAGTGTGATCGATCTGCCCGAGGAGATGACCCACCGGGACGAGCCTGCTCCGGTGGAGGAAAAGCCCAAGGCCAAGCTGCTGGGCAAGCTGTTCGGCCACGACAAGGAAGAGACGCCCGCCCCCGCACAGCCGGTGCTGGAGATCCCCACCGGTGAGATCCTGCTTGGGGCAGATGCAAAGCCGGTACAGCCGGAGCAGGAGGACATGGCGCTGGAGCTGCGCACCGCAGACCCTGTTCCGGTAATGCCGATGCAGCCCGCCCGCCCGGAGCCTGTCAAGGCCGTCCCGGCAGAGCCTGTGCCTGCACCCAAGGCGGCTGCTGCCGTGAAGCCACAGCCGAAAAAGCCTGCACCCCAGCCGGAGCCGCAGCCTGTTGCGGCCCCCCAAAAGCAGCCCAAGGCGAAGAACGCCCCGGAGACGCTGCTGCCGCAGGAGGAACTGGAACAGCGGGAGATGCAGCAGCTGAAGGATATGCTCAACGGCATGAGCGGCAAGGCAAAGCCTGCCCCGCAGCCCGCAAAACCTGTGCAGGCAGCGCCGCAGCCTGCGCCTGCACAGCCCGCCGCAGAGCCGGAGAAAGCCCCGGCAAAGGCAGCACAGAAGCCTGCCGAGGAGCTGCCGTCGGCGGTGTTTGCCAGCGTTCCGGCAGACCCGGAGACACTGCCGAAAAAGCCTGAGAAAAAGTCGATTTTCCAGATGTTCGGCACAGCAGAGGACGAGAAGCCCGCCGCCCGCAAGCCGGAAAAAGAGGATACTATGAGCCTGCCGCTGCTCCCGCTGGAGCAGGACGGCGCTCCTGCTGATGAAACAGTGCCCGCACCGGCAGCCGATGCAGCTGTGACCCCGGCACAGCCGGAGGACGCACCCGCAGCAGAAACCGCTGCCCCTGCCGAGGATACTGTGCCGGAATCCACCACTGATAAGCTGCACCACATGGCCGCAGAGCTGACCTTGCGCTGTGTGCTGGCGGGCATTCTGGCTGTGGTGCTGCTGCACCTTGGGCTGACGGCAGAACGTCTGCTGCCGCCGCTTTCGGTGCTGGACCCGGACGCTGCCCCGGCGGCGTTCTATGCCGCCAATCTGCTGCTGTTTGCCGCCAGCCTGTTTGTGGGCTACCCGGTGCTGCGGGACGGCCTGACCGGCTTGCGCGGCCGTCCCAGTGCAGACACCATGCCCGCGCTGGCCGCTGTGGCAGCGCTGCTGCAGGCAGTGGTGGCCATGCTGAATGCCAATGCCTACCGCAGCACCGAGGGCATCGGCCTGCTGACCGGTATGGCAGCGCTGGGGCTGTTTCTGGCGCTGGTGGGCAGCCGGGTAATGCTGGCTGCCGTGCAGGGCGGCTACACGCTGGCAGCAGAGGGCGGCGAAGTGCGGGGCGCTTATCGCACCCGCGATAAAGATCTGATCCGCGCCCTCGCCCGGGATCTGGAGCAGAAGGACCCGTGGGTGCTGCTGAGCCGCCCGGTGCAGACCGCCAGCGATGATTTTGTGGAGCAGAGCCTCAGCGAGCGCGCCAGTGAGCGCCGTGCCCGCAAGGTGGCCTGCGTTCTGCTGGCGGCAGCAGTGCTCAGCGGCGTGGCCTTCCTGCTGTTCGGCGGCGGGATCAATTGCGCCGTGGCTGCGGCTGCTGCCGTGCTGTGCATGGGCGCACCCCTTTCCTCGGTGCTGGTGCCCGGGCTGGCGGCGCTGCGGCTGCAAAGAGCGGCTGCTGCTGTGGGCGCTGTGGTGCCCGGCTGGGCAGCCATTGAGGAGCTGGGCGGCATCGACACCATTGAGCTGGACGCCGATGACCTGTTTACTGCCGACAGCGTAATGCTGGAGGATATCCGCATCTTCAAGGGCGGCCGCATCGACCGCGCCATTCTGTATGCGGCCAGTGTGCTGAATGAAAGCTGCGACACCCTGCGCGGGCTGTTCAGCCAGATCATCGAGGACCGCACCGATATCCTGTTCCCGGTCAAGGATCTGGAACAGCACACCGGGCTGGGCTTTTCGGCATGGTGCGACAATAACCGCATCCTCATCGGCACCCGCCGCTACATGGAGCAGGAGGGTGTTACCCTGCCGGAGCAGGACTACGAGGACAGCCATTCCAAAAACGGTGAACTGCAAATTTTGTATCTGGCAGTGTCCGGCAACCTGCACGCCATGTTTGTGCTGCGCTATGTGGGCGGCCGCAATGTGGCACGCAGCCTTGCTTCTCTGCAAAGGGAAAACATCCGTCTGCTGGTCACCAGCAAGGATCCCAGCCTGACGGCGCGGCACATCACAGAGGCGTACCATCTGCCGGAGGGCATGGTCACTGTGCTGGACGGTGAGCAGTGTCAGGCCATTGAAGCCGCTGATGCCGCTCCGGAAAAGCCTAAGTGCTGCTTGTACCACCACAGGGGCTTTGCCAGCCTGACCGGCGGCTTGCAGGCCGCAGATCAGGCACAGAATGCCGAGACCAGCGCCACGACGGTGCAGCTGGTGTCAGTGTGCTTCTCGGTGTTCATTGCAGTGCTGCTGACCTATGCGGGCAGCATCTGGCAGCTTTCCATCGCCACGGTGCTGATGTATCAGGCCGCATGGAGCGCCTTGAGCATCGCCGTCTGCGCCCTGAAGCAGCATAGCTGAAAGTTTTAGCATATTATAAAACGGGCTGTTGCACAGAACCTTGTGCAGCAGTCCGTTTTTGTGATCTTATTTTATTTTCTTGCGCATTTCGTAGTCGTTCAGGGCGGTCAGCGCTTCGCCGGAAAGGGGAACGAGCGCCAGCATATTGAAGATGGTCATCAGTCCGATGCCCACATCGCCCAGATCCCACACCACGGTGTAGGCCTGTGTGCCGCCGATCAGCAGCATGGCCAGCGTCAGCAGCTTGTAGGCAGTCTGGCTCCACCAGTTGTCGCCGCACAGGTAGGCCACGTTGCCCCGGGCGTAGTACAGCACCCCCAGAAAGGTGGAGAAGCTGAACAGTGCTAAGATCACCGCAATGAACACGATGCCAAAGCTGCCCAGATGGTACTGCATGGCAGTCTGTAAAAGGTTCATGCCGGTCAGCCCGGCGGTGATCTCCTGCGGCACCAGCAGCATCAGAAAGGCGGTGCAGCTGCAGATGACCACCGTGTCGATCAATACGCCCAGCGCCTGCACAAGCCCCATCTTTACCGGGTCGTCGCACTCCGCAGCGGCAGCAGCGCAGGGGGCAGAACCGCTGCCCGCCTCGTTGGAGAACAGCCCGCGCTTGACACCGTTCATCAGCACCGCGCCAAAGCCGCCTGCAGCCACCTGACGCAGGCCGAAGGCCTCGGCAAGGATGCGTGCCAGCACGGCGGGCAGCTGCCGGAAATTCAGCACCACGATGCCCACCGTGATGACAAAGTAGCACACCGCCATGACCGGCACGATGAAGTCAAGGCTTTTTACGGTGGCGTTTTTGCGCAGCACGATCAGCGCCGCCAGCAGGGTAAGCACCACGGTGGTAGCCAGCGGCGGGACATGAAAGGCGTTTTCAAAGGCAGAACTGACCGAGTTGGAGATGACTTGGCTGATGCCGCACCAGCAGATCAGGCCGGACACCGCAAACAGCGCTGCACACACCGAGCGGCGGAGCTTTTTGCCCCGCTTGCGCTCGGCCAGCACATGAAGGTAGTAGGCCGGGCCGCCCCGCCAGCCGCCGTACAGCGGGTCCGGCACGCGGTACTTCTGCGCCAGAGTGGACTCCACAAAGGAGGTGGAAGCGCCCAGCAGGGCAGTGACCCACATCCAGAACACCGCGCCCGCACCGCCCGCCGAAACAGCGGCCACCACGCCCACAAGGTTGCCCATGCCCACCCGGGTAGCGGTGGAGATGACCAGTGTCTGGAAGGAGGAAAGCCCGCCCGCAGCCTGCTTTTTTTCGCACACTGCGCCGATCATATCCCGGAACAGCCGCACCGGCAGCAGCCTTGTGCGCAGGGTAAAGCCGATACCGGCTGCAAACAGCAGCACCACCATAAAGGAGATGCCAATGCCGCCCGCCACCGGTAGGGTGAACAAATCACCCCACAGCAAGCGGTAAAGTGCTTCAATCAGATCAACTATCAAGAAAACAGCCTCCTGTACTTTTGAAAAATAAAGTCGTTACTTCATTATAGTACAGCACAGAAGAATTGTAAAATCTAAAAAATTGATAGTGCGGATTGACTAAACTGAACGCAGTGCGGCAAATGTAAAATAATAATTCCGCTGAATATGCCGCAGCTCGGCAGCGGAGGGCATTTAAATCGTCCCACAAAAAAGGGACCGCCGCACACTTGTGCAGCAGTCCCGGAGGAAGAAGCGCCTTTCAGCGCGGGAATAGCTTACAGGATATCGATGTATTCACCGGCCAGTGCCTTGTTCATGCTGCGCACAGCGCAGAACTTGCCGCACATGCTGCAGGTGTCGCTGTGATCGTCCTCGGGCAGGCGGGCGTCGCGGATGGCCTTGGCGGTCTCGGGGTCCAGCGCACAGGCAAACTGTGCATCCCAGTCCAGTACGCGGCGGGCATCGCCCATCTTGTCGTCAATGTCCCGGGCATGGGGGATGCCCTTGGCAATGTCGGCGGCGTGGGCGGCGATCTTGGAGGCCACGATGCCCTGCTTTACGTCCTCCACATTGGGCAGTGCCAGATGTTCGGCGGGGGTCACATAGCACAGGAAGGCCGCACCGCTGGCGGCTGCCACTGCGCCGCCGATGGCAGCAGTGATGTGGTCATAGCCAGGGGCGATATCGGTGACCAGAGGTCCCAGCACATAGAAGGGTGCGCCCATGCAGATGCTCTTCTGCACCTCCATGTTGGCGGCGACCTGATTCAGGGGCACATGGCCGGGGCCTTCTACCATCACCTGCACGTTGTGCGCCCATGCACGCTTGGTCAGCTCGCCCAGACGCACCAGCTCCTCGATCTGGCACACGTCGGTAGCGTCAGCCAGACAGCCGGGACGGCAGGCGTCGCCCAGAGAGATGGTCACATCATGCTCGGCGCAGATCTCGCAGATCTCGTCAAAGTGCTCGTAGAAGGGGTTCTCGTTGCCGGTCATGCTCATCCATGCAAACACCAGAGAGCCACCGCGGCTGACAATGTTCATCTTGCGCTTGTGCTTGCGGATCTGCTCGATGGTCTTGCGGGTGATGCCGCAGTGCAGGGTAACAAAGTCCACACCGTCCTCTGCGTGCAGACGCACCACGTCCACAAAGTCCTGTGCGGTCAGCTCAGCCAGATCGCGCTGGTAGTGGATGACCGAATCATACACCGGCACAGTGCCGATCATCACCGGGCACTCGTGGGTCAGCTTCTGGCGGAAGGGCTGGGTGTTGCCGTGGCTGGACAGATCCATAATGGCTTCTGCGCCCATGTTCACGGCGCTCATCACCTTCTGCATCTCAATGTTGTAGTCCTTGCAGTCGCGGGAGACGCCAAGGTTCACGTTGATCTTGGTGCGCAGCATGGAGCCTACGCCCTCGGGGTTCAGGCACTTGTGGTGCTTGTTGGCGGGGATGGCTACCTTGCCTTCGGCAACCCACTGGCGGATCTCCTCGGTAGTGCGGTATTCCTTTTTGGCTACGATCTCCATCTCCGGGGTAATGATGCCCTTGCGGGCGGCATCCATCTGGGTGGTATAAGTCTGCATACGCTGTGTTCCTCCAAATGACAGTTTATCTCTGAACAGCAGGGTGCTGGTCATGCATTGATGCAGGGGAGCCTGTGTGCCGGGAGCTTTCTCCTCGGACACGAATCGGGCCATTCCATCGCCCGCCCTACTGCCTGCGGCAGCAGGGTCCCACCCCAGCGGACGGTCCTCGGAGAAACTCCCGACCCGCAGGCAAGGGTGGCAGACAGGTAACCGTCATTCAGAAAAAACAGTACGTTCTGGATGCCGGCACCTGCGCAAAATACGCTTTTCATGTTGGTTTTCTCCATGAATTTTGTAACGCGGCCCAAGGTGGTGCCCCCGGTTTGCCGCGGGATGATGATTTATGATTCGCAATACCGCAAAAGCCTTCACCCCTTGGGGGGAAGGTGGCGCGTTAGCGCCGGATGAGGGGTGATGACCCGCGATATACAGCTTGTCTGCGCCCTCATCAGTCACCTTCGGTGACAGCTTCCCCCGACCGGGGGAAGCCTTTTACAGCGGAATTTTTTGGAATTGCAATGTGTTTATTTTACGATCTGCTCCGAAAGGGCGCGCAGCTCCCGGCACTCGGCCTCGATGTCCTTTGCGGCAAAGATAGCGCTTACCAACGCAACGCCGTCCACGCCGGTGCCCTTGAGCTGCAGGATGTTCTCCTTGTGGATGCCGCCAATGGCCACCACCGGCACATCCACGGCGTTGCAGATGTCCAGCAGGGTCTGCCGGGGCATCTCGCTCACGTCCGTCTTGGTGTGGGTGGCAAATACCGCGCCTACGCCAAGGTAGTCCGCGCCGTGCGCCACAGCGTCCAGCGCTTCCTGTACCGTGTGGGCGGATACGCCGATCATCACGCCCTCGCCCACGCGCTGGCGCACCTGTGCAGCGGCCATATCGTCCTGCCCCACATGGATGCCCTCGGCGTGACACTGCAAGGCCACCTCTACGTTATCGTTGATGAACAGCGGCACACCGTACTGCTGGCACAGGGCGTGGATCTGAATGGCCTCCTGCAAAAAATCGGCGTCGCCCAGCTGCTTTTCCCGCAGCTGCACACAGGTGGCACCGCCCTTCAGGGCGCTTTCCACCTGCTGATACAACGTCTGCTCGCCCACCCATGCGCGGTCGGTCACCGCGTACAGGAGCATGGTGTGTTTATCGCACTTCATAGTTTGCGCCTTTCTCCAGCTGTTCGGGGGTCATGTTGTAAATGGCATCAATGATGTAATTGCGGTAGGTGGCGTTGCCGTCCTGCGGGGTGAGCCGCTGGTGGGCGATCTCGCCCGCCAGACCCATGGCGCACACAGCCGCCGCGGCAGCCTCCAGTGGGTGGCCGGGGTTGGCAGTGACAAAGGCCGCCGTCAGGGCAGAAAGCTGGCAGCCCGTGCCGGTGATGCTGCTCATCATGGCGTTGCCGTTGCGGATGCAGTAGGCTTTTTGTGCATCGGCTACGATGTCAATGGCGCCGGTAATGGCAACCACCGCGCCGGTGCGGGCGGCAAAAGCCTTGGCAAAGGCTACAGCGCTGTCCAGATTCTCCTCGGTCACTTTGTCGGCTACATCTGCATCCACGCCCTTGGTGGTGCCCGCGCCGGAGGCAAGAGTCTTGATCTCCGAGATGTTGCCCCGGATCACTGTGAACTGTACCTCCCGCAGCAGGCGGAAGGCGGTATCGGTGCGCAGATGGGAAGCGCCGGCACCCACCGGGTCCAGCACCACCGGATGCCCCAGCTGATTGGCCTTTTTGCCCGCCAGCAGCATACTGGTGACGGTGCGGCTGTTCAGCGTGCCGATGTTGATATTCAGTCCGCCGCAGATGGCGGTGATCTCCTCCACCTCGGCGGCATCATCGGCCATGATGGGGGAGGCACCGCAGGCCAGCACCATGTTGGCGCAGTCGTTCACGGTGACGTAGTTGGTAATGTTGTGGATCAGCGGGCTGCGGCTGCGCAGGTTCTCAAAGGCGGTTTTGAGCATTCCCGGCACCTCCGCTCAGGAAAGGCTGTTCTGCATGGAGCGCAGAGCGCCGGAGCGCTGCAGGCTGAACACCACAGCACCGGCGATCACCGCACCCACGGCGGTGGAGATGAGGAAGGGCACGATGTAGGCGTAGAAAGCGATGTCCGCAGCGCTCTTGCCCATCAGGAAGATGGCCACGGGCCATGCGCACAGGCCGCCCAGAATGCTGGTGCCGAACACCTCACCCACCACGGTGGCGATCAGGTTTTTGGTCTTGTGGTATGCAAGGCCGCACAGCAGCGCACCGAACATACTGCCCGGGAAAGCCATCAGGCTGCCCAGACCCAGCAGGTTGCGCAGCAGGGAAGCCACAAAGGCCACGCCTACACCCCACCACGGCCCCAGCAGAACGGCGCACAGCACGTTGACCATGTGCTGCACCGGGGCGCACTTGCTGCCGAACATGGGAAAGCTGAACACGCTGCCCACCACGCACAGGGCACAGAACATACCGGCAAGGGCAAGCTTTTTGACAGAGAGATTCTTCATGATAAATTGGCTCCTTTTCAACCATCTGCGGCAGCGCAGGATGAATACCGGCGCTCCCGCAACAAAACAGCCCGTGCCCGCCACAAGGCGGGAACAGGTACGGAAGGTGCGGTCGAAACTTACTGGTTTCCTCTCACGCCGGAACACGGCTTCCCATCGCTGCATTCATCCAAGGCTCAGGGCGCTCCCCCTCAGCCGGCTGCGGAACCTCCGCAGAGGCACAAAAAAACAGGAGGGGCCCGGCGCGGCTCCTCCTGCAAAAAATCATAAAGGGTATGACTTCCTACGGCGGCATTATCCGCATCAGGTAAAAGGGTCGAAGCTTGCTATACTTCCTCTCAGCCCGCTGCACGAGCTCCCCTGTGTTTGATTGTGACTGTATTCTACACCTCTTTCCCCAAAAATGCAAGAGGGAAGGGGACGATTTGGAATGCGCGGGCAAGTGAAATGATTTTGAATGCGCTCCGCGTTGCTCTGCGCATAGATAGCGGAATTATGATTTTAATTTGCATTTCAGCCAAGCCTGCGGGCTTGGCTGAAATGCTTTTTTCACAGGAGGGGGCGTAGCGGTCAACTGCATTTGTAATTCAGACCGCCCTTTAACTATTGCAGCCCCTCTCGTGAAAATGGCGTTTGTCGCACTCCGCAGAGTGCGACAAACGCGAAATAAAAATAATCTTTCCTCTGAAGATGCGCAGAGCGAACGCGGAGCGCATTTTCAATCGTTAAACTGTTTCATTATAAACCAAAGCCGCCGTGCAGAGGTCTGCGCGGCGGCTTTGGCCACAGAAAGGAGAATAATATGAAAAAGCAGAGAAAGTTGGGTTAACCCATGGTCACCTGCACCGTTACCTCAGTACCAGCGGCAGCCAGCGGCAGTACATTGCCGGAGATGGTCTTGCCGTCCACAGTAACGGCCTTGATGCCGTGCTGCACCCCGGCGGTGTTGTCCACCGTAATGTGGTACACAGCACCGCGGAAGCGTCGGGTCACGGTGAAGCCGGACAGGGTGTGGGGAATGCAGGGGTCTACCCGCAGGCCGTCCAAGGTGGGCTGGATGCCCAGAATGTACTGGCTGATGTTGAAAAACGTCCATGCCGCTGTGCCGGTCAGCCAGCTGTTTTTGGCTTCACCAAAGGTGGGGGCGTCCTTGCCGGCTACCATCTGGCTGTAAACGTAGGGCTCGGTGCGGTGGATTTCGGAGATGTCCTCGATATAGGCGGGGCAGGTCTTGCGGTACACCGCAAAGGCGCGGTCACCGTGGCCGAGCGTTGCTTCGGCGCAGCTGATCCACGGGTTGTTGTGGCAGAAGATACCGGCGTTCTCCTTGTATCCCGGAGGATAGCTGGAGATCTCGCCCAAATTCAGCTGGTAGCTGGTGTAAGCGGGCTGCAGCAGCACCACACCGTATTTGGTGTCCAGACGCTCTTCCACACTGGCAAGCGCCTGCGCGGCCTGTCCGCTCTCCTTGCCGATGCCAGCCATGACGCACATACCCTGCGGCTCAATAAAGATCTGACCCTCGGTGCACTCCTTGCTGCCGACGGGCTTGCCGAAAGCATCGTAGGCACGGCGGAACCATGCGCCGTCCCAACCGGCGGTCAGGGTGGCCTGCTCCACGGCATCAATATGCTTGCGGGCGGCAGCGGCCTCCTCGGTCAGATTCAGATGGTCGCACAGTTGGGCGTATTCGTGGCCATATTTGACGAACATACCGGCAATGAAAACGCTTTCGGCTACGGGACCTTCGCTGGGGCCGGTGATCTGGAAGCTCTCGCCCGGGTGCTCGGAGAAGCAGTTCAGGTTCAGGCAGTCGTTCCAGTCGGCGCGGCCGATCAGCGGCAGGCCGTGGGGACCCAGATGGGTGCAGGTAAAGTTGAAGCTGCGGCGCAGGTGCTCCATCAGCGGCTGCGCCTTGGTGGCGTCGTTATCAAAGGGTACCTGTTCTTCCAGAATGGACCAATCGCCGGTCTCCCGCAGGTAGGCAGCAGTACCGGCAATGAGCCACAGCGGGTCATCGTTGAAGCCGGTGCCGATATCCCGGTTGCCTTTTTTGGTCAGGGGCTGGTACTGGTGGTAGGCGCTGCCGTCCTCAAACTGGGTGGCGGCGATATCCAGAATGCGCTCCCGGGCACGGGAGGGGATGATATGCACAAAGCCCAGCAGGTCCTGACAGCTGTCCCGGAAGCCCATGCCGCGTCCGGTACCGCTTTCGTAGTAGCTGGCGGAGCGGCTCATGTTAAAGGTGACCATGCACTGGTACTGATGCCAGATGTTGACCATGCGGTTCAGCTTTTCCTCACCGGATTCCAGATGGTAGGTGGACAGCAGCTCTTCCCAGTGGGTGCGCACTTTGAGAATGTATCAAAA
>ERZ791865.2501-NODE-2501-length-12738-cov-4.105732_pt1 | contig 12738 bp, 9 predicted proteins | sample MGYA00509942_ERZ791865 | MGnify/ENA primary metagenome ERZ791865 (study PRJEB30046, sample SAMN00792098) | human gut metagenome | study: EMG produced TPA metagenomics assembly of the A metagenome-wide association study of gut microbiota in type 2...
GCAAGGCGGGAATTGTGCGGTGTTGCCTAAGGTTTCTCCGCGGCGGGATGAGACATCCCGCCCTACAGATTGATTTATAATGCGCAATGGGCATTGAATACACATCCCACCCATAGGGGCGCACATTGTGCGCCCGCTGCCTGAAAAATTGCTGAAATAAAAAACATCAAAACACCCCTCCCCCAAAAACAAAAACCACCCAAACAAAAAAAGAGATCCGCCAAAGCGAACCTCTTTTGTAGGAAGGTAAACCGTAAGATACGGGAAATTGTTGTGCGGAAAATTAGCGCTGGATACGGCCGGAACCGTCGCCGCCAGCCAGCTTCTCGACCTCGGAGACAGTCATCATGTTGTAGTCGCCCTCGATGGAGTGCTTCAGAGCGGAAGCAGCAACAGCGAACTCAACAGCGTCCTGGGTGCTCTTGCCGTTCAGCAGGGCGTAGATCAGGCCGCCGCCGAAGGAGTCACCGCCGCCAACGCGGTCGATGATGCGCAGCTCGTACTTCTTGCTGAAGCAGTACTCGTTGGAAGCAACATCGTACAGCATGGCGCTCCAGCCGTTGTCAGAAGCGGAATGGCTTTCACGCAGGGTGATAGCAACCTTCTCAAAGCCGAACTTGTCAGCCAGCTGCTTGGCAACGCTCTTGTAGCCTTCGCGGTTGATCTCGCCAGCGTAGATATCGGTGGCCTCAGCCTCGATGCCGAACACGTCCTTAGCATCTTCCTCGTTGGAGATGCAGACGTCAACGTACTGGCACAGGTCGGTCATAGCAGCGCGGGCTTCCTCGCGGGTCCACAGCTTGCCGCGGTAGTTCAGGTCGCAGCTGATCTTAACGCCATGAGCCTTGGCAGCCTTGCAGGCTTCGCGGCAGATGTCAACAACATTGGGGCCCAGGGCCGGGGTGATGCCGGTGAAGTGGAACCAATCCACGCCCTCAAAGATGGAATCCCAATCGAAGTCAGCGGTGGAAGCTTCCTGGATGGCAGAGTGTGCACGGTCATAGATGCAGACAGAACCACGCTGAGAAGCGCCCTTCTCGTTGAAGTAGATGCCAACACGGTCGCCGCCGCGGACGATCTTGCTGGTGTCAACGCCGTAACGGCGCAGGCTGTTGATAGCGGCCTGACCAATGGCGTGTGCGGGCAGCTTGGTCACATAGACAGCGTCCATGCCGTAGTTTGCCAGGGAAACAGCAACGTTAGCTTCGCCGCCGCCGAAAGTGAACTCCAGGTTGTTGGCCTGAACAAAGCGCTCGTAGTTGAACGGCTGCAGACGGATCATCAGTTCGCCAAAAGTAACGACTTTCATATTGAAACTCCTTGTATTTATTGTAAATATACCGCGCCGTCAGGCGCAAACCTGCTGCACAGTGGCAACAGATTATTTCTGAACCAGGTGGATGGCGAAGCCGGCAACTTCGTCAGCAAAGTAGATGGCGATGGTCTTGCCGTCCTTAACATTCTTGCTGTCCATATCGAACTTGACGCCGCGCTGGCCCAGGTGATAGATAGCGCGGTCAACATTGTTGGTCAGGATGGCGATGTGACCATGGGTGCCGCGGCCCGGCTTCTTCATGATCTCAAATTCCTTCTTGCCAACAAAGATGCTGGAGTTGCCCGGCTTAACAGCCATGCTCAGCAGGCTGCCGATGGTCTCGGCGGTCTTGGCAGCTTCGGCTTCGTCAGCGCAGTTGATGCCGATGTGGCCCAGTTCCAGGCCCAGCATTACGTTGACAGCCTCTTTGCTCATGGCGGTGATCTCATCCCATGCGCCGACCTTGATCTTGTCGGACTTGCACATCCAGGTGCCGCCGACAGCAATAATCTGGTTGTAGCCCAGGTAGTTGTTCACGTTCTTGGCGTTGACGCCGCCGGTGCACATCCACTTGCAGGTCTTCAGGGCAGCGCCGATGTTCTTCAGCTTGTCCACGCCGCCGTTTGCTTCAGCGGGGAAGAACTTAACAACTTCGCAGCCCATGTTCATGGCCTGCTGCATCTCGCCGGAGGTGGCGGTGCCGGGCATCATGATACCGCCCTTGTCGATAACATGCTTGCAGACTTCGGGGTCGAAGCCGGGAGCAACGATGAAGGAAGCACCGGCAGCCATAGCACGGTCAGCCTGGTCAACGGTCAGCACAGTGCCGGCGCCCAGCAGCATATTGGGCAGTTCTTCGTGAATCTTCTTGATGCACTCTTCAGCACATGCGGTGCGGAAGGTGACCTCAGCAGCCGGCAGGCCGCCATCCATCAAAGCCTTGCACAGAGGAATCGCCTCGTCCACGCTGTTGAAAGCGATAACGGGGATGATACCAATTTCGTAAACGCGCTCAAGGACAGAATTCATAACGCATTCTCCTTACATTAACAAAGTTTACATCAGTTGTGAAGCGGTTCCTTATGGTGGAACACCGTTCCGCAATTTGCTGAATTTATTATACAAATTTTGCGCCGCGCCGTCAATCGGTCAATTTTACCAGTCAGAGCGAGGCCTTTTTTGGCAATATTGAGGGGGTTCCGCCTTGTGGGATGCTACTTGCGAAAAACGCCGTTTGCTGGTATACTTAATTCCACAATGCGGAACAATTCCGGCCCGATGGGAGCAGAACCGGGCAAAGTTATAAATTATGAATTTTTTGTTAATTTTTGCGGAGGATGCGTTATGGAGGACCAAACCGTAAAAAATCCTGATAAGGGCGGTGTGCAGAGCGTTGCGCGCATTTTTGAGCTGATCGAAGTGCTGGCCGCCCACCCGGCCGGAGCCAGTTTGCAGCGCCTGGCGGAAGACGCTCACCTGGCCAAAAGCACAACCCACCGCCTGTTGGGCAGCCTGGTCAGCCTGGGATATGCCGCGCAGGACGGCGAAACCGGCAAGTACCGCCTGACCTTAAAGATGTTTGAAATTTCTTCCGGCATCGTCAACAGCATGGATGTGATGAGCGTTGCCAAGGTACACCTGGAACGCCTGGCCCAGCGCACCGGCGAAGCGGTGCACCTGGTCATCCGCGATGCACAGGATATCGTGTACATATATAAAACGGAAAGCGGCCCCATGCGGATGTCCAGCCGGGTGGGGCTGCGCAGCCCGCTGTACTGTACCGGTGTGGGCAAAGCCATCCTGGCTACCCTGACCGAAGAAGAGGTGGAGGATGTGTGGCGGCACAGCACCCCGCAAAAGCTGACGGGCCGCACTGTGACCGATTTGCCTGCTTTGTGCGCCCAGCTGAACGAGGTGCGCGCCTGCGGCTATGCCATTGACGATGAGGAAAACGAGCTTGGCATCCGCTGCGTGGCGCTGGCCATACCCGGCCCCGGCGGCAAGGCGGACAGCGCGTTCTCTATCAGCGGCCTTGCCCCCTACATGACGCCGGAGCGCATCCGGCGCATTGCTGCCCTTGCGCTGGAAACCCGCGCCGACATCCTGCGCGACCTTGGGGTGCAGGGTGTGTGAAGAAACATGAAGATAAAAGAATACACAGAATTCAAAAAAGACGAAATCTGGCAGCTCTACACACAGGTGGGCTGGACCGCATACACGGAAAATATGACGGCGCTGGAGCGGGGTTACAAAAATTCTCTGCTTGTTCTGGCGGCCTATGAAAATGAAGAACTGCTCGGCATTGTCCGGGTGGTGGGGGATGGTGCTACCATTATTCTTGTGCAGGATATTTTGGTATATCCCCAAAAGCAGCGGCAGGGCATCGGCACGTCGCTGCTCAAAGCGGTGCTGGAACGGTATGCGGATGTCCGGCAAATCCAACTGGTAACGGATAATACACCCAAAACCGTGGCGTTTTATCAATCGCTGGGATTTGTGGAGCTTGAAAAGTTGGGCTGCTGCGGGTTTATGCGGGCACGATAATTGGGATTCCGAGGTGATAAGTGTATGGAGAAGAAATCAAGACGCTCAGGAACAGACCCCGTAGTTGCCTTGACTTTGATTTTTGTTGTGCTAAAAGTAATGGGTTTGATGTCATGGTCATGGTTATGGGTACTAAGTCCAATCTGGCTTACGTTCCTGTTTTTCGCCGCTATTTTTTCTGTCATTTTGGTCGGCGGACGAATTGCCAAAGGAAAATGGTAAGTTCGCGTTTGTGAAATGGCGGAGTTTCACTCCGACAACTTCGGATTTGTAAAGGAGATATACAACATGAAGAAAGTCTGCTTAGCGGTTTTGCCAGCTTTAACAATAGTGTTAGAATTATTACCCTTAGGAGCAGTTTGTATTTTTGCAACATCTCCAACAGAAAGAGTAAAAGAAACATTCTCATACTTTAGCCTTACACCGTTTGGCTATGCAAATTTTGCTCCACTTATTACAGCCACACTTACTGTTGCCATCTTCTTACTTTCATTGTTTTCATTGAAGAAGAAGGGTGTTCTCAAAGCATTGTTTGTCCTTTCCATTATTACGGTAGTTATTTCTCTTTTGCCATTGATGTATGGCTTAAACTACTATACCCTTGTAGGAGCCTTTATAACAGTAACACTTGTAATAGAAAGTATTTTGGCTAAGATACAACAAAAGTAAAGCGATAACTTCCAGTTTGTAGACCAATGCTTAACAAATGTACAACAATAATAGACAAGCCTTGCGTACAGGACTATAATAAAATAATAGGAAAAGATGACAACAAGGGAATGCGGTAAGGCGGCCGGAACTTCCCGGAAAAGTGGGGAATGGAATGAACCTGATCTTTACAGCCTTTGCCACACTGGAGGGCTACCGCGAGGGCAGCAATGCCAACCTGGGCAGCGAGGTATTCTACCGCTGCATTGTGGTCAGCCTTGTCAGCGCAAAACAGAAAAACCAGAATTGCGATGCAGCCCTTGTGACCAACACCGCTGTGCCGGAACCCTATGCTGCGCAGCTGTCCCAGGCGGGCATCCGTGTAATCGCCTGTCCGTTTGACAACTACCGCTTTGAAGCGGATTTAGACTGGTCCCTGGCGTATTACAAGCTGTGCGCCATGCAGTATCTGCTCGAAACCGAGCATTACGAAAACTACCTGATGCTGGATTCCGATACCTTTACCCAGCGCGGCTATCAGGATATCTGGCGCGAAGCCGCGGAAGCGGTGCTGCTGTATCAGGTGCCCCATGCGGCCAGCCAGCCCATGACGGCCCGCATCTCCCACACCTATGATGAACTTTGGCCGGAGGGCGCTCCCCATGTGCTGACCCACTTTGGCGGCGAGTTCGTGGCGGGCAGCACGGCCCGGCTGCAGGATTTTATGGCCGAATGCCGCAATGTGTTTGACCGGATGCAGCAGACCGGCGTGCGCAGCCAGGACGGCGATGAAGCCATTTTGGATGCTGCGGCCTACCGCAGCCAGCTGGCGGGCAAGCCCGTGCGGGCCGCCAACGCGTATGTGTTCCGGTACTGGCTGGGCGGGCATTTTTATTATGTTTCCACGAACTACTGCTGCGACCCCGTCTGCGTGCTGCACCTGCCCGGCAAGGCGAAAATGCGCCAGCTGACGGTGCTCTACCACAAATACACCCGCAGCGGCCGCATGCCGGAAAACCAAACTGTGTGGCGGCTCTGCTGCCTGCCTGCCGCCCGCCCGCCGCTGCTGCGCAGCCTGTGGGTGCGCCTGCGGGCCAAAATCGGCATTTGAATCCACCCACTGACCCCCAAGGAAAGGAACGCTCTATGCAGGAGAAAAAACGTATTCCCCTGAAACGTCTGCACCGCCTGCGCAACGCCCGCAAACAGGCCGCGGAGACCGATGACCTGACCCCCATGATGAAAGCCATCAAGGCGGTGCACAGCGTGACCAGCACCGGCTCTACCCAGCCGGAGGACCTGGAACGCCAGCGTGCCGCCCAGGAGCTGTTTGGCCGTTTGGTTACCCCCAACCTGTTGATCAACACCACGCCCATCACCGTCAACAATGTTTCGGCGGAGTGGGTGCGGATGAACCAGGGGCATGACCGCCGCCATGTGGTGCTATACTGCCATGGCGGCGGCTACACCTGCGGCCAGCTGGGCTATGCCCGCGTGCTGGCCAGCAAACTGGCGCTTTCCACCGGGTGCGATGTACTCAGCTTTGAATACCGCCTTGCCCCCGAAGCGCCGTATCCTTCCGCCATTGACGATGCCCTGCGCGTCTGGGACTACCTGATGTATATGGGCATCGGCGCGCGGGATGTGATCGTGGCCGGGGATTCGGCGGGCGGCAACCTGGCGCTGGAACTGGCCCTTGCCGTAAAGGCCCAGGGCCGCAGCCAGCCGTGTGCCCTGGTGCTGATGAGCCCCTGGACCGATATGACGATGCAGGGGGCATCCTATCAGAAATGTGCCGCGCTGGACCCCATGCTGACCCACGACTATATTGATTCCTGCCGCACCGCTTACCGCGGAGCAAACAGCACCCTGGAATGGGAGGACCCCAGCCTTTCGCCGCTGTTTGCGGATTTAAGGGGGCTGCCGCCCACTTTGATCCAGGTGGGAACGAACGAAATATTGAAATCCGATTCTATCAACCTTGCCAAAGCCATGACGGAACAGGAAGTATACGCCGTGCTGGAGGTATACCCCGAATGCTGGCATGTGTTCCAGCAGATGCCGATCCCCCACGCCGCACAGGCCATGGAAAGCGTTGGCCGCTTTGTGCAGAAAATTTTGTAACGGCGGAACCCCGCCGGATAGGAGGGCTGCCATTTGCCCGAAACCTGGTATAAAGTCGATAATGTCGCCAAAGTATTTCTGGCGTCCATCAACCGGCGGGACCCGCGGGTGTTCCGCGTCAGCTGCACCCTGAACGAGGATGTGGACCCCGACTGCCTGAATCAGGCCCTGGAACAGACCGCACGGGAAAACCCGCAGTTCCAGGTCACGCTGCACCGTGGGCTGTTCTGGCATTATTTTGAATCCACCAACCTGAAACCGCAGGCGGTGCCGGAAACGCTGGCCCCCTGTGCCATGCTGTACGGCCCGCAGATCAAAAACGAACTGCTGTACCGCGTCAGCTATTACGGCGCGCGCATCAATGTGGAAATGTTCCACGCCATCAGCGATGGCAACGGCGGGATGGTGTTCCTGAAAACGCTGGTGCACAATTATTTGCAGCTGAAAAATCCCGAACTGGCCAATGTTCCCGGAGAAGAGCGCGCCAGCAAGGGCGAATCGGCCCAGGATGCGTTCCGCAAGTACTATACGGCGTCCAAAGCGGCGGAGGAAGACCCGCTGAACCGCAAAAAGTCTTTCCACCTGCATGGCCGCAAACTGCCGTATGACCAGTCCCAGTTTTTTGAAGCCCACCTTTCTGCCGCCCAGGTGCTGGCCAAGACCCGCGCCATGGGGGTAACGATGACCAGCTACCTGGCCGCTGCCCAGATGCTGGCGGCTTATCAGGAAATGCCGGCGCTGGAACGCGGTAAGGTCATCTCGGTCAGCCTGCCGGTCAACCTGCGCAGCTATTACGGAACCGAGACCGCCCGCAACTTTTTCAACTCCATCCGCATCAGCTGGGTATTCCGGGGGGACGAAACGCTGGAAACCCTGGCCAAAGGCTTTGACGCCAAACTGCGGGAAGCCCTGAAGGACGAGCGGGTCAAGGCCCGCATGGACGGCTTTGAAAAGCTGGAACAGATGCCCGGTATCAAACTGGTGCCGCTCTTTATCAAAAACGCGGTGGTTAACCTGTTCAATACGCTGGAAGCCAAAAAAGTTACCCTGACCATCTCCAACATGGGCCGCATCCCACTGCAAAAAGAGCTGCAGCCCTATATCAAAGGCTTTACGGCGTTCTGCAGTTCGCCTACCGCGTTCACCACGGTCTGTTCCTATGGGGATGATCTTGTTTTGGGCACCACCTGGGCGTTCCGCAGCACCGAGATGCTGAAAAACTTTTACCGCTGCCTTTCTGCCGAAGGGTTGGATATTACACTGTATGCAACGGAGGTGGATGGAGAATGAAAACCTGTCCCCATTGCCATATCCAGGTTGGCGGCAGCGCACAGTACTGCCCGCTGTGCCAGAACCCCCTTGTCGGCACGCCGGAACCGGACCGCTACCCCAAGGTGGTGCCGCCCGCGCGGCAGGCATCGCTGTTTTACCGCATCGCTGCCTTTGTGCTGCTGGGGGCGGCGGTCATCTGCGGCGTGGTGGATTACATCATGACCGAAGGCAGGCATATGCACTGGAGCCTGCTGGTGCTGATCGGCGTGGTGGGGGTGCTGCTGCTGCTGCGCGCACTGCTGCGCCAGGGCCGCAACGCCCCTAAGCTGCTGTTCCAGATTTTGATCGGCACTTCGCTGATCGTGACCTTTGCGGATTATTACGCCGGGTGGAACGGCATTGCCATTGACGCCATTGTGCCGATCTTGTGCAGCGTTACCCTGGTGCTGAACTTCATTTTTGCCTTTGTCAACCGCCGCTTTACCGAGAACGGCCTGGTTTACCTGCTGCTGAACATTGTGGTGGGCGTGGTGCCGTATATCGGCTTAACGCTGCGCCACAGCGTGCGCCCGCCAATGGCCTGGGTCATCTGCCTGGTTATCAGTATGATTACCTTTTTGGGGCTGGTCATCTTCAAGGGCCGCAGCCTGCTGGCAGAGTTTGAAAAACGCCTGCATCTGTAAATCGGAATTTGAAAGGATGATGATATGATGGATAAATTAAAAAAGAACATGGTTTTCTACCTACTGTTGCTGATAGATTTTTATATCGTTCCTTGGTTTATAAAAAACACAGGAAGTGCAATGATTGTTATGTTAGTAATTATTCCTCTAATATGTTTAATAACCTCTGTTTTTTATGGGATTAGGAATGGTTTTAACTTCTGGTATATTTTGATTGTAGCAATAATGTTTGCGCCATCTATATTTATATTTTATAACTCAAGTGCATGGGTTTATGTAGTTGGATATGCTGTTATTGCATTATTGGGAAATTTAATAGCATTGCCATTAGGAAAAAGATAACTTCGCATTTGCCAAACTGCCCACGCAAACTTGTGTTTGCAAAATGATACCCCGCTTCTGGCGGCAAAGGCGGGGCTTTTTGCTGCCAGAAGCGCATGAAATTGCCGCAGGCATGGCCCAAATAGCGCAAAGTGCGGTTTTTGCCCATTGACAAGCGGTTTTAACCGGGCGTATACTTACCATATCTTTGGGTCATGCCGTTTTGCGGCAGGTTCCAAGGGGATCGTTTGTAATATTATAAAGGAGTGCGGAATTATGAAAAACAACAATAGCATCAAGACCGTTGTCGCCATTGGTATCGGCGCAGCACTGTTCTTTGTGCTGGGGCGTTTTGTGGCAATCCCCAGCCCGGTGCCTAACACCAACATCAGCCTGCAGTATGCAGTGCTGGCCCTGCTGGCCGCTATGTACGGCCCGGTTGCCGGCGGCCTGATCGGCTTCATCGGCCATGCTCTGATCGACCTGTCCTGGGGCGGCATCCCGTGGTGGAGCTGGGTCATCACCTCCGCTTTTGTCGGCGTTGTGGTGGGCCTGTTCACCAAAAAGCTGCATGTTGAGGAAGGCGACTTTAACAAAAAGAAGGTTGGCGTGTTTGCGCTGGCCAACGTGATCGCCAACCTGATCGGCTGGATCGTGGTTGCTCCCGTGCTGGACATCCTGATTTATGCGGAGCCTGCCAAAAAGGTGTTTGCACAGGGCGTGTTTGCCGGTATCTCCAACAGCATTACTGCTGTGGTCGTGGGCGGCCTGCTGGTGCTGGCCTACACCAAGACCATTGCCAAGAAAGGCTCTTTGGATAAAGAATAATTGCTATCGCAAAGCCTTCCCGTGGCCTTTGGTTTGCGGAAAGGCTTTTTTGTTTGCCGCTTTGCCGTTGGGGAAGGCGGCACCGGAATATCTTGCTTTGAGGTACCATGCCCATGTCTGAACAGACAAACCCCATTATTTCATTCAAAAACTTCTCCTTCCAGTATCGTGCGCAGAAAAAGCCGACGCTGCATGATATCAACCTGGATATCTACCCCGGTGAGCGTGTGCTGATCGCCGGACCTTCCGGCAGCGGCAAAAGCACGCTGGCGGCCTGCATCAACGGGCTGAACCCGTTTTCTAACCCCGGCGAATGCACCGGTAACCTGACGGTAGACGGCGTGGATGCGCCCAACAGCAGCATTTTTGAGCTTTCGGCCCATGTGGGCACCGTGCTGCAGGACCCGGACGGTCAGTTTATCGGCCTGACGGTGGGCGAGGATATCGCCTTCGCGCTGGAAAACAGCTGCGTTCCCCAAAAGGAAATGCACGAGATCACCCGCCATGCCGCAGAGCTGGTGGGCATTGAAAAACGCCTGGATCATGCCCCGCATGAGCTTTCCGGCGGGCAGAAGCAGCGCGTCAGCCTGGCGGGCGTTATGGTGGATCAGGTTAAAATTTTGATGTTTGATGAACCCCTTGCCAGCCTGGATCCCGCCACCGGCAAGCAGGCCATTGAGCTGATCGACGAGATCCAGCACAAGACCGATACCACCGTGCTGATTATTGAGCACCGGCTGGAGGATGTGCTGTGGCGCAATGTGGACCGCATCATCCTGGTCAATGAGGGGACTGTTTTGGCTGACCTGCGCCCGGACGAGCTGCTGGCCACCCATATGCTGGCCGAAAACGGCATCCGGGAGCCGCTGTACCTGACGGCCATGCGCTATGCGGGCATTGCCATCACACCGGAAAAGCGCCCTGCCCATGTGGACACCGTGGTGCTGGATGATGCCGATACCGCCCGCCTGCACAAGTGGTTCCACGCCCTGCCGCTGCCGGAACCCGGCCCCGCACCGGAGCACCTGCTGGAAGTGCGCGGCCTTGGCTTTGGCTATACCAAGGGGCAGAGCACCCTGCATGACATCAGCTTTTCCATCGGCAAAGGCGAGATGGTCAGCATTGTGGGGCGCAACGGCGCGGGCAAATCTACCCTGGCAAAGCTGATCTGCGGGTTCGAGACCCCGGAGCAGGGCCAGGTGCTGCTGAATGGCCGTGACCTGGCGCAGGATAACATCCGCCGCCGCGCCCAGCACATTGGCTATGTGATGCAGAACCCCAACCAGATGATCTCCAAAACCATGATCTTTGAGGAAGTTGCGCTGGCCTTGCAGGGCAGCGATATGACCCAGGAACAGATCCGCCAGCGGGTGGAAGATACTCTGAAGATTTGCGGGCTGTACCCCTTCCGCAACTGGCCCATTTCCGCACTGAGCTTTGGCCAGAAAAAGCGTGTAACCATTGCCAGCGTGCTGGTGCAGCAGCCGGAACTGATCATTCTGGACGAACCCACCGCGGGGCAGGACTTCCGCCATTATACCGACATTATGGAGTTCCTGCGCGGGCTGAACGAGCAGGGCGTGACCGTGGTGATGATCACCCACGATATGCACCTGATGCTGGAATACACCCCGCGCGCATTGGTGTTCTGTGATGGCCAGCTGATTGCCGACCGCAGCGCTGCTGCCGTGCTGTGTGACCCTGAACTCATCGAGCAGGCTGCGCTGAAAGAAACCAGCCTGTTTACCCTTGCCAACCGCTGCGGCATTGCCCCGGCGGAAGATTTTGTAGAACGCTTTATCCATGAGGACAGGGAGGTGCGCACACATGGCTGCTAATACCGTGCTCAATTACCTGCCGCGCCAAAGCGTTGTTCACAAAATGACCGGCACCACCAAGCTGGCATTCTTTTTGCTGTTTACCTTTGCCAGCATGATCACCTATAACACTTGGGTGCTGCTGGGGCTGATGGCCGTCAGCTTTGCAGCGTTCAAGCTCAGCCACATCAAACTGCGCGAAGTGCGGTTTATGATGATCTTTATGCTGGTATTCCTGCTGCTGAATAACCTGTTCATCTTTTTGTTTGACCCCAACCAGGGCACCACGCTGTACGGCACGCGGCATGTGCTGTTCCATCTGTTCTGGCGGTATGATGTAACGGCGGAGCAGCTGTTCTACATGGTCAATATCACGCTCAAATACTTTGTGGCACTGCCGGTGGCAATCTTGTTTATTTCCGCCACTAACCCCAGCGAGTTTGCCGCAAGCCTGAACAGCATCGGCATCTCCTATAAGGTTGGCTACTCGGTTGCCATTGCGCTGCGCTATATCCCGGATATTCAGCGCGACTACCACAGCATCAGCCAGGCCCAGCAGGCCCGCGGCGTGGAACTGGGCAAAAGCGAACCGTTCTTTGCACGGCTCAAGAATTCGGTCAGTATTCTGCTGCCGCTGATTCTGACCAGCCTGAACCGCATTGATACCATCAGCAACGCCATGGAGCTGCGTGGCTTTGGCAAAAATGGCAAGCGCACCTGGTACACCCAGCGCCCCTTTGCCAAGCGGGATTTTGCCGCCCTGGCTCTTGGCGCAGCGCTGCTGTTGGTCAGCCTGTTTGTTACCATCCGGTACGGCCGGTTCTATAACCCGTTCGTATGATCCATAAATAAAACCATAAAAGTCCGGCCCCCTGTGTGAATGAACTGCACCCCATTTGTTAGACAGTATGGTATTACTGCCTAACAAATGGGGTGTTTTGGTATGCCAAGAGGAAGGCATTACGCAGAGCATGTCTCGAAAAGGAACTTGTCTGGATAACGCTGTTGCTGAGAATTTTGAAAAGACGATTGCCGATTGCATCGACCGCCAAATTCAATTAAAACGAAACGGCCTGAACCCTGTGCAATACAGGATTCAGACCGTTCAGGTTACTTAATTCTTGTCTTTGTCTAAGGCAACACCGCACAATTCCCGCCTTACGGCTTAAGCACCGCTCCGGCGGCT
>ERZ791865.2520-NODE-2520-length-12644-cov-11.372865_pt1 | contig 12644 bp, 8 predicted proteins | sample MGYA00509942_ERZ791865 | MGnify/ENA primary metagenome ERZ791865 (study PRJEB30046, sample SAMN00792098) | human gut metagenome | study: EMG produced TPA metagenomics assembly of the A metagenome-wide association study of gut microbiota in type 2...
ATAGATTGCTCGGCAGAAAGGAAGGCGAGGATATGGATCTCATCACTTATGTAACAGACAGAAAGGGTCACGATATGCGTTATGCTATTGACTCTAGAAAGTTGCAGAAGGAACTCGGCTGGGAGCCATCTCTCCAGTTTGAGGAGGGTATCGAGGAGACCGTAAAATGGTATCTCGATAACCAGGAATGGATGGATAATGTAACATCGGGTGATTACCAGAAGTATTACGATAATATGTATTCAAACCGATAATAGCTTTTGGAGTAATCGGAACATGTTTTTATTGTAACCGGTGCAAGAGATTTTGTTTTGTATATTGAATCAGGAGTCCTGTATTTGTTTATAACAGCAAATGCAGGACTTTTTTGTTTTATGGCAATTAAAATGCTGTAAATATATTATTATTTCTTAATTTTTTATGCTTTATGTCGAAGAAAACTGAAAACTAGAAAATATTTTTCTATCTTTGCAGCCTTAATGATATAAAAAAACAGATATGAAGAAAATAATAATATCAGGCATCGTTATGGCGGTTGCTACCTTGTCGTGCCTTCCCGTTAAGGGACAGGAAAAGGTGGTTCCTTTTAAATATGGTAATATGGACCACTGGGTAATCAGGAATATCAAAGAATCAGGCATTATCGGAGGAAATCAGAAAAAAGTTTATGCCGTTGGACCTAATATGACTATCAATGGTAATATTCCTTATAGCAATAAGGGTGGTTCGCCTTGGGGTTCCTCTAATGTCCTGGCACATGTATCGGGCATCTATAAGACGAATAACTCTGTGTTTCGTGATAAACATGGTAGTGGATATTGTGCCAAACTGGTAACCCATATAGAGAAAGTAAAAGTGCTGGGACTCATCAATATCAAGGTCTTGGCTGCCGGTTCTCTCTTTCTGGGTGATGTTCGTGAACCGATAACAAGTACCAAGGATGGTCCTAAAGCCATCAACTGGGGTATACCATTCACCGCACGTCCTAAGGCTTTGCGCTTTGATTATAAGACTTCTTTTCCTAATGCAGCCAATCGTATCAAGCAGAATGGATTTAGCGGAGCCTCTACGGTTGCAGGTCGAGATCATGCTATAGCTGTGCTCTATCTGCAGAAACGGCATGAAGATGCTAAGGGAAATATAACAGCTAAACGTGTGGGTACGATGGTAGTCAGATTCGGAAAGAGTACCGATAGATGGGTGGAAGATGCTACCTATACAATCCATTATGGCGATATCCGCCACATGGCAGGTTATCAGGCTGCTACTATGGGACTGCGATCCACTGACTATGCCCGTAACAGCAAGGGTAAGAGTGTGCCGGTAAAAGAAGTAGGATGGGCGAGTGCTAACGAAAAACCTACTCATCTGATTCTTCAGTTCTCCTCATCCGATGGTGGAGCCTATATCGGAACTCCAGGCAATACCTTGTGGATTGATAATGTAGCATTGGTGTATTAAAATAATAAAATCGACAAAATGAAGCATATTCTGACAATACTTATTATGATGTTGGCATTGGGCAGCTATGCCTCTGAGCCTTCTGTAACCGATAGTATCTCATCTGCAGAGAAGGTGGATACGATGGCTTTACGTGCCGGGAAATCATGGGTGAACCGGATTCTTGACTACTTTAATGATTCCAACAAAAACAAAAAGCATAAGCGTTTCGATTTTAGTGTGATAGGTGGTCCTCATTATGCCTCTGATACCAAGTTTGGATTGGGATTGGTGGCAGCAGGACTATACCGTACTGATCCGAATGACAGTATTCTTCCTCCTTCTAATGTCTCGCTTTATGGTGATGTCAGTTCTGTAGGTTTCTATATGTTGGGTGTCCGTGGTAACCATATTGCTCCTAAAGGAAGATATCGCATCGATTATCACCTTTATTTCTATTCTTTTCCCGCTGATTTTTGGGGAATAGGCTATGAGATGGGCGATAACGATGCCAATAAGAGTGACATGAAGCGTTGGCAGGCTCAGGCTGAAGTTAGCTTCCTGTTTCGTGTAGCAGATAATTTCTATATCGGACCGATGGCGAGTTATGACTATGTAATAGGTAAACATATTGAGCGTCCGGAATTACTGCAAGGCATGGATCAGCATACTTGGAATGTAGGAGCTGGCGTTTCTCTGGTATATGATAACAGAGATAATCTTACGAATCCACATCGTGGTATCTGTCTGAATATCAATCAGATGTTCAGACCTGGATTTATGGGAAATGATTATGCTTTCAGTACGACGGCATTTCGTTTTGATGCCTATCAGCAACTGGGTAAGGGAACGGTTCTTGCCGAGGACATTGGGGCTAACCTCAACTTTGGCAATCCTTCGTGGGGAATGATGGCTGAATTGGGTGGTACTCATTCCATGCGTGGCTATTATGAAGGCCGTTATCGCGATAAGCATTCTCTGGAAGCTACGGTTGAGTTGCGCCAACATGTATGGAAGCGTAATGGCATCGTAGTGTGGGTTGGAGCAGGAACCATCTTCCCGAAATTCTCGGCATTGCGCTCTAAACAGATTTTGCCGAATGCCGGTGTAGGTTATCGCTGGGAATTTAAGAAGAATGTGAATGTACGTCTGGATTATGGATTCGGTAAGTCGGGGCAGTCTGGTTTTCTCTTCAATATCAATGAAGCGTTTTAGTAATAATGCTCTTTATGTAGTTTGATAATGCTCTTTAAAGTGTTAATGAAAAAGTAGAATGAACAGTTTTACGGATATATATAATAAGGTGTCATCGGGAGCATTCCTTTACGGGTATGCTGTGGGAGCATTGTTGTTGCCTAATATAGCTCTGTGCTATACTGAATGTCTGGCTCCTTGGGCTTGTGGTGCCAATGTGTTGCTGCCTTTGGCACTCTACATGTGGTTCTTTTCGTTAACCAGATGCCCGGGTAAGATGATCTGGTGGGCTTTTCTTTTTGTTTTTTTCGCTGCCTTCCAACTGGTATTGCTTTATCTCTTCGGGACGGGAGTGATAGCGGTAGATATGTTTCTGAATCTTGTAACTACCAATCCTGGCGAGGTGAAGGAACTGCTTGATAATCTGTTGCCTGCTGTGGTGGGTGTTTTTGTGGTTTATCTTCCTTTGCTGGTTCTGGCTGTTGTCAATATCAGCAAGAAAGGGATGATAGTGGTTCAACTCCAGCATCGAGTGCGTCGTTGGGCTTTGGAGATAGCTGCTGTCGGTTTATTCTGTCTGCTGGCTTGCTATGTGGCTGTAGATGATTATCGCTTGCGCAACCAGCTTTATCCTGTTAACGTTTGCTATAATCTCTATCTTGCTTTCGAGCGTGATGCGGCTTCAGAGAATTACAGGGAGGCAAGCAGAAATTTCAGGTTTGATGCCAGGAGCGAGCACGATGCTGAGGCTCCCGAGGTGTATGTGATGGTGGTGGGAGAGACGGCGAGAGCCCACAATTTCAGTCTCTATGGCTATCCGCGCGATACCAATCCTTTGCTTTCCAAGACTCCTGGAATCATAGCTTTTCCCGATGCTACAACCCAGAGTAATACTACGCATAAGAGTGTTCCTATGCTCCTGTCGGCTGCATCAGCAGAGGATTTCGAACGTCTCTTTCATGAGAAAGGTATCCTGGCAGCTTTCAGGGAGGCGGGATTTCATACCGTATTTATCAGCAATCAGCTGCCTAATCATTCTTTTATTGATTTCCTTGGCGAACAGGCTGATGAACATTACTTCCTGAAGGAAGGTGCTTCTGCAAAAGATAATCATTATGATAGTGATTTGTTGCAGAAGTTGGATGGGATATTGCCTGCGGCAGATGCTTCTTCATCCAAGCAATACCGTTATCGGAAACTCTTCGTGGTACTTCATACTTATGGTTCTCACTTTAATTACCAAGAGCGCTATCCCCGTAATTTCGCTTTCTTTAAACCTGACAGTAAGAGCGAAGCGAAGCCAGAGAACCGGCGTGACCTGCTGAATGCATACGATAATACCATCCGGTATACCGATTATATCCTGCATGGTATCGTAGAACGTCTGCAGAAATGGGAGAAGACTCAGGCAAAGACGGATGGGGTATATAGCCAACCTACATCGGCGCTGCTCTATACCAGCGACCATGGAGAGAATATCTTTGATGATGACCGTCGCCTCTTTCTGCACGCCGCCCCGAAGGCATCTGATTATGAACTGCATGTTCCTTTCATCATCTGGACATCAGAAGGTTATGGAAAGCAATATCCGGGAATACTGAAAACTTTGTCTGGTCATCGTACCCAACAGGTACAGACGAGTCTTTCGGCTTTTCATACGATGTTGGGGATAGGAGGCATCCTGACCCGTTATCGCCAGGAAGAATATTCTGTGGCAAGTGAGAAGTATCATCCTGTGAAGTTGTTTTATCTGAATGATCATGATGAAGCGATTCCACAGGAAAATGCCAAATATTAGCATCTGATTTTAAGCGTAAACGCGCTCTTTGTGTAAAATACATGAAAAGAGTTTTCGTAAATGTCAATTATTTGCAAAAACTCTTTGTCGTATCTATAATTTGCTGTATCTTTGCACCCGGATTTAGATAATAATAAAAATACAGTTGTTATGGAACCAACTCGAAAAATCGAAAAGGTAGGCATGCGCAACCTCCGTATGGAGGATTATGATCAGCTTGCCAAGTCGTTTAAGCGTATTTACGCAGACTCAGATGTATTCTGGACAAAAGAACAGATTAAGAAACTCATTACTATCTTCCCTGAGGGTCAGGTGGTTATTATCGTTGATGATAAGATTGTGGGCTGTGCGCTCTCTATCATCGTCAATTATAATATGGTGAAGGGCGATCATACCTATGCTCAGGTTACGGGTAATGAAACCTTCAATACTCACGATCCTAATGGAAACATTCTTTACGGCATCGAGGTATTTATCCACCCTGATTATCGTGGTTTGCGCCTGGCTCGCCGTATGTATGAGTATCGCAAGGAACTCTGCGAGAAGCTCAATCTGAAGGCTATCATGTTTGGCGGTCGTATACCAAACTATCACAAGTATGCCGATAAGATGCGCCCTAAGGAGTATATTGAGCATGTAAGAAACCGTGAAATCTATGACCCGGTTCTTACCTTCCAGCTTTCCAATGATTTCCACGTGCGCCGCGTAATCCGCAACTATCTTCCTAGCGATGAGGAGAGCGAACACTGCGCCACCCTCTTGCAGTGGGATAACATCTATTATCAGCCGCCTACGGATTCTTATGTAGACCGCAAGCCAACCGTAAGAATCGGATTGGTACAGTGGCAGATGCGCCCATACGCTTCGGTGGATGACCTCTTCGAACAGGTTGAGTTCTTCGTTGATTCTGTGAGCGATTACAAGAGCGATTTTATCCTCTTCCCAGAGTATTTCAATGCGCCTTTGATGGCTCGTTTCAATGATTTGGGTGAGGCGCAGAGCATCCGAAAGATGGCGCAGTATACCGAAGAAATCCGTGACCGTTTCCGCGAGTTGGCCATCAGTTACAACATCAATATCATCACGGGTAGTATGCCTTATCTTAAGGACGATTCCCTCTATAATGTGGGCTTCCTCTGCCGCAGAGATGGTAGCGTAGACATGTACGAGAAGATTCATGTTACACCAGATGAGCAGAAGTGCTGGGGATTGAGTGGTGGTAGCCATATCCAGACCTTTGATACCGATTGCGGTAAGATTGGTATCGTCATCTGCTATGATGTGGAGTTCCCTGAGTTGTCAAGATTAATGGCTGAGGATGGCATGCAGATTCTCTTCGTGCCATTCATGACCGATACCCAGAATGCTTACTCCCGAGTAAGAGTATGTGCACAGGCCCGTGCCATCGAGAACGAGTGCTATGTAGCCATTGCGGGTAGTGTGGGCAACTTGCCACGTGTTCACAACATGGATATCCAGTATGCCCAGAGCGCCGTGTTCACCCCTTGCGACTTTGCTTTCCCTAACGATGGCAAGCGTTCAGAGGCAACACCTAATACCGAGATGATTCTCGTATCAGATGTTGACCTGAATCTCTTGAATGAGCTTCATACCTACGGTGCTGTAAGAAATCTTCGCGACCGCCGTAAGGATCTCTACGAATTGAAACAGAAAAAGTAGGGGAAGGGAAGTGAAGAACGAAGAGTGAAGAATTCAATTGTATTGATATATAGATTATATAAAGAATGTATAAGATAGAAATCTCGGAGCGCACGCTCCACTTCAAGCAGCCGGCAGGCACGTCTCGTGGCGTATATACCACGAGACACAGTTATTATCTCACTCTCACCTCTGATGAAATGCCGGGAGTAGAGGGAGTGGGAGAGTGTGCTACGCTCCCTGATCTCAGTTGCGATGCCAAACCAGAATATGAGATGACCCTGCGACAGGTTTGTCAGATGGTGGAGCAGATGGGACGCATTCCTTACGATATGATTCGTGCTTATCCTAGCATCACCTTCGGTTTGGAAACAGCCTTCGCTTCGTTCTTCGATGCAGCGAAGAAGTTTTTGGAGATTGTTCCTGCTGAAGGAGCATCTTCTTCTTCAGAAATGTTGAAGCAGAAAGGGGTTTCTGTTCCAGCCGGAATGGAGAACCTGACAGATCTTTTCGATTCTCCTTTCGGAAGAGGTGAAGAAGGTATCACAATCAACGGATTGGTGTGGATGGGTACTTACGAGGAAATGCTGGCCCGGTTGGAGGAGAAGCTCCAGGCGGGTTTCCATTGCGTGAAACTGAAGATCGGTGCCATCGATTTTTTCAAGGAACTCGATCTCATCAAGCGCATCCGTGATGTGTATACCAAGGAGCAGGTTGAGTTGCGTGTAGATGCCAATGGCGGCTTCTTGCCGGAGAATGCAATGAGTCAGCTGGAGGCTTTGGCTAAATATGACATTCATTCGATTGAGCAGCCTATCAAGCAGCATCAGTGGCCTAAGATGGCTCAGCTTTGTCGCGAAACACCGCTTCCTATCGCCCTAGACGAGGAGTTGATTGGTGTGAATGTCCGGAGTATGAAGCAGGCTTTGCTCGATACGGTCCGTCCTCAGTATATCATCCTCAAGCCTTCACTTCATGGTGGAATCTATGGATGCAACGAGTGGGTAGAACTGGCTAACCAGCGCGGTATCGGCAGCTGGATTACTTCTGCTCTTGAGAGTAATATCGGTCTGAATGCTATTGCTCATTATGCAGCTAAAGTATATGGTCCTAATGTCAAGATGCCGCAAGGCTTGGGCACCGGACAGCTCTTTACTGATAATATACCGATGCCTTTGGAGATTCGTGGTGACAAACTGTTTGTAGTAAAATGACTTTAGAAGAATTCCTTTCAGAATGGAATAACGGTAGCGACCGGGTGCTGGTTCATACAAGTGGTTCTACAGGCAAGCCTAAACCGATGTTGGTTGAGAAAAAGCGGATGCTCAACTCGGCCCGCATCACTTGTGATTTCCTGGGATTGAAACCTGGTGATAGCGCCCTGCTCTGTATGTCGCTCGATTATATTGCAGGTAAGATGGTGGTGGTGCGGAGTATAGAGCGCCATCTCCATCTTATTTCAGTTTACCCAAGTGGGCATCCTTTGAAAGATGTAAATGAAGAGATTACCTTCGCTGCGATGGTCCCGATGCAGGTTTATAATACCCTGCAGGTTCCTGAAGAGCGGGCTCGTCTCTGCCGCATCAGGCATCTTATTATCGGTGGTGGAGCCATAGATGAGGCTCTCGAACAGAAACTGAAGGCTCTTCCCGGCGATATTGCCATCTGGAGTACTTACGGAATGACCGAAACGCTCTCGCATATTGCCCTGAGAAGAATTAACGGTGCTGAGGCTAGCGAATGGTACCAGCCTTTCGATAGTGTGAAAATCAGTCAGACCGAGGAAGGATGTCTGGTGATAGATGCTCCGCAGGTCTGTGCAGAGCCCCTGGTAACGAACGATATTGTCGAAATAGAATCCTATATATATAATAAGGTGGAAAAACTCCGTTTTCGCATCAAAGGCAGAAAAGACAATGTGATTTGCAGCGGAGGCATCAAGATTCAGATAGAAGAGGTTGAGGCTCTGTTGAAGCCTTATCTTGAAAAACCTTTCATGATTGTCAAGAAGAAAGACGGGAAGTTTGGAGAAATTGCTGTCCTCTTAACGGAAGATGAGGATATGAAAAAAATAGAGGCGACTGTTCGCCGCCTCTTATCTGATCATAAATATTGGATTCCAAGGGAATTCCTTCATGTAGAGCATCTTCCGCTTACCGAAACCGGAAAGCCGAAGCGTGCTATCCTTCTTTAAAGAGATTCTCTGAAGAAATATTCTTTAGCTGAATTATCCTTCTCTGAAGAAATCGAGTGCTTCCTTGATCTCTTCTGTCGTAGCTGTCTGGTTGATACGGATATCGCCTATGCCGCCCAGCATCGTGAAGTTGATGATACCATTCTGGTTCTTCTTGTCATGATGCATCAGCTCGATGAGCTCATCATAGTCATCGCAGGTAATATCCAGTGTACCATAGAATTCCTTGATGAAGTTTACGGTCTGGCGCATCTTCTCTGTAGGGAATCCGGTTTTGGCAACACTCAGATAGAGTTCAGGGATGAGACCGAATGCCACTGCATAACCATGCAGGATAGGTTTGCGCTTCAATGCCCAACTCTCGAATGCATGACCGAAAGTATGCCCCAGGTTCAGCGCCTTGCGGATGCCCTGCTCGTGCGGATCCTGCTCTACAATGCGCTCCTTTACCTTCACGCTGTCGCCTACCATGCGCTGCAACTGCTTCAAATCAGGCTTGTCGAGGTCGAAACTGACCAGTTCTTCCCACATTGCTTCTGTAGAAATCAGACCATGTTTCAGCATTTCTGCATAGCCCGAACAGATGTTTTCTGCATCGAGCGTCTTCAGGAACTCTGTATCGAGAATAACAAATTTTGAATCATTGAATACACCTACTTCGTTCTTCAATCCGCCGAAGTTGATGCCTGTCTTTCCACCTACCGATGCGTCTACCATAGCCAGCAGGGTGGTAGGGATATTGATAAAGTTGATACCTCTCTTAAAAGTGCTGGCAGCAAAGCCACCCAGGTCGGTTACCATGCCGCCGCCCAGATTAATCATACAGGAGTGGCGTGAAGCTCCTCCCTCCTGCAGTCCTTTCCATACCATCATCAGACTGTCGATGTCTTTATGGCTGTCGGTAGCCGGAATAGTGATGATATGGGCTTCCTTCATGCAGTAAAAACTCTGCAATACAGGCATGCATAGTTCCAATGTCGTAGTATCTGTAAGCACAAAAAGTTTGTCGTGCTCACACTCAGAAAGTGCACTTACCAGTTCGCTTTCCAGTTGGGTTGATATGATTACTCTTTGTTCCATAACATTCTAACGTATTAATTTTCGTGCAAAGATACACTAAAATGGAGACAATACAAAAAAAAAGTTGCTAATTTTGCGTTTTTTATCTCAGAATGCATTAAACCTTGGTGTATTTAACGCGTCAAAACTACCAGATTAACAAAAATGGTTATTAAAATATCATAACGGTTAAGTGAAAATAATGGTCAGGTGGAAATAACGAACAAGTGAATATAATAACAAATTAAAAATAAGAATGAAAAAATCGATTCTGACGATGCTGCTGCTGTTGATGGCAATAGCATCCTTTGCTCAGCAGCGACTGATATCCGGTCAGATTACCGACCGCGATACCAAGGAGGCCATTGAGCAGGTAACTGTTCAATTGCTTAAGAGCGACAGCACGTATGTAGCTGGTGCCATCAGTAATGAGAACGGACTCTTTCATGTCACCGCTCCGGCTAATGGCAAGTATCTGCTCAAGATTTCGAGTGTAGGATATAAGTCTACCGTGAAGCGTATCCAAATTTCTGATAACAAGGATCTGGCTATGGGTAAGATTGTGCTGGGTGCTGAGGCTATCATGCTGAAAGGCGCAGTGGTAACAGCTATGGCTCAGAAGGTAACTCTGAAGGAGGATACTTTCGTGTACAATTCTTCTGCCTATCGCACACCGGAAGGCTCGGTAGTTGAGGAACTCGTAAAGCGTCTGCCGGGTGCAGAGGTGAGCGATGACGGTACCATCAAGATCAATGGTAAGGAGGTAAAGAAGATTCTGGTAGACGGCAAGGAGTTTATGACCGGTGATACCAAGACTGCCCTGAAGAACCTGCCTACCAGCATCATCGAGAAAATCAAGGCATACGATGAGAAGAGTGATCTCTCTAAGGTAACCGGTATTGATGACGGCGAGGAGCAGACCGTGCTCGACTTCGGTGTCAAGAAGGGTATGAATAAGGGTCTGATTTCCAATATCGACCTGGGCGTGGGCAACAAGAGCCGCTATAACATGCGTGGTATGGGCGGTTATTTCTCTAATAACAGCCGATTCATGCTCTTTGCCAATGCCAATAACACCAGCGACCGTGGTTTCGGAGGCGGTGGCCCCCGTAGAGGTTTCGGAGGTGCTTACGGTTTGAATGCCAGCAAGATGATAGGTGCTAACTATAATTATGAACTGAAAGATAAATTCAAGTTCAATACTTCACTTCGCTGGAATCACAGCGATGGCGATATTTGGAGCCGTCGTTCCAGCGAGAACTTCATGGGTAGCAGCTCTTCGTTCAGCAACAGCTTGACTCAGAATTTCTCCCGCAACAACAGCTGGAACGGCAACATCCGCTTGGAGTGGATGCCAGACTCTATGACCAATATCCTCTTCCGTCCTTCCATCTCCTGGAGTACTAGCGATGGATTGAGTGACAGCCAGTCGGCTTCTTACAACAAGGATCCTTATACCATTACCTCCAAAGACCCTCTTTCTGAGGAAGGTATTGATGAGTTGGAGAAGGCTGAGGCTATGGTGAACAGTCAGTTGACTAACGGAATCACCTATTCTGATAATAACAATATCAGAGGTATGCTGCAGGTGAACCGCAAGTTGGGCAACAAGGGACGTAACATCACCTTCCGTGTGGATGCCAAATACACGGATAATGACAGCAAGAGCATCTCGCTCAACAATGCCAAACTCTATCTCGTACAGACAGCGGAGGGTAAGGATTCTACTTATCAGACCAACCGCTATAACCTGACTCCTTCGAAGAATTACAGCTATGCGGGCCAGTTGACCTATAGTGAGCCACTCTGGAAGGCTACCTTCCTGCAGTTCAGCTATAAGTTTACTTACAGCTACTCCAAGAGCGACCGCAGCACCTACGATTTCAGCAAGTATGCGATGAATGGCGATCATGAATATCGTAGTTGGGATAGTTATCTGAATCCGTTTGCCGGTCATCTCGAAGATTACAAGGATGATGATCAGAGCCGTTTCTCAGAGTATCGCAACTATAATCACGATATCCAGGTGATGATGCGATTCGTCCGTCAGAAGTACAACCTGAACTTCGGTGTGATGGTTCAGCCACAGCAGTCGAAGTATATCCAGGATTATCAGGGAGTGCATGTAGATACCGTTCGCAATGTGGTGAATGTGAGTCCAACCTTCGATTTCCGTTATCGCTTCTCAAAGATGAGCAACCTGCGTGTGAACTACCGTGGTACCACTTCTCAGCCAAGCATCTCTCAGTTGCTTGATATCACAGATAACAGCGACCCGCTGAACATCTCGAAGGGTAACCCTGGTTTGAAGCCATCGTTCACCCAGAACTTCCGATTGTTCTACAACAATTTCGTGCAGAACCACAACAAGGGTGTCATGACCTTCATCAACTTCTCAACCACCAACAATAGCATCAGCAACAAGGTGACCTACGATGAGAAGACTGGTGGTAGAATCACCCGACCTGAGAATATCAATGGCAACTGGAATGTGATGGGAGCCTTTATGTTCAACTGCTCTATCGATAGTGCCGGTGTATGGAACTTGAATACCGACACCTACTTGGGTTACAACAACTACGTGAGTTATCTGAGTCTCGACAAGCAGTCTGATTCCCAGAAGAATACCACCCGCAGTACTACTTGGAGAGAGCGCCTCTCTTTCAGCTATCGCAACAACTGGCTGGAGCTTTCGCTCGATGGAACATTGAATTATAACCATGCTACAAACAAGTTGCAGCCAAACAGCAACCTCAATACCTGGCAGTTCTCTTATGGTCCTAGCATGACGCTTACAGCGCCTTGGGGCACCAGTCTGAACTCAAGCCTCTCTATCAGCAGCCGCCGCGGTTATAGCGACAGCAGCATGAATACGGATGAGTTTGTATGGAATGCGCAGCTCTCTCAGGGCTTCCTGAAGGGCAAGCCTCTTACCATCATGCTGCAGTTCTACGATATCCTCCGCCAGCAGAGCACCTTCTCTCGTGCCATTTCTGCTACATCCCGTACGGATACGGAGTATAATGCCATCAACAGCTATGCGATGCTGCACGTGATTTACCGCCTGAATCTCTTCGGAGGCAAGGATGCCCGTAGGGGTGGACCTGAAGGTCCTGGTGGTCCTGGTGGCCGTCCAAACTTCCATGGCCGTCCTTTCAATGGCGGTTTTGGCGGTGGTCGTCCAGGCGGCAGAATGTTCTAGAAAAGAAAATGAAGTAAGCTTCATTTAAAACGACAGTAAGCCTCACTTAATGTTTACGTAAGGCTTATTTCAAACAGATATGACGAGAAAAAAAGAAA
>ERZ791865.2521-NODE-2521-length-12643-cov-12.709247_pt1 | contig 12643 bp, 26 predicted proteins | sample MGYA00509942_ERZ791865 | MGnify/ENA primary metagenome ERZ791865 (study PRJEB30046, sample SAMN00792098) | human gut metagenome | study: EMG produced TPA metagenomics assembly of the A metagenome-wide association study of gut microbiota in type 2...
CGCATGGACCCGCGCGCTGGCCGCGCTGGAGACGGCCGCGCCCGACGGTTCGGACGGGCTCGACGGAAGCCCCGTCGACCTGCGCATCCTGCTCTTCTGCGCGTTCCGGCACGACATGGGCGGCGACGCCGGCCTGTGGACGCGACTGCTCGACGACCCGCCGGAGGAGATCGACGGGCAATGGCGCGCCATCTCCGCGCGCGACCTGTATGAGGCCGGATACGCGTCCCAAGGCGCGCCCGAGCCGCCCATCCAGCACCTGGAGCCATTGGGGGACGCCGGCGACCCCGCGTGGGCGGACGTGTACATGGCGTTGGTCGGAGGTGGGCGATGACAGCCGCGTCTGGGGCCGCGCACGGCCTGCTGCTTCAACACGTGGCCACATCCGACGGACAGCTGGCGCTACCGGTCGACCCGGCGGCCATCGCCCGCGCCGAAGGCATCGACGTACCGTCGGTCGGGGATGACACGGAGCTGGACGACGATCTGGTGCGCGACATGACCGAGGTGCTGACCTCGTTCTGCGCGAGACTGTACGGACGCCGCGCGGCCAAGCGCTGTGCGGAGAAGGCGTTGGAGGCGATGCGCGATGAGCGCGTATGAGGCCGTTAGAATTCGGCTCGATCCAACCCCACGGCAGACACGGCTGTTGGAGTCCCATGCGGGTGGTGCGCGTTTCGCGTACAATCTGATGCTCGCGCACGTCCAGTGCCAAATCTCCTTGGGTGAGAAACCGGACTGGACGTTGTACGCGATGCGCCGCTGGTGGAACGAGTGGAAGGACGAAATCGCCCCGTGGTGGCGGGAGAACAGCAAGGAGGCGTACAGCAGCGCGTTTGAATGGCTGTCCCAAGCGTTGAGGAACTGGTCGGACAGCAGGAAGGGCAGGCGCGCGGGCTGTAGGGTGGGCTGGCCGAAATACAAGTCGAAACGCTCCAGTGTCCCGCGTTTCGCATACACGACCGGCAGCTTCGGCCTTATCGAGGACGACCCGAAGGCGTTGAAACTGCCACGCATCGGACGCGTGCACTGCATGGAGAACGCCACCGAACGCGTCCACGGCAGACGAATCGTGCGCATGACCGTCAGCCGACATGCGGGCTTCTGGTATGCGGCCCTCACCGTCGAACGTCCCACCGAAAGCGTTCCAGCGAAAAACAGAAAACGGAAGAACCGTAATCGTCAGGTCGGCGTGGATTTGGGCGTCAAGACCCTCGCCACCCTATCGGATGGCACCACGTTCCCCAATCCACGCAACTACGTCCGCACGCAACGGAAACTCCGCCACGCCCAACAGTCGTTAAGCCGCCGCGATAGGGGCATGAACCATGGATGCGGGTCGAAACGGTACAACAGGGCGTTGGAGCGTGTGCGCCGAATCCACGCTCGCATAGCCGCCCAACGAGCCGACAACATCAGCAAGCTCACCACGTGGCTTGCCGACAATTATTCCGACATCAGCATCGAAGACCTCAACGTGCAAGGCATGAGCCATAACAGGAGGCTTGCCAAACACATACTGGACGCGGACTTCCACGAGTTCCGCCGCCAACTGGAATACAAGACCGCACGCACCGGCACGAGGCTCCATGTCATCGACCGCTGGTATCCAAGCTCGAAGACCTGCTCGAACTGCGGGACGGTGAAAGCCAAGCTGTCCCTGTCCGAACGCGTCTACCATTGCGAGGAGTGCGGACTTGACATGGACCGCGACCTGAACGCGGCCATCAACATCCAAGTCGCCGGGAGTGCCCCGGAGACGTTAAACGCGCGTGGAGGAAGCGTAAGACATGCCCGCCCCAAAGGTGGGACAATGCGGCATCCGGCGAAACGCGAACCAAGCGGCGGCGAGAGTCGCGTGAGGCTTGGAGCTGGCCTTGGCAACGAGGCCATGCAGATGACTTCGCTCTAGCGACAAGCTAAAACAAAGTCATCTACAACGGGACTTCGCCTACGCCCTGCTTATGCCCGCCGAGATCATGCGGGTCATGTTCGCGTCCGACTTGGACGTGCCTGGGATGGCGCGCGGATTCGGAGTGCCATGGTGCCAGGTCCGGCGGCGCCTCGCCATGCTCGGACTCGAAGCCTATTGCGAATAGGCCGGGACGCATGGCCGGAACCGAAGGGCCGCGAAAGGCGCGGCCGGAAGGAGTCCGGGAAAATGGACGAGCATACACCGATCGATGTCCCGATTCGGTTGGAGGAATGGGACCGCCATGACCGCATCAATGAGGTCGACACCATTGTGGTCGACGTGCGCCCGATCCTCGACGCCACCGATTATGGTCGTCTTCCCGCCCCGGATGAATGGGATGCGGACTTCATCGCGGAGGAGGCCCAACGGCTGGGCTTGCTCAGATCGTGGGACGGTCCGTTCACTGTGGAACTGCCCGAATGCGGGGAGTACCCCGCCTACATTGAATGGCGCGGGACCCACAAGGTCGTCGAAGGCGCCAAGGAGCGGTTCCGCGCCCTGGCGAGGGACGAGATCCTGTCCCGCATCGAAAGGACCCAAGCCGAGCTCGACCGGCTCGTGGCCGAGTGCAAAGCGGTATGACTGGGACGCATGGCCCGGACGTGACCGCGACGGACGCGGTCGGAAGGAGTCCAAGACCATGACCATAGACGAGCTTATCGAGCGGTTGAAGGCGCTGCCGAAGGACGTGCGCAGGCGTCCGCTCATGGACGGAAAGCCGGCCGTGGGGTACCGCCTCGCGCCGTTGAGTCATATCTCCGTGGAGAAGGTCCTCGCGGCTGAAGACGAGTCCTGCGGCATGGCCGACCCCGAGCTGACGGACGCGGAGAACGTCGCGGAGGCCGGGGACCGGTACGGCATGTCCGCCCGCATCGAGCGCCGCGCGCTCGCCTTCTTCGACTGAGGGGGGCGGACATGGATTCGACATCGGACAAGCGGATCGCCGCAATGCGCAGCTCATTGATGGACACCGCGCTGGAGGCGGCAGAATCCCGCGGGCAGGGGCTTGCGGGCGTGGCGCATGCGCTGTACGCCCTGTACCGTGACGACGGTTTCGCCGGACGCCTGCTGCGCGCGCACGGGCTGGAGTCGGCGGAGATACGCCGGCTCATGGGAACGGTTCCGAACATGCCGCTGGCCGACGGCGGAAAGCCGGTGCCGAACCTGTCCACCCGCCGCATTCTGAAGCACGCGAACGACACCCTGGAGGTCCTGCGGTACCTCCAGGGCAACGACCAAGTGGCCGGACTGCTCGCCTCGCATGGCATCGGAAAGCCCGACCGCCAGCCGACGCAGGCGCAGGTTCTGGCCGCGGCGCAAGCGGGCGTCGAGGCCGCCGGACCGTTGGCTCCCGGACGGGACTGCGGGATGGATCCCGACCACCTCGCCCGCGTACGGCTCATGCTCGAGGCCGCGATGAATGAGAAAGAGTCCGACTGACATGCGAACAGTGAAAAACAAAATCCCGGACGAGACGATCCTGTATCTCCGACGACTCCGCATGGAGCAGGAAAGAAAAGAGTTCGAGGAACGGTATGGCCTGCGGGTGGAAACGGATACGCCTCTCTCGCCATTCCTTGAACGTCTCATGCTCGACATACGCCCCATTTTCCCAAACGTGGGCCACAGGACCGTCCTGACAATGGGCGCTTGGAATCCTCAAACCGTCCGCGAGAATGCGAGACGTACCGCTGACGGGAACATGCTGAAAAAGTATATGGACGACAATCGGAAGGTCTCGTAATAAAAATGCATGATTTCTCGCAATGGCTCCAATCAGCGGGCGGTACGGATGATGTGTGCGTACTCCTTATCGTCGGGGCGATTTTATGTATAGCCGTCGTTTTTATGACTGAATCTGTCATTCCGATTCTGCTCGCGTTCGGATGCCTCTTCCTGTCCTTCGGCTTGTCCTCTCCAAGCCTTGAATCGGAAATCGAGCAAATCTGGGGATTGCAGGAGGTCTCGTCCGAATGCGACCTCCCCGACCACGACCTGCCGACCAAGAACATGAAATGCTATGTGACCAACGGAAAAGGACATAAGGAATTGGTCGAAATCCGTGTATCGAAGGACGGAACCAGGCTCGGCCTGTACAAGGCAGACGGCAAGGCGTTGAAACCAGTAGGAAAGGACTAGATGGTGAAGGACTTCTCTGCTTGGGCCAATGCGTGGAACGACTACAGCAGGTCGGATGTCAATTATCTCGTTTTCGTCGTGGGTGGCACGGCGGCTCTCGTCGTCCTTGCTCTTTCCCTCTTATTGGAAAGCAACGGCACCGTTCTGACCTTTTTCTGCGGTTTAGCCGTCATCGTAACCCTAGCTGGCATATGGGTTGTGAACTTCTACCCGATTTGGATGGAGGATTCCCCTGAGCCAGCCGTCTTCACCACTCAGGTCGAGAAGGAGTTCGGCGTGCATGATTTCTCGTGCCCACCCGACGTCATGTCCGTCAAGGACGGTCTGCCCGATGCGGGCGCCTATCAATGCACCATCACGAACGGCAAGGACGAATCGACGCTGAAGGACGTGAGGCTCATCGTGACGGCGGACAACAAAGTGGGACTCTACGACAATCAAGGAAAGGAAATGAAATGATTGACCTGACCGAGTGGGCGAACGGTTCCCACAACAGTTTCGGGGATGCCATGTATATGGCGGCGTTGACCACGGCATTGGTTTTCGCCGTGGGCGTCGTCGTCTGGCGGCTGGGGAAGCGTCTGATACTCCATGCGACGCATCGTCTCCCGCAGGACGCCAAACCGCTGCCGGAGGACACCGGATTCGTCGTATGCCTTGCCTACGCGGTGAGCTTCGGAATGCTTCTGACCCTGAACCCCGGTCTTCTCGTTCTCCCGAAGAACACCACGTTCACGGAACAGGTGGCGCAACAGGCGGGATTGGAGGCGTTGTCTTGCCCGACCATCCCCGACTCCAAGTACATGCCCGGTCAGGGCAGGTACAAGTGCGAATACGTGGACGCGAAAGAAAAGACCCACGACCTGAGCCTGCTGGTCGCATCCGGCGACAGGGTATGGCTTTACGACCACAACGGCGAACTGATGAAGGTGACGACGAAATGAACCCGGAAGCCAATCCGATGCCGCTCGTCTCCGACTGTGACCCCCGTGGACGCGTGCGAATGCCCATGCTGCTCGACGGTATTCCGCGTGCGCACGCTCATGACTAACGGGGCTGGGCGGCTCATGCGGGACGAGTGTGAGACCATCCCCATGTTCTGCCCCATGTGCGGCGGACGGTTCGAACAGTCGGAAAGAAAGGAATAAGATAATGGCCGACCCGAAGTACATGAGGAAAATACAGGGCATGTGCCGCTGTCAGGATTGCGGACTCATGGCCGACAATGCGGACATCGACGTGGAATTGGACTGTGACGAAATCGTGTTTGAGTGGAGCGACGCGGACGACAGCCAGACATGTAACCTACCGCCCTGCTACGGCGGACACAGGCTTCAGACCGATATGACCGCCTACGACCTGTTGCTGGAGCTTGGCGTCATAGACGACCCCTACGCGCGAAACAAGGAGCGAGATTGAGAAGACTATTGGCATTACTGCTGGTTCCGGCCTGCCTGATGTGTGCCGGATGCGACGGGTCCGACACGGAGGACGGCGACATTCGGTCGGAGGCCGGGGCGGAGGAGAGTGTCGCCGACTGCGCCGACTATGACGGCCGAGAAATCGGGGAGTGCGAGCTCAGACTGCACGACGGCCGTCGCGTGACGTGCGCCGTCCTGAGCGGCTTCCGCAAAGGCGGCCTGTCCTGTGATTGGGCGAACGCCGCGAAAACGAACGGGAAGGCGGAGTAGCCCACGCCGGGACGCATGGGCTTGGCGTAAACCGAAGCCAAGGAGCGCATCATGAGCGACACCATCGAACCGATCAACGCGAGGCAGGCGAGATGCCTGACCGTGAAGCGCGCCATCGCCATCTCCTACGGAACGGACGGGCGCTACGAGGAGCTTGTATACGACCGGGAGCCGTGCAGGAGGCGCGCCCAATACTGCACGGATTACGAGAGGTTCATATTCGACCGGGACTTCCGGTATCGCAACGGGACGAATTATCTGGACGCGCTGCTGGGCGGATTCAACTGGGAGGCCGTGAGGAACGCGGGCTTCGACCCGGATGCCGAACCGAAGGTCTACGCCATCCCCGACGACATGCCGCTGTACCGCTGGGTGCTGAAGGACGGCACCGTCGTCACCACTGCCACCGGTTTTCCACAAGGCGACGCGGCCGTGCTTCGCACGCTCGACGGCCGCAACATGTTCGTGCCGCTGGCGAACGTCGATTACATCACCGAGCTGAAGGGCTGACGTGACGCCTTTGGAGGAGTATTTCGAGCGCATCCGGCAGGCGCACGGCATCGAACTCGTCGGAACCGTCGGGTTGCGGGGTGCGCGGAACGAGGCGGATGACAGGAAAGGCCGTGGAGGGCAATTGGAAGACAAAGAGAACGGCTATGACGCCTAGGGAATACTGGGAACGGCTCAAAACGGTCGTTCAACGACAAATACGTCAAAGAAGTCGAAAAACGCCAAGGAAAGGAGAACAACCATGACGCCGAACCAGTTGATTGACGCACTGAAGCGCCTGCCGCCGGAGGTGATGGACAGGCCCATCATGGACGACGATGACACCATCGCGCCTGGCTGGTCTCTCGATCCGGCCGACATCTGCATCGGGACGGGCGAATTCCTCACCAACAGCGACATCGGCATCATCCCCGACCCGGACAAGGATCCGGACGAGGATCTGAAGGCCGAGGCCGGGGAGTGGGGGATGTCCCTGCAAAGGGAGCGCCGCGCCACACTGCACTCGTACATGGAGGACTGAAAATGCAAGACACCGAGGAGAACCGCTGGCTATTGCTGGACATGGCCCGCGCCATGGGCGGCTACGGCTATGACGAGATGTGGTGGGCCGACGTGTACGAGCCGGACGATTTGGAGTATTCCGCGCCCGACCTGTATGAGGCGTTCGCCCATTCGGGCGATTACGATCCGGACGCCCATTGGGTGCGGCGTAAGGAGTACGGAGACGGCTTCGGGTCCGTCACGGAGGAAAGCCTGCTGGCCGACGCGTGGCACATGCGCGACGACATCGTGGAACTGGCCCGGCGCGGGGACGTGCGTGAGAGCCTTCCTGACATGGATTTCGATGCGCGGCTGGCGAGGCTGGAGACCGGGGCATAGGTACTCCGGATACCAACGGAAGAATACGGAATATGACCTACGATCGCAAAGATCCGGACGAGGTGCTGGCGCACGCGGGGGAGGCGACCTGGGAGGGGACGGGCAACGTCTGGGCGTCAAGGACGGGCCGTTCGGACTGATCGGTCACCGGCCATTAAAGGCTGGCGTGGCATTGTCGTTCGATACACCCGACGACCAGCACGGCACGGTGCTGCTCACCCGCGAAATGGCGGCCGCCTTCGGGCGTTGGCTGATTCGGCAGGCGGGGGAGTAGCTCAAAATCCGTCAAAGGAACATCCCCACAGCCCATGGAAGCATGGGCTGTGGGGATGTTCCTTATGCCTTACGCCTGCTCGCGCTCCCAATATTCCACGAACGAGATGTGCGCGGTGGAGATGACATACTTGCGCGGGTTCTCGATGGCCGTCCTATCCCAGCATTCCACTAAATCATAATCCCCATCACAGTAATGTTTCCAAGCATACTCGGACACGTTCTTCACGCCCGTGACGGCGAAGAACGGCTTGGTCAGATCGATGGGGTCGGTGGTGTCGATGAACGTCTCCCTGACGCCGTTGATACCAAGCCCCTTCACGATTCCTTCGATATGGATGCGCGTTACTTCCATTTTCAGCTCCTTTTCCGCTCGTCGGGACTTTCCCGTCGGACGATCCCCTCATGCGTCCCGGTCCGTGCCGCCATTCGCCCGTCCGGGACGCATGTCCCCGGCACAACGGAAAAGGAGCCGATCATGAACATCAATCTTCACGACATCACCGGGCAGGAGTCGGGCGTCATCCTCGTCGATACGGGCGCAGGGCGTCAGAATGTGGTCGCCAATTGGGGCGACAGGGACGGCCTGCCGCATTTCATGCCGTATTACGCGGAGACGAATGACCCGTTCCCGTTCCTCTTCACCGCGGCGGAGGACGTGGAGGTCGAGACGGCGGCCGTCCACAAGGGCCGTCTCCGCGACGAGGTGGCGCCCAATGGATTCGACGACTGGAATCCATTGGGCGACGATCTGGATTCGGACGAGCCGTGTGTGGTATATCCGCTGACGAATGGCTGGAAGGTCATCGCGCCGGAGAACTGGAACTAGGAGGAGCCGGAATGGAACACGTCACAAGCGACCTGAAACTCATCGACAGGCTCTGGAACGACCCGACCTACGGTCTGGACGGATTCAGCACGGAAGGCGGCTACATCCAGCCCATCGACCGCGACCAAGCGGTCGATGGGGACGGTCACGCCAACTACGACGGATACGTCCTCAGCCGTGAAATCGAAGACGACGATTCGCCCGTGTCGGAACTGGAAACCTACCAATTCGACGCGGACACCATGGAATCCTACGCAAGGAAGTGGTGAACCATGCTTGACCTTGAACAACTGCTATCCGACCTGCGCGATTTGGAACACGAACTGAATTCGATGGGCGTCGAAGCCGTATTGGACGAGCGGGATGATGGAATGCCGGAATTCCACTTCGGAGAGTTCGGCGGCGGACTCAGCTGGTGGGTTAACAAGGGATTCTACCTCACCATCTGGGCCGGAGACCTCAGCGACGTCTATGACACCGATATCTTCTGCGAGTTCCGGCATGAACTGATGCGCCGTCTCGCCGACCAATACGAAGGGAAGGCACAAGACACGCGCGACGCGTGGGGTAGGCTCTGCGGCGACGACACGCCAATGCCCGCGAATCTGGCCGAAAAGGCCGATGGATACGAGCGCGTGGCGGAACGGCTCCGTGACGCCATCAAAGACGACGGAGTGCCCGTTTTCATCGACAACTTAGCGGACCTCAAACTGCTCCGCCAGCACGACCCACGCGACCTTCTGACCAACGTCACCGGACAACGCCTGCGTGACATGGGACTTGTGGAGCGCAAATACTGTCCCGGCGACGTGTTCGACGAACTGACCGACAAGGGACGCGCGGCCGTCGAATACACGGCACGAACCATGGGGATAAGCCTGACGACGGCAAACGGAAGGAAGGAGCCTTGACTACGCTTGGCAAGACCTTGAAAAGACTGCGCATCCTGCGGAAGGAGCTAGCCGGCATCGGCTTCGAGCTCACCATCGGCAAATCCGAATACCTGGACGAGGCGGCCTCCGTCGACACGCCGGGGGACGTATTCCCCTACCGGTTCGTCTCCGTCCTGCCCGACGGGCGCATGTCATGGGAGGACGTGAATTACGACAGGCGGAAGGAATCCTTTGACGTGTTCCGCGAAGAGTTTCTCCAACGTTTGGCCGAGAAATACGAATACAGGGCCGACGGCAAGCGGCGCGCATGGCTGGCCCTCTGTGATGACGAGGAGGCGCCACTGCCGGACCCGCCGGCCCGCAAGGTGGCCGGATATGAGCGTATGGCCGCGGCCATACGAGGGCTGGCCAAGGAAACGGAGGAGGAATGACGTCCGACACGGACTGGTGGATACGGCTGGCCCGGACCAGCCCCGCGGGCGCGGCGTGGCTGTATCTCCGGGAACTGTTCGAATCCGACCATACGCACGGATTCGACGACTTCATGGAGGACGACGGCTTCATGCGCCTACGCGCGCCCGGCTATTTCGAAATCCAAGTGACCAGCGGCGGCGAGCGGATGTGGCCCCGATGGAAGGCGTATCTGTTCACATCCGACGGACGCAGGCGCACGGTCGACGGCCCCCGGGATGTGGGGTTGACGCCGGATCGGGCGGCCGAACTGTTCTTCCGTGACATCATGGCGTCAATCGAATAGGGGGAGGATCGATGATTTTCGACGACGGACGACAGATGTTGAGGCTGGAGGTCATCGACACCGGTTTCTTCGACGAGGACATGACCTTCGAACTGTTCGGGGACGAGGGCGCGCCGGATGCCGACGGCATCAGGCGCGTGCCGGACGTGAAGGCCATTCTGGAGCGCGCGTTCGGCGCGCTGGAGGATCCGGAGACGAACCAGGGCTACGTCCTGCACGCCGCATGGGCGCTGGCGGAACCCGGCGACCCGGCCCATGACGAGGCGGGCTGGCGTGAGACGGGCGGGGACTTCCACCGGACCACACGGACGCTGGACGTGGGCTCCATCGGCGGGCACCGCTTCGTCCACAAGACGCCCGATCCGGACTGGAGGCTCTGACGCCTCCGGTGGCATTTCAGGTCCGCCCGCCGGGACGCATAACCTTCGGCAAAAGGAAACGGAGGATAAATCATGAGCAAAACCGGCACGGACGGCAGGCGCGAGCCACCACAGACCGCTGTCGTCATACTCACCGCGCTGCCGCTCGCGTGCGCCGCGCTCGCCTACGCATGGCTCGGGACGCCGCTGCCGCGATGGCTGGCGCATCTGCCGTGGCGGAAAATACTCCAAGCGCTGCCGCCGCTCGCGCTAGGGGCCACGTGCATTCCAACGCTTCGCCTCATGCGCGTCGCGTACCACGGGCTTATCCATTGGCGCCTGACCATCGGAGAGACGTTCAGAGCATGGCTCGCAGGGGCGCTGGGACTGATTCTCTGCGGACTGCTTCCGCTGGGCACGCTAGACGCCTTCATTCATGGACAGTGGATCACGGCGATCACAGGCATGCTTATGCTCGTCATGATTCCGATCTGCGCGAGAATCATCCGACTCTACACGGAGGCCACCGATACAGTGAAATCGGATTGGCCCCGGCGTCTGCTGTTCCGACGCCATCAGCTTCTGCTGGAAAGGCTCGAACGGTCGAAGAGGGGAGACATGGGCCCTATTAATGAAGACGAAGGCACTTACCAACCCCACTGGAGCAGGTGGGTCGATTACGGTGGATTGGAACTGCCATGCCCGTTGGATCTGTACCCGGAATGGTTTAAAGAGAACGAATCCGACCTCGAGGCATACGCTGCCTACCACCCCGTTCTGCTCGTGAACCTAAAGGCGGCAAGAAAAAGGAGAAGTGAGGCATGATGACCGATTTGAAAGACTTCATCGACATCGGCTGTGCCGCCATCGTGGCCGACGTGGATGGCGTGGAGAAGCCATGCGGCGGACCCGTCGTAGCAATCCGCCACTGGCCGGATTACGGTGATGGGGAAAGCTATGGTGGTGTCTGCCAACAGCATGCGCAACAGGCTGGCGCTGACCTTATTCCGTTGAAGAACATTCCCAATCCACTGCTTCTGCCGTTCTATCTCACTTATGAGGATATTGACGACAGCAGTCCATCCACCCAACCGCAGGTGGGTGATTATGGTGTGGCGGTCCGTGACAATGCTCACGGTCAGGAGGAAATACCCTTCCACATCGAGCAGGATGACCGCACCGGTCTGCCGGTCGCGGTTCTGAACGCTCAACTGTATGCGAAGCCGGAAGATGATATAGAAGACGGCCAATATGTGAGCCTATTTCAGTTGTATCTCGACGGTTTCGAGTTGAGCAGGACAGGCCGGAAGCTGATGAAAACCGAACAGGACCGCTGATGCCATGCATTGGATAAAAGAGATAACCCAACTGATTTTAAGTCTAGTCCAACTGGTCGCGGCGTTAAGTCTTATCGGATTAATCATCGCACCCCCATTGACGAATGGACTCAATCAGTTGAAAACCGAAATCTGGGGACGGTCAATCACCTTAGAGGCCACCGCCACCGACCGGCAGGGCAATCCTGTTCCCAACGTGACGGTCACGGTCGTCCATGACGATGGCACTCCCTACAAGGATGGTGACGGTAATCCCGCCAGAGACGTCACCGACAAGAACGGCAAATACAAGATCAAGACGACCGTCAAGGGGTCCTACCGGTTGGAGATCGTTCCGCCGCGGCAAAACCAAAAGGAGTGATGAATCATGGTGGACATGGAGACGATGTCGGGACGCATGAGAGCGGACGTGAGACACGTATTCCATGAGACCGGCCGGCTCTGGCCGGTGGCCGACGCGCACGGCGCGGTCGTGCTGTTCAGCTCCAGGGACGCCGCCGACCTGTACGCCGCGGAGCATGACGCCGCGGTCGGCTCGCCGATGCCAACGATGAAGGCCGCCGCGCTCTGGAGCGCCGCGCGCATGACCCTGGCCGCCGATGGCGGATCGTATGAGATCACGGCATTGCCCGATGTGGAGCGCCGGACCGACGCCAAGCGCCCGGGTGCGAGGATGAGCGGATTGTCCACGATGGACGTCCTCGCAAAGACCTCGGAGGACGCGCTCGCCCTCGCCGACCGCGCGGGCCACGCCGCTGTCAAAGCGGTCGGAAAGGGCCTCGCCCCGAATCTGGCGATCGGCCGCCTCGTGTACCGCGAACGGCGTTGGATGGAGGAGGGCCTATGACGCGCAGGTATTACGCCGTGCTGACCCGGACGGACATGCCGATCATCCCGTACCATGTCCATGCGTTCGACTCGGCCGCCCGCCGCGACGCCTGGTGCGCGGGTCCGGTCCCGCGCGGATTCGACGCCCAGCCCGCCACGGCCCACGCCGCCCT
>ERZ791865.2522-NODE-2522-length-12624-cov-6.995783_pt1 | contig 12624 bp, 10 predicted proteins | sample MGYA00509942_ERZ791865 | MGnify/ENA primary metagenome ERZ791865 (study PRJEB30046, sample SAMN00792098) | human gut metagenome | study: EMG produced TPA metagenomics assembly of the A metagenome-wide association study of gut microbiota in type 2...
GCTCGTCGGGCTCATAACCCGGAGGTCGCAGGTTCAAGTCCTGTCTCCGCAACCAGAAAGTCCTGATTTCTCGCGAAATCAGGACTTTTTTCGTACTTTTTTGCCCAATAACTTACTTGCTGTTTTTTCTGACCCAAACGCTGACCCCAACGGGAGCGGATAGCGGAAAGCACTATACCGCGCCAGAGAGAATGCTGCCCATTGTTTTTGCCGCTTCACGCTTGGCGGAGGTCGTTACATGAGCGTACTACAATCTCAAAAACGCTTTTTGGCCACTTCTGCGAATAAAGCGTTTGGGATAGATCATCCTGCCCGCTTTTCACCACTACTACGGTCTGACGTGAGCGATTTGGCAAAGTCTAGATAGAAAAGGCAGCCGCTTTTTCTGCGGCTGCCTGTGTAACTTTTCTATGAACTCTATTGACTTTGAATGTCTAATCGTGTAGACTATACACAGAGTCTACCATAGTAGACAAGGAGGGCTTGCATATGGAGATACCAAAGATTCATGAGGGTGAATATCGTTTCTGCCTGATTATGTGGGAGCATGAACCAATTTCCGCTGCGCAGCTTGTAAAGCTGTGTCAGGAACAGTTGGGATGGAAGCGAACCACGACTTATACCGTTATCAAACGCCTTGGGGAACGCGGCGTACTGAAAAATGAAGATGGTATTGTGACCGCTCTTGTATCAAAGGATGAAGCGCAGGCGTGTGAGATCGATGAACTGGTGGAAAAGAAGTTTGAAGGCTCTCTTCCTGCTTTTATCGCTGCCTTTACCAAACGGCAGGATTTATCTAATGACGAACTTGACGAAGTGCAGCAGATGATCGACCGGATCCGAAAGGGGGAAGCAACATGAGCGAACTCTTTCTAAAAATCGTCAATATGAGCATATCCGCAAGCTGGGTTGTGATTGCGGTTTTGACATTGCGGTTTTGCTTGAAAAAAGCTCCCAAATGGGTAAATGTTCTGCTTTGGGGCATTGTCGCTGTGCGGATGGTTTTTCCGTTTTCGATTGAAAGTGTACTGAGTCTGATACCGAGCGCAGAAACAATCAGCCCGACAATTATGATGGAGCAGTCACCTTCCGTCCAGACGGGTGTTCCTGCCCTCAATCATGTTATCAACCCAGTAATCAGCGGCTCGTTCACGCCCGCACCGGGCGCAAGTGCAAATCCGCTGCAAATATGGATTCCGGTTTTAGCGGGGATTTGGCTTTTCGGAATAGCAGCCCTTTTCCTCTACTCTGCTGTGAGTTACTGGCGTTTGCGCCGCAAGGTCTGCGAAGCGGTAATCCTGCGGGGCAACATCTATCAAAGCGAGAAGGTTTGCTCCCCGTTTGTGCTGGGAATCATCAGACCCAAAATCTACCTCCCGTATCATATGGACAGCCGCGAGATGGATCATGTAATTGCCCATGAGCAGACGCATATCCGCCGCAAGGATCATTGGTGGAAGCCACTCGGTTTCCTGCTGCTGACAACTCATTGGTTCAATCCGCTGATGTGGCTCAGCTATATACTGCTGTGCCGGGATATTGAACTTGCCTGTGATGAAAAGGTTATCAGGAAGATGAGCAATGAGCAAAGAGCCGATTATACACAGGCACTTGTGGCTTGCAGCGTCGATCGCCGTTTGATTACAGCGTGTCCCCTTGCTTTTGGTGAAATCGGAGTAAAGGAGCGTGTAAAGTCCGTGATGAACTATAAGAAGCCCGCATTCTGGATTGTTTTGGCTTCCGTAATTGTCTGCGCTGTGATTGCAGTCTGTTTCCTGACAAATCCAATCGGGTTCCAATTCGATGTGTCAGCCAACACTATTGTTTCTGCAAATCACTTTGATATGAGAAATGCGGACGATCCGGTTGCCATTGAAATGACCCCGGCACAGATCGGTGAGTTAAACTCCCGTCTGGCTGGAGTTAAAAACTGCAAGCGTAGCGATAAATATGCCGGGCTGACGCCGGGATATCAGATCAGTGCGCAGATGCAAGATGGAAGTTATATCAGAATCAGCGGATATAGCCTTTCTGATAACACAATGGTGGACATTGAGCAAAGTGGCAAGCGGTATGCGGTGTCGGACAGGGAGTTTCAGGAATATCTGAGCCGAATCTGCGCCGGTGGAGATGTTTCCGCGGCATTCGATTTGCAACCGCTTCGTGTGCAGTATCCGGAATACTTCGATCTGGATGCGTCCGCAGGACTGGATGTCTATGTCTGGCAGATGGCTCCGGACAGTTATTACTTTGGCTTGCTTCCGCATACGGCATCTCCAAGAGACAGCACTGCACAGGAATTGCTGGCGCTTCGCGGTGCAAGTAGTGAGCAAATGCGGTATATTCTTGCCGCGTATGCGCTCGATCCGGATGATATCCATGTCATTCCGTGGCAAAATCCTATTTCCAGCTATATCCCGGAGTGCTGGATTGTCACTGAAAACGGAGAAAGTCTGGAGGAAAAACAGGCGCAGTACATAGAAACAGTCAGCGCCATGCTTTTTGGAGAAGGGGACACACTGCTGCATAACGACTACCCGATCTACGATTCCATCGTTTTCGACGTAGATGGAGACGGAATAGATGAGGTCTGCGTTCTCGGTTTTGGGCGAACCTCCGGCCTTTTCACCTTTACCTTCCGCGCCGCAGAGATTGGGGCAGACACGCTGAAATACGATACCCTATTCTGCACGGAATGGTATGATTTATCCTTTATCCGCGGGGACGACGGCGTTGTCCGTGTGCAGGGGATTGACCAGAAGGAACCTCCGCAGACGCACCTGTTTGATATTGCCGTTGTTGATGGCAGCATACAGCTAACCGAGGACGGGCAGAGTATTTCGCGCTATTAAGATCCTCCCCATGATGCAATTTCATATTTTGGTCATTCCATTCTGCCACAAATGAGCTGACCATCGTTGTAATAGCGAGGACTTGAAAGTCCTCGCTATTAGCATACATCGTCGTGCAGATTGTTTTTCTCTGTCACAAGCTGGATCAGCTCATAACACATTACGAATGTCAGGATAGGGGGATTTGATTGGATAGGATTTGATATCTCCGTACTTGATAAATCAGTTCTTGATGGATCGTTACTTGATCTATCTTTATTTAATTGGGCGGGTTCTTCCTGAACAGGCGTGAGCAATGTTTGATTTACCTGTACGGGATTTTCCCGTACAGGTTTTTCCTGTGCAGGTGTCGGCTCTTTGGGCTGCTCCAGAATGGTGTATTCGATAGAGCCGAGCTGCCCGTTTGCGCTGCGGACACGCGAACGAATCAGATAGCCGTGCGCCTCCAGCTCCCGGATGCCGCCGCTGATGCTGTCAATGCCATCCTTGCAGATACGGGCAAGGCCCTTCATGGTGTAGTCCCAATTCTCCGGCAGGGACAGCATGAGAGATAAAAGCCCTTTCGCTTTCAGCGACAGCGACATATCCCGCAGATGGTGATTCGACATGACCGTGTAATCACGGGTCTTTTCGATACGGAATACAGCCATCTTTGCACCTCCTTCCTCTGGTTTTGATAAGTGTTGATTTTCGGTGTTTTCTCCGCCTGTATGCCTCCGCAGCCTACTACATGGGAAAATACTCACGCCCGCTTTGGAACGCAAACCACAGCGGATAAAACAGCGGTTTTTCCGCCCTAATCTCAACACCTTTGATGGCGTTCACTTGGGTATAGAAAAAGGCGACTGTTTTTCAACAATCGCCTTGAATTTGATGACTGAATATGAAGTTACAAGCAAGAAATTTTGTTGTCCGAAAGCCAGAAACCGTTGATATTACTGCGCTTTTTGAAAAGTTCTGTATCGCCACTCGGACCAGATCAGTTACCGTTGTTGATACCATATCAACAACGGTAATTTTTTATTTTCCACCGTCTGAGGAGCGGCTTTTGCGAAAAGCAGGGCTTTTCCCGAATATTTCCGGCCATCGGCGCGATGTGCGCCCGGATTTGCAGCGGCCATGACGAGTCTCTCCGGAACTTAGCAAAACGGCAATCGTTATAAGAGTAGAAACGATAAATGATTATTTTCCATATAGAAACCCGCCGAAGGCTGAGATGCTGCTCTGAGCCTTGGACGGGTTTTCGCTTATTGCCGTGGGACAGAAAGAACAAAAAGGACAGAACCGGGCTGGTATTCTCAGTAATTCTTGATACCCTTATTATCTCACAGGCGCCGTTGCTTTCACAGGACGTCATTTATTATGCGCTTACGTTATCATTTACGAAATTTCCGCATAAAACGAAAGCGTGCGGAAACTTAACATCCCCTGCCCATAATTATGGATTGTTACGGCTTGACTATGATGAAATATTCAAAGTCTCTTTGCTGATTTGGCAAAATTTGCTTGAATCAGCAAAGAGACTTTGCCTTACTTTGCACATTGAACATCAGTATCACCTGATTCATCAAAGAGCCATCCGAATCAGCAAACAAAATACCAAAGTGCAAACAGCAAAAACTGATTGCGCTATTGCTTGATTGAAAGTGTGCCTCAGAAATCTGACTCCACGAAAATATTATCGGAAAACTGGAACGGAAAAAGTTTTTTAATGCGGATTTCAGCAGAAAAAATCAATATTTTTGAGAAAACATTCATAGTATACTATCAATAATCCTTGACAAAAATTGATTTTGCGGATATTATATTGAAAAAGGAGCTGATCTCAATGGCGATTACAACAAAAGAGAGCATCCTCAAAGTTCTGAGTGCTTATAATCCGTGGTGGAAAACCGGGACAGTTAGCCCGCAGATGTCAAAAACCTACAAGAGGTTTGCATTCCACGAAGCGATGAAGCGATTGACGGATAAAGGAATTCGCCGCTCTGTGGTTTTGACCGGGACGAGACGCGTTGGAAAAACAACCATCCAATACCAAATGATCGAAGCGCTGTTAAAGTCAGGTGTGGCACCGCAGAAAATTGTTTTTATTTCTTTGGATCATCCTATGCTGAAGCTCAGCCAATTTCAGGATGTTCTGGAGTGTTATCATGAAAATATCTATGCAGAGCAGGATGTCTATTACTTCTTTGATGAGGTGCAGTACGCACAGGACTGGGATCGATGGTTAAAGATCATTTATGATACACAACCCAACACCCGTGTTGTTGCAACTGGCTCTGCCAGTCCGGCGTTGATGAAGGGCAGCAGAGAAAGTGGTGCCGGCCGTTGGACTGTTATACAAGTTCCAACGATGTCTTTTTATGAGTACTGTGAACTGCTGAATTTGGATCGCCCCAATATTGCCTCCGATTTGAAAGTAACAACATTGCTCCATAAAAGTCAAATTGAGCGGACTCAAATTATGATGCAGCTTTCCAAGGTTCAAAACCATTTTATGCGATATTTGCAGGTCGGCGGTTTTCCGGAATTGGCATTGGCTGACAATGATTTGATGGCGCAGCAGATCATGCGAGAAGATGTTGTGGATAAAGTTCTGAAGCGTGATCTTCCCTCACTGTACAATATCCGTAACGCAACGGAGCTGGAGAGAATTTTCTTATACCTCTGCAATGTATCTTCGGAAATTGTATCGATTGAGGCAATTACGAAAGAACTGAACAGTGTATCTCGCACAACTGTAGAAAACTATATTCAGTATCTGGAGAGCGCAAATCTGATTTATCAAAGCTGGCCGGTTGATATGGCAGGGAAAAAGGTATTAAAGGCGCGTCCTAAAATTTATATCGCCGATGCGGCAATTCGGAATGCTGTTTTGATGGATGATTCTGTTTTGACGGACCCTGTTGAGATGGGAAAGATTGTTGAAACGGCTGTTTACAAGCATGTCGCAGCGTTTTACTATCAATATGCCACATCTGTTGGTTACTTCAGGGGCGGTAAGAAAGGAAAAGAAATTGATATTGTGGTGGACTATCCTAATACGAAAAACATCCTCATTGAAGTTAAATACAGAGAAGGTGCGCCAATTGCGGATGATGATGCGATCGTAGAATTGTGTGAGGAATCGTCGGCAGCAATCATTATAACCAAGAATGCGGACGATTATGGAGTTCATAACACAAAGTGCGGTAAAGATCTACTACGAATTCCTGCATTTGCGTTCCTTTATTTGCTTGGGAATGCAGAAAAACATGGATATCGCGGAATTGAACAATAAAATAGGTTATATTCTGTCCTTTCCGTCCGCAGTGTCCCAGCCCATCAAAACAAAACTCATAAAACAATGCACCATGCCTTCAAAACATGGTGCATTGTATCCATGAGCGGTAGATTTGCCAGATCTGCACCGCCTGTCCGTTCGGCAGGCGGTGCTTTTTGCCGTTTTCCCGTTCCTCTGTGTATCTGTCCCCCACTTCCATTGTCCCGGTGCGTCGGGACGAACTCCGTGAAAATGTACTGCGCCTGCTCCGTGCGCGTACCATTGCCGTTATCGGCAAAATTCAAATATTGTTTCACAAATTGTTCTTTATATTTTGCCGATAATGTGCTATACTATCCCTGTGCAGAAAGGGAGGGATCTCTATGAAATATATTTCTGTCGCGGAAACGGCGAAAAGGTGGGGCGTTTCCGAACGCAGCGTGCGAGGGTACTGTGCCGAAGGAAAAATCGACGGTGCATTTCTGACCGGAAAGACATGGAACATACCCGAAACCGCGGAGAAGCCCGATCGCATGAACAAGAAAACCGATACACCAAAGACCCTTCTTGAGGTGCTGAAAGCCGAAAAAGCGGCGAAGCTGCACGGCGGTATTTATCATAAAATCCAAATCGATCTGACCTATAACTCCAACCACATCGAGGGCAGTCGCCTTACTCACGATCAGACGCGCTATATCTTTGAGACGAACACCATCGGCGCATCGGACGGGACGGTCAAGGTTGACGATGTGGTCGAGACCGCCAACCATTTCAAGTGCATTGATATGGTGATCGACAATGCCAATTATGCTCCGAGCGAGGCGTTCATCAAGCAGCTGCACGCCGTTCTGAAAAACGGAACTTCCGATTCCCGCCTCGATTGGTTTGCCGTCGGGAATTACAAGAAACTGCCCAACGAGGTCGGCGGCATGGATACCACTGCGCCGGAGAATGTCGGTGCTGAGATGAAGAAGCTGCTTGCCGAGTACAACGCTATCACGCGCAAAACCTTTGACGATTTGCTCGACTTTCACTACCGCTTTGAGCGCATCCATCCGTTCCAGGACGGCAACGGCAGAGTCGGGCGCCTGCTCCTTTTCAAAGAATGCCTGCGGAGCAACATCGTGCCGTTTATCATCGAGGACGACATCAAGATGTTCTACTACCGAGGCTTGAAGGAGTGGCAAAACGAGCGCGGCTGCCTGCGTGATACCTGCCTTTCTGCACAGGACAGGTTTCAGAAGTATTTGGACTATTTCCGAGTCCCATATGACAAATAAGCAAATCCGCCCCTGTGCGATACAGAGGCGGATTGCTTTTTCGTAATAAACCCGTGCGTCTATGCCGTAAAAAAGTCCCGCCTGCACAAGCAGGCGGGAAAATTTTTGCTCTCTTTTGTGTTCGGGAGTTTTTCTCCATCCCCCGGCTCACATGGCCGCAGCCTCGGGGCTGCGGAGCTGGAGCTGCAGGCGGTCGGCGATGAGGGCGATGAACTCGCTGTTCGTCGGCTTGCCCTTCGTGTTCGACACCGTGTAGCCGAAGAAGCGCTGCAGCGTCTCCAGGTCGCCGCGGTCCCACGCGACCTCGATGGCGTGGCGGATGGCGCGCTCGACGCGCGAGGGCGTCGTGGCGAACGTCTTGGCCACCTGCGGATAGAGCACCTTGGTGATGGCGTTGATAACATCCATGTCATTGACGGCAATCAGGATCGCCTCCCTGAGATACTGATAGCCCTTGATGTGCGCGGGGACGCCGATCTCATGAATGATCGAGGTGACCATGGACTCGATGTTGGCGTTGCGCTTTGCTGCGATGGCGGGTTTGCGCGAAACGGCGCTCTCGCAGATCTCGTCGAGACGCTCCACGACGGCACGGCAGCTGCATGGTTTCAGCATGATATATTGCACGCCGAGCGTCATAAACATTGAAGACACATATTCCGTTACGAACTCCACCAAAACCAGAAGCTTTGGCTTTGGATCCAGCCCGGCCGCTGCCTTCAGCACGGACAGGCCGTCCGCCTGCGGCAGCATGAGGTCGACGACCAGCAGATCCGGTTTCAGCTCTTTCAGCAGGCTGATGGCGCGAACGCCGTCACAAGCCGAGCCGACCACGGAATACCGATTCGTCTGCTTCAGGGCAACGCCGAGCTTCCCACAAAACTCTTCGCTGCCGTTTGCCAGCAGGACCCGATACATTTTTTCCATGTAACAACTCTCCTCCTCGTAGATTCTCTCATTTCCGCATGGATGTACAAGCGGTGCTTCTAATTTAACATATTCGGCCCGCTTTTGCAATGACTTTCCCTGAAAATGTCTGCTTTTTCGTCGACGTTCTTCGACAAACATGCGGAAACGGCAGAAAATATGATACTCTAAGAGGAAAAAGGTGAAAAAATATTCTTATTCACGGAATTACCGTGAGACGTCCCGTTATTCCGCGTGATCGGTCGAATTTTCATTGCGCTGGCTGAGCCAGATCAGCAGCACGGCAATGTCCGCGGGCGAAACGCCGGAGATGCGCCCGGCCTGCCCGATGGAGCGCGGGCGGATGTCGGCCAGCTTCTGCCGTGCCTCGAGGCGCAGACCGGCGATGGAGGCATAGTCCGCATCCTCCGGCAGCAGGCGCGATTCCTCGCGGCGGAACGCCTCGATCTGCTGCTCCTGCCGCTGGAGATACCCCGCATATTTTACCCGGATCTCGACCTGACGCGTCACGGCCGCCGGAAGCTCCGGCCGCTCCGGGTCGAAGGGGGCAAGCTCTGCATAGTGCAGCTCCGGGCGGCGCAGCAGGTCCGCCAGGCGCGCGGAGCTGACGACCTCCGCCGAGCCGCGCGCCTGCAGAAACCCGTTCAGCGCCGGACCGGCGGGCACGCCGGTGTGCTCCAGCCTGCGCTGCTCGCGCCGGACGGCCTCGTATTTCTCCGCGACGGCCTGTGCCTGTTCGGCAGGGATGAGGCCGATGCGATAGCCGATGGGCGTGAGCCGCTCGTCGGCGTTGTCCTGCCGGTGCAGCAGGCGGTATTCGCTGCGCGAGGTCATGATGCGGTACGGCTCCTCCGTGCCCTTCGTGACGAGGTCGTCGATGAGAGTGCCGATGTAGCCGTCCGAGCGTTTGAGCACCAGCGGCTCGCGCCCGAGCAGCTTCAGCGCGGCGTTTACGCCCGCCACAAAGCCCTGCACGGCCGCCTCCTCATAGCCGGACGTGCCGTTGAACTGGCCCGCGCCGTAGAGGCCGGGCAGCTTTTTGCACTCGAGCGTCGCGGAAAGCTCCGTCGGGTCGATGCAGTCATATTCGATGGCATAGGCCGGGCGCAGCATTTCGGCGTGCTCCAGCCCCGCGATGGTGTGCAGCATGGCAAGCTGCACCTCCTCCGGCAGGCTCGTGGACAGGCCCTGCAGGTACAGCTCGTCCGTCCCGAGGCCGCACGGCTCGAGGAAGAGCTGGTGGCGCGGCTTGTCGGCAAAGCGGACGATCTTCGTTTCGATGCTCGGGCAGTAGCGCGGGCCGACGCCGGTGATGGAGCCGTCGAACAGCGGGCTGCGGTGCAGATTCTCGCGGATGACGGTGTGCGTGCGCTCGTTCGTCCACGTCAGCCAGCACACGGCCTGATTTTTCGGCGGCTCGCGGGTGGAAAACGAGAACGGCTCCGGGTCGTCGTCGCCGCGCTGGACCTCCATTTTCGAGAAATCGACGCTGCGCGCGTTGATGCGCGGGGGCGTTCCGGTCTTGAACCGGCGCATCCGCAGGCCAAGTCCCCGCAGGCACTGGCTCAGCTCCGGCGCGGGGCGCAGACCGTCCGGTCCGGAGTGCAGGACGCACTGCCCGGTGATGACGGTGCTGTCGAGGTACGTCCCGGCCGCGACGACGACGGCGCGCACGCGGTATTCCGCGCCGAGCTGCGTCACGACGCCGCTGACGTGCCCGCCCTCCGTTCGGATCTCCGTGACGGCGGCCTGCTTGAGATAGAGGTTCGGCTCGCGCTCGAGCAGGCGCTTCATGTGCTCCTGATAGCGGCGGCGGTCAGCCTGCGCCCGCAGGGAGTGCACGGCCGGGCCCTTGCCGCGGTTGAGCATGCGGTACTGGATGCAGCAGGCGTCCGCCGCGCGGCCCATCTCGCCGCCGAGGGCGTCGAGCTCGCGGACGAGATGGCCCTTGCCCGTGCCGCCGATGGCCGGGTTGCAGGGCATGTTGCCCACGGCGTCCAGATTGATCGTGAACACGACGGCCTGCAGCCCCAGCCGCGCGGCCGCAAGACCGGCCTCGATCCCGGCGTGGCCCGCGCCGATGACGGCAATGTCATAATTTCCTGCAAAATAGCTCATTTACGCTCATCTTTCTTTCAAATCACAGCGGTGACTGCTTGATCTTTGCATAGCGGCGGGGATAGGCCGGGGGCGTCGGGTGCTCCTTGCGGATGACGATGACGCAGCGCGGCGCGCCGTCGATGTCATAGGTCTCCGTTTTTTCCACGCGGCCGCCCAGCCTTGCGATGCCGCGCTTCGCCTCCTCCAGCTCCTCGGCCGCAGCGGCGGCCTTCATGGCGAGGAAGTATCCGCCCGGCTTCACGAACGGCAGGCACAGCTCCGCCAGAATGTTCAGCCGTGCCACCGCGCGGGACGTCGCGATGTCATATTGCTCGCGCGCCTTCGCGGCATAGTCCTCCGCACGGGCGCAGACGCACTGCGCCGGGACGCCCATGTCCCGCAGCGTTGCCTCCAGCCACGTCACGCGCTTGCCGAGGCTGTCGAGCAGCGTCAGGTCGAGGCTCGGCTCGCCGAGCTTCAGCGGCACGCCGGGGAAGCCCGCCCCGCAGCCGACGTCGATGACGCGCCTGCCTGAAAACGGCACGATGCGCAGCAGCGCGAGGCAGTCGGCAAAGTGCAGCTTCGCCACGGCCTGCGGCTCCGTGATGGCCGTCAGATTCATAACGCGGTTCTGCTCGAGCAGGCGCGCGCCGAATTCACACAGCTTCTCCGCCTGCGCCGCCGTCAGCGGTACGCCGAGCGCTGCGCAGGAATCCAACAGGGTTTGCAGCATATTACGATACCTCCCGGTAAACCTGAATAACAATGCCTAGGTCGCAGAACGTTGCCCGGCCGGGGACCTGCAGCACGCGCACGGCGTCATACACCATGCCAAGCGCCGCGACGGTGCAGCCGGCGCTTGCCATCGCCACGGGCCAGAACCACACGAGCGGCACGCGCGCCAGCGCGAACCACAGCGCCGCGCCTACGAGCACGGGCGGGAGCAGCCGCACGGCGATCATCGCGGCGCGGCTCAGCTCCGCCTTCGAGCCGACGCACGGGCGCAGGGAAAACACGGAGCAGAACGGCCTCCTTCGGCCGAGCAGGGCCAGCAGCGGCCACGGCAGCAGATAGAGCACCCACTGCGCCGCGAGCGACACGGCGATGCTCTCCCCAATGGCGAGCAGCCACCTGCGCTGCCCGCCCTCGACGATCGGCTCCATCGCGGCAAGGCCGCGCCATTTCCACAGCAGGACAAACAGGCCAACGGCGAGCAGCGCGCCGAGCACCCGCAGGACGCGCCGGTGGCCGCGCTCCATAGAAAGGGAGATTTCCTCGATCTTTTCCTTCATATTCGCTCACTTCCCGACACAGAATCGCTCAAAGATGCGATTCGTGATATCCTCGCGGACCGTCCGCCCCGTGACCTCGCCGAGGGCGGCCATGGCCTCCTCCACGTCCGTGAGAACGGCGTCCGGTGTGACGCCGAGGCCGAGGCCCGTTTTCGCCCGTGCGATGGCGCGGGAGGCGCGGTCGAGCGCGCCGAACTGGCGCGGATTGGTCAGCAGGGAGCCGTCGCAGGCGTTCCCGCCGAGGAACCAGCCCTCGAGCAGGGCGGGCAGGGCGTCCAGCCCTGCGCCCGTGCGGGCCGAGACGGTCAGAACGGTGTCGAACGGCAGCTCGTCCGGCGAGACGGCGGCGGGCAGGTCTGATTTGTTGCACAGGGCCAGACTGCGCGGGGCGCATTTGGCCGCTTCGATGGCGCGGCGGTCCTCGTCCGTCAGGGGCTGCGAGCCGTCGCAGACGAACAGGGCCAGCTCCGCTTCGCGCGCGGCCTGCTCCGAGCGGGCCACGCCGAGGGCCTCGATGGCGTCTCCGGCCTCGCGGATGCCGGCCGTGTCCGTCAGGCGCAGCAGCACGCGGCCGACGCGCACCGGCTCCTCGACGGTGTCGCGCGTTGTTCCGGCGATGTCCGTGACGATGACGCGGTCATAGCCCGCCAGCTGGTTCAGCAGCGATGATTTGCCTGCGTTCGGCTTGCCGAGCAGCACGGCGCGCACACCCTGCCGCAGGTGGCGGCCCTTTTCGTAGGTTGCAAGCAGCTCTTGCAGCGCCGCGCCCGCGCGGTCCAGCGCTCCGCTCAGCTCCGCCGCGCCGAAGTCCTCGATGTCCTCGTCCGGATAGTCGAGCACGGCGTGGAAATGGCTGCACAGGTCCGTCAGCCCGTCATAGACTGGCTCGATGGCGCGCTTGAGCGCCCCGC
>ERZ791865.2530-NODE-2530-length-12576-cov-4.821260_pt1 | contig 12576 bp, 9 predicted proteins | sample MGYA00509942_ERZ791865 | MGnify/ENA primary metagenome ERZ791865 (study PRJEB30046, sample SAMN00792098) | human gut metagenome | study: EMG produced TPA metagenomics assembly of the A metagenome-wide association study of gut microbiota in type 2...
GGGCGTCGGTGAGCTCCTGCGTGTCGAGCTGGTCGGGCGCGGCGTCATACTTGCGCAGGAAGGCGAGCACGCGCGCGTCGATGTGGATCGCGGGCACGGGCTCGTCCTGCTCCGGCGCGGCGAAGGGGAACGGCGCGCGCGGCGCGGCCGGGGCCTCCGGGGCGGGGGCGGGCTTGCTTTTCTTGAAAAACGGAAGCTTCATATGTGTTCTCTCTCTTTCTTACCGAAAACCCCGCGCCGGGCCCGGCGCGGGGACGGTGATGATTCGGTTGCAGGTCAGGCGTTCGGGGCGTCGCCCTTGGCGCTCTCGACCAGGCCGGCCGCCAGCGCGGCAGCGCCCTGGATCTCGGACGGGATGATGATCTTCGTCGCGCGGCCGTCGGCAGCGGCGGCAAAGGCCTCGAGACTCTTGAGTTTGATGACGGCGTCGGACGGCATGGACTCGTTGATGAGCCGGATGCCCTCGGCGGTCGCGCGCTGCACGGTCAGAATGGCCTCGGCACGGCCCTGCGCCTCAAGGATCTGCTCCTGCTTTTTCGCGTCGGCGCGCAGGATGGCCGATTCCTTTTCGCCCTCGGCCGTGAGGATGGCGGAGCGCTTCTCGCCCTCGGCGCGCAGAATGGCCTCGCGGCGTTCGCGCTCGGCCTTCATCTGCTTTTCCATGGCGCTCTGGATCTCCTTGGGCGGGAGAATGTTTTTGAGCTCCACGCGGTTGACCTTGATGCCCCAGGGGTCGGTGGCTTCGTCGAGAATCTGGCGCATCTTGGTGTTGACGATGTCGCGGCTGGTCAGGCACTGGTCAAGCTCCAGGTCGCCGATGAGGTTGCGCAGCGTCGTGGCCGAGAGGTTCTCGATCGCAAGGATCGGCTGCTCAATGCCATAGGTGTAGAGCTTCGGGTCGGTGATCTGGTAGTAGACGACGGTGTCGATCTGCATGGTGACGTTGTCCTTCGTGATGACGGGCTGCGGCGGGAAGTCCGCGACCTGCTCTTTGAGCGACAGACGCTTGGCGACCGACTCGATGAACGGGATCTTCAGGTGCAGGCCGACGCCCCATGTGGTCTTGTAGGCGCCGAGGCGGGTGATGACGTAAGCCTGTGCCTGCGGGACGATGCGGATGTTGCGCACGAGAATGATGAGCGCGATCAGGATGATTCCGTAGAGAACGTATGGCATGGTGATTCCTCCTTATTCTTTTGCGCCCGCGGTCACGCAGGCGGGTGTGACGATGAGCTTGACGCCCTCAATGCGCAGCACGATGGCCGCAGTCCCGGCGGGGATGGGGGCATCGGTCTGCGCGCGGGCGGTCCATACTTTTCCGCCGATGGCGACGGCGCCGCGGCCGGCCAGGTTGTCGATATCCTCTGTGACGAGGCATTCCTGCCCGATGAGCATATCGGCATTCGTGGGCTGGGTGCGGCTGTTGATATATTTTTTCACCAGCGGGCGCGTCACGGCAAAGGCCGCGATCGACACGGCGAAAAACCACACGAGCTGCAGCCACAGCGGCGCGTGGAACATGGCGGCGATGAGCGCGGCGAGCGCGCCCACGGCAAACCAGATCGTGACCAGACCGGCGGTCAGGCCCTCGACGATCAGAAAGATCACGATCAGGCCGATCCAGATGGCCGGCATGGTGAATGGGATCCCGGCGATGACCATAGGCAAAACCTCCTGTTGAGAATGCGCGGCAACTGTTTGCCTAGAAATATCATATCTTATTTACAGGATAAAAGCAAGCAAAACACCCGGAATTCCGGCATATGAAATTTCCGGGCGGTTTTCCTCTTTACTTTCCTAAATAATTAGAGTAAAATAATATCCGAAAAATCGTGTTTCAGCATCCATATATCTGATGAGAAATAAGGAGCGCATATGAATAAACAGCATAAAAAACCGCGCTGCGATGACATGTATCGTGCCATCCTGACGCTCAAGACCGTCGACGAGTGCAAGCAGTTTTTCGATGACCTGTGCACGGTCACGGAGCTGCAGGCCATGGAGCAGCGCTATCAGGTGGCGCAGTATCTCGACGCGGGCCTGATCTACAACGACATTCTGGAAAAGACCGGCGCCTCGAGCGCGACGATCAGCCGCGTCAACCGCAGCCTGCAGTACGGCACCGGCGGGTATGAGATCGTGTTCGGCCGGCTCAAGGAGCAGGCGGAAAAAGCTCCGGAGGAGCAGGCGTGAGCGCTTACGGCGCCCTTGCCGCATGGTACGATGCGCTGACCCGCGATGTGGATTATGCCGCGTTCGCGGACTTTTATGAGCAGTGTTTCCAGCAGGGGCGCGGCGCGTGCCACACCCTGCTGGATTTTTGCTGCGGCACCGGCACGCTCACGCGCCTGATGGCCGCGCGCGGGTATGAGATGATCGCAACCGACGGCTCGCCCGATATGCTCATGCAGGCGCAGGCGCACAATGCCGATCTGCCCGCGGACGCGGTGCAGCCGCTGCTGCTGTGCCAGGAGGCGGCGCAGCTCGATCTCTACGGAACGGTCGACGCGGCCTACTGCTCGCTCGACGGGATCGACTACCTGCCGCCGGAGGAGCTGCCGGAGGTGCTGCACCGGCTGCACCTGTTCGTGCGTCCGGGCGGGATGCTCATTCTGGACATCCGCGATCCGGCGTCGTTCCGCGCGCTCGACGGCGGCACGTTCGTCGACGAGACGGACGATGTCCTGTGCCTCTGGCGGGCGGAGTTTGACGCGGCGGCCCAGACCATGCACTACGGCATGGATCTGTTCACGCGCGCGGGGGAACTCTGGTCGCGCGCGTCGGAGGAGCACATCGAGTATGCGCACACGCCGGAGCGGCTCGCGCAGCTGCTCACGCAGGCGGGCTTTCTGGACGTGACCGTCCGGCGCGACGGCCCGCAGGCGGATGCCGGGCGCATTTTCCTCACGGCGATGCGCAGCCTGGAATACGGCGTCTGAATTGTGCAAAAACTCCGGATGCGGCTCAATGCTGGCTGCACCCGATTCCAAGATTTCTGAGGTGAAAACAATGGATGAGATCATCCGCGCCGTCTCAAAAGACGGTTTTGTGAAAATTTCGGTCGTCACCGCGCGCGACGCGGTGCAGCGCGCCAACGCCATTCACCACTGCAGCCCGACGGCGATCGCCGCCCTCGGCCGCAGCCTGTGCGCGGCGTCGATGCTCGGCGACCTGCTCAAGGAGGAAAACGGCACGCTCACACTGCGTATCAGCGGCGGCGGGGGACTCGGCAGCATCATCGCCGTGTCGGACAGCGAGGGCAATGTGCGCGGCATGGTCTCGAACCCCGCGTTCGACCTGCCCACGCGCCCGGACGGCAAGCTCGACGTCGGCGGCGCCGTCGGCAAGGACGGTATGCTCACCGTCAGCCGCGACATCGGCCTGCGTGAGCCGTATGTCGGCAGCACGGAGCTCGTCAGCGGCGAGATCGCGGAGGACTTGTCTGCCTATCTCGTCGAGAGCGAGCAGATCCCCGCGGCCTGCGGCCTCGGCGTGCTCGTCGATACCGACCACAGCGTCAAGGCGGCCGGCGGCTTTCTCGTGCAGCTCATGCCCGGCGCGCCGGAGGAGCTGGTGACCAAGCTCGAGGACAACATTTTCATGATGGACCAGCTCACGACCATCCTCGATGAGGACGGGGCGGACGCGATTATTCCGCAGGTCATGCGCGGTCTCGAGCCCGAGACCGTCCTGCGCCACCCGATGGCCTATCGCTGTGCGTGTTCGCGTGCGCGCGTGGAGCAGGCACTGCGCCAGTGCGGCGTGCAGGAGCTGCAGGACATGATCGCAGACGGCAAGGACACGCAGGTGCACTGCCAGTTCTGTGACGCGGAGTATGTCTTCACCCCGGCGGAGCTGCAGACGCTGCTCGACGCCGAAAACGCTGACGCCGCAGCGGATTGACTGCAATCGGGGCGGCGCTGCCGCCCCGAAAATGTACATTTGCCGAAAAAATTACCGAAAATCCCTTGACAATTTTTTTGGCGTCTTGTATAATGAGCAAGCTGCGAAACGGGAGCATAGCTCAGCCGGGAGAGCACTTGCCTTACAAGCAAGGGGTCACAGGTTCGAGCCCTGTTGTTCCCACCAGTTTTTGAATTGCATACGCCTCTGTAGCTCAGTTGGTAGAGCAGGGGACTGAAAATCCCCGTGTCGTTGGTTCGATTCCGACCGGAGGCACCATTTTGCGGGCATAGCTCATTTGGCAGAGCGCCACCTTGCCAAGGTGGAGGTAGCGAGTTCGAATCTCGTTGCCCGCTCCATTTTTTGGCGCCATAGCCAAGTGGTAAGGCATGGGACTGCAAATCCTTGACCCCCGGTTCAAATCCGGGTGGCGCCTCCAGAAAAAGAGACACGCGAGCGCGTGTCTCTTTTTTCATGTCTCTTTTTCGGAGACGCCGATGGCGAAGATCGAAAACCGAGAGCGGAAGCCCAGACGTCGCGGACTGCATGTTGCTCGCGGCGATTTTTCATGCTCTGCATCCCAAAATCATCGTGCATTCATCTGCTGCACCTCCTTTCCAAACCGAGCCTGCTCCGTTGGGCTTCGATCAGCTGATTGCCGGTGTCAGCCCGGATACTGCACGGCCTGCAGCCGGGGCACATCCGCATCGGTACGTTTTCGAGCGTGGCCACGCACTGGCTGCCGTACATCCTGCAGGCATTCTCGCGCGACTATCCGGGCATTGACTATGAGCTGCTGCCCGGCCGGGCGCATATTTCGGCCGCGACGCGCCAGTTCCTGCGCTATCTGGACCGGCGGAATGCGCCGGAAGTCCCTGCCGGCTGCACTGGATTTGACAATCAGGCGTGATTTGTGTATAATCACTACAAAATCTCTGATTTTTTGTGAAATCTGTCCTCCGGCCTCCGGAGACAGGGAGGAAAGCAACGTGACATACACTGTGGACGACACGATGAAGAAGCTGCTCGGCGCGCCGGAGGCGGTCGCGGTCCTCGAGCGGTTCTTCCCCAAGATCCTGAAGAATCCGGCCCTGCAGATGACCGCCGCCATGACGCTGCGCCAGGTGGCCGGGTTTGCCCAGTCGGGCCTGACGGCCGACTCGCTCGCGGAGATCGACGCGCAGCTGCGCGCGCTCCCGTCGTCCGATGCCTGAGCCATTTCCACGCGCCCCCGGTACCTCGCCGGGGGCCGTCTGCTGGATACCATTCTAAAAAGGAACCGAGGTCATCCTATGGACAACACGTTACCGCCGCTCAAGCGCATTGCCGCCATCCACGATCTGTCCGGGCTCGGCAAGTGCTCGCTGACCGTGGCGCTGCCGGTCATCTCCGCCACGGGCGTGGAGTGCGCCTGCATCCCGACGGCCGTGCTCAGCACGCACACGGGCGAGTTCACCGGCTGGACGTTCCGCGATCTGTCGGACGATATGCTGTCCATCGCGCACCACTGGCAGCGCATCGGCGTGCGCATCGACGGCGTGTATTCTGGCTACCTTGCTTCGCCGGAGCAGGCGCAGCTGCTCGCGCAGACGCTTGACTGCATCGCCGCGCCGGATACCCTCGTCGTGATCGACCCGGTCATGGCCGACAACGGCAGCTATTATTCCAAGATCGACGACCGGATGTGCGCAGCCTTCCGCCGCCTGCTCTCGCGCGCGGACGTCATCACGCCGAACGTTACGGAGGCAGCGCTGCTGGCTGGCCTGCCGTACGAGCCCGGCACGCACAGCGACGCCTATCTCGCGCAGCTGTTTCAGGCGCTCGGCGCGCTCGGCGCCGGCATCGTGACGGTCACGGGCGTACGCCCGCAGCCGGACGTGATCGGCAATGTCGCCTGCGACTGCCGCACGGGGGAGATGCACGTGAGCATGCGTCCGGCGCATCCCGGCGTGTTTTACGGCACGGGCGATGTGTTCGCCTCCGCCCTCGCCGCGCTGCTCGTGCGCGGCGCTCCGCTGAGCGCCGCCCTCGAAACGGCCACCGCGCTCACGGACGAGAGCATCTGCCGCTCGCTCTGGCGCGACACGCCGCGCCGCTTCGGCGTGGACTTTGAGGGCGCGCTGCCGGCGTATATCCGCCGCGTGGAAAAGATATTTGAAGCATGAAAAAGTTACAAAATTCGACCCGACGGGATCCGAACTTGATTCCGATGGGTCGATTTTTGTTACCGTTTTTCGACGCTGTTTTGCAGGAATATGTCACCGTGTGGTACACGCGGCTAGAAAAAGACGTGCGGTTGATTTCCTGACGAAGCGTCTGATTTTTTGCAGAACCGGCGCGAAAATGCTTGCATTTCCTTGAAGTTGTGGAAAAAAGTTAAGGAAAATTGCGGGAAAATTCGTTTTCGCGGTTGACATCGTGTTTTGGATATCGTATGATACAAAAGAATCTGTAATTGTTTATGTTAACTTTGCGCCGTTACACGCAAAAATGACAGGGGAACACATTTTGTTACTGTTTTTTAACTTTTTGTGTAACCGGTTTTGATCGGGCGCGCAGAGGAATCCCGGGCGGGAGAGCCGTCCGATGAGGGGCTGGGGTATGAAGAAGTCGTTTATGGAGCGTCTGGCGGCGTTCATTGTGGACAAACGGCGGCTGTTTGTGGTGCTGTTTGCCGTGGCGTGCGTGCTGTCGATCTTCTCGGCGAGCAAGACGGACGTCAACAATGAGCTGACCGATTATCTGCCGGACTCCACGCAGACGCGCCAGGGGCTGGAGATCATGAACCGTGAGTTCATTACTTACGGGGATGCGAAGGTCATGGTGTCCAACGTGACGCTCGCGCAGGCGGAGGAGCTTGCCGAGATGCTGCGCGGTGTGGACGGCGTCAAGGACGTGGAATTTGAAAAGGACACACACCATTATAATAGTGCCTCGGCGCTCTTTGAGGTCACGTTTGACGGCGAGAAGCTCGACGAGATCAGCATTCAGGGCGTGAAGAACGTCCGCGCGGCGCTCAGCGGCTATGATACCTATATCACGACCGAGATCGGCAACCCGACCGGCGAGATCCTCGAGCGTGAGATGCGCATCGTGCTCATCATCCTCATGTGCTCGATCTTCGTGGTGCTCCTGCTCACGAGCCGTACTTACGCGGAGGTCCCGGTGCTCATCATCACCTTTGGCGTGGCCGTCTGGGTCAACAAGGGCACGAACTACTGGTTCCATGAGGTCTCGTTCATCACCAACTCCATCGCGGCGGTGCTGCAGCTCGGTCTCGGCATCGACTATGCGATCATCATGTGCCACCACTACACGGAGGAGCGCGAGCTTTTCGCGCCCCGTGAGGCGACCATCCGTGCGCTGACGCTGGCCATTCCGGAGATCTCGGCCTCGAGCCTGACGACGATCTCTGGCCTGCTTGCGCTCTCGTTCATGAAGATCAAGATCGGCGAGGACATGAGCCTTGTGCTCATCAAGTCGATCCTGTTTCTGATGCTGACGGTGTTTTTCCTGATGCCGGCGCTCATTATGTACATGAGTCCGTGGATCGACAAGACGCACCACCGCCAGTTCCTGCCGCGCATCGACGCGCTCGGCCGCTTTGCCATCCGCAGCCGTTATGTTGTGCCGCCGATCTTTCTGGTCATCATTGTTGCGGGCTTCCTGCTGAGCAGCAAGTGCCCGTACGTGTTCGGCTACAGCACGCTCGACACCATTAAGCAAAACGACTATAAGATCGCCGAGAAGAAGATCAACGCCACCTTCGGCGAGACGAACCAGGTCGTGCTCATCTTCCCGTTCACGGACTTTGAGAGCGAGGCGAGCCTGCTCGACGATCTCAACGAGCTCAAGGGCGTCGATCACATTCAGGCGCTCGCGGGCGAGGAGGCCAAGGACGGCTACATGGTCACCGATTCGCTCACGCCGCGCAAGTTCGCCGAGCTCACGGATATCGACATCGGCGTGTCGCGCGCGCTCTACACGGCCTACTGCACGGCAAACGATGATTATACGAAGGCCCTCGGCCAGCTCGTGGATCTGAGCAATATTGACAACTGCTCCGTGCCGCTCATCGACATGTTCAAGTTCCTGTATGAACAGCGCGACATCTACCGCTCGAAGATCGATGCTGAGACCATGAACGACCTCGAGGAGATGTATGACCGCCTCATCGACGGCGAAAAGCAGCTGCATTCCGAGCATTACTCGCGCATGATCCTCTATCTCAACCTCCCGGTCGAGAGCGAGGAGACCTACGATTACCTGACGGTCATCAAGGGCGCCGTCGGCAAATACTACGACGAGTCCTATTTCGTCGGCGAGACGGCCAAGGACAAGGACTTTTCCGACGCCTTCAGCACGGACAACACGCTCATCAGCATCCTCACGGTCGTGTTCGTCATCCTCGTGCTGCTGGTGACGTTCAAGTCGGTCGCGCTGCCGCTGCTGCTCATCCTCGTGATCCAGGGCAGTGTGTGGATCAACTTCTCGTTCCCGGCGCTCCTGCACAACAACCTGTATTTCCTGGCGTATCTGATCGTCAGCGCCATCATGATGGGCGCCAACATTGACTACGCCATTGTCATCTCGAGCCGCTACCTCCGGCTCAAAGAGGAGATGCCCTATAAGGAAGCCATGATCGAGGCGCTCAACCAGGCATTCCCCACGGTCGTGACCTCCGGCACGATCCTCGCCGCAGCCGGCATGTCCATCGGCTTTTTGTCCTCGGAGAACACGGTCGCGTCCATCGGCATCTGCCTGGGCCGCGGCACGCTGATCTCGATGGTGCTGGTCATGTGCGTCCTGCCGCAGATCCTGCTGCTGGGCGATTCTCTGGTTGAAAAAACATCCTTTACGATTGGCCACCACGCCGCGCCGCAGCATCTGCAGGGGGCCATGCGTGTCAATGGACACGTGCGCGGCTATATCAACGGTTACGTCGATGCGGAGATCCACGGCCGCGTGAACGGCACGGTCAGCGCTTCGATCGATATCGGAAATGTGCAGATGGAGGAGGCTCCGGCGCAGACTGTGCCGGCGGCGGATCTGCACGGTGAGGAGGGTTCCGATGAAAAGAAATAATGTGCGCCGTCTGCTTGCGCTGGTGCTCGTGGCGGCCCTGTGCCTGCTCTGCGGCGCGGCTGCCCAGCCGAACGCCACGGAGATCCACATCTACTCTGCGGACGATCTCGTGCAGCTGAGCAAAAGCTGCAAGCTCGATACATACTCGCAGGGCAAGACGGTCTATCTGGACAATGATGTGGACCTGAGCGGGTCGGACTTTGTGCCGATCCCGACCTTCGGCGGCATGTTCGAGGGGCAGGGCCACACGGTCAGCGGGCTGGAGCTCTCGGGCGATGCGTCCCATATGGGCCTGTTTCGCTATGTGCAGGCGGTCGGTACGGTCCGTGATCTGAAGATCACCGGCAACATCGACGCTGCCGGTACCCTCAATGAGATCGGCGCTGTCGTCGGCACGAACTACGGCACGATCTCCGGCTGCTCGTTCAACGGCACGATCTCCGGCGAGAACAACGTCGGCGGCATCGCGGGCACGAACGAAAGCAGCGGCATGATTTATAACTGCAAGACCGAAGGCTTTGTCGAGGGCGACCATTACGTCGGCGGCATCGTCGGGCAGAACATCGGCACGATCTCCTACTGCTCGAACACCACGGGCGTGAACATCAACGCCAGCGAGGCCGTTGACAGCGCGGAGGATCTCGACTCTCTGACGCTCCCGACCGCCTCCGACGACGAGGACGACGATGCGCCGAAGAAGGCCAACACGTCCACGGACGTCGGCGGCATCTGCGGCTTCTCGTCCGGCGTCATCATCGGCTGCACGAACTGGGGCGGCGTCGGCTTTGAGCACGTCGGTTACAACATCGGCGGCATCGTCGGCCGCCAGAGCGGCCTGGTCTCCGGCTGCACGAACTGGGGCACGGCCTCCGGCCGCAAGGACGTCGGCGGCATCTGCGGCCAGCTGGAGCCGTTCATCACGCTCGATGTGGAGTCCGGTTCGATCGGTGCGATGGCCAAGGAGCTCAATACGCTCCATGATCTGATGGATACCCTGCTCAACCACACGGGCGCTGCAGCGTCGTCCCTGGCCGCCACGGTCGGCGTGCTCAGCGACAGCGCGGCCCGCGCCACGGAGAGCGCGCGCTATGTGGCCGAGCGCACCACGGACTACGTGGACAACACGGTCTCGACCGTCAACGAAGTGTTCATCCGCATCAACACGGCGGAGAAAATGCTCGCTCCCGCGATCACGGAGTTTTCCACGGCGGCCGTGTCGCTCGACAAGGCGATCGACTACTTCAACAAGGGCTTTGATTATCTCGACATCGTCGATGAAATGACCGAGACCGACAAGACGGCGTTCAAGGACGCGGCCAAGGACCTGAGCGTCTCGTCCGACCAGCTCAACGCGGCCATGGACTACTGCGCCTGGCTCATGAAGGTCATGGACAACGCCTACGGCACCGGCTCTTACGACCTGATCGCCAGCCGTCCGGACAACTGGCAGCAGATGTCCGATAAGTACGGCTATGAGTACAACCCCGACAACCTCGGCACCTATGAGTCGCAGCGTGACGCCCTGCTCAAGGGCATGGGCGACGCCGCCAAGGCGATCGGCGCGATCTCCGGCGATATCTCCACGATGACAAAGATCATCAATCTGTACTACCTCACTGAGGACTCCACCGGCCACACCCGCCTGGATTACATGAGCGCCGCGTTCAAAAATGCGTTCGACGCGCTCAAAGCTTCGAGCGGCAACTTCTCGACTGGCATGAGCTACCTCGACCAGGTCACGAAATACCTTGCCAGCAACGATCCGCTGGATCTGCCCGATATCAGCAGCGATTACCGCACCGCGATGGAGCAGATGTTCGACGATCTCGGCAGCATTTCGGCCGGCCTGTCCCGCCTGAGCGTGGAGACGGCCACCTACAGCAACCAGATCGTCAGCGACATGAAAGCGGTCAACGACCAGTTCAACGTCGTCATGATGCGCCTGTGTGATATCCTCGAGCTTGCCCTGAGCAAGGACAAGAAGGACATCATTGAGGACGTCTCGGAGGAAGAGCTCTCGAGCACGACGGACGGCAAGGTCTATAACTGCGACAACTACGGCAAGGTCGACGGCGACGTCAATGTCGGCGGCGTTGCCGGCACGATGGACATCGAATACGATTTCGACCCGGAGAGCGACTCCAACGTCATCAAAGACTCCACGCTGACGGCCAAGTACTTCACCAAGTGCGTGCTGCTCGACAGCAAGAACTACGGCGACGCCACCTCGCGCAAGGACTGCGCCGGCGCGATCTGCGGCTACGCGGATCTGGGCGTCATCAGCGGCTGCGAGGGCTATGGCACGGCCGAGAGCACGGCGGGCGATTACGTCGGCGGCGTCGTCGGCCAGTCGAAGGGCTCCGTGCGCAACAGCTTTGCCAAGAGCGAGCTGACCGGCCGCAACTACATCGGCGGCATCGCCGGTTACGGCATGAACGTCAGCGGCTGCAACACGCTCGTGAACCTCAACGGCTCCGGCAACTGTGTCGGCACCATCGCTGGTGAGATTGACCCCGACGGCAGCGCGTCCGATAACTACTTCGTCCACGAGACGGAGGCCGGCATCGACGGCATCAGCTACGCGGGCAAGGCCGAGGGCATGAGCTATGAGGCATTCATGGCGCGCGACGGCATCCCGGCGGAGTTCTCCAGCTTTGCCGTTACCTTCACGGCCAACGGCGAGGTTGTCAAGACGATCACGTTTGCCTACGGCGGCTCGATCGACGAATCTCAGATCCCCGACTGCCCAACGGTGGAGGGCAACTACGGCACGTGGCCGGAATATGACTACAGCCACCTGACCTTCGACCTCGAGGTCAAGGCAGAGTACACTGCCGTCTCGACGGTCGTGGCTGGCGACCTGTATGCCGACAACAGCCGCACGCCGATCGTGCTGGCCGAGGGCGCCTTTGACCCGGCGACGGATGTGCACATCACATCGGCCGAGGCCGACGGCCCGACGCTGCGCGGCAACCAGAAGCTGTACATGAAGTACAACGTCGAGATCCTCAACGACACGGTCGAGGACGACACGGACAACACCGTCTCCCTGCGCGTCTACGCACCGGATACCGGCGCGAGCTACACGGTCTATACCTACCAGAACGGCACGTGGGCGAGCACGTCCAGCAGCCGCGACGGCAGCTACCTCGTCTTTAAGACCATGGACCGCGACCTGCAGTTCGCCGTTGTCAAGGCGCACCACGGCCCGCTGTTCTACATCCTCATCGTGCTGATCGTGCTGGCCGTGATCGTTGCGGTGCTGCGCCTGCTCTACTGCCGGAAGCTGAAGAAGGCCGTTGCGGCCGGAACGATGACCGAGGAAGAAGCGGCGACGCTGCGTAAGCAGGGCCTGCGCATGTGGCTGGGCGAGGAACGCGCGAAGCTCCAGGCCAAGCACGCCGCCTCCAAGGAGGCCAAGGAAGCCAAGCGCGCCGCCGCAGCGGAGGCGAAGGCGGCCACCGAGGCGCAAGCCGCGGCCAAGGCCGCGGAAGAAGCGGCGGAAACTGCGCCGGCAGACAGCGCTGAGGCAGCGCAAGCTCCGGCCGAGCCGGACGCTCCGGAAGCGGAAACCGAGGCCGAGCCGGA
>ERZ791865.2532-NODE-2532-length-12565-cov-5.224700_pt1 | contig 12565 bp, 8 predicted proteins | sample MGYA00509942_ERZ791865 | MGnify/ENA primary metagenome ERZ791865 (study PRJEB30046, sample SAMN00792098) | human gut metagenome | study: EMG produced TPA metagenomics assembly of the A metagenome-wide association study of gut microbiota in type 2...
GGTGTTAAGCTAAATTTAATGATCTATTAGCAACATTTTTCTTAAACTTAGCGAAAATTAATAAGATTCAAATTGATTGGGAAAATGCCTGCTCAGATGATTATACAATAGAAGTATCTGCTGATAAGAAAACTTGGCAGGTAGTTACTGAAACAAAAACAAATGCATCATTAAGTGATATTCATACATATGATTCATATATTTATGGTCGATATCTTAAAATTCATTCTTATAAAACACGCCGTGTAAATAATAAGAATTATGGAATTGGTATTAATGAAGTAGCAGTATATGGTGATAAATCATCAGGAGTTAATGAAAATCAAAACATTGCATTAAATAAACCTTCATATTCATCTAGTATTTATAAGAGTCAATATGGTTCTGAAAAAGCATTTGATGGAAGTGTAGATAAAACATCTGGTAAAGAATCAAGATGGGTTTCTCTAAGAAGAAAAGATAATTCTGGTAAATCTGTTGATTATCAATGGATTTATGTAGATTTACAGAATTATTATGATATTTCAAAAATAGTTTTAAATTGGGAAGCAGCATGTGCTAAAAGTTATAAAATTCAGATTTCTTCAAATGGAAAAAACTGGAAGGATATTACTTCAGTAAGTGATGGAAAAGGTGGAAAAAGAGAATTTGACTATACTGACCAAACAGTAGCTAGATATGTAAGAGTAGAATGTCTAGAACCTTCTACTGTTTATGGTTATTCATTATGGGAATTTGAAGTATATGGTAATAGAGTTAAACAGCCAAAGACTACAAATTTAGCACTAAATAAGAAGTCTAGTGCATCTAGTTCATATAAAGCACAATATGATTCTTCCAAGGCATTTGATGGAAGTGAAGATGCCACTTCAGGAAAGGAATCTCGTTGGGTTTCTTTAAGACAGAAAGACAATAAGGAAGATGTTTCAAATCAATGGATTTCTGTTGATCTTGGAGATTATTACAATGTTAATCAGATTAAGTTGAATTGGGAAGGAACTGGTGCAGAGGAATATAAGTTACAGGTTTCTTTAGATGGAGAAACATGGACTGATATTACACATGCACAACATTCTAACGGTGGTATTGAAACATATAATTATAATGGTGTAACAGCTAGATATGTGAAAATGCAGGGAATTAAACCTAACAGTATTTATGGATATTCATTATGGGAATTTGAAGTATACGGAGATTCACTTGATAAATGTGAACTAACAAATTTATATTACATGAATGTCAATATGGATACTTCTATTTATACACCAGAAACAAAGGAAAGATTCAATCAAGCATTGAATAATACCTACAAGGTGATCAATGAAAATGTTGATTCTTCTACGATATTAGAAACAAAACAAGAGTTACTAGATAGTATTAATAATTTGAAATTATTGGCTAATTTTGATTATTTGGGTAGTTTAATTAAAGAATGTAAAAATCTTGATGAATCAGTATATGCACCTGCTACTTTTGAAAAATTGAAAGATAAGTTACAAGAAGCTGAAATAGTCTACAATGATAAAAATAGCAGCCAGGAAAAGATTGATTCTATTTGTGAGGAACTTGTTGAAGCAAAAGATAAATTGATTTTCAAGAGCGATAAAACAGATTTAATTGCATTGGTTGATGAAGTGAATAAGCTTGATCGTTCATTGTATATAGATGCTTGTGTAGAGGAATTAGACATTTATTTGAATAAAGCACAAGAAGTAATAAATGATGAAAATGCGAATGAAGAATCTGTTTTAGAAGCATATAAGAATTTGTCTGATGCAAAAGATCTTCTTGTGACTAAAGAATTTTATGAACATCTACAAGAATTGATTACAAAGGCATTAGACATTGATGAATCTAAATATACAGAAGAGTCAATTAAATTACTTACAGACAAGAGAAAGCAAGCTGAAGAAGCTTATAAAGAATCTGTTCCTCAAAATGATAAGGTACAAAAGGCAATATTGGAATTAGAGGGTGTTTTAAATGCTTTAGAGAAGAAGATTGATTACTCTCAGGTAATAGCTATTATTGATAAAGCTGAATCTATTGATCAAACAAAATATACTCCTTCATCATTGTTGAGAGTGAATAATGAAGTACTTAAAGCGAAAGCACTCATAGATAAAGCTGATGTTACTCAAGAAGAAATTGATGAAATGGTTAATACCTTATCAGAGGCTATTGATCATCTTGTTTTAAAAGCAGATAAGACAAAACTTGAAGAGTTGGTTTCAAAAATTGATGCTTTAGACATGAGTAAGTATGAAAATACAGATTCTTTAATTACAGTATTAAATCAAAGTAAAGAAGTATTAATGAATGAAGAAGCTACACAAAGTGAAGTGGATCAAGCTTGTGAAATGTTGAATGCTTCATATAAACAGCTTAAACTTAAGTCTGATAATATTGAAATAACAGAAATACCAACTCAGAGTACAAATAAGACTAATAAAAATGAACAGATTAAGACTGGTGATAGCACTTATATTAATATGACTGGATGGTCTTTATTAATTATGATGAGTTGCTTAGGAATATTCTTTATAAGAAAGAGAGTATATTAAAAATAAATAATATAGAGAAGATGGTTGCGAAATAGCGCCATCTTTTTTTTAAAACGGCAAATGCGTTAATAAATTGAGAAAATTAGCTATATAGAGCTGATTCTCCAAAATAAAAACAGGGAATCTGTTTTTATTTTAGGAATGCTGCGAAATAGTAGAGTACTACTCTTTTGTTCAAAAATACTCGCTAAAAAATGTTGTTGACTATTTATATGAAAAGAATCTATATTACTTGCGAAGGACAAAAACATTTTGTTTTATGTGACGAAACGCCTGCGTTGCGTCACTTTTTTATTTTATTTCATCTCACAGTACATAAACTGTGAGTTTTTTATTTATATCTCAAACTTGGCATATGGATTGCAATATATATAAGTGAATAAAGAATGGAGGTATTCTATGTACGATGTAACAGCAACAGGTGAACTCTTAATTGACTTCACTAGAAATGGCTTAAGTAAACAAGAAAATCGTGTTTATGAAGCTAATCCAGGAGGTGCACCATGTAATGTACTTGCTATGCTTGGAAAATTAGGTTATAAAACTGCTTTTATTGGAAAAGTAGGAGATGATGAGTTTGGTAAACTATTAAAGAATACAATCTCAGAACAGAAGATTGATTCTACAGGACTTGTAATGGATCCAGATGCTAAAACAACACTTGCTTTTGTAGACAATGATGAAACAGGTGACCGAAGCTTTTCTTTTTATAGAAAGCCAGGGGCAGATATGTTGCTTAAGAAAGAAGAAGTGAATTATGAATTAATTGATAACTGCCGTATTTTTCATTTTGGCTCTTTATCTATGACAGATGAACCAGTGAGATCTGCAACTTATGCGATGGTTGATTATGCAAAAAAGAAAAACAAGATTATTTCTTTTGACCCTAACTTAAGACCACCTTTATGGAAAAGTGAAGAATTAGCTGCAAAGCAGATTTGGTATGGTATTGAACAATGCGATATCTTAAAGATTGCGGATAATGAGATTGAATGGCTTACAGGTACTGATGTTTATGATAAAGGAATTGAAATCATTAGAGAAAGAACTCATGCAAAACTCATCAATGTCACACTTGGTCCGAACGGTAGTATTGCTTACTATGGTGATCATAAAGTATTTATGGAACCTTATTTAAATAAGGACACTATAGAAACAACAGGTGCAGGTGATACTTTTGGTGCCTGTGCACTTCATGCAGTACTTAAACATGGTTTAGATAACTTAACTGAAGAAAATTTAAAAGAAATGCTTCAGTTTGCGAATGCAGCAGCTTCTTTGATTACAACTAAGAAGGGTGCATTAAGAGTAATGCCAGAAGAAAAAGAAATACAAGAATTAATAAATACATACTAAAAGTTGGCACGTCAATTGCAGTATATATAAGTGAAAAGAAAAAAGAAAGGAGAAAATATAAAACAGAAAACTTAAAAGTTGGCATGACAATTGCAACTTATATAAGTGTAAGGGGGGATATGAAAATGAGACATATTTTAATAGCCACACATGGCTTGCTTGCTTCAGGTGCAAGATCAACAATGGAATTCTTAATCGGTAATGTAGATAACGTAGACTATATTACAGCTTATGTAGATGGACAGAAACCTATCAATGAGCAGATTGAAGAATATTTTGCAAAGATTCCACAGGAAGATGAAGTAGTTATCTTTACTGATATTAAGGGTGGAAGTGTAAATCAGAAGATGATTCCATATTGTGTAAGGGAAAACACTTTCTTGGTATCAGGATTCAATTTAGCTGTTCTTATTGAAGTCACTATGACTCCAGAAAAACTTACTAACGAGTTCTTAAAGGCTAAGATTGAAGAAGCTAGAGAACAGTTATGCTTAGTAGAAATTGAAAAAAACACCACAGAAGAAAACGATGACGATTTTCTTCTATAAGAAAGAGAGGAAAAGAAAATGATTGTTTGTTTAAGAGTTGACGAAAGATTAATTCATGGACAGGTTGCTATGACTTGGACAAAGGAACTAAAACTTCATGGTTTAGTTGTTGCAAGTGATGAAGCAGCATCAAACGAATTACAGAAGATGTCATTAAAGATGGCAGTGCCAGAAGGTATTAAATGTATTATTAAATCAGTAGAAGGCGTTTCATCAATCTTAGATGATCCTAGATCAGAAAAGATGCGCTTAATGGTTCTTGTGCCAACAGTACGTGATGCTGTTACTTTATGTAAGAAATACAAGAATATTGAAATGGTTAACTTAGGTAACGCTGGAAAGATGACTTCAGGTGAAAAGATTACTTTAACTAAGGAAGTTATGCTTACAAAAGAAGAATTAGAAGCATTAAAAGAATTAGTTGAATTATATCCAGATACATTTTTCCAGGGTACACCTTCAATGGAAAAGAAACTTGCTACAAACGTATTAAAAAATTTATAAGAGATAGGAGAGAGTTATTATGTTAAACGCATTTTTCGTCGCATTGGCAGTATTCGTAGGCGTTGGAGGACACGAATTATTCGGTATGGTCATGTTAAGTAGACCAATCGTTGTTGCACCTCTTACTGGTTTATTGCTAGGAGATGTTCAGACAGGTTTATTAGTTGGAGCATCATTAGAATCAATCTTTATGGGAGTTGTCAATGTAGGTATCTCAAGTACTGCTGAACCAGCTCTAGCTGCAGGTCTTGCTACAGCCTTCACAATTCAGATGGGTGGAAATGTTGGTACTATTATTCCAATCGTATTCCCACTTGCTGTATTAGGTCTTCAGTTCATGAACTTTATTTTCTCATTCGTTATTGGTCCATTCGCACCAAAATTCGAACAGTTAGCTTTAGAAGGTAAAGATAAATCAATCACAGCCCTTCACTTTGGTTTATGGGTATTACACTATGGTTTATATGCTTTAATTCCATTCTTTGCTGTATGGTTAGGATCTGATGTAGTGCAGACAATCTTACAGTCAATTCCTAAGGTAATCATGAATGGTTTAACAGTTGCTGGTAACATGCTTCCTGCTGTAGGTATGGCTATGTTAATGCAGATGTTATGGGATAAGAAAACTGGTATTTACTATATTCTTGGATTTGTTGCAGTGGCTTATTTAAAATTACCACTCATCGCTATCGCAGTATTAGGTGTTGTTATTGCATTAGTAACAGCACAGCGTGATATGCAGTTAAAAGATATGATGGCTAAACCAGCTGTTGCAAGCGCATCAGCTAATGAAAGTGAAGAGGAGGACTTTTTCGCATGAAACTAATGAATAACATTGATAAAGAAGAAAAGAAATTAATCAGAAAGATGTTCTGGAGATCAGGTGCCATGTATGCATCTGTTAACCCAGTTACTATGGGTGGTGCAGGTTTCTGTTACGCTATGATTCCATTCATCAACCATTTCTATAAGAATGATGAACAAAAAAGACGTGAAGCTCTTGCAAGACATGTCTCTTACTTCAGTACTACAGTACCTCTTGCATCATTTGTAATGGGTATTGCTGGTTCAATGGAAAAAGAAAACAGTGAAAAACCAGACTTTGATGCCAATGCAATTGGCTCTATTAAAACAAGTTTAATGGGTCCTTTAGCTGGTATTGGTGACTCATTATTCTGGGGTGTATGGAGAGTAGTTTGTGCAGGTCTTGCTATTGGTTTTGCTAATGCTGGTAACATCCTTGCTCCAATCATCTTCTTAGTATTATTCAACGTACCAAACTTCTTATGCAGATACTATGGTGCATGTTTAGGATACTCTTTAGGTGCTAAGTATATTGAAAAATTATATGCTAATGGCATGATTGAAATCCTTACAAAGGCAGCTGGTATTGTTGGTTTAATCATGGTAGGTGCTATGACAAGCAATACTGTTATCTTTAAAACAGTTCTTGAATTCAAGATGAAGGGACAGTCTTTAATGAATGTTCAATCAGCTCTTGATAGTATCTTTAAAGGTATCGTTCCATTATTAATGACATTTGGCTGCTATAAGCTATTAAACAAGAAAGTCAACGTTATCGCTATTATCTTTGGTATCGTTGCATTAGGAATCGTTTTATCACTATTAGGTATTTGCTAATTAATACCACAGGAGGTCGCTTTGAATACAATGAAATGCAATCCATTCTATATGTTAAGAATCAAGAATGGAATCTATAGTACAGACAACACAATCAGTTATTATCGCAATAAGCTTCCAGATGATACATTTTCATTTGATTCTTCTAATCAAAAAGTTCAAGCCAATCTTGATGAATTTGGCACAATTAAAAACCTTACCTTCTTTCATCACAACTACTACATGGAAAGCAAACCAGGTGTCTGGGTAGGAAAAGACTTTGTTCAAGAACATGATCTTTCTATCTCTATTACCTGGAACGGTAATAAAACTGAATTGAAATCTGATAACTTAGATGTCATCTCTGATCTTGCAGATAATCTTTTTCCAAGAAGTATTCATCATTTTACCTGGGGAACAGTCAGCTTAATTGCTTGTGCACCTATTACTCGTGATGGAGAAAGATTAAGCAGTTTAATGTATGCCATTATCATTGAGAACCAAAGTGACTTGCAAAGAGAAGGAGCCTTAGAACTCCCTTCTCTTTATAAAAAGAAATACTCTGATACAAGAAATGTATTAATAGAATGCCGCGAGACACAATCTCACAACAGTATTTCATTTACTTTACCACCTCATTCTCAATAAGAATTCATGATTGCTTTCACTGATCCTAATGCATATCAGGATACACAGAAACTGTTTAGTAGAAGTATTGATGAATGGTTAGAAGAAACACGTCAATATTATAAACAATGCATAGGTAAAGTCCATTTTGATAACGATCCAATGGCAGGGTACTTAATTGAAAGAGCCTATCAGCAGGCGTCTGGTGCTTTTGCCATGAATAGTTATAATCAAATACTTGGTTCAAATTGGGGCACTTACCCCGTTACTCCTCATATATGGAATAAAGATATGTATTATTCTAGCTTGCCTTATACAATGACCGAACCAGACCTATGTAAAAAAATAATAAAATGGTTTGCCCAATATGGTATCAAATACCCAGGTACTAAATTTGAAGGCGGAATCTTCCATTCATTAAGTAATTCTCTATCGGTGATTCTACTTTCTGGTGCGTATTATGATTATTTTGGTGATCATCATTTCTTTCTAGATAATGAAGGTTTATATAAACAGATGAAGGAAATCCTTAACAAAGTCATTACTTCTAGAAATCCAGGTGAACCACACCTATACCACAGTATCTGGATTTCAGATGCCTACTCCCTTGGTACATATCATACAGGATCAAACATTTGTGTATATCGTGCGTGTCGCTCCCTATCAAGACTTGCACTTGAAATCTTTGACGAGAAGGAATATGCGATTGAACTAGAAAATGAAGCCCAGGCAATCAAAAATGATATAGAGAAATATATGACTGTAGAAACGAATGGTCATCGTATTTTTCTAGAAGGTATTGCGTCACTTGATCTAGATGCAAAAGAACATATGTCAGATGAGTGTTATCGTAAAGAGATGCTTGATCAAGGACTTCAGTTCTTAACTGATGTGAATCATGACGGTACTATCACATTAAGAATGCATGATGGTGAAGAATCAGACACTACATTATTGAATTATTATGGCTATGAAGCAGGAGACAGAACAACGCATTATGGACAATTTAGTTCAAGTGATGAGAATCCTACTTATAGTAAACTGAGCAGAGGGATTAAATGGGGTAACCAGTCAGGTGCAACATTCCCAGGATATATTTCAATATTGAATGGTGCAGATAATGTAGAAAACTGGAGTGGAGAAAACGGCAGATTTAAAGAATTAGAAAGACTAGCTGATTTAGATGGCAGCTGGTGGTGGTGGCCTTATAAAGTAGGGTCACCTACTGGAGATGTCACACGAATGAACAGTTGTGGTAAATGTGGATGGGCATCAGGTATCTTCTATATCTTGTTCATTACAGAATTCTTAGGAATTAACTATGATGCACCAAATAAACACTTAACGATTCATACTAAGGAATTTATTGGAAACTTCTTCTGGGAGGATTTCCATATCGGTGAATCAAGATTTGATATCAAGGTAACTGATCAGCACATTCATATTACCAATAAAAATAATTATTCAATTACTGTCAATCAACATGCAGTAAAGGAAGGAGAAGATTATGAATTTACTAAGTAATATCATGACTTATAAAGGAGAACGTTCTAGAGCTGTATCACCAGAAAACCCAACTGGTGAAAAAGGCAAAGCATGTATGGAAGCAAGTGCCCTAGGTCCATCAAGAAAAGGACGTGGAAGCATTAAGTTACCTATGGGTGAAGAAACAGTCATTGCGGATATTAAAGGTCCAGGTATCATTAGACATATGTGGATGACAATCCGTGAAAATACTGAAAAAGGCAGCTTTGTTATGAGAGATGTTGTCTTAAGAATCTATTGGGATGATAGTAAAACACCTGCAGTAGAAGCACCTATTGGAGATTTCTTTTGTAATGGTTTTGGCGAAAGATGTGATGTGGCCTCTTTACCAATCGTTGTGAATCCTACAGGAGGAATGAACAGCTATTTTGAAATGCCATTCGCAAAAAGAGCAGTCATCACAATGACAAATGAACATCCTAAAGATATTACATCATTCTTCTATACTATTAATTATGCTGAAGTTGATGCTTTGCCTGAGAATTGTTTATATTTCCATGCTTATTGGCGCAGAGAACGTCAGACTGAGCTTGCTAAAGACTATGTCATTCTAGATGATGTTAAAGGTAAAGGCTACTATGTAGGTACTTACCTTGGTTTAACTGCATTAGAAAGATATTGGTGGGGTGAGGGAGAATTCAAGTTCTACCTAGATGGTGATGAAGACTATCCAACAGTTTCATCAACTGGTTCAGAAGACTACTTTGGTGGTGCCTGGGCATTCCATCAGAAAGATGAATTAGGAAGACCTTCAGTTAAACCATATTCTAACTTATTCTTAGGTTATCCATTCTATTCAACAAAGGATAAAACAAGAGAAAGATTTGAAACAGGTAAGTTGAATGCTGTTCATGCCTTTGGTAATGACAGCCTTCCTCGCCATGGCTTATATAGATTCCATATCTTAGATCCAATTGCCTTTGATGAAGATATCAAAGTCACATTACAGCAGATTGGTAACGATGATCTTTCATTATATGAAAGACAGGATGATGTTTGTACAGTCGCTTATTGGTATTGTGATCATAAAGAAGGATTCGATAAAGAATTCCCAAATAGAAGAGCAAGACTCCCAAGATAGTCAGACAGGAAGATATCCCTATATCTTCCTTTTCATGCGTGTTGGCATTAAATTGTTTTCTAACAGTTTTCAAGTTATAATTAATTAAGAGCAAGGAGGTATCAGGATGGATGTAAAAGATAAAGTTTATATATCACTTCAAGAATGCTTAAATGAGTCTGAAAAGATCCCTACATCTCAGATTGCAGACAATCTACATTTAAGCAGACAGATTGTGACACATTATTTAAATCAGCTTTTTGATGAGGGGAAAGTAAAAAAAACAGATACAAGACCGACTTACTGGTATATCGAGAAAGAAGAACAGAGTGCATCTGTTGAAGAAGAGTTAGATTCAGAAGTATTTGATTCTATGATTGGTGCAACAGGAAGTCATAAGAAAATAGTAGAAATGTGTAAAGCGTCTGTTTCTTATCCACCTAATGGTCTTCCTATTCTTATTATTGGTGAAAGTGGTGTAGGTAAAAGCTATATCGCAAAACTCATCTATAAGCATGCATTACAGACAGGAAGTATTGATAAAAAAGCACCTTTTGTCGTGTTGAATTGTGCAGATTATGCAAATAACCCTGAACTTCTTTCAGCTACATTACTTGGTTATAAGAAAGGAAGCTTTACAGGGGCTGATTCTGATAAGACGGGATTACTTCAAGAAGCAGATGGTGGTTATCTTTTCTTAGATGAAGTACATCGTTTATCATTTGAGAACCAGGAAAAGTTATTTGTATTTATGGATACAGGTAAATATCGTCCTCTTGGTGATTCTAAATGGAGAAATTCAAACGTACGATTCATATTTGCGACAACAGAAAACCCTCAGGAAGTCTTATTAGAAACATTCAGAAGAAGAATTACATTACAGATTACTATTCCTAACATTACAGAACGCCCTTTACAGGAACGTATAGAACTCATAGAAACATTCTATAAAGAAGAAGCAGAAAAGATTAAAAAGAACCTCACTATTTCTAGTGGTGCTGTTAAAATGCTTTGTTTCTCTAAGTTCCCTGGTAATATTGGTAGATTAAGAAATTTAATTCAGGTCAGCTGTGCAGAAGCTTATTTCAAACACGGTAAAGAAGACAATCTTCTTATTTCTGAAGCAGAACTTATTCATGCAGGGGGAGATATACCTGTCAATACAACAGGATTTCAGACTGAACGTAATTTGGAAATATCCATTCTATGGAATCAACCTAAAGAATATATCCATCAGGAATACTATGATGAATATCATATCGAAATCATCGATCTCTTTCATAAGATAGAGACTGCATCATGGAGCCAGATTGACCAGCTCTATTTGAATTTCCGCGCAATTTTAAGAAAGATTAATCCTACACATAACAACTTAACAGAACAGCGTTTCTTTACGCAGATTTGTAAAGATATATTGATTCGATATGGTGTAAAGATGAATGATTCATGTGGTAAAGAATTGTATATTCTTTATGCAATATTCAATCAAATGCACATTGATAAGGAACAGGAATGGAAACTTAAAGCATATTTTGAACAATCATGCCCTAAAGCTTTCTATGTTGCAAATCGCATCATTATTGAACTAAAGAAGTATGAATTACAGTTAGAAGATAATCTTGCTTTCTTATTTGCGTTAGCTATTCATGAATATATCAGTGAATCTCTTGAATTAAATGGCCTCATCGCAGCACATGGTGATACAACAGCATCTAGTATTGCCAAGGTTGTCAATCAGGCGTGTGGTACCTTTATTATGGAAGGCATTGATATGCCTATGGATACAACACTTAATCAGACTGTAGAAAAAGTACAGAACTATCTCCTGCATTCTGCCAAGGGTAAAGGATTGATCTTACTTGTAGATACAGGATCATTAAGCAGTATGTATTCAAAAATAAAGAATAACTTATCCGGTGATTTATTGATTATTAATAATGTTTCTACGGCTATTGCATTAGATGTCGGTTTAAAGATGCTAGGTCATGGTTCTTTTGAACAAATTGTAGAAAGCACAAAAAAGATTAACAGCTTTGATGTTCAGTTTTTTGAAGGATTATCTAAGAATAAGAATATTCTTATTTCATGTATGTCCGGTGTAGGTATCGCAGAAAAGATACAGGAAATCATGAAGAAGACATTAGGAGACTGTGCCCTTGATTTTGTGACTATGGAATATAAGAAACTCTTAGATTTACTCAATGAAGATGAATCTAAGAATTTTGATCAGACTCTTATGATTTTAACAACATCTCCTCTTCATGATGGTATTTCAACACCTTGGCTGAGTGTTTATGATATATTAGATGGCCGTGGTGAAGAAAACCTATGGAATGCATTAAAAAGTGTAGTTACACCAGAACAATTTGAAGCATTGAAGAATGAATTTGTAAGATTCTTTACAATCGAAGGTATTGTCAGCAGATTACAGTTCCTCAATCCTACAGTTGTTATTCAGGATGTAGAAATGATTCTTCATCGTTATCAGGATTATTATAAGATGGAGATGTCAGGCCATATAAGATTGAATCTTTATATGCATATCGCATTTATGTTTGAACGCTTAATGACTGCAGATGATACGGACGATGAAGAAGAACCTACAGATTTAGCACAGAAAGAGTTTTATCGTATATCAAAAATTGTTTTCCAGGATGTAGAAAAGAAATATCGTATTCATATAGATAATCGCTAAGTTTAAGAAAAATGTTGCTAATAGATCATTAAATTTAGCTTAACAC
>ERZ791865.2541-NODE-2541-length-12517-cov-9.416145_pt1 | contig 12517 bp, 13 predicted proteins | sample MGYA00509942_ERZ791865 | MGnify/ENA primary metagenome ERZ791865 (study PRJEB30046, sample SAMN00792098) | human gut metagenome | study: EMG produced TPA metagenomics assembly of the A metagenome-wide association study of gut microbiota in type 2...
GCAGGCCCATCGAGGTTCCCAGGCCGCCGTTGAGCTTGAGGAATGCGGTCTTGGCGAACGCGTGCACTGCCTTGTCATGATCGATGGTCTTGTACACGTCATGGAAGCTCCGCACGCCGTGCAGCGGCTCGACGGCGTCCTCGCGGATCCACGCGCTCTCCTTCTCGCTGGCCCACACATGGTATGCGTGCCTGAACTGCGAGATGGCGATCTCGCTCATGCCCTGCTCGCGCATCTTCTGCGCCGACTGCTCGAACACGTCGTCCACTGTCATCTTCTCCGTCCGTTTCAGATCTTCGGCAAACATTCCTATAGTCTACTCGCGTGGTGCTTCGTTCGCCAATCATCCCGCAGACGTATCCATTATGGGGGTATCCGGGGTGGGGCGGCTGGCTGCCGCACTGCAATGGTATGCGCAGATGGAACTTGGATAAGACTTGGATGGGCCATGCCGTCTATGTAGCTGGTGTCTCCCTATTGCGAGGTGATAGTCGGGAATTACCCGAGTCGCGACACGCTTGTTTTGCGTTATTGACGTCATATGGTAAATTCTCTTCTCGGTGCTTTTCGCACTGTTCGGGCCGTAGCGCAGTTTGGTAGCGCACTTGACTGGGGGTCAAGGGGTCGCGGGTTCAAATCCCGCTGGTCCGACCAAGAAAGCCCGTCGTTCCGCCGTTTTCCACGGCATTGGAACGACGGGCTTTTCCGCATCCAGGGGCGGTCAGGGGCGATGTACTACGGACCTCCGCCCCGGGGCATGCGATACGGACGCGCTCCCGTTTCCCTCATGTGCGGGTTCCGTCCTCCTTGGGACGAGACGTTCCGGGCGGATGGCGCGACCGACCGTATTTTTTCCGCCACGGCGTCGATGAAGGCGGCCGTTCCGGCGTCCACCGTCGCCTTCTCCTTGGGCGTGGGTATCCCGTCGCTCCCGTATTCCCAGTACGCCTCGTGAACCCGGCGCATGACCAGGCCGCACTCTCCCGCCTCGATGGCGTCCCCGTGACGGCGGATGAAAGCATCCGTTTCAGGTCGTCCGCCAACGAGTCGACGTACCGTTCGTAGCTGTCGTAAAAGCGCATCTCATGGCCTTTCCCTGAAATCCCGCACATCCACCCTTCTCACTTGCTGGTAGATGGCGGCGATGTCGTTGAGGTTGATACGGAACTGACTCCGGGAATGCGGCGTCCATCTCCCGCTCCTGAGGATGGCTTTGTCGCCCGGATCGTAGACGACCTTGCCGTCCCGGAACGCCTGGAGGAACAGGCCGAAACCGGTGGAGATGCCGAGCGTGACGAGCGGTCCGAACTCCACGGTGGTACCGTCACCCGAGCCCTCCCTGAGATATGGCACGTACGCGGCACGGTTGTGCTTGCGCTGCCAGTGCTCGAGGAGCTTGAGGTAGGACCATCCGGCGGCGAGCCCGCCGGACGCCCTGTCGTAGAGGGCGATCATCCCGTTCGGGTCGAAGTGCCTGGCGTCGATGAACCCCACGAGCCTGAGATCCAGCCCCGCCTTGCCCTTATCCTCGCCGGGGCGGTTGATGTCGCCCGAGGTGAAGTAGTACTCGTTCGGCTCGCCGTTTCCGTCGATGCCGCTGACATGACCGTACCTGAGCACGAACTCCGCCTGGAAATGCTCCGTTATCCACCCCAGGTCGGGTTGCGGCGTGAACAGGGTGACCTTGTGGTTGCCGAGCCGTTCGAGCGACGGCTGTTTGATGGCCTTGAGCTCCCATACATCGAAGTCGGGCCCCGGGATGGCGTTCTCCCCCACGCCGAGCTCCGCCTCCAACGTCAGACCCGGCGCGTTCGGCGCGATGTACGGCCTGACCTTCCGGCCATCGCCCATCATGCGCCATGGGGTGATCTTCCTGCCGATGATTCCGGCAAGCGCCTTCTCGAGCACGGAGATCTCGCCGACCGTCCGTTCGGTTTTGTACCTGACCGGGCAGATACGCCCCTCCTCGAAAGTGTCCATGTCCAGCACGTAGCGGCTGGCGGGCGACGGCGCTCCAACCACCAGGCCCACGACATGGTCGGGCCGCCCGTCCGCGCCCGGGGCCGGCCCGAAGAACAGGCAACGGTTGAGCTCGTGCCCGCGTTTCGATTCGTTCAGCAGTTCGGACGGCGCCTCCCTGCATCCCTGCAAGAATCCCGAGAACCGCACCTCGGGATATTGGGGGTAGTAGCACATCTTGGCGTTGGGGGCGTCGTACCCGCCATCGGGCGTGACCCAGCGCCACGGCACGGGAATTTGGATGACGGGCGCCCCGGCCTTTTTCTTCCGCGACTTCGTGGGTGTATACGACGGGACGCCCAATGGCAGGAACGACAGGTCGGAGGGATCGTTGCCCAGGAAGATCTGCTGCTTCGAGTTGTTATTGGGCACCAGGCGTTTGACCCAGACGCTTTCGGCGCCGGCTCCGGTCAACAGGTCCATGACCTGTTGGATGCCGGCGGTGTCGAACCATTGTCCGCCGTTGTTGATGTGGGTATCACTCATACATCAAAAGGATACCCTCGTCGGTAATCAGACGGGTGGCGCCGTGTCAGTCCGATCCGGCGCCGGCGACCGCCAGCTGGCGCGCCTTCTGGATCGCCTCGTCGGCCATTTCGGAATCGGATACGAGTTCCGGCTCCTCGCCTTCGGCCATGATCCTGAGGATATGCGGCCTCATGATGCGCGCGATCTCCGCGACGGCGGGCACGACCACGGAGTTGCCGAACTGGCGGTACGCCTGCGTGTCGGACACGGGGATGCGGAAGTCATCCGGGTAGCCCATGAGCCGGGCGCATTCGCGTGGCGTGAGTCTGCGGGGCCTGTCGCCCTCTTGGGCGACGAGTATCTCGGAGCCGTCCTTGTGGTAGCGGGCCGACAGGGTGCGCGACACCATGTCGGGCGTCACTAGGCCGTAGCCGAACCCGTGGCCCAGCGCCTCGTGCTTGGCTTTGTAGTCCTGAAGGTACTGCCACAGCCGTGGCGTGAGCGTGTACTTGTCCTGGACCTTGTCGTGTTCGTGGTCGAAGAAGCGGTCGCCGTCCCAAGGCAGGTACGGTTCGGTGCCGTCGGTCCTGTGCAGGATGTCGGCGAGCACCGGCTTGCGCTCCGGGTATTTGAGGTCGTCCCAGGTGAAGTCGGTGCGTCCGCGGAATCCGACGATGTAGATGCGCTCCCGGTGCTGGGGGACGAAGTGCTGGCCGTCGACGACCTTCCAATGCACCTCGTAGCCCAGCTCGTCCCGCAGGGTGTCGAGGATGACCTGGAACGTGCGGCCGTGGTCGTGGGATGTCAGGTTCTTCACGTTCTCAAGCAGGAACGCGGCGGGGCGCTTCGCGGCGATGATGCGTGCCACATCGAAGAACAGGGTGCCCTGTGTCTTGTCTCTGAATCCGGTCGCGCGGCCAAGGCTGCGCTTCTTGGCGACGCCGGCCAAGCTGAACGGCTGGCAGGGGAAGCCGGCGAGCACGACGTCGCAGTCGGGGATGTCGTCGGCGTCCGTCTTGGTGATGTCGCCGGCCATGTCCTCCGCGAACCCGTAGTTGGTCCGGTAGGTGCGCGCGGAGAACTCGTTCCATTCGGACGAGAACACCGCGTGCCCGCCGGCGGACGCGAAGCCGCGGCGGATGCCGCCGATGCCGGCGAACAGGTCGATGGTGCGGAAGTCGTCGCCGTCCTCATGCGTAGTGCCGAGATACAGCTCTCGCAACGCGGGCACGTAGGCCTTCTTGCATTCGACCTTGCCGCTCTCCCATCGCTCCACCGTGGATGACGACACCCCCAGCGATTCGGCGAGCTGCCGGCGCGTCATCGACCCGCGCAACAACGCGATAAGCTCGGCCGCGTCGTGTGTTCCGTCCGGAATGCTCTTTTTGTTCATGGGAACATCATATGTCATTCTGACGACGAAAATTCCCTTCGGGGAATAGGGTATATACCTAGCGGCCCCGATGGCACGCCACCGTCCGCGACGCATTCCGCGCGGCATGGGGAACATCGGATTGAACGGGCTGCGCGACGCGTTCGCGCGGCTCGGTTGCGTGGAGGAGGCCCATGTGGCGGACGGCACCGTGCTGTTCCGCGTCGACGGCGCGGAGGCATCCGCCGTTCCGGGGGGCGTCCTGGCGGACCATGTCCGGCCCGCCCACGTCGGGACCACCGAGCGGCTGATGGCGCGCGTGCTGCGCGTGGGAGCCCCGGGCTGTTCGACGACACGGACGACGAGCCGGCCGTGGTGACCGGCTACGTCCACAGGGAGTACGTGCCCGCCATCTGCGAAACCTGCGGGGACTTCCCCGAGCACCTGGGCATCGCCTACGTCACCCACGGCGGGCGTCCGGAGTGTGAGACATACCCCGATTTCGGGCTGGACGACGTGCTCGACGCGTTGGAGCGTTCCCGCTAGAGGCGCGCGAGCCCGTGCGCCGCCATCTCGGACACGATGACGCCGGTCCGCTCCGCGGCCTCGGTCTCGGGCACGAGCCCGTAGACGACGGGCGGGGCGGACATCATGGCGCGCCGCACCTGGGCGGCCGAACGGTACCTCGGATAACTGGGATTGGCTGCCAGCCGCGAGATCCAATGGCGCCGCGCGTCCGCGTCCGTCCCATGCGGGTCATCGGCGAGCAGGACGGTCGACAGCGCCGCCTCGGCGCTCTCCGCGTTCCGCGTCTTCGCCATCACCTCGGCCGCGGCCTGCCCCTCCCCCGGCACGCCCGGCTCGTACCAGCCGTTCAGGGTCCGCTCGCGCCCCGCGTCCAGATCCTGCTTGCCCATGAGCGCGTGCGCGACCCGCTTCGCCGCGGACGCGTCGACGGAGCCGTCGGCGCGGCGCACGCAACCGGAGTACGAGATGGCGTCCACCATGTCATCGGACAGCCTCCCCCTATGGCTTGTGATGGCGTACATGGCCAGGTCGACCGACCCTAGGTCGCCGCGTTCGAGATGGGTGGCGAGCCATAGGGCCCTCGCCTTGTCGCTTTGCTGTCGGTCGTAGTCCCCGAACGGATCGTCCAGCCCCACCCGCGGGTGGGGCGGCAATGGCGGCATCGTCCACGGCACATCCCGCTCCGCGCCCAGATCGTCCGCGTCCGCGCTCCCGCTTTTCCCCGCGGCGAACCTTCCTCCGGTCGGTATGCCCCTCGGTTCGCGTCTTCTATCCGACATATCGGCCATGTCTGTTTCCCTTCCTCGGCGCGTTTTCCAAGGGAACGGCTATGCGAAGGGTATGGAAAGGCCCCGCGCGGCGTTGGCATGTGCATTGTCCGTTCCGGGCGGGGCCCTTCTTTGATGATACCGCCTTACAAACCGAGCCCGTCGAAATACCCGTCGATGGCGTTCATGTCGCCTGACAGCGGCACGGTCGACGGGTCGGCCGCGCGCAGCGCGTCCATGTCCGCGCTCGTCATCGACGACGCCCGCCCGGTGGATAGCAGGTGCAACTCGTAGGCGCGGGCGAACACCTCGGTCGGGGTCGACCAGTAGGCCAGCCGCGAGTCCGTGAGGTCCATGCCGGACAGCACCGCGCGCTGCCTGTCGAGGATGGGGCGGAACTCCGGCTTCGCCGACAGCCGCCCGTGCTCGAAGTCGTAAGCGTGGGCCATCTCGTGGGCGCCGGAGCGCGGCGCGCGCGGGTCGATGGCGATCGCCTTCAGCGAGGGGCTGTACACGCCGATGGCGCGGTGGCGGCCGCACAGGCGGAACCGGATGGAGTTGTCGGACCCGATGGTTGGCAGCCAGCCCCTGTCCGCCAGTTCCGCGGCCTCGCGGTCGAGGCGGGCGAACTGACCGAGGTCGACGCTGTCGTCGATCTCGACGTGCGCGAAACGGCGGGCGAACAGGCTGGACGCGGCGGCGCCGCGGTGCGCCTCGTCGCAGGAGAGCTTGTCCTCGAACACGCCCGCCGAATGCGCGGACGCGTAGCGGCGGTTCGCGGCAAGGTTCTCCTCGACGGTCCAGCGCTCGGCGGCCAGAGAGAAGAAGCGCTCCCTGATGGGCGCGGCGACGTACTTGTTCCTGGACAGCACGCGGTCGACGACGTCGCTCTCGTCGGTGACGGCCAGCGCGCCGACGGCGGTGGGTATGTCGAACGCGGTCACCGCCTCGCCCCTGCGACCGTTCCTTTCATGGCTCCACAGCCAGACATGCGTGCCGCAGTGCGACGCGGGGAACGCCGACATGGACGCCACGTACCATGCTTCGCCGGCGCGCAGGAAGTGGGCGCGCGACTTCGTGCGGCGGGCGAACGCGGAGGCGACCGACGTGGCCGGCGGCTCGCATTCCTCCCCCGCCGTGCGGGATATGGCGCGCAGCAGCGGCAGGGCGAGGCCCTCGCGCTCCTCCTGCGTCATGCCGGACATGAGGTGAACTACGCTCCGCTTAAAAGCGGAGGCTTCTCGGGTTTCGCCCGACTGCCGTGGGGCGTCCGATTGGATGCCTTTTGGTCTTACGTCCGGCGGGGTGTTGTTGGCACCGCTACCGAACCCCGGTTCACCGGGGGTTCTTCGTACATGTCGTTTCTGGTTGTTGTTCGGTTTTGTGGTTGGAGGGTCAGCGGAATGTGATTCTGTTACCTTGATAGGGGCCGATGGGAATGTCCCTTGCCTTTCTCAAGTCCGTATGGGAGAGCGGAGCGAGCCTGAGCACGGTCATGTTCAATGCGGCATGCTGGTCGCGGTCCTCCCTGACACCGCAGTAGGCGCAGGTGTAGGTGCGTAGGTTGGCGGGGCAGGGTGTACGCCTGCCGCAGTTACGGCACCAGGAGGTGGTGGGCTGCCATTTGTTCAGGATGATGACGTTCTGCTGTTGCTTGAGGTTGGCGTAGAGGCGTCCGAGGATGCCCGCATGGATTTTCCTACCGCCCCGCGCGTATCCCTTGTTCTTGTTCCATGTGCGGATCTGTTCGTTCTGGATGACCAAGGTGGCATATTTGCGGGTGAGACGCTGCGATTCCTCGATGGCGGCGTGTTTGCGTCGTGCGGCGAGTCGTTCATGTTCCATACGGTAGGCGCGGTTCGCTTTCCACCAGCCGCGGCTGGATTTGTCGCGTTTGCTCATGCGTCGCGCCCAATACCGGGCTTTCCTTGAATCCGGGTAACGGCGGGTGGTTTTGGTGCCGTCGGATTCGACGATCTCATCCTTCAATCCGGCGTCGACTCCGCCGATAGGGTTGACGGGCGCAGGCGTGTAGGGTTGTTCCTTCTCATATGCGGTCTTGTCTTTGAAGCAGGAGAAGGCCACGTAATAGCCGCTGGCTTTGCGTAATAGTTTCGCGGGGCCTATCTCCCAACCGTCGAGTTGCTTCATTCCGGTCAAGCGCATGAAACTGGGGATACGGTTGATGCGAATGTAGTTGCCGCGCAGCCTATAGGTTCGCCCCGGCTGTTTCAGGGGAATGCTGTCGAAGGATTTGACCGGTTTCAACGCGCCGACCTCATACCCTTTCTTCTTCAACGCTGCGAGGGCCCGCACATTGTCCTTGGCCTGCTGGACGACGCCTTGCATCATCTGCGCGCCGATACGGTCCAACGTGCGAGGCTCCGTGCTCCCGTCCTTCATGCGCACGGTCACTTCACGCGACGGCATATAGGTGAAGACACTGTCGGAGGTGACGCAATCGTTGTACAGCTGCTTCGCGTCACGAAACAACTCCGACAACGCCCGCTTCTGATCGGACTTCAACTTGCGATAATCAACTTTGCAAGTGAACGCACGGCACACCTGCGTCTTACGACGCTTCCGCGTGGCCTTGCCTGATTCCTTGATCTTCTTGTTCCGAAGCGCCAACGCTTCCACACTCAACGACATACGATCACACCTCCTTCACAGGAACCAATCCGTGTCATGAACCATTCTCCCCACATTGAAAATAGTCTGCCAAGCCGACCGGCGAACAAACATCACGACGATTCACCACCCGCCTGAAGGCGGGCGCACTCTCGTCAAACCAGGTAGCGGCCCAGCTTGGCCGCCGCGGCCCAGACCGAGCCGTCCCGGTCGAGCCTCGGCGGCCGCGTGGCCTTCGGTTCGATGGGCAATACCAAGGTGTCGATTCGTTCGTTCTCCATGATGGGCTCCTTTTTCCGTTCGGCCCATTCATGCGTCCCGCCCTATGGTTCGACCTCGACCCAGTCGTTTTCCATCTTCCTGCGACGGAGGTTCTCGCGGCGCACCGTCTGCTCCCTGAACGGATGGAACCCATCCGGCGGCTCCAGCATGGGGTAGTCCGCACGGACGCGCATCGGGGCGCCCGGCTTCGGCCCCAGCCTGACCTCGACGCGCTCCGGTTCGATGCCCGTGCGTTCGCCCAGCGCGCGTTTCGCCCGTGAAACGGCCCGCTTCAGCCCGTCCGGAGTGTAGGCGGAAATATCCGCCCTGCCCTCAGTCTCAACCTTCATGTCATACGCGACGACCTTGTCACCCCGCGGCGATACGTATTTGGCGCTGCGCGACGAGCAGTCGCCAAGGTTCGGGTCGAACCAGTCGTCGTCTTGCGTCTCCAGCATTCCGCCCTCGTCGTCGGTGAACCTGTACTGGTTGTTGGCTCCAGTAGACAACGGATCCAGGGTCCAACCCTCGCCCACCGCCAAGCAACCAGGCAATTCGAGCCGCGCGTCATTGCGGTCCAGGTCATCCGCGTTCGGGACGGCACCTGTCTCCTTGGCGAATTCGCCGCCCGCCGGTATGCCCTTCGGCTCGCGTCTTCTGTCGTTCATGATGTGATCCTTCCTGTATGATGCGCAACCCGAACGTCTATGCCGTTGTCGGGGAGGAAGTGGCTCATTCCCAGATAGGGTTTTCTCGGGGTGTATCAGGCGGGAATGCCGACGCCGGGGGCAACGGAGCCCGACTGAATGCAAACAGGTCCAATCGTGACGAAATCGTGACCAAACAGGGTGTCGTAACACCGATAACTGGGTCTAACTCGGTTTGTATCAGTTGCAACTGAATACACTTTTCCACAGGCTGAGGTACTGGAAAATAAGGAAAATATAGAATGTAATACACTGATGTATCAGTGTATTCAGTGATTTTGGAGAAAGGCTGTTTTTAGGCTCTTTTCCTTTATAGGGGACTGAATACGTGTTACAGGTGTTACAAGCCGTTTCGGTCAAGGGGGAGGGGGTTGCCACCTGCTCGTGGAAGACGTGGATGGATGGCGGGCCGTATCTCCATGCCGCATGAGGCAAAGACCTGACCGAAGCCCTATCCACTCCTGGGAACCGGACGGACACCCCTCTGGGCGGTTTTCATCCCGGACGTGGAAACTTGTCCGTGCCGACCGCCCATAGACCGCCTCCAATCCCATGGGCGGCATTTGCCTTTAGGAATCGGACGGGCGCGCTCGGACCTCTGGATAGACTAAGGGTATTTTCGATTAATGCGGTTCAAAACCGGAAAAGTCACGGTTTTCGGCTGTAACACCGGTTTCGGCGGTGATGGGGCCGTTTGCGGGCCGGACTGAATACAAGCAGGCTCAATCGTGACGGGATTGTGAACAAACAGGGCGTTGTAACACCGATAACCGTGTTGGACTCGGTTTGTATCAGTTGCAACTGAATACACTTTTCCACAGGCTGAGGTACTGGAAAATAAGGAAAATATAGAATGTAATACACTGATGTATCAGTGTATTCAGTGATTTTGGAGAAAGGCTGTTTTTTAGGCTCTTTTCCTTTATAGGCGGGTGAATACGTGTTACAGGTGATACAGGCGCGCCCCACCTGTTCGTAAACTTTCCGTTCCGGAAAAATGCGTTTTCACCGAATGCGGCCGCATCCGGATGACGGGCAAATGCGGGGAAGGCGCGGCGTCCGCCGCGGACATGATCGCCATGATCGGAGCCGGGGCTATCCAAACGCCCCGTGGACGGCCTATGGCGGCCAACGTGGATAAGTTCCCATGTTCAGGACGAAAGCCGCTCAGAGGAGCGTTTATCTGGCTCTTAGAGGCGAATGCCGTCCATGGGGTCGGAAACAGCTTATGGCGGCCGACATGGACGGGTTTTCACGTCTACCGTAAAAGCCGCTCAGAGTGGCGTTTATTCGGCCCCTAGGGGCAAATACCGTCCATGGGGTTGTGAACGGCATTTGGGCGTCCGGTGCGGCCGAATTCCCATGTCCGGGACGAAACCGCCCGAAGAGGCGGCCATCCGATCTCCAAGCCCTGGATCTGGTCGGCCGCTGCTGGTTTTGACGAACAGTGGTGTTTGCGCCCCTCCCCCTTGACCGAAACGGCTTGTAACACCTGTAACACGTATTCACCCGCCTATAAAGGAAAAGAGCCTAAAAACAGCCTTTCTCCAAAATGACTGAATACATTGATACATCAATGATTACATTCTATGTTTTCCTTATTTTTCAGTACCTCAGCCTGTGGAAAAGTGTATTCAGTCCCAACTGATACAAACTGAATACACCGCCCGTATAGGTGAATACAAGCCCCTGTTTGGTCACAATCCCGTCACGATTGAGCCTGCTTGTATTCAGTCCGATTTACCTGCGCCGGATGGCGCCGGTTCCAAACGGAACCACCCTAGAAAACCCCTATCGCAGTCGGCGGACGGGATGCATGGGCAAGGTGGCATCAAAAGGGAAAGGAGCCCGCCATGCATTTTCTTGGAACGGTCATCGGACCGGAGACGGAATCGGAGGTCGACGACGCGCTGGCCCGCTGGGACGAGAACAAGGACGTCGAGCCGTACGTCGTCGAGTACCGTGAGGATTTCCTCGAAAGGGCCCGCGAATGGGCGTCGCGCCGCCCCGACGTCGACGATTCCGACGGAGGACGCGCTGCTCGGGCGCTTCGCCCTCTACACGGGCGCCGAGCTTGACGAGGACGGCAACGAGGTGTCCACCATGCCGGAGGATGCCTTCTACGACTGGTACGAGCTTGGCGGCCGCTAGAGTGGCGAGACGGCCAGCCTGCAGGGTCTGACCGTGGACGGGCTCCGCGCCTGCGCCGAGGCGTACCCCGCCGTCGTGGCGTTGCTCGGCGGCATCGCCGTGTCCGTCCACGGCGATGGCTACGAGGAGGAGCCGACCGACCCGCTCGCCGGTTGCGCGGGGGACGAAAGGGTCTGGTTCGTGGATTTCCATGACTGACCTGCGCGCATAGGGGATTCCTTCGGAAAGGAAGGAGTCTTCCATGGAACCTACAAGCATCGCCGACGTCGAGGCCCGAGCACCGGCCGACGGCCGTCCTCCGGACGGCCGTCGCATCGCCTTCGACAAAGCCGCCCACGACGCGGCGGTCCGTGCTCCGATGAGCGGATGGATCGTCGTGGACGGCCACGCCGTGCGCACGGCCACCCTCATCCTGTCCGGCATGGTCGGCGCGCTCGTGCTTGCCGTGTTCATCATGGGCGGGTATGAGCACGTCTGGTGGGCGGGACTCATCGCCCTGGCCGGATGGCCGCTCCTGTTCGTGCCGAGATTCGTCAGGGAGGACCGTCGATGGCGGAAGGAAAACAAGTGAGGCCGCGCCTGTTCGAGGCCGACCTGCCGAAGGATCCACGCAAGCCGATACGGCACCCGTTCGACGCGGTGCCGTATACGCCGCCCGACCAGATACTGGACGAGGAGGGCCTGCTGCGCCGCCTGATGGCCGCGCCCGACCAGGTGCTCTGGTGGTCGCGCAACAGCGCCAACCGTTTGCTTGCCGAACGTATGGTGGAGCACGGATGGCTCGACGGTGACGCCGCCCGGGGCTTCACGCCCTCCGACGACGGCGCCGCCGCCATCAGGGCGCTCGACGCCGGCCGGCCCGCGCCCGACTGGAATCGCCCGTTGGGCGCGCTGTTCTAGCCTCCGGGACGCATGCACTTGGTGTGAACGAAAAAGGCGGCCGAGAGCCTTGGGACCATACCCGCTCCGGCCGCCTTGGCAAGCGGGCCGCGCCCATCCAATACGGGCGGGTGCCAACGTGGAGTACCGGCGTCCACGCCCGCGGAAACGCCGACCACTTCGAAAACATCAAGGAAAGGAGGTTGTCGACATGCTGAACGACGACCAGTTGTTCGAGGACTACGGCATCGAGGTTTGAATGCCGTGAAGGGCCATGGAGCCGGACGGCTCCGGCCGCAATGCGCCTGCGGTGCGATGGTGCGCATACCGCCTTCCCAAGGCGGTGACGCGGGTTCGATTCCCGTCGGGCGCTCGAAGACAAGAACCCCGCCTCCGAATCCGGAAACGGATTGGAGGCGGGGTTCTTCGTCGTTCCATCCTAGCCCAGGATGTCCACCGTCCACGCCCGCAGATTCTGCACGACAAGGGTGACGCCGTCGCGGTCCGTGGCGAACATGCCGTCCGAGAAGCCGTCCCAGACGTCGGACCGGACGCCGAAGCGCAGAGCCACACGCTCGCGGTTCCGCTCGCGGACGCGTTCCGTGGGGCTGGACCTCAGCACGGCCACAAGGCACGCGGCTCCCAGCAGCAGGACGGCGGCGCCGGCCAGCGCGCCCACCCTCAGCGCGGGCGCGAACACGCCCAGCATGAGGGGCAGGCAGGCGGCGGCGACC
>ERZ791865.2542-NODE-2542-length-12512-cov-23.670707_pt1 | contig 12512 bp, 6 predicted proteins | sample MGYA00509942_ERZ791865 | MGnify/ENA primary metagenome ERZ791865 (study PRJEB30046, sample SAMN00792098) | human gut metagenome | study: EMG produced TPA metagenomics assembly of the A metagenome-wide association study of gut microbiota in type 2...
CCGCGGAGTAGGAGACATCAAATTCTTCATGTTCAGACTGGCAACACTATACTCCGACATCATCCCCACCCACCGGAAAAATCCACTGACCCATAAAATCACTATTTGCCGTAAATTGCTGAAGGCACTTCTGGTCTTTGACGCAACAGTGGCTGTCTATGAAGCGTTTGGAAAATCTGATTTTCGTGCGAAATTGACAGCGGGGACAAAAACGATAGGAATATATTCCGCTGGATATAATAAGGGACACCTGCGTCGTGCAATGGATTTTGGCCGGAAAACAGAGTGTGACATAATGATAGGTGCTGTGAATTATCACACACACTACAATGAGTTGCTTCAAGATTTTAAAGAAGGAAGTAATCTATGGTGGCATACCCTCGAAATGGGGAATGATACCGCAGATAAACAGAATTACAGCAACCAGATAGTGCTGGAGCTATTAAATGCCATCATAGAAAAAATTAATATATAAATCAATATATTTACATATAATAATACCGAGCAAGAATGAAAAGTATAAAAATTCTAACCGTTATATTCTGCATCATATTCCTAAATGTTAGTACGTACGCAGAACTATTGCAGGTAATAAACGACGGATTACTATACACCATAAATACCGATAATGGCAGAGCATTCTGTGACGGGCCATTAGAAAGGAACGGCGAAAATGGAAATGACATTTTCACAATTAAGGATCAGTTCTACTATAACAGCACTTGTTATCAAGTTACAGGAGTATCGCGTGAAGCATTTAAAGGGATTAACTGTTATAATATTTATTTCCCTAAAAATCTAAAAAATATAGGTATCGGTGCATTTGAAGAATGTACAGGAATAAAAGGGGATATTGCATTTAACGAAATTAGCATAAGCGCAAGTGCCTTTAAATCTTGTTCGGGGATAACGACACTAAAGTTAGGTGGGAAATCAAGTATTGGAGGAAATGCATTTGAGAATTGTGATAATCTAAGTGCCTTAATCCTTGAAGAAGGAGTAGAGTCAATAGGATGCAGTGCCTTCGAAAATTGCAAAAAGATATCCGAAGTGTCACTTAAGAATGGTATCACTAGAATTGATGACAGGGCTTTTGCCGGAACCAATATCCATTCCATAACCATTCCATCAACCGTAGAATATCTTGGAAATGAGATTTTCGAAGACACAGGTCTTGAAGAAGTAATATATTGTGCCATTGAATGTAAAGGCCCCAGCAATATGGATCTTTCTGTGTTCCCTGAATCTATCAGGGTTCTAACCATTTCTAACGATGTTAAATTCATACCGAATTTATTCCATCATTGCAACCGGTTACAAAAGATTATCTACAATGCCTTTTCAGCGGTATTCACGAATTATTCGCCCATATTTCCTCCTAATGTTGAAGAAGTAATGATCGGAGATTCGGTTAATCGTATACCAGGCTATTTCCTGAAGGATAATAAATCACTTAAAGAGATTAAAATCAATAACTCTGTAAGAACTATTGGGTATAATGCTTTCGAAAATTGTGTCTCTTTAGAAGATGTTGAAATTGCGAGATATTCAGTGTCTACAATAGAACCAGAAGCATTCAAGTGCTGTACAAGCTTGAAATCAATAAAACTTCCATATTCTCTTACCAATCTTGGGAATGGTGCCTTTATGAATTGTGTATCATTGGAAAACGTCGACTTTGGAATAGGAAGTTTTTCTACTATAAATCATCATACCTTTGAGAATTGCATCAATTTAAAAACACTTGATTTTTCAAAAACTCCAATCAAATATTTCGAAACGGCAGCATTTCGAGGTTGTCAAAAACTAAATTCCATTGTATGGAGTGAAAGTAGTAGGGAATATAGAAAGGGATATATAGAAGACAGAGCTTTTGAAAATTGTGTTTCTCTTAAGGATGTGGGATATGCAGATAAATCGACGTCATATATTGGGATAAAATCGTATATCGATGTAAGTTCCATCGGAGAATATTCATTCTCAGGATGCGATTCTTTAAATAATATTAGCATCCATGCCGATCGAATCTATGAAGGTGCATTTAAGGATTGTATAGGGCTTACGAACTTGCATATACCATATGCAAGTTTTGAGGGAGATTATATATTCGACGGATGTCCCATAGAAAGAATTGCTTTTGGAGATTTAATGGGGAGATATCGACCTTTTGAGACAAAATCAACAATAAAAAGCTTGAAAACTGGAACTCATGCCATAAGAAAAGGAGAGTTCCCGAAATTGAATTTCGAGAAAATAGTATTTAATAATTATAACTCAAGTTATTATCTTAATGGATATGAATTGCCGATTGGGTCGGGAATAAGAGAGCCTTTTGCTGCTGACAGCCTGGTTCAAGTAGGATTGGTGTATTATATTGATGATCAAGGCTATCCTTGTGAAGACATAAATCCATTTGGCATAGGACAGTTCAAGAGTATAGTTGTATCGCCTGACTTTAATTTTGGAGATAGCACCATTCCCGAGAATGCGTATGTCGGATCATCATCAGAATATGCGAGTATAGAAAACATATCTATTGTAAAGAAAAAAGCGTTTTACAATTCGGGATTAAAACATCTGTCGATTGAACATATAGATTCAATTTGCAATCAGGCATTTTCTAATAATGCAATTGAACATATTTTTATTGATGGTCAGCTCCCTAATTTCGATAGCAACGCATTTGATCAGCATTCGTATGACAATACGATTGTATATTATATTAACCACAATGACAATAATGATATAGGAGAGAAGTCGGAGTGGAGAATGTTCAAGCACTTGTATAAACTACCTCAGTTCAATGGCGTAATCAACAACATACGGCATGAAACAGAATTAGGGAATAAAGTAGATTTAGACAGTATCATGGCGCAAGATATCAATCTGAAAGGAATACCTGATTTAAAGTATAGATATTATGATAGCGAGGCTGAGGTCACATACGAGATAACGGACAATATTTTTGACTGCAATTCAGTGGGAAGTCATTCAATAATAGTCGACTGCTTACTTCCATGCAAAGTATATGATAGAATAGATGGAGCCTCGTCGTTTGCAAATATATTTACAGCTGGGATTGATATTGTAGTAAAGGATTTACCACAAACAAAACTGATTGACCATATCGACATCTATCCCTCAAAATTAATATTGAAGAAGAGTAAATGTGTTCGACTTACAACGAAAATATTACCAGAGGATGCTGATGTGCAAACATTGATATGGAGTTCCAGTGATGAATCAGTTGCCAAGGTGGACAATATTGGGTTGGTGACGGCAACCGGAATAGGGGAATGCGTCATAACAGCTGCAGCAGTTGACGGCTCTAATGTATCGGCGACATGTACTATAACGGTTGAGCCGTTACTCGTGGAATCTCTCGCAATAAGCCCTGAGATATTTAGTGGCTCAAAAGGCGATTCGGTTACGATAGTTTCGACTATCCTTCCGGAGGATGCCGACAATAAGAGTCTTACATGGGCTTCAAGCGATGAATCGATTGCTACGGTTGATGAGACCGGACAAGTGACTGCAATCGGCATCGGTAAGTGTATTATAACGGCATCTGCAGCAGATGGCTCCGGTGTGTATGCAACTTGTGCAGTCTCGGTTACTCCGCGTCTCGTAAAAAGTATCTTACTTTATCCTCATGAATGGACCGGCCATAAAGGGGACAGTTTCTACATTGAAGTGAGTGTTGCCCCCGAAAATGCAGACAATAAAAGAATCAAATGGTTAATAACTGATTCAGGGGGAAATATTATCGACGAAAAGAGAGTTAGCATTGACGAGACAGGACTAGTAACTGTAAACGATACCGGCCATTATTGGATCATGGCAGTAGCAACAGATGGCTCAGATGCAAACGACACCTGCTTCGCAACGGTAGAACCCAGATTAGTGGAGTCTCTGAAAATCAGCCCTGAAGAATTCATGGGTAAGGCGGGAGATTCCTTCCGAATTGAGACGACCGTACTTCCGGAAGACGCGGCCAACAAAACGCTGAACTTCTCATCGAGCAATGAAAATGTAGCGACAGTGAATTACGCCGGAAACGTGACTCTTTACAATGAAGGCATCGCCGTCATCAAGGTCACGACAACCGATGGCTCCAATATCGAGGCCCTGTGCGTCATTGCCAGCACCTCGGGTATCGAAGAATTGTTTACGGATGAAGCTTGTCGCTATGACGTATACAGCGTGACCGGAATGCTGTTGCGGAAGGATGCCGACAAGGAATATGTCGCCAGACTCTCTGAAGGTATCTACATATTAGTAAACGGCAATAAGGTAGTCAAACTGAACCTGACGGGAAAGTAAGCAGATTAAAACAATAAATCAAATGAAAAGAATCTTAATGCTGTTATTCGCATCGGTCTGCACGCTCTGTGCGTTAGCGCAGACCTATGACGAAACCGACTTGGTCGGCAAGTGGAATGTAACCTCCATGACGGGAAACGTTAACAATTGTATCATCTCCTTCGAATCCATATATTTCGGAGATACTCGCGTCGTTGAAGATGGTGATGAGTGGCTTTGTGCAGGATGTCTCGGAGAGTGTAAGACCAACGACGAGGACGGCGCAATCTGGACCTGGACCAAAATGCCAATATTTGATTTCTTCGTCTCCAACAATAATAAGCTTCATATCAACGCTTTTGATGGCAACATCCGTCTTGTAATCAAGGAGTGGAAAGACGGAGTGATGAAGCTGGAGACATACGACGGCAAGACTAAGATTGAGCTGAGAAAGGATGCGTCCGCCGTGAATTCCGTGGTTTCGGAGACTCCGGAAAACACAAGCATCTACGACATCAAGGGACACAAAGTAAGAACCACCGAAAAAGGGAACGTCTACATCAAGGGCCGTAACAAGTTCATAGCCCGTTGACAGGCTAACGCCCCAAAGAAGCTGCGCAGGCCGGAGACGGTCTGCGCCACTTCTTATTGACTACGCCACTTCTTATTGACGATGCGGACATCGCCATTCCGGTAAAGGATGCGGGCGTGGATAGCCGGCAGCGACTGGAGTGACGGCGTCCACGCCGGCAACATCATGGTAGATTAATCCGTTATTGACGGAACGCCGAGTTTGTCTAAAATATCTACCATTTGCAACGGCGTGACCACAAAACATTTCTTAGGGAAATGTTTAAGGTTTCCTGTCACAAGATAAGCGTCATCAACGCTCATCGCAACTTCATAAAAGACAATATCATCAGTATCCGGGAAATACTCATTTTCAACTGATGTGCGTGGCGTGTCGATGCCGTATTCGACAAATACAGACACAAGACTGTCAACAAGTTCCGGTCTGAAACGGAATTTGGCACGGGATAGCACATCCCTGTATTCTTCAATTATTTCAGAATTATATAGGGGTGTGATAATTCCTTTAAGCACAGCGTTTATCACTTTCGATGGATTGGAAGTTCCATCGGAGGAAAATAAAGATGATACTAATACATTTGTATCAATGGCCGCATAGATCTTCCCTTTTCCGTTCATCTCTTGCGGCTTTGATTTCTGCATTGATTTCTTCCAATGTCATCTCAGGCATGCCTGAATCGGCTATGGTTTGTTGCATGACTTGAAAAGCGTCAAGGGCATTCTGACGTGCCGGCTCTATATTCGGAGCCTTGATCTCGAAGGGGATACGCCTTTCCCTTACTACCGCCTTCATGAAAATATTGAAAGCGGCGGTAGCACTTAGACCGAATGCTTCACAAAGCGTATCGAAGTTCTTTTTCAGCTTTTGGTCTACACGGATGGATATTGTAGCTTGAGACATAAAGATATGTATTTGTACTGCAAATTTAATGCAAATTACATTACAAATACAAATAATTTAACACAATTGTTCAATTTTAATTGCGAATAGTGGCGTGGGCTGTCCCCTGCCGCGCACGGCTAATGTTTAAAGTCCTTATGAAATACTCAATCAGGCATTTAGTTGGGCTATGCGCGGTTCGGAGAATCCGCGCCACTACTGTCTGAGGTATTTGGAGAACTGGCGGGGGGGACATGCCGACCTGATAGGCGATTTCGCTGAGCGTCGGTTTGATATGCTTGCCGGTGGCTTGCGCGAGAAGCTCGCGGCCTCTGGCCACCCGCCGGTCGCGCAGATACTCGAGTGGGGATAAGCCTGTAATGGCTTTGATGCGCTTGTACAGGTTGCTGCGACTCATGCCGGCGTGACGCCCCAGGTCCTCGATACTGAAATCCGCATCCGATATGTTGGCATCTATTATCGAATCTATCGATTGTAACCAGCTGCGGTCTGCATCCGTTTCGCTGTCATTGTGATTATCAGCTTCACTGCTTGCTTCCGCAATCACCGTTACATCCGTAGAACGCCCTTTATCATCTATTACCGAATCCTGTTGCCCAATTTGGGGCGGCACAACGGTTTCTATTTGCTTTTTCTTTCGTACTCGTCTATGGAAAGTGAATAACAGCAATCCTATGGCCAATACCACGATGACAATTATAAATATGCGCCATCCGAGTACTGATGAACCATTATCTGCCGGTTTTTTATTCGGAGCGTCAGCCAGATCTGAACTTATGACCGCAACAGCCCCGAAAGCTCCGGCCAATACGGTGCCGTCGCCGGTATCGTACAAGGCATATTTGCCGAATCTCAGGCCGTCCAGATTCGCAAACGTCTCCACACGCGGTGGATTACAACTGACATCTACATGATACACCGCCGAATCGGAACTGCACCACAAAGTGCCGTCTCCGGCACCCTTCAGTGCAATCAGCGGTGTGCCTTCAAGGACCACACACCGTCCGTAACGGTCGGCGAGTCCATGAGCCGTGGCTAAATACAGATTTCCCTTGCCATCGAACGCAAGCTGGTCAACGGCAATTCGGTCGTTTCCGGCAAACGGTGTCCGGATTTCCGTTGATAATCCGGACCGGGCATCAAAAGCGAATACTCCGTAATGGGTCGCCACAAAGATGCTGTCCCCTCGCGGTGACTTACACAAATCGGTGATATAATCCGTTTTCAACGCGGAATTAGAGATATTGAATTTATCCGATGTCCCGGCCTTTAGGTCATGCCTGACCACACCGTCAGAGAATGTGGCTATCCATAACTTTCCGAATGCGTCAACAGCCATTCCACGAGAACGCGAGGCAGGACTTCCGGCACCTAATCCGATAACCGGCATCGCCCTCAATAAAGTGTCGACCATAAAAACCCCGCCGCCGTAACTTGCCGCAAGCACATTGCCGTCGGACATCGGCAGCAGATTGGTGACAGTGCGACTTGGCAGGTCAGTAAGCACCGTATCCTGCCCAACGGCAATCCCGGCACCGTCGTATGCCGTCCATAACCGGCCTTTGCCGTCGATTGCGAACGAGGATATATTTTCCTCGATTCCCGTCCTGACAGTCTCTATGGCCGATAAATCCGGCTCCGTAAAATATATGCCGGAATGATAGATTGACGCGTACAGTCTGCCGCTACGGTGGTCGTATGCTACCGATGAAACATGATTGCCGGGTATCGAAGCCGGATCTTCGAGCCTTCGCCGCATGTTTATGACACTGCCCGTAGAACGGCGGTACAGATAGATTCCATCACTGTTGGTGGCGTATGCCTTCCAGCCATGACTCAGCGCGGCGGCATCCTTTACAATCTTATCCTGCAGCGAGGCGGGCAAATCGCTCTGTATGTAATCCCTCGCCATGATTGTATCGCACAGCGTGGCCGAATTGCCTTCAAGCATATATGTGCCCGTCAACGTGCCGATATATATGTGGCCGTCCCTTATCTCTATACGATTTACGGTAGGCTGTCTTGTCCCTCCGTCTGTCAGCGGGATGCCGATTATCTTACCCTTGCCATCCGCCGCGTACAGTCCTTGTTCGGTTCCTATCAGCAAACGGCCGTCCGCGTCAAAGGCCAGCGCATAAACGTCCGTTTTCGGCAGCGAGGCGTTCCCTTCCCAGACATGCCAGTCGGAAGCCCGGCATATCAAGGATGCGACACACAGCACTATCAGGAGTACGAAACGTTTCATATCGCAAATTTCGGATTTTGTATCGAATTATGCAACTCATTGAACACAAATTGTTCATTATTGCGCACATAGGGGTATATGAAACATTCGTGCATATCCGCGAAACATCCGTGCATGTCGGATTCGGCAATCTCATTATAAATTTGTGCAGAATCAATCTAACAGCCAATGAAAAAATTTCTATTATTATCAGTCATGGTGCTGGGAACGCTGTTATCGGCAATCGGCGCCACGACAAAAGTGACCACGAATCTGTGGACCGGCGAGGCAGTCATGGGCAACTGGTCGGGTTATGTGCAACTTGAAGCCGACCAGGTAAGCGCCATTGAACCCGGTTGTAAGCTCCTGGTGACAGTGAAGGATGTGGACGGTTCTGCAGGCACACCTCAGGTCTACCTTCAGAAACGAGACTGGACGGACTTCACACCGAAAGTAAACACCGTAGTAAACAATGCCGGAACGGAATCGTTCGACATCACTGAAGACCTCTATGCCGAAATAAACGGCAAAGGTCTCGTTGTAAAGGGATGCTACGCCACCCTTACCAAAATAGCGGTGCAGAAGGAAGTGGAACTCGGTGAAGGGGGAGACTTCGATTCCGCCGTGAGCCGGGTGTGGGAAGGCGACACTTTCATCAGCTGGGAAGAACCGAACAAGGGTTGGGCCGTAATCGGTTCCGACTGTTTTAAGGATGCAAAGGCAGGGGATGTCCTGCGCTTCGGTATGACCGACGTGCGTCCGTGGGCACAGGCCAGCATCGTCGATTCGTCCTGGGCCTCGTTTGCCGACGCACCTATCAAGACTGTGGGTATGCCTTTCTATGAGTACACCGTTACACAGGCCATGCTGGAGTCACTGCAGAGCACCGGCCTGATTGTCAGCGGCAACGGCTATCGGCTTGCGTCCATCGATGTCGTGGACCTTTCGAAGATGCCTGCTTTCACGGCGCAGCTTGCCGAAGGCACCACCAAGCACTGGCCCAAAGGAAGCCGGCCTTGCGTTACCCTTGAATTACAGAATTTAGGAGCGAATAAACTCACCGTTCCCGTCAGTGCCATCCTGACCCGTGACAACGGAGAGACATGCGACAACATCGATCAGATTACGGTGGTGGAATCGGGAGCCGCCGGCGAAGTGACACTTGAATTAGGATCGCTTGAACCGGGAATGTACCGTCTTGCAGTCATTGCTGGCGGCAGACTCGTGGATTCATTCAATATTGCCTGCAATCCCGAAGGAATCAAATCCGCCACCGATGCGCAGGCCGATTTCAACGAATTCTGGAATACAGCCATCCAACAGCTTGCAACTATTGATCCTCAATATAAACTCACGGAACTGCCCGACAAGAGCGGCAGCAAGCGTAAACTTTACCTTGTGGAAATGCAGTCCGTTCCCGACGGGTTGAGCGGTGAACCCGTCACCATCCGCGGATATTATGCTGAGCCCGTGGCCGATGGCAAGCATCCTGTCGTAATCACCTACCAGGGTTATGACAGCGCGGCATACGGACCCGACGGCAAGCCTGTTGACCCGTACTGCCCCTCGGGCGACGAAGGAGACTGGGCGGAACTGATTCTGTCCACACGCGGTCAGAGCATCAACAACCGCGAGCCATACACCAACACGTACGGCGACTGGTTTGCCTTCAATTTCGGAGACAAGGACAGCTATTACTATCGCGGAGCCTATATGGACTGCATCCGCGCCATTGACTTTGTCGCCTCGCGCGACAAAACAGACCCGTCGGCCATCTTCGCACAGGGTCAGAGCCAGGGAGGAGCGTTTACCATAGCCGCGGCCGCCCTCGACCCGCAGAAACGTCTCAAGGCCATCGCTCCGGCCGTACCCTTCATGGGCGACTTCCCGACATACTTCACTGTGGCCGGTTGGCCCCGTTCCGTGGCTGTGGCACAGGCTTCGCAGAAAAACATGAGCGAGGCCGAGATGTATGGGTTCCTCAGCTATTTCGACACCAAAAACTTAGCTCCGGCCATCGAATGCCCCGTAATCCAGGCTGTCGGTGTGCAGGATCCCATCTGTCCTGTCCGCACCAACATGGCACCCTACAACAATCTGAAGGTACCGAACCGCATGCTTGTCGTCAACGAGAACGAGGCTCACTCCGTACCCTCAGACTGGCATGACAGCTACATGGCGTGGTTCCGGCAGGCCATCGAGGGTATGCCCGAATATATCGAACTGACCTCTAACCTGTTCCGTGGTGAATTTCCGGTGCAGTGGAGCGCCCTTACACTCGACGCCTCCCGATTCAAGTATGTAAAGGCCGGAGACAAGCTGAAGATAAGCATCAGTCAGATTGCCGAAGACCGTACCGCCTGGCCTCAGCTAAAGGTGACCGACTCGTCGGCCAAGGACATCTGGCCGGCCACTCCTCTCTATGATTCGGAAAAGACATTCGACGCGCCATATAGCGTTGAATTCGAGATAGATGCCGACAAAGCCAAACTGTTGCAGACATCCGGTTGCAGAATCAACGGATGCGCGTTCACTCTCGCTTCGGTCGATATAACCGGCACCGCCGAGATTTCCACTGTACTGAAAGACCCGTCAAAGGCCGTCAGCACTATATGGGAGGGTTCGGAGCATATTTCCTGGGCTGCCGCCGATAAAAACAGTGTTCTTATCGACAAATCCAAATTCGCCGATATGAAGGCCGGCTCTGTGGTGCGCGTTAGCATGAGCGACGTTGCCGACAACGCACAGCTGAGACTTCAGGCCAACTACACGCAGTTCGACCCCGTGAGCAACACACAGCTGAAAGGTGCGTCGTCTGCCGACATCACATTCGATGACGCTATGGTGGCTTTAGTAAAGCAAAATGGTCTGAGAGTCACCGGTTGCTATTACACTCTGGAGAAAGTTCAGGTGATAGACGCCTCGCAGACGTTGCGCACCCAACATATAATGGGTACATCGTGCGTCAAGACTTGGGAAAACGGCGAGAATGCCGTCGGATCGGTCGAGATTCAGAGTCTGGAGGCCCACGATTACGACGTGACCGTCACCGCAACACTCTATTCCGACCTTGACAAGACCACGCCTGTAAAAACCGTGTCAAAGGAAGTGGCCATGCCGGCCCGCAGTCTCGTGAACGCAGAGGTGGAATTGGGAGATCTCGATCCGGGATTCTACAGCCTGACCTTGGATGTGAACGGCGCGGCAGCCGGAACGTACAACATCGGTTCAAAGCCCACGCAAATCGAAGTTACCTACGACGCGGAGCCTGACTTTAAGGAATTCTGGTCCAAGGCTCTCAACGACCTCAGTAATGTCGCGCCTGAATTTACACTGGTGAACGAAGTGGAAGGAAAGTCCACGTCGACACGCAAGGTATGGTACGTGGAAATGAAATCCACTCCGGACGTACCCGGAGGAGAGCCGGTAATTATTTCAGGCTATTACGCCGAACCGGTGGCCGAAGGCACATATCCCTGTCTGATCCATTTCCAGGGCACTGACGGAGGCACCTCGACACCCTGGTGCATGAGCGGCGACTCCAACCCCGAATGGTGCGAGTTCGTGCTGTCAGTACGCGGCCAGATGCTCAACAACCGCGATCCGCACAAGGACCGCAACATATACACGCAGAACGGCATGAGCTACTACACCTACGGACTTGCGGACGACGACTACAAGCACAAGCATTACTATTACGGCGCCTATCTGGATTGCGTCCGTGCCGTGGACTTCGTCGAGAGCCGTTCGAAGGTGGACAAGAAGAACATATTTTGCGAAGGCGGCAGCCAGGGCGGCGCGTTCACCTACGTTGCGGCCGCACTTGCCAACGACAGGATTCGCGCGGCTGCTCCCGGCATCACCGGACACGCCGACTTCCCCGTGGACTTCAAGGTAGCCGCATGGCCCGCAAACCAGATATTGCCGCTGGCCGAACAGAACGGCATCTCGGAGGCCGACATGTTCAAACGCCTCTCGTACTTCGACGTCAAGAATTTCGCGCCCATGGTCACGTGTCCCGTCACTACCAACCTCTCGCTTCAGGACACCACCGACCCGACCCGTGTGGGATTCGCACCCTTCAACCTTCTGACCGTCACGAATAAGGAATATCTGGTCAATCCGCTGTTGGGACATGCCACGGCACCTGACTGGAGCGACCGGTACATGGATTTCTTCAATCGCAACATGTACTCCAGCCCCACCTCAGTAACGACTGTAGAACGCCCTTTAGCGTTGCAGGTCATAGGCCGCATGGTGGGAACCGCCGATGATGCCGTCATCAACGCCTATGACCTGATGGGACGCCTTGTGGTCAAGGGACACGGAACTATCCTCCTGCCGGCAGCCGGCACCTACATAGTGAAATCCGGCAACAGCACGAGCAAGATAATTTGTCGCTGATTTAAAGTGTGTTTATTACAAAAAGCAGTCGGTTTCCAGGGCACTGAAAAAGTAATCATATTTCAGGTTGCTCTTAAGCGAGACTAAAAA
>ERZ791865.2548-NODE-2548-length-12502-cov-3.608018_pt1 | contig 12502 bp, 5 predicted proteins | sample MGYA00509942_ERZ791865 | MGnify/ENA primary metagenome ERZ791865 (study PRJEB30046, sample SAMN00792098) | human gut metagenome | study: EMG produced TPA metagenomics assembly of the A metagenome-wide association study of gut microbiota in type 2...
AAGTTTATGCTTTATTAACGAGAAGTTTTCTATAGGGGTGCTGAGTAGTTACTATGAAAAAATCGTTATTGTTTTCTGCAGTATTGGCAGGTCTGATGCTCGGTTCTTGTTCAAGCAGTGATGATATCGCTGGTACATCAGAAAAATTTAGTGCTGATGGTAAGGGATATGTAAATGTAACATTGAATTTGCCTACTCAGCCTCAGTCAACTTCTCGTGCAATTAATGATGAATTTGATCATGGTGTACCTGATGAGTACAAAGTTAACGATGCTACTCTTATTCTTTTTGCTGGTGCAGACGAAGCAACAGCAAATTTTAAAGCAGCTTATACACTGAAAGGTTGGAAGACCGAGGCTCAAACAGAGCAAATTTCAACTAAACTAACAAAGGTTCAGCAGATTAATGCGATTGCTGCTGGATCTAGTGACAAAATATATGCTTTTGTTGTATTAAATCATAATAATGCATTAAAAGTAACTGCAGCAAATGGATTGCAGGTTGGTACTAGTACTGCGGACTTTGCAGGTACTTTTGCGGCTTTATCAAAAGAGGTAATGAATTCAACTTTGACGAAAGGTAATTTGATGATGTCTAATGCTGTTATCGTGAGTATGCCTGGGTCTGCAGATTTTAGTAGTGTGAAAGCTACAACTTTGACCGATGTTACAGCTTCTATTGCTTCTTCTGAATCTGAGGCAACTACTAAACCAGCTGCAAATATCTATGTAGAACGTTTGGCAGCTAAGGTTACAGTGACTCAAGATCCTACTTCAACTTCTACAGCTACAGTAGGTGTTGATGGTGCAACTGCTGTAACTTTCGATTACGACTTAGCAGGTTGGAGATTGGCTAATATTAATACAAGCTCTTATTTATCTCGTCAGTATAATAATACTTGGAATGGTTATAGCGCTTCTGATTTTGTTGGTTCTCCAAGTAGTGAGTATTTAGCCAATAAATTCCGTTTTGCAGGTATCAAAGATATAGAGTCTGGTAATGGTTACAGAACTTATTGGGGTGAAGATGCTAACTATAATACTCCTGCTTCTTTTTCTGATGGAACTGCTGAACCAACATTGGCAAAAGGAGAAAGCACTTATTGTTATGAGAATACATTTAATGTAGCTCATCAGAATGTAAAGGAGACAACCTGTGCTATCGTAAAAATGAAGATTACACCTAGTGGCTATAGTAAGGGTACATTCTTTACAATTGATGATAATAAGGACGTTGTTTATTCTGTAGATGCAGTAAAGACTGCAATTGGTAACAAGTTCTTGAATGATTATGAAACGAAGATAAAAACCTCTACAGATTATTATGCAGGTACAACTGGAACAATCTCTGTGAAAAATGTTGAATTCGCTGACGTTGCAGGTTTGGTAGATATTACCAAGATGACTTTAACTGATGGTACAACAGATAAGGAAGTCACTGCAGCCGACTTAACAACATTCAAGCCAACTATTAAGGTTAATGAGTTCAAGGATGGTTATGCATACTATACCATTTTGATTAAGCACTTTGGTGATGAGTTGACTCCTTGGAATCCTTCAACCAAGACAACAGAATCTTATCCTGATCCAAATAGTGAGCAGAATTGGTTGGGTCGTTATGGCGTTCTCCGTAACAACTGGTATAAACTTGAGGTTACTGGCGTAGCAGCAATTGGTGCTTCAACACCTGGTGAACTTGATGTAAACAATGACAATACTCCTGATGATAACTTGAAGCGCTATATCTCTTGCAAGATCAATGCTCTCTCTTGGGCTGTTCGTAAGCAGAATACAATCCTTCAGTAAAAATAATCATGCCCCCACTCACCTTTTCTAGGTGGGGGCATATATAATAAACAAACAACTACATCAGAAATATTCTGATAAACAGCTTGTTGTTCAACAAGGCATCGCATCACCAGATGCAAAGAGATGGTGATATTCGGATTCTGTCCGACACTGTGATAATAATTAGATTCAATATATATAAAACGAAGAAATATATGAAAGCGCAGATTTTTAGCTTGGTGAAAAGGGGAGTGCTGGCGGTTGCTACACTCTTGACGGTTACCTCCTGTGATATGTGGCATACCGACACCGACGATTGTCCTACAGGGATTTATGTCAAGTTTAAGTATGATTATAACTTGCAGCGTGCTGACATGTTCAATGATCATGTTGGTGCGGTAACCCTTTATGTCTATGATGAAAATGGAAATTTTGTGAAGAAATTCGAAGAGGCAAACTCTTTATCTGCGCTGCCTTTGAAAAATGTAGACTATAAAATGCATATTACCGATCTTCAACCAGGCAAGTATCAGTTCATAGCTTTGGCTGGACAGAATGCTTATGCCGATCAGTTGAATACCCAGCGTGCAAAGTTCGTTCGTACAGAACCTGCTGTGGGCGATAAGATGGATAAATTGGAGGTAAACCTTGATAAGGTTCAGCGCAATGGTTATTATATCATAGATAACCACAACTTGCCACTCGATACCCTGTGGCATGGTAAGACAGATGCGCTGGTAGAGTATTCCGCTACCCGTCCTAACTATACCACCGTTTCGCTGGTACGTGATACCAAGAAGATTAATGTTACCTTGCGTGAACTCAATGATCCAACCACAATGGATGTAAACGACTATAGTTTTATCATTCAAGACCATAACTCCCGCATCCTCTGTGACAATTCACTCGATGAGACTAATCAAGTTATCTATACTCCACATGCTGTTTGGAATACAGAAGACCGTGAAGGTTCTACCGCTGGTGATGTTAATGGTAATGAATTGGAAGGAGTGGGCAAGATAGCTCATGCCGACTTTATGACCTCCCGTCTGATTTATCACGATAAGGCGAAGGACGATGGAAAATTGATCATCGCCAACAAGGAAACAGGCAAGACCGTGGTAGATGTAGATTTACCTGACTTGTTGAGCCGAGTTCGCACCAGTGAGGAATATATGTATACTCCACAAGAGTTCTTGGATAGAGCTTATGACTATAAGTTACAGTTCTTCCTTCAAGATGGTAAGTTGAAATACGCTTACATTACTATCAGCGTGAATGCGCTTAGCTGGAGTCAGAGAATACAGTTTGAAGTACTTAACAACTAAGAGGATTATGAAGAAGTTGAAATCAATATATCTGCTTCTGTTTTCAGTTCTTGTCATCGGTGCTTTCGCATCCTGCGCTGGCAGCACCGATGATGATGACGGAAAGCCCGATGCCTTCAAAGGAGAGGCTTACTTTACTGTGCAGGTAGCTGTGGCTGGTGATACCAAAGCCACGTCTCGCGCAGCAGGTCCTCAAGGAGGGGAAGACGGTGAAGGTAGAGAAACGGCTTTTGAAAACGAATATAAGGTGAACAATGTCTGTGTATTTCTTTACTCTAGCACTACAGGCATAAGCGATGGCGATGCAAAGATAGAGCAGGCTTTCTACTTTAAGAAACCAACAGAGAAGCCAGGCAATACAAAATATGATAAGGTATATACATTCGAGAAAAAGCAATGTTTGCCAATCGTCGTTTCCAAGGCATATCATGTTTTGGTGGTAGCGAATGCCGGTGACGTCACTCTAACCTACTTGAACAAGAAACTGAGTGAACTTAGAGATGCTCATCTTCCGGCTTTTGATTCTACTTCGAAATACTTTATCATGACTTCAGAGAAGGATGCTACTACCGAGTTGACTTCTGCTGGTGGTAATGCTACTGGTGATGGAACCGAGGCTAATCCGCTTACAGTAAATGTTGATATTGAGCGTCTTGCTGCTCGTATTGATATAGATCCAGGTGATGGTAAGTATGTTGATTCTCCAACAAATCCTGGTACCGGAACTTATGCTTTTGATGTGAAGGATGTTTCAAACAATTTAGTGGGTGGCTTTGTTTTGGAGTCTATTCTCCCTTACAACAAGCTTATTTCCGGTGAGTTTTGCATTAAGCGTGTGGGTGATGAAACGGGAGCAACTCTGAGCTATTTGGGTGATGAGACAACTGTTTCAGAAACCGACAAGAAAGCTACAAACTATGTGATAGATCCATGGACTTCCGGTAAGAATACTGGTTCTACGCCAAGTGGTCTTACATATAATGTTCGTAAGTTAAATGATGCAGGTTGGCCATCAGCTACAGGATACCTTCCTGTCAAGAAAGTTTTAGGAACAGCAAGCTCTTTCTTCGTTCTTGATTATGCGATGGAGAATACTACTTTTTACAATTTAGAAGAGTATGCTACAGGACTGGTGTTTAAAGGAAAGTATTATGAGCTTTCTGATTGGGACACAACCAATAAGCAGCCTAAGCCTGGTAAATCCGGTACAGATAAATACTATACCTATACCATTCGCCATAGTGATCCAACAGGTGCTGGTTCTAAAACCGCTCCTATGTATTATGGCATAGTCCGCAATAACATCTATCGCATCAAGATAGAAGGAGTAGTGGGTGAGAAGAAGGGTATGGTTCTCACGATTGCTGTCAAGAAGTGGGCAAAGTATACCCATGCAGAGACTTCCATGTAATAAGACGGATAATAATAAGTAATAGATATGAATAAGATAAAAACGATAATGGCGCTGTTGGTACTGACGATGCTTGCCACCTTTACGGCTTGCTCGCCAGACGACAGTTCTATGTCTGATAATTCTGGTGGAGGAAGCAAGGATGGCTTTACCATTCATCTCAAGATCTCTACTTCTGCGTCTGGCTCTATAGGTCAGGCTGCACATCATAGCCGTACTCTTACTCTTGAGTGGGAGTCTGGTTCCGATGTAGAAAATATGAAGAGCTGGTTTGTTGTTCTTACTCAAGGTGGTAAGGTGGTGCAGACTATAGAGAAAACTCATGTTGATGCTCAGCATGCTGTGGAAGACGAAGTTACGCTGGAGAATGTAGAACCAGGAATCTATCAGGTCTATTCTTTTGCCAATATTGATAAAACGCAGTTGGGTAAGTTGAGCAACGGCTCTGCTGTTGATTTTGAGAACATGGAATATAAGATGAATGGCAATGGCTTCGATGCTTCTATTTCTGGTATTCCTATGAGTAATGAGCAGACGCTTACTGTAAACCGAGATGGCACAACTGATAAAACGAATCTTTGGGTAGTAAGAATGCTGGCAAAGGTTACACTTCAGTTTAAGAATCCAAGTGCTACTCCTTTGGTAATCAATGATATTACCATCAGCGATATTACTAAGAATAGCAAAGATAATGCAGATGCTTATAACATCATGTTGTTGCCAAAGCATTCTGATGCTTCATCTGATGCAGATAAAGATGAAGTTACATGTACTCCGAATCTGGTAGCGCAGGCTGCAACGCAGAATTATACTTATAATTTGTCTCCTGCGGTGACGATACCAGCAGGCACTACCTCTTATAAAGAGGTTTCATTCTATGTGAATGAAAGCGCAGCGGGCAATACTTCCAAGTATTTCATCATCAACCTGAATACTTCAGCAGGAGTCAAGCGTTACGCCCTGTTTCAGGATTGGACAACGATTGCTCGAAACGACCATCACATTCTACCAATCTCTTTAGATGATTACAAGTTGACATTTGATGTTCAGTCCTTCACAGCCATCGGTCTCTATCCATCTATAAGAGATAACGGAACCACTCTTTCCTACACCTGTTATTACCCGGAAGAGGAATTCCATATCCAGCCAAAGGTTGTAAAGGCAGATGACTCCGAGGTTTCCGGCACCATCGACTATAACAATGTAAAATGGGAGTTAATCCAAGAAGATGGTATGTCGGATGCCACTGCTGCCGAAACGAATGCCAAGAGCGTTTTTAAAGTTCTTCCATCATGGAATACCACCACTGGCTATTTCGAAGGTATCTTCAATGATGACAAAGCCGACAAGCAGAGTGCCCTCTATCAGGTCACTGTCCCTGTACCGGGTGAAACCGGCAAGTCTCTAACATACAAGATACTTTTCACCAAGGATTTGAGTAGCTTTGCTGCTCGTAAGTATACGAGACAGAGTTACTATTTCAGAACAAAACAATAATACTAATATTAAAAAACATTGAAGCTTATGTTTAAGTCTAAGATTTTTAATAGTGTAATGAGATATATGTTGGTAGCAATGCTTGCATTGCTGCCAAATGCTATATGGGGAGAGGAATTTACTGATTTAGCAGCTGGTTATGCAGATTATAATTATACAGAACAATCTGTATATGGGTCTGATAATACTTTACAAGTTTCTTTGACTAGTTTAATTTATACGAAGTTGAAGTGGGCTACATCAAATAGTGATTGGGAAGATTCACAACCAACTGGTGAGTGTATATATATGCGTATGAATGTTGTGAATACCACAACTGGAGATTTGGCAGATATCAGTGGGTGGACAATTTCATATGGACAATTGTACAATTCAACGGCATATGATAAGGCAAATTATACTACATCATTTAATTATAACAATTACTATTATAATGATAAGTACTTTTTCTTTTTGTCAAATTTCTCTTTTAGAAAACATTCTTTTGACTTTAGAATTACTGCACCGATAGGAGTAGATTTGTCACAATATAAAGTGTTGTTCTATTTATCGAACGAAAAGCCAAAATTAGCGTCAAATTCTGTAGTTGCCGACCCTACAATCAAAGCTAAAGTATCATATGAGCTCATAAATGCGTCTTCATTATCTTTTAAACATTATGTAGGCCATGCTAATACTGCATTAGATGAAAATGGTATGCAGCAGACTGCTGAATGGGAGTACTATGTCTATATCAAAGAAGATAATGAGCAAGTTGAGTTGGTATTGCCATTCGTTAATTATCACAATGGCAGTGACGCTCTTGAGCCACAGGGCTATTTCAGATGGTATGATTTTAACAAAGATAGAGCTAGCGCTAATTTACGTGCAAATACAGGTACTCTTCTGCATAACATAAAATCTGGAAGTGAGGACTATGGCTTGTTTGCTTATAATCTTTATCATGCGCTTCCGACAAGCAGTAATATTGGTGTTACATATACTGCACCTGCAGGAGCTTCATCTGATGAATGGGCAGGTGAAGATATAGCCTGCGACGTGAGCCGTTATATTGATGGTTTGGATGCTACAAAAACTTATCTTGTACATGAGCCAACGCTCTCTATCAGATACATTTTCCATATCCGTTCTGCCAAGAAGTTAGCAGACGATATTATGAATACGGCTATTGGTAAAAATCCTCAAAGAGCAGGTTATAGAACTTATCAGGATAGAAAGTATTTGACGGTTGGTATGAAGGATAAAAGTTCTACTTTGACTCTTCGTTTGGATTTGTCAGACTCTAAAAAGTATTTTTTCCATCCATTGGTTAATGGTTGTACTCATCGGGTATATTATGCAGATGAAAAGGATAAACTCGTGGAATCAGACTTTGATAAAACAAAAATATATCAGGCAACTAAGATAGAGTGGTGGGCATACGATAAGACCAAGACTTATTGTCTTAATTTGGGTACTCATGATAATCGTTTCTTTGATTTGGCGATGAAAGATCTTGACAGAAACTGGACATCCGTATCATCAAAGGGTGAAACAAAGAATTTTACCTTTCAATATGGAGATCTTGTATATATCGTTGCATATGCTATGGATGATGCTGGTAAACGTTGTCCAATTGCCAACATTGATCTTCGATTCTGGAATAATCATCCGATGACTAAAGAAGAGATAGTTAAAGAAGGTTTGAATAATAGACTTATTGGTTATCTTGATGAGCATTATAAAATGGCTATCAAGCCTATTACATTTGATGACGTTAATGTAGAACAGACTGTGGCTGCTCCTACAAGTCCGGATGACAACCAGAACCGATTACCATCTAAATGGGATCGCTGTGCTTATAGTTTCGTATATCGTGATTTGATTGACTACGATGCTACTAATTATGGTGGTTTGAATGAAATCGGTCATTCTCCACTTCATGGAGATTATTGCTTGTATAAGTCCGCAAATCTTAGAGGTGTTTCTACTTATAGTGAAAAATATCTTTGGTGGCAAACTGGAGAATTATATGATAAGACTTATGAGATAACTAATGGTTCTCAATATGGTCATTTCCTTTATGTGGATGCATCTGATGAAAGTAGAAAAATCGCTGCTTCAGATTTCAATGCTAATCTTTGTACTGGACAGCAGCTTATTTTCATTGCAAGTGTTGCTGACATGACAAATGCAAGTACAAAGCCACAGATTATGTTTAAACTATTTGGCGTTAATAAAGATGCTAATGGTGAGATTGTTGATAAACATCTGATACATTGTTTTTCATCTGGTGATTTTAGTAATAATGTAGAAGACTTGAAATCAATGACTTGGTATCAGGTATACGGTAAGATTACTTTGCAAAAAGAGTCAAATGTAGAAAAGTATTCTGATTTCCGGTTGGAGATAGATAATTACTGTAAAGGAACTCTAGGTGCCGACTATGCTGTAGATGATATCCGTATGTATCTAGCGCCCGCTAAGGTTCAGGTGATTCAGGAAAAGCCTATTTGTGATGGTGCTGCAACGGGAAATATCAAGCTGAAGATTCGTGCTATCCATGAGACTTTGAATGCTATTACCGGACACAAAGGACAGACTAAAATATACTTCCGTTTTGTCGATGAGAATGGTAAGCCTGTAGAAGGTACTGATGAGAGTAATCCTTACTATCAGACGATACAGAAGCATGCTACAGATGATTCAAAGAATATTACTTACGAGAGCAATAAATATGGAACTGTTGACGTATTCGATTCTGAGGAAACTTGCAATCAGTATACTATAGATGGTACTCCTATGATTGAAAAGAACGGTGAAGGTGAAACTTATATCGTTATCAGTAATAGATATTATCCTCTTAAAGTAGGTAAGAAGTATTACGTATCTGTAGCTACAGAAACTCCTGACGCAACTGGCAACTCTAATTGGGGGTCACCTGCTGAAGTCTGCTCGGTATATAGTAACAGGTTTGAAATGATTAGCCAGCATCCCGTCATTACGGATACAGATGGTAAGATCGTGACTGATTATAAGATTCCTTGCGATGCTGGTGATGACTATGATGTGAAAATCAAGGGACAGTTGACTACAACCGATCCTAATAGTGGCGGTAAGATAACATTGGATAATGTGGAGTTCTTCTGGTATATTAATGATCCTGCAGTAGCTTCCAACAAGCTGAACGAAACAGCCAGCAACACAATCACTATCAGCAAGGAAAAGCTTCCTTTGGGTGAAACACATAAAATCTTTATGTTGCCAAAAGGAACTGAGAATTCAGATGGTTATATTCCATACGAAATCAATGGTAAGACCTATCTGTTGTGTTCTGCTGCAACACCCGTCCAATTGCGTGTCATGAAGGATGGACCGCAGCTTAACTTCGGATTCAACGATGTGGATTATCCATTCAAGGCTTCTGATTATGAGGCATCGCTTCGCATCGGTTTGCCACAGCTGAAGAAGTTGAAGAATACAGGATTCCTGGAGATTCCTCTTCATAGTGCTACTATGGGTGATGGAAATGCTATCACTTCGCCACTTACCTTCGTCGATGATAGTGGCACTTCTGCAGTTACTTCAGATAAGGTAATGGTAGCATACACGAATGACCCGTTATGGACAACTGCCATGCTGAATACCCAGGTTGCCACATTGCAGAGTACAGAGTTGCCGGCTATAGATAAAACGACTCAGGCTACCCTCAATATCAAGTTCTCTGACGCTGCCGTAGAGAATTTCCATGAGGGATATTACTACGAGCTCAGATTTGCCTTCGAGCAGAGAACAGCTTCTGAGGGAACTACCAACTGCCCTGGCGAGTCTTATCTCAAGTTGAAGATTGTACCGGAGTTCATTACCTGGACTCCTACTGCGGATGGCGGTATGAATGCCAACTGGAATAATGATGATAACTGGCATCGCTCATCATCTACAGAATTGTATGATGATAAGTATACAGATTATCTGGCTTATGGAAGCAGTATGTCGGGTACGCCAACTTCTGCAAAGGAGATCCCAACGCTGAACAGCTATGTGCCAATGAAGTTTACCAAGGTAACGATCGGTAATCTGAATGGTTTGCCATTCCCTGACCTCGGTAACATCGTTTACCGTAGCACCAATGGCATCGCTACCAAGCTGACCAATGCCAAGGGTGATGTGGCAACAACGTATATCCAGTATGATATCATGGCGTTCTGGAATGAGGCAGCTGCTGATAAGGGATTGGATACGGATGGCAATCTGAAGTGCGAGAAGTTCTATGGCAATACCTGCCATCAGATTTACTTCAAGCCTCAGGGCGAGCTTCGCGACCAGTGCTATCTGGTATATGACAAGGCTTGGGTAGAGAAAGAGCTGGAGCCAAACAAGTGGTACACCATGGCTTCACCTCTGCAGTATATCTACGCAGGTGATATGTATGTGCCAGCAAGTAATGGACGACAGGAAACTAAGGCATTTACGGGTATTAAGTATAATGATAAGGTGGCATATTCTAGTACTTTAGATGCGTATAGCCGAAGCAAGTATCCGGTTTATCAGAGAGCTTGGATGAAGAGCGATGTGAAGGAAATCACTTCTGATGGTGAGCATAATGCATGGCATACGCCAACCGGTGAGGCTAGCAATATTGATGTCAATCTCGGCTATTGGAGCCATGTATATAATAAGGTGGATGAGAGCTATGCCGCAGATGGAACATTTGGTGGCTTCGCTATCAAGGCTGGTAATGCGCTCTTGCCTAAGGATCAGACTAAGAATGCGCTTCTTCGTTTGCCAAAGGAAGATAAGGAATACCAGTACTTCGATTATACAGGTTCAAAGCCTTCTTCAAGCAAGATACCGGTTGCGAAGAATGCTGGTCATGGCAGACTTCTCGTTGCTTACAACAATGAGGAAAAGCATCTTGCTCAGATGGTTCAGACGCTAGGTGCGGATAACACCAGCGGATTCTATCTCGTGGCTAATCCATATACCTGCTCTATCTCTCTGAAGAAGTTCTTCGAGGTGAATACAGGATTGCAGAATGCAGTATGGCTGATTGAAGGAGATGCAGTAAGAAGCGTTCCTTCTACAGATTTAAGTAGTAAGGATTTCGTTATCCAGCCTACTCAGTCGTTCTTTGTCAAGAAGGATGGAACAGCTTCTGTTGATGAGGTGAAGTTCACTTCTGCGATGTATGTAGACCGTCTGCTCTCTTCTGGTATCATCATTGCTTCTGATTATCTCAAAGACGTGAATGTATCGGCTCAGAATGCTAAGGGACAGACTTCGAAGGCTCGCATTGCCGTAAGAGAAGAGGCTTCTGATGATTATGATGAGCAGGAGGATGTGGATCTTCTGTGCGATCAGAACCTGAGTGGTATTCCGCAGGTTTATACCGTGGCTGGTTCTCAGGCTGTGGCGGTGAATGCTACTCCTAAGATTGAATGGATGCCAATGGGTGTAATCATGGAGAATGGGGAGAAGAATGAAATGGTGAACCTCGACTTCAAGGGCGTTGTCAAGCTCGATGCTCCGCTGTATCTCTATGATGCTGCCAGCAAACAGTATACCGAGTTGCAGGATGGCAATGAGGTGAGCATTCAGGCAAATGAGCATGGCAGATACTTCCTGACACAGACTCGTGGTACTACCGGTATCCAGCAGATTGAGGCTGAGGCTGAAAGTAATCAGTTGAAGGTTTATTCACCTGCTGCGGGCATGATTGTTGTATCTGCCCTGAATGGTGAGAAGTTGGGTAGGGTAGAGGTATTTACCTTGGATGGCAAGAAGGTTCACAGCTATCAGTTGCCTGATAAGCAGAGAATGATTCTCCGTGTTCCATCCGGAGTATATATCGTAAAGACATCCACCCGGTCCTGTGCTCAGGCTATGGGACGGAAGGTTGCCGTAAGATAGGAGAAGCTTGGTTTGACAAGTTTATAATAGTTGATAAAAACGAAAAGAGGGTGTATCATGAATTTATGATGCACCCTCTTTTATTCGTATATTAAAGATATATTGTCGGAAAAGACAGGATATATTTCTGAGTTATTTAGTATCTCAGGCCGCACAACAGCTGTTGTGCGCTTGCATAACAGCTGATATGCGCTCGCACAGCAGCTGATGTGCATGCGTTGCCCATCTGTTATGCACCAACTTTTATTTTCCTTCTCTATATGAACAAATCCTTCTTCGGCATATCTGCCATGAACTGCTTGCGGAGCTTCTCAAAGAATGCCACGGTGTCGTTGCTGAAACCGTGACCCTTCCAGGTGGAGGTGTTGGTTATGAGAATCCAGCACTGACCGTCGGGGTATTTCAGGACAATGGCAGAGGTGCCGGCAAGAGAACCGGTACGAATCCATGGACGATTGCTCTTTGGAGTGTAGTTCCAGCCGATGGAATACTGATGGTCGGGTTGCTCGGTGGTCATGAACTGGATGCTCTTCTTGCTGAGAATGTCCTTGACATGAGGCATACCGTCGATGCTGGCGATGAGACGGCTC
>ERZ791865.2553-NODE-2553-length-12469-cov-3.909215_pt1 | contig 12469 bp, 9 predicted proteins | sample MGYA00509942_ERZ791865 | MGnify/ENA primary metagenome ERZ791865 (study PRJEB30046, sample SAMN00792098) | human gut metagenome | study: EMG produced TPA metagenomics assembly of the A metagenome-wide association study of gut microbiota in type 2...
AATCCCTCCTTTAGTGTTCTGAGGCAATTGCAATATCTGTGTGAACTTACACAGCCCTGAAAGATGCCCGGCTGGCGCTTTCCCTGGCCGAGCCGCACACCATGCCGGGGCTGGAAAACATCGCCGAACTGTGGCAGCAGGCGGCGGACGCGGGATATGCCGGAGAGGATTTGTCTGCGGTATATCAGTGGCTGTCGCCGTCGTCAAAAGCGTAGTTTCCTACCCACGCCAGGAAAGAAGTGGCCATGGTGGCCACTTATCCTGGCGGATGGGGCATCAATTCGAATCTATCGTACGTTAGCTTAAGCTATCAATCCATTCGCTCTGGCGCGGATTCAGCCGGCGATAACAGTGTACCGACACCGCCAGCTGCGTCAGGTCGGTGAAGACCATCGGATCGAGCTGTATATGCTTTTTAATTTGCTGCAGCCGATAGGTGAGCGTATTACGATGAATCCCCAACAGCAGCGACGTTTTGCCCGGTTCGGCATTATTGGCAATAAAGCTGCTCAGGGTATCCAGCAGTACTTCGCCGGAATCATGCTCAAGCAGCTGGCGTACGTTATTGATAAAAAAATTGACCATATAGCTGTCTTCCAGCACCCTGAACAGGCAGAGCATTGCCATTTCGCGAAAGTAGTAGATCTGCCGCTGCGGCTGCACTTTGCTACCCACTTCGATCACCGAGCGGGCGAACCGAATGGCCTCGCGAATGTCCGGGGCGCTGTCCGCCTGCACGCCAATCCCGATATGGTAATGGCTTATCTGATTACTCAGTACAAACTCAATGCCCCGCAGCAGGGTTTCCTGGGCTTCGCTTAGCGCGTTGAGGATCAATATTTCATGGCTGCCCAGCAAAATAACATCACTTACGCCGGAGAGCTGCGAGAATTCCCGCAACAGCGTACTCAGTATGTCGCTTAACTGATGCTGTTCGACCTGCACGGTCACTACGATCGGAACCCGCGGTGTATCAAAATCGAAACCAAGTTCCAGCAGGCGATGAAGCGCTTCTTTCCCGGCGGGCGTAGCCCCTTGTTCCAGATACTGACAAAACAAGGTGTCACGCAGACGTTGCCGCCAGTTGGTTTCCCGCATCTCTATGGCCTGGCGGACCAGCAGTTCGGCGGTGAGCACCGCCAGTTCAGCATAGCGGCTTATCGCCGCGGGATCGCCGCTGATGCCTACCACCATCACCACGCGATCGTCATAGATAATGGGATGATTAATACCAGGATGCACGTTGTGAAAACGCGCGGCTTCCGCGGCGTTGTTAATACAAATGCGTTTCCCGGTGCGTATTACCTCCCGGGCGACTTCATGCTGTTCGCCGATACGATGCCGTTCACCTGAGGCAATGATCTGTCCATGATGGTCAATCACATTCACGTTATGATGAATTATCGCCATTGCCCGGGCGACAATTTCATTAGCCAGCGCTGTTGTAATAATCATACAGTTATCCGCTTATGTGCCTCTCCGCGCCACCCGCTCAGAAAGGTTCGTAGAACATTCTCCGCGGCGTCGGCGAGGAGCGGTTCGCATGTGTTCATCGACTCTGCCAGCGCCATAGGGCGCTGGCAAATAGACCACATTGCGTCAATATGGTGTTGATATAATTGCCGGCTGCTCTCATCACGCCCGCCGCAAAGGGCCACAACCGGCACGCCATGGCGTGCGGCTTTGCCTGCCACGCCCACCGGGGCCTTACCAAACGCGCTCTGCCGATCGAGCCAGCCTTCACCCACGATCGTCAGCGCGGCATCGCGAAGATGGTCGTCGGCGTTAAGCAGCTCCAGCACCAGGTCAATGCCCGGACGCAGCGTGGCGCCGGTATAGGCGATAAGCGCAGCCCCCATACCGCCCGCGGCCCCGGCGCCGGGCCGTCCGCTGACGTCGAATCCGAGGGTTTGCGTAAGCAGCTGGCTATAATGCGCCATTCCCGCCTCCAGTTCGCAGAGCGCCGCCTCGTCCGCGCCTTTCTGCGCGCCATACACCCAGGTGGCGCCATGCTCGCCAAGCAGAGGGTTAGTGACATCGCAGGAGGCCTGTATTTCGCTTTGCTGTAGACGCGGGTCGAGACCGCTCAAATCGATGCGCTGAATATGCGCCAGGTCCTGACCTGCCGCGGGAGCCGGCAGCAGGGTGCCGTCCTTACGCCAGAATCGTGCGCCGAGCGCCTGGGCAAAACCGATGCCGCCATCGTTGGTCGCGCTGCCGCCCAGGCCGATAATCAAGTGCCGACACCCGGCGTCCAGCGCCGCCTTTACCTGTTCGCCCAGCCCGTAGCTGCTGGCCTGACGCACATCCCGCTGCGCTGGCGGCGTGAGTTCGAGCCCACAGCTTTGCGCCATCTCGATAATGGCCCGCTCGCCGGGCAGGATCAGGAAATCCGCCTGCAGGAAGAGCCCATAAGGCGAGGTACAGCGCTGCTGTTGCCACACCGCCCCTTTAAGCAACGGACTATCCGCCAGAGTCGACAGCAGTCCCTCTCCGCCGTCGGACACGGGCATTTCGACCAGCTCCAGCGTCTGGTCAACCCGGCGCAATCCCTGGGCTACCGCTGCGCAAGCGGCCTGCGCGCTGCAGCTACCTTTAAACGAATCCAGCGCGATAACAATCTTCATACGTTCTCCTGCGTTAATGCGCTTTGCGCGGCGTTTTATCGGTGGTCATGAGCTGTAATAACATCCCCAGCAGCGCACATCCCGCCATGGTAAAGAAGGCGTAGATATAACCCGCTGGATTTTCCCAGCCGCCGCCAAACTGAATGAGCCAGCCCATAAGCAATGGCGAAATGCCGCCGCCGATAAACATAGCCGTGGTGATGATTCCGTTAGCGGTCGAGGTGGCGCGTTCTTCGGCGGAATCCGACGCCATGGCGTAGTAGATAGGCCACACGGCATTGGCCACCAGGCCAAAAAATAGCTGAATGGCGATAAGGCGCGGCATATTGGTGGCGAAATAGAACAGCGCAATGCCGATACTCATCCACAGACCGCAGACGATCAGGGTTCGTTTACGGCCAAAGCTATCCGACAGCCAGGGCCAGATTACCTGACCCAGGGTACCGGTAAGCGTGAAGATAATACTCAGCCCGGCGGACGCCGCCAGCGACAGGCCGGAGACGTGATTAAGATACGGGGGCAGTACAACGTTAATGCCCATATAGACGATTTGCGTCAGCAGGGTATTGCCCGCCGTCAGCGAAATATTGCGGTTGCGCAGGGTGCGTAAAAAGGTCTTCATCCCTTCGCCTTTGGCGACATGGCTGCTTTCCTGCGTCGCCGGGCGCGTCAACCCCTGGCTGTCGATATGCTGATAAAGCGTGTTGATGCGGTCGGCGGTAGAATATTTTGCCCAGAAGATCATTAGCGGGATGGCGACGAGCAGCGCCAGCAGGAAGCAGTAGCGCCAGCTGCCTTCGCCAAACGTGGCAAGCACCAGGCTTGCCACCACGCCGCTCAGCAGCGCGCCAATCGGATAGCCGGTATGATGCACCCCCAGCGCAAAACCACGCTTCTCTTTCGGCCACCACTCCGCGGTGTTGCTGACGCCGACGGGTTCGCCCCAGCCGGCCCCAAGGTTGACGCCCACGCGCAGCAGCACAAAGGCCGTCAGCCCGTGGCTGATCGCTTTAATCCCGGAAATAAAAGACAGCGCGGTATAGCCCAGCACCAGCGGTACCTGAAAGCGCGCTCGTTTCCAGCCAGACCCGTAGCGATCGCTCCAGATGGAGCCGGGAATATCCAGCACCGCAAGGGCTACCATGATCAGGGCGACGATATTGCCCCACTGTTCCGGCGAGAGCGAGAACTCCTTAGAGATGACCGGGCCAAGGCGCAGGATCATCTCGCGATCGTAGGCGTTAAGCACCCAGATTAGCCAGCAAACCAGTAGCGAAACCCAGGAGAAGCGATGTATCAGCCGCTTTTTGCCACGTTGTTCGCCGGCAGGTGTGTGATTGATTGTTGTCATAGTCGTGTTTACTCCGCGGCGTCGCGACAGCATGATGCGCGCCGCCTGGTGTCAGGGTCAGAGTCAGTTCGCCGGGTATTATTGTTATCGCGGCGAGCCGGTGGTTCGTTTAGCCGGCGAAGCGCCGTTCCGCTACGCCGGTCACGCCCAGGTCGTAAATGGCGAACAGGCTGCCGCGCAGCTGATTATCTTCCGGGAAGCGCGGCAGGGGCGGCTGCGCCATGGAGGTGACGTACAGCACATCAAGGTTTTCGCCGCCGAACATCACGCTGGTCACTTTTTTCACCGGCATCTCAATGATGCGATCGACCTTGCCCTCCGGGGTATAGCGCACCAGCTTGCCCGCGTAGACCAGCGCGTTCCACAGATAGCCTTCGCTGTCCACGGTGGCGCCGTCCGCCGCGCCGCCTTCGCTGCGATCGACATGGCAAAAGACCCGTTCGCCGGAAAGATCGCCGGTCGCGGTGTTGTAGTCCCAGGCGCAGATTTCGCCCGTCCAGGTATCGGCAAAATAGAAGGTCTCGCCGGAGGGGCTCCAGCAGGGGGCGTTAGAGACGATAATGCCTTTCTTCAGCACGTGCAGGGACAGATCGGGGTCCAGGCGATATAGCGCGCCGCTCGGTTCCTCTTCGCGCATATCCATTGACCCGAACAGAAAGCGTCCCTGACGATCGACTTTGCCGTCGTTGAGCCGGTTAAAGGGTCGGTCCGCTTCCGGATGGTGCAACAGCGTCAGCTCGCCGCTGGCGAAGTCGAGCAGATGAACGCCATTCTGCAGCGCCACCACCGCGCCTTCGCCGCTCTGGCGCAGGGCGAAAGAGCCAATTTTCTGTCGCACGTCCCAGCTCTTGATCGCGCCGCCCTGCGCGTTGCAGGCAAACAGGCGCCCGTCGAGGCTGTCCACCCACCAAAGACGCTGCTGTTCGACATCCCAGACCGGGCTTTCGCCGAGTCGGGTTTTTAAATCCAGTAACACTTCAATGCGCATAATGGCCTCCTGATTACACTTTTTCGCCGTGGGCCTGTTTCGCTGATACGGAGCCTGGGGATGAGGAACTTTTGAGAAACAGGGACACCAGCGCGCCGATAATCAGTAGCGCGACAGCGAACCATAAGCCGGACGTTGCCGCACCGGTGCGGTCCTCAAACGCGCCGAGAATAAACGGCCCGAGAAAGCCCCCGCACAGCCCGAGGCAGTTGAGCAGGCCGAAGCTGCCCGCCAGCATATGCCCGCTCATGATGGACGGGAGCCAGTTAAAGATGATGGATTGCATAGCGAAGAACATGAAAGCGGCCAGCGAGAAGCCAAGCAGCGCCACACCGTGGCCGGCAATGGCGCCAATCGCCATGCCGGTCGCCATGACCAGATATCCGGCCATCAGCATGCTGCGGGAACGCTGTTCCGTGCGGGCGAATCGCGGCAGCAGGATCCCACCCGCGGCGGCGGCAATCCACGGGATGGCGGTCAGCAGACCAACCTGCAGCGGAGTAAGCTGGCCCCAGCTACCGATGATCCCCGGCAGGAAATAACTCAGGCCGTAAACCGAAAACTGATGGGTAAAGTAAATCAGCACCAGCAACAAAAAGACTCGGGTGGACAGCGCGTTTTTCAGGGAGAAACGGCTCGGCGTATGGCGCGTTTCCTCGGCTTCTTTCGCCAGTACCGCGTTAATGGCTTGCACATCGTCGCTGTCCAGCCAGCGGGCGTCGGCTGGTTTATCCGGCAGTCTGCGCCAGACGACGAACGCCAGCGCTATCGCAGGCAGCCCTTCGATAAAGAACATCCACTGCCAGCCGTGCCAGCCGGACATGCCATCAAGGCTTAATAACAATCCGCCCAGCGGCGCGCCGATAATATTGGCCAGACAGACCCCCAGCAGGAACAGGCCGGTGGCTTTTGCGCGCTCTTCGCGGCCAAACCAGAGGGTGAGGTAGTAAATAATGCCCGGATAGAGTCCCGCTTCGGCGGCGCCGAGCAGAAGGCGCATCACGTAAAAGGACGTAGGCCCGGTGACAAACGCCATACCGCAGGAGAGGATGCCCCAGGTAATCATGATGCGAGCTATCCAGCGCCGTGCGCCAATCCGGGTGAGAAACAGGTTACTGGGGATCTCCAGCACTGCGTAGGTGAGAAAAAACAACCCGGCCCCGAGGCCGAATGCGGTTGCGGAAAGGCCGATATCCACCGACATGGTCGCTTTCGCCATGCCAATATTGGTACGATCAATAAAGCTGATGATGTACGCCACGATAAGCAGCGGCATCAAATGGCGGTAGATTTTTTTATGGGTGCGTTGCAGCTGCGTCCCGTTTACCGCCTTTTCATTTATTGCGGACATGGTTATTATTTCCCCGTATTCGTGGTCAGAAGCCTTGCCGGGATCGAGACGATCCCGTTCGTCAGCTCACAGGTTGTCGCCGGGTGCTGACCCGAACGACGCCCGGCCCGAAGCCCCACTTCGGGCCGTCTTTTGCTAAGCGCCTTCGCGCTCGAACAGCATAGAAATCCCCTGGCCGCCGCCGATGCACATGGTGACCAGACCAGTGCGTGCACCGCTGCGCGCCATTTCATACATCAGTTTGACCGGCAGGATCGCACCGCTGGCGCCTACCGGGTGGCCGAGAGCGATCGCGCCGCCGTTGACGTTAACGCGGGCCGGATCGAGACGCAGATCGTTCATCACCGCCAGCGCCTGAGCGGCGAAAGCCTCATTGAGTTCAATTAAATCAATGGACTGCACATCTATATTGAGACGGTCCATCAGGCGTCGGGTGGCGGGAGAGGGACCAAACCCCATAATCTCCGCCCCGCAGCCGGCGACCGCCCAGCCGCGAATGCGCATGCGCGGGGTTAAGCCGCGTTTTTCCGCCTGCTGGCGGGTCATCATCACCAGCGCCGCCGCGCCGTCGTTAATGCCCGATGAGTTGGCCGCCGTCACCACGCCGTCGGCTTTAAACGCCGGACGCAGCGTGGCGAGCTTTTCACGCGGGGTGTCGCGCGGGTGTTCATCGGTCGCAAACAGGCGGGTCGCTTTTTTGCCGTCCGGCACCTCAAGGGCCAGGATCTGCTCGCGAAAGCGACCCTCCGCGATCGCCTTCAGCGCCTTCTGCTGGCTCGACCAGGCAAAATCGTCCATCGCTTCGCGGGTAATACCGAAGCGTTGCGCGACGTTTTCCGCGGTGATGCCGTTGTGATAAGGGCCTTCCGGCCAGGTGAGAATGGAGATCAGGCCATCTTCCAGCTCGCCATGGCCCATGCGATAGCCATCGCGCGCTTTACGCAGGTAGTAGGGCAGCTGGGTCATATTTTCAGTGCCGCAGGCGACGACCACCTCGGCCTGGCCGCTTTGCAGCTGCATCATGCCGTCCGCCAGGGCCTGAAGTCCGGAACCACACTGGCGGTTAACGGAATAGGCGGTGCTCTCCTGCGGGATCCCCGCGCGCAGTTGGCAGATGCGGGCGATAAAACCGCTTTCGGCGATTTGCCCGACGTTGCCGACGATCGTTTCATCGATATCCTGCGGCGCAATCCCGGCGCGGGCGATCGCTTCGCGAATGACGGCGGCCCCAAGGTCATGCTGATGGGTATGTTTAAGACTGCCGTTAAACGTGCCAATAGCGGTACGGACGCCGCTGACAATCACAATATCATTAGCCTGGGTCATTGTTTTTCTCCTTACAGCACCATGCCGCCGCCGACGTTAATCACTTCACCATTGATATAGCGCGCGCCATCGGACGCCAGAAACGCCACGCACTCGCCGACGTCTTTCGCCTCGCCGGCATAACCCGCGGGGATTTTACTGATCATGATTTGCCAGACGTTTTCCGGTACGCCGCGCGTCATGTCGGTATCGATAAAGCCCGGGCAGATGGCATTCACCGTGACACCTTTTTTCGCCAGTTCGCGGCAGGCGGTTTTGGTCATTCCCACCACGCCGGCTTTTGACGCCGAATAGTTGGTTTGCCCGACGTTGCCAAGCCAGCTGGCGGAAGCGATATTGATAATGCGGCCCGCACCGCGCTCGCGCATGCGGATAGCGGCCTGCTGCATACAGAGGAAAGTGCCTTTCAGGTTAACGTCGATAACCGTGTCCCAGTCCGCTTCCGTTAATTTGTGCAGCATGGCGTCGCGGTTGATTCCGGCGTTATTCACCAGAATGTCTACCGGGCCAAACGCCTCTTCGGCCTGGGAAAACAGGGCTTCGACCTGCGTTTTTTCAGCGATATTGCAGCTGATAAACAGCGCCTGTGCGCCCGATTCGCGCAGGGAAGCGGCGGCGGCTTCGCCGTGTGCATCACGATCGGCGATAATCACTCGCGCGCCTTCCCGCGCAAGCACCTGGGCAATGCCAAAGCCGATACCGCGTGCGGCGCCGGTGACAATGGCGGTTTTACTGGCAAGTTTCATAGCAACGTTCCTTATGAGTCAGAGGATGAATTCCGGGACAGATGTTCCGCGAGACCGCAGGGCGGCGGGGTGAACAAACGGCTGTCCATAACCTGAAGATCCGCGGCGATCGCCGGATGAAAATCCATATGCGCCAGGATGTCGCGCTCAAGATCGATGCCGGGGGCGATTTCCGTCAGCACCGGTCCTTCCGGGCGCAGTTCGAAAACCGCCCGTTCGGTGACGTAATGCATGGTTTGTCCTTTGGTGCGGGCCAGTTCGCCGTTGTAAGAAATCTGGTTTACCCCGGCGACGAATTTACGCACCTCGCCTTCGCGGCAGATATGCAGCGCCCCGTGTTCACAGGCGATCTCCAGCCCTTTGGCGGTAAAAGAGGAGCAGAACACGACATGGCGGGCATTCTGGGTGATATCGATAAAACCGCCCGCGCCGGGGCAGGATGCGCCGAGCCGTGTGGCATTGACGTGCCCGTGCGGGTCCATCTCGCCGGCGCCCATAAAGGTGATGTCGACCCCTGCGCCGTTGTAGTAGAGCATTTGATCCTGGTGGCTAATCATCGCGCTCAGATTACGGCCGATACCGAAATCCACGCCACCCGCTTGCTGCCCGCCGTAGATCCCTGACTCGACGGTGATGGTGACCTGCTCGCCGAGCTGTTCCTCGTGAATGATGGCGCCAATCACGTCATTGGGAATACCGGTGCCGAGATTGATGACGCAGCCGGGGGGCAGATAGCGGCAGGCAATCCGCCCGATAAGCTTGCGCAGGTCCAGCGGCAGCGGCGCATTCTGCGCGGCGGGCAGTTGGATATCGCCGCACAGCGCTGGGTCGAAGGCCCAGCTTGAAGTCTGGCGGTGATCCGTCTGCGGCTCTTCGCACACCACAATGGCGTCGATCAGGTTGCCGGGAACGGTGATGCTTTTCGGATGCAGCGAGCCTTTCGCTACGCGATATTTCACCTGCGCCAGCACCTTCGCCCCGTAGCGTCTGGCGGCGAGAACGGCGTGCAGGACTTCCAGCTTCATCACCTCTTCATCGGTCGTGAGGTTACCGTCTTCATCAGCATGGGTGCCGCGCACAATGACCACGTCCAGAGGAAGGGCCGGATAAAACAGATATTCGTCGCCGCGAAACGTGACGTGCTCGATCAGATTGGGTCGTTCGCGGGTGCGGGCGTTCATCCTTCCGCCCTCTATGCGCGGATCGACAAAGGTACCGAGACCGACGGGAGAAAGCCGCCCCGGCAGTCCGGCGGCCATCGCGCTATAGAGATGAACGATCTGCCCCTGCGGCAGGCACCAGGCTTCCACTTCGTTGTTGTTGATCATCGCCATCCAGCGCGGCGCCAGGCCCCAGTGCGAACCGATAAGGCGGGTCACCATACCCGGATGGGCAAAGTGCTGGATACCGCGCTGGCGATCGCTTTGCCCCGCGGCATGCAGTAGCGTCAGGTCACGCGGTTCGCCCGCGGTCAGAAAGCGCGCTTCGATGGCGCTTAAAATGGACTCCGCCGCGCCGATAAGCGTCATCCCGACGGTGCAGACGGTGTCGCCGCTGGCGACCCACCGCGCCGCCTCATGGGCGTCGATAAATTTGCTGCTCACTTTTTATCCTCCGTTGATAGCGTGATGATGGATTCTGCGAGACGCTTTTTGAGCTGCTGTTTGCTCACTTTGCCGTTGTGGGTACGCGGTAAAGCACGGGTGAAAATAATGCGCGCCGGTAGCTTAAAACGGGCGATTTTGACCTTGAGCCAGTCGAGGATCTCTTCGCTGGTCAGGTGATGCTGGCCATCCGGCACGATAAACGCCACGGGCTCTTCGCCGTAGACCGGGCTGGGGGTCGGGATGACGGCAACTTCCCGTACTCCCCGATAGGTAGAGAGAATGTTTTCCAGCTCCAGTGAGTAAATTTTCTCGCCGCCGCGATTGATCATGTCCTTGCTGCGGTCTTTGATGTACAGCCAGCCTTCGTCGTCGAGATAGCCCAGATCGCCGGTACAAAACCAGCCCTGCGCATCGCAGCTCGGGCGTCGCTCGCTGTGCTGCCAGTATTCGCGGATCACCACATCGCCTTTTAGCCAGATATGGCCGATTTGTCCGGCGGGGAGGGGCTGCTGGCGATCGTTGCGGATGGTAATGGCGAGACCCGGGATCGCCTGACCTGAACTGCCGCATTTATCGCTGCCCCAGACGTCGCCCGGAAAAATCGTCGCAGGCGAGGTCGTTTCGGTGAGGCCGTAGATTGGCTGAATCGCGGTATGCGGGAACAGGGTTTTTAACTCCTTGATCAGTCCATCGCTCAGGTGGCCAGCGCCGCAGGCAATCGTGCGCAATGCAGGAAAATCGCTGGGATGGTTGACGCTCTGCTCACGCGCAGCCTGGCAAAGAAGGATAAAAATGGTGGGCGAGCCGTGCAGAAAGGTAATGTTCTGCTCGCGCAGGGTGGTGATCACCTGCGGGGCATTGAACCGATGCTGCAGCCAGATGCTCGCGCCGAGGCTAATAAACAGCGCCAGCAGCGCCGACAGGCCGGTGATGTGATAGATAGGTACCGCCAGGATGGTGCTATCCGCGGCGGTGAGATTCAGTTTTTGCGTATAGGCGTCAATCGCGCAGAGCAGGTTATTGTGGGTGATAATCGCCCCTTTAGGCTCTCCGGTGGTGCCGGAGGTGAACATCATCACCGCCGTATCGTCGCGGTTAACCGGGACCGGCGGGCGGGTCAGCGGTTCGAGCAGGCAGAGCGCCTGCCAATCGCTGAGTGAAACCGCACGCGCGTCAGGGGTGTTTTTCAGCCAGTCCTGCACGGTCGCATCGAACAGGACAACCCGGGGAGCGATATGGCCTACCAGCGCCTCGCTTTCGGCCTGCTTAAGCTTGGTGCTGAACGGCACCACTTCGATGCCCAAACCCAGCGCGGCAAAAAGGACTTCGCAAAAAGCGGGGTGATTGCCCCAGGCCAGCAGAATACGGTCGCCTTTGCGCAGCGACCAGCCGCGATCAAGCTGCGCCATCGCCCGCTGTACCCGCAGATGAAAATCGCGGTACAGATAGCGCCGATCCTCAAACGCCAGCGCCAGGGCATCCGGGCTGCGGGCGGCGCTGTGGCTCAGGGCCTGGTACAGATTCTGGAAGTCGGCGGAGGTGCTGTTCATGTGTCTCTCCTGATATCGCATATTGAGTAGGAGTAGTCTGGGGAAATTCAGGAGAGGAAATTGCCGAATGGCTCACAATAGAAAATCAACAAAACAGAAGCAATTTTGTAACATTGCACAATAAGCAGGAGAGACCGGGTGGGGGAGAGATATCTGCGAATCAAACCGACGTGAATAATGCCAGAGGACGCTATCTTTTAGACCCGTATTAACCGGGCCTAAAAGAGTGAAGGGGTCAGCCCTGCCGCTTAGCGTTTACAGGCATCGAACTCGAGCCGTTCGCCATCGGGGCCGCGAATAAGCAGGAAGCGCAGGTTGTCTTCTTCTATCGGCCCTTCATCGAGCGGATAACCGAGCGCCGCCAGCCGCTGCTGCACCGCATCCAGGTCGCTGACTAATGATTACCAAATCGCCCGGGAGCTTGAGGCCAGTGCCTCGATTCAAACTATTCTGCTGGGGGGATCGTTAAGAAGGGATACCACTGCGTGGTGGCGATCAACGGACGTTCCATTCTCGACACGCTAAACGTCGATAAAGCATTTATGGGCACCAATTCGCTGTCGCTGAAACACGGCGCCTGCGTGGCCGATATCATGCTGGCAGAAACGAAGAAAGCCGCAAGGGTGGCCACGGGGCACTGCGCATTTGCTCAGCGTGATGACCATTTCTATATGCAGATTGTGGCTGGCAAACCAGCGCGCAGAAAGTGCTGGCAGATCAATGGATGTCCAGAATTCAGCACATCATGCCCTCCCTGAGTGAAGGCATGTCTTACCCTGCTGTCGTGGGGTCAGAAGGTCAGGAGCGAGCCCGGAACTTTTACGGCCCGTCGCTGGAAAGGCTGCTCAGGCTGAAAAAGCAGTTTGATCCTGACAATCGTTTCCGGGCCCCCTACGGTCTGTTCTGACGTTTCGGCCGGGACG
>ERZ791865.2557-NODE-2557-length-12445-cov-9.496691_pt1 | contig 12445 bp, 9 predicted proteins | sample MGYA00509942_ERZ791865 | MGnify/ENA primary metagenome ERZ791865 (study PRJEB30046, sample SAMN00792098) | human gut metagenome | study: EMG produced TPA metagenomics assembly of the A metagenome-wide association study of gut microbiota in type 2...
AACAAAAAAGCCATGAAATCTTTCGATCCACAGCTTCCACGGTAGACATTCCTACACGTTGGGACCCGCGGGCTAAGCAACAGCAACGGGTTGCGTTAGCTGATTTTTCCGCAGCCCCTTGGCAGGGCTTTGAAAAATCAGAACGCGGCCCCAACAACTCCTCCCTGTTTCAGCCGCAGGCTGCGGTCGTCGTTGTTGCACTGGGCTGATTGCTTGCGGCGCTATGCGCCGCCGCCCTGTTCGAGCCCCTTCCATCGCGCAAACAAAAAAGAAAAACCAGTACACATTGTGTACTGGTTTTTCTTGGTGCGATGGAAGGGACTCGAACCCCCGGCCTACTGATTCGTAGCGCACACCGGGCGATTCTCTCAATTTTTGGAAGTTACGTTTTATCGTCATTTCTCAACGATACATCGCAAGTTTTGAGCTTGGAGTTTCTGCACTCTTTGTCCGATTTTGCAACGATTTGCACCCTCTGCACGTTTTGAAACCGTGCAAAAACCGCGCAGAAACCGTGCACTTACTCCCGGACAAACTAAAAACCACTTCATCCGACAACGACTTGACGGCATTGGTTCGAGTGACCGCACACCAAAAATCAAGTCTTGGAGGATACGACTATGACGAAATTGCTTTCCTGCCGCTACAACATGGACACCAACCTAGTGGAAGCCCGGTTCGCAGATGGCTCTGCTGTTGCCATCGACTGCATCGCCGTCGAGGACGAGTACGGCAACACCCCGGCACAGCGGGCAGAGCTGGATTGGCTGCTGTATAACAAACCATTGGAGTATGCACAGCTTGTGCTGGGAGGGGAGATGGGGCACTACCTGTCGCTGGGATGTGACCACGGCAGGCCGGAAGATTGAGCGTGCAAACAAAAATTTATAATTACTCACCTCTGTTGCCTAATTATCTGGTAGCAGAGGCTTTTCATGTTTTTCTTGTTGATTGGCGTAACCTGTGCTATAATTATAGTGATTTGGTGTACATTTTTGTCGCTCGATTAAACGAGGTGCTTTATGAATCCATCTCCACTACGTTATCCAGGTGGAAAACACAAATTATACCCTTATGTTGCAAAGTTGATTGAAATCAACGATTGTACCACTTACATCGAGCCTTTTTGTGGTGGTGCTGCAATTCCTTTAGAATTATTATTCCACAATAATATAAAGCGTGTTATTCTTAATGATTATGATTATTCCATTTATTGTTTTTGGGAAAGTGTCTTAACTGACACAGATGCTTTCAGCAAAAAAATCTTTGACACCCCCATAACCGTTAATGAATGGAAAAAACAAAAGCAAATTAGATCTACTTTTTCCCAACACACTCCGCTTGAAGTCGGTTTTTCAACATTTTTCTTAAATCGCGTTAATCATTCCGGGATAATTGATAAGGCTGGCCCAATTGGAGGCCTAAATCAAACTGGAAGTTATTCTATTGATTGTAGATTCAATAAACGCCGGTTAATCGATCAAATCGAAAAAATCGCTTTATATCAGCCTCAAATTTCTATATATAATCTGGAAGCTCTAGATTTTATCGAATCAGTAATACTGAAGACACGTCGTTCCTTTACCTTTTTTGATCCGCCATACTATAATAAAGGTCCCGTTCTTTATACTAATTTCTACTCTCATGATGACCACCAAAAACTCGCTGATGCAATAACTCATAATTTACGAAATCGAAAATGGATTGTCACTTACGATAACTCAAATGAAATAAATAAAATGTATTCAAAGACAAAAAGCATTGAGTTTTCGCTTCAATATTCTTTGCAAAGCAAGCGCTTTGGTAGCGAAGTAATGTTTTTCTCTTCAAAAACATTAAGACCCTCGAATGAAGATAAATATATAAAAATCTTATAAGGAGGAACCACGATGTCTGGAAGTGAAAAAAGAATCAAAGTCTCTAATATTGCTAATTATTATGAAAATCCTCGTCACCCTATCGCTTCTGACGAATTTGACACCTTGAAAAAGCTTTTTGATTCTGTCGGTATCCCGCAAATGCTAAACTTGGCTTCAGATATTAAAGCTCACGGATTACTTCCATGTAATAGGATTGTCGTTGTTTATAGCGAATTCTTAAAAAAATATGTTGTATATGAAGGCAATCGCCGAGTTGCCGCTATAAAGCTTCTCCTGTATCCCGATACTTTTACATTTCTTGACAAGGCTACAATTGACAAAGTCAAGAAAATCGTTAGTGGACCCGGTGTAGACCTCTCAACTTCGCTTAATTGCTATGTCACTGATGAGACTGAAGCATTTTTTATTATGGAAAGGCTTCATTCCGGTGAGGATCATGGTCGAGGCTTAAAATCTTGGGATGCACGTGAAAAAGAAAACTTTAAAGTTCGTCAGGGGAACAAGCAAAGCTTGTCCAATCTGATATACCTTTACGTCCAGAAATATTGTGATGGCTTGGACATCACTACTATTTTACCTTTTACAACCATTCAACGAATTTTCAACAACCGAAAGGTTCGTACCAAAATCGGCCTCGATGTATCAAACGAAGCCACCTTTACTCCTGATAGAATCAATCTTGTAGTTGAAGCCTCAAAGTGGATTGTGGCTGAATCCGATAATTCTCAAATGTCCATCACACGCCTTTTTAATACATCTGATACTATCAGTGATAAACTCTGTCCTTGGATTGATACCTATCACTCCACGCACCCCGCTCCCACTTATGATTACAATTCTTTAGATGATTCTCTCACAGAGAATTCCGATGATTCTTTGAAAGAACCTCCCTTTGCAAATGAATCTCACCCGAACTCTGCCCCACCTTCTTCTCCTGAGCCCTCGGTTCCAAAAGATAAAGACAACTCTCCCTCCGCTTCAAATTCGTCAGATTCATCAAAATCTTCTAGTGCCCCATCCCCAGTTCATTCACCAAGTTCCACTAGTTCCGGCGGCACTAAAAATCAGCCTTATTTCTTTCAGGGATTGGATTACAGCAAACTTGACCCTAACGATTCTACTTCTCACGGCGTATCAGCAGTCTGTCGAGAGTTACAGCTCTTTTCAGACAAGAAGCTCGTTTCAACTTATCCTCTTGCCTCTGCATTCTTGACTCGTTCAATCATCGAACAGTCTATCAAATATTATTCTCACCAGCATTACATTCAGGGGCAAGGCAAATTAATCTGGGCAAATATAGAAAAGCTTTCTAAATTAAGCCAGATTATTGATAACTATAAGAAAAACCTCGCAAATTATATTACAGATACCACTATTCGTGACTATTTTACGGCATTATTTGACAATTACAATGATACTGTAAATCCTTTAAATTGGGTTGTTCATCGTCCTTCCGAATTTCAACTCGATGCATCCACGTTAATTGAACTTCCCCGTAAGGGACTTTTGGCTGTCATCAACTACTTCTTAACCTTTTAAAAAAGAAGCACTTGTTCTTCCTTTACGGAAAATCAAGTGCCTCTTTTCTATATGGCAGATTATCGTTCTATCCTTGGCTTTCTAATGACAATCAACCACCCAATATCATCTTGTTCTTTTTCACCGCGATTTTATGTATTCATTCGATTAGTGAACCAACCAATGCGTCTAATATATTTTCTTCCTCCTCGCTTGGAATTTCACCACGCTTAAACCGCTTTGCCATTTGTGACATTGTAACCATCGTTTTATTTTCTTTGTCGAACTGTGGAATATTAAGGTAATCTGTAACACTTGTTCCAAGACTTAAGGCCGAAGCGTAAGCACTAATGGCATCAGATACCATACGAGAATTGAGAAATGCTGTCAAATATGCTGCTTCGTCTTCAGATTGCATCGGAACAAAGTAGACTTTATGATCTGGAATAACTATTTTTTCACTACCACAAAATTCACTTGAACCGATGTACGCAGCCACAAAACCTCCTCCTGACATTTCTTTCCAGACAACTTTGTATGGGGCAAAAGTATACTCGCCCGTAGACCACACAGACCAGAAGGGCTTTCCTTGTTGGAAACGTCTATAACTAGAACGTTGTTCAAGAATCGGACGAAACTCACCAAGGAATCCAAACGTACGAGGCCTTGTTCCTGGTAATGTTTCGTCCCCAAACATCCCTCGTTGTGGGACAATTATACATTGCCCTTGCTGTGGTGTAGCAACAAATCTTTTTACATCTCGTCCTCTAAGCAAAGGATATATGTCGTCTTTTTCTACAATTGCGCTTTTTCTCACAATATCTCTACGACGTCCTTGGCAAGGATCATTTGTAATTCGCACAAGTTTTGGATTGGCAACTTGTTGTGCTTTCACAAAGAAAATACCGTTAACATCAGTTGTAACGCCCTTTCTTGCACGATAGACGGAATCCCCCGAAGCATTAAACAACGCAGGCCATGTTTGTATTTCTTTTTCTGTGCCAACCAGCCATGGGCCTGCATCTGTTCCCGGCACCGGCATTGCCTGAAGGTCTTCGAATATAGATAAATCCGGGGCAACGTTTTTCACTGTCTTTATGAATCGGCGATATCTAACTGGATAGTTAGTGGCTTCACCATTTCTCCGAATCAGCAACAATGTAGGCCAGTTTACCGCACCTTCGAAGGGGCGTAATAGAGCGTAGTCTTCTACTGTTTCTACCTTCATCGGTTCATCTTTCTCTTCTATGCGAAGATTCCAGCGTCGGAAACCCTGACTTGACTCATTTTTAAACACAGTTCCCGTGATAAGAAACGCTAAACTTCCTCCCTTTTTTACAAATCGTTCCAGTGCACGATATGTCACAACTGTCGAAATATCCGACTGGATACCCCCAACCCATACATCTTCACTAAATATATTCATCCGATCACAAATTGGTTTGATAAATTCTGCATAAGGCCGCGGAAGATTACTCCACTTAACCCACGGCGGATTTCCTGCCACCAAATCAATATTCTTAACACATCCAGCTTCTATGCGGTCGAACAAGATCAGGCACCAAATACCATTCCAATGATTGCGGTGCAAATCAACAAGGCTATCGATCGTTTGCATAAGTATATCTAAATCAGAAGCATCAAATTTGCAAACAATCGGAGACAGTGCACGCAATGAAGCTATGATATCCTCGCTACCAAGACCAGCATCAATACATATCTTAAGTTGATTCATTGTGAGGAAAAAATCAGGTGACTCCGCAAGACTAACAGGAATAGAAAACGTTCTTTCACCTTTTTCTGTTAGAATCGAATGTTTAAATACGCCTCCAACAGGATCAGCTGTATTAATTGCGTCGGCAAGAAACACCGGCAATAGTACTGGATCAGCAGGGTCAAACCGTCCAGACAAAAACACCACAATAGATGCTCGTGCCGTTAGAACCGCCAACGGATTTAGGTCGAATCCGTATAAACCATTTAACAATTCTCGTGCCGAAGTTGTAGGAGATGCAGCTTCTAATCGTCTACGCAGTCCCTCAAGAATAAAAGTACCCGAACCACATGTGGGGTCTAAAAGTGATTGACTAATATCCCATCCTGCCGTGTCTATCACATGTGCAGCCAACCAATCTGGCGTATAGTATTCACCTAGGGCATGGCGCATAGGTGCTGGCGTAAAGCCCATATATAATCCCTTGAATAAATCCCGAACTGACTCAGGACTCTTTTTTGCAACATCAAAATCAATCGTTCGCAACCTCTCCAAAAGCAATCCAAGCGGTTGTTCCAGTTCTTCCGTCACATCATCGCCAAGGTACCAAGAAAAGAAGTCTGTACCTAGCATATTTTCAATGCCAAACAGCCTAAAATATTCGCCGCTTTCAATTCCCTTGAGAAAGGTTCTAGGTGTAGATATTGGTACACTAAAATCCTCAGATTGTGAAGCCAATGCATACACAGCGCAAGTCTTTGCTACAAGTGCAATATATGTACTTAATGCGAACACATATGCTTGAGGAGCAGTTTTATAATTTGTTCCATGACTACGACTTGCATTCTCTAAATAGTGCGTCAATCGCTCTGTTTCAGTACCATCAACTTGTCCAAAAAGACGTGCCCATTCTATATATATAAGCTTTGTTCTCGTTGTTAAAGCCGAATCCTTCGCTTGGCATATGGCGTGAAACAATGCTGGGAGTAAACGACGTCCCACCTCTGTATCCGGTCCGATAAACTGTTTGAGTAGCATCGGGCTGACTAACGGTCTTCCGCCATCTGCAATTAGGGCGAGCAGTCGATTAAGGCAAAGCCCATCAAACGCTCTCGCCGCCTCCCATGTAAATTGGCTTTCATCTGACCATCCAAATGTGATAGTTTCACCGTCCCATGCAACAAGCGAATAATCGCTTATACGGCGTCCTTCTTCTTGTGAAAGAAGATTAGCATATCCTTCTGCTTGTGCGCGTGCATGTCGCAGTTGTGCGTTCTCGGACGAATTAAACGACCGTGGCGGCTCATACTCGATGATAGTAGAGCCATGAACAGCATCAACTCTTCTACTTCCAGATTTGAAACTATGCTCGTAAGTATACGAATTCCAAAAAATATCTCGACTTTCACATAATCCTTTGAGAATTCCTTCTGCCTTGATTTTGAATTGTTCCTCGTTTTCCGAAACACGTGCGGCATCGAGCAGTGTCCCAACCGCTTCTTTTGTTTCTTCTGATGTTAGCAAAATATCTTTCATGCCTTCTTCTCCAATTCTTTAACCGAAACGATTACATTACAGCTAACTCTACTTTTAATTATATCATAACATGTTCTTTACTTCCACAACGCAAAGCAAATCTCCATTTATAGTCCCTTGAGATTTTTTCTAAAATTTTCTTTCCCTTATGCTATCCTTAACCGCTCCATAGTCTCAGCTGCATATTTAAGGTTCATTGCTGCCGGGAAGAATCCAAAGAGCGGCGGAACGCTCGTTGGCACACGACTTTGCCTGCAAAGTCTAGTGTGTTACACCTTGGTTCCGGCTGATGCGGAAAAGGGGCTGCGAGAGGTTCCGGCAAGCACCTGTTCTGTGGCAGAAGGATGCGCGGATGGGCGTGGCAGTTGACGGTCTCCGCCCACCCAGCGCAGGCTTTCAGAGGAACCAATGGTGTACGTTCTCCTTCCTGCCGCAGCAGCGTTTTTCCCCTATAAGGCACATGGAAAACGATCAACGTCTGTGCTTGCCCCGGTTGCCTGCAAGTGTCCCCGGTTTTAGCATTGCCGTTTTATAAAGAATCTTCTTTATCAGCTTTCTTTCATCCTCTGTCAGCTTATCGTAGTTGATGCCGATTGCCTTCAATGCTGTTCGAATCTTCTTTTCATCCGCAGACCCTTCAAATTTCTGTGCATCCTCCAGTTCCTTCATCAAGTTATCGACCATTGCACCATCCGAAGTGGTCTTGTCCTTGCGGTGTTCCGTCTTGATGTTCTTCAGGATAGCCACCAGTTCATCATACAAGACCCGGCCAAAGTACTCATCTTCATCGATCTGCCCCAGCTTCAAGGTGCTCATGTACAGATCATTTTCATCTGCTGCATACTTCTTTTTCAGCATTTGCCGCGTTGCTTCCAGACCGGCATTGAGGTTTTGAATGTTTGCACTGACATATCCATCCACATAGATTTCCAGATCGGTCATGAACCGCCGGAAATTCTCATGCACGATCAGTTCGCACAGCAGCCGATGATTGAATTTTCCATTTCTTAATACGTCCACTGCGCCATCGCTCAGATGCAAGTCCGAAAGGACTGCATCTGGGCGTTTTTTGTTTTCCGTCACACCCAGCAGGTAATCCGTGGTCACACCATAAAACTCAGCCAACGTTGTCACCGCATAAATGCTGAGGTCGGTCGCATCGTCGCTTTCGTATTTCGACAGTGCCGATTTGGACAGACCCGTCTGCTCTGCCAGCGTTTCCAGCTTCAGATTCCGCTCCACACGCAGGTCTTTGAGCCGTTCTCCCAGTGTCAGCTTGATGTTCATGGTCGCACCTCCGATGTTTTTTGCACAGTATACCACTTCCGGCGGTTCCTGTCCATAAACGTGGAATTTTGCAGTTTCTGCACCTGTTTTCCGACATTATGGATATACGGCACAGCGGCCATTGCGGTGCTATCCTATAGACAGAAAGAAAACATATTAACTCCCCAGCAGCGAACATATTAAGGGCTTCCCGCGAAAGCCCTCTGAAATATCTTTCATAACAGGACCTTGACAACAGAATGACCGTCCGAACTGCCCAGACCGCCAAGACCTCCCATCGGGGGAGCGAGCGCCCTGCATGGGGCCGACACAGAGTCCAAAAAGATTTCCTGTCGGGAGGCAGCAAGGGAGACCGGCTTTGAACGTGGCAGGGATCAAAATGATCCGTGCCAAAACCTTTGACCAAAGGAGAGATTTTGAGTTTACAGAGTATCGAGGTCTTGAATGAACTCCATTTCTTTTCCTAAACGAACCCATTTTTCCTGTATATATTGAAAAGGACTATTTGTGTCTGGAAATTTCATCAACAATCCTTCTAAGAAAGTCGCATAGTTTCTTCTCAGCGGCTTTAATGACCTGTGCATGATTCCGTGATCCAATCCAGAATGTGGGTAAAAATAATAACGAATATCAATAAAACCAAGTGCTGACAAATGTACAAGGTATTCTTCGACCGCACAACGGAGAAGATCTTCTTTTTGTGAAAATTTGACCTTTCCTTGCTTTTTCCAAATGTAGACAAACTTTTGATTCAACAGTCCTTCCCAACGGCCCGCAAAACAACAATATATTCTCGCACTATTCACATCGTCATATTGCCATTGATAGAACACTTTTTCAAATAAAATCGTTTGCCAGATCCTCCGGTCACAATTAAACACGACCTCTCCAAAGACCGGGATATTCAAAAAGAAGGGGATGTCATCCATCGTTTTAAACTTCAGATTGCAGATTCCCAGACGATTGATGCAATTCAGAACGGCAGCGTCCGTCCCTTTGATTTTGGCTTTGCAACTCAAATAATACAGTTCATCCGTGCGAAGCCGTTCTACTTCAATATCGATCTGTTCCCGACGCCTTTGTTGTTCCTGTTTCCAGATCTCCTGCGCTTCCTCTCGCTTTTTCCGTTCTTCCTGCTCCTTCAGGTTCTTTATGCGGTTTTGTTGAAATTCTTTTTCAAGTTCTCGGTTTCGCTTACAGAGTTTTTGGATTCCCTCCTTTTCGCTCGGGTGATAGATCCATGTTTTGTTTTTAACGTCGCCGATTAGCGCATCCTTCAGTTTTTTCTCAAAATCATTTATCGATTCTGTTTCTTCCGCTTTATAGTCTTTTATAAAATCAGCGATATTGATTTCTACTGTTGGCATCTGCGCCATTTTTATCTTGCTATATTTTTCCGCATCAACATAGTGCGTTACAGCAATCTCAACAAGGATATTTTTTCGCTCTCGAAAAATGCAAACATCGGGCTTGAATCCATCAAATGGCACTTCTGTTTTAGCATTTTGATAGTGAAGCTTAAACTTTTCTCCCAACAATAATGGCTCTTGCTGTTTATAGTCCTCCACATTGCGATCAGGATCATTTTGTTCGGATATCGTCACTGGAGGCAGCCAAATATATTCGCTTTTGCAAACGATTTCTTTCGCTATTTTATGAAGTCCGCTTTCATTTGCTGCATCTGCTGAGCACGTTGTTCTTCCTTCTTCTGCCAAATGTGCAAAGTGTGCAGTCTTTTTTCCACGCCCCAATTTAGCAACCAACGGACGGCCGCAACAGAGACAAATGCACTCACACGCCTTTCCTCTATCTTTTTCCACCATCTCAGAGATGTGCACCACTTGATTAGATTCTTCTTTTAAGGCGAAATAAATCATTCCGCTATGATTCAATTCCATATTCTGCACCTCTGCAACATTCCAAAGAGACCGTTTTTATCATTCTAACATACTTTTTCCTATTGTCTATCATTTGATATTACTTTTTTAGGCATCGAGCCGCTTGTCCACCCCTGCCCGTAAAAAGTGCATTTTTTCACGGAAGAAGTTCGTACAACCTGTACGGTCTGTACTTGTACGCACCTGTACGGCGAATTAAAGCAAATTAAAACGTGTTATCATTTATATTTCGAATTTTTGTACGTCGTACAGACCGTACAGGTTATTTGAAGTCCGTACAGATTTTTTGTACGCCTCAAGAAAGAGCGTGATCTATGAAAGCCCAATACGGAACTTGTCGGGGCAAGGCCCCTCCATCTTGCTGTCGCAAGACCGTTCTGTCGCTTAAAGTCCCCACTGGGGACTTCATTGTTCCGCTGCGCTCCACAAACGCGAATTCTTCGATTCAAAAAGTACAAGGGTCCAGTCATCAGCCCCATCGAAGCCCATAACGAGCGCACCAAGGAGCAGTACGCCAGCAACCCGGATATCGACACGAGCCGGAGCCGCTACAACCTCCATCTGGTGCAGCCGCAGGGCAGGTACCGGGAAGAAGCCGACCGCATGATAGCCGCCGCTCACTGCCGTGTCCGCAAGGACAGCGTGCGGGTGGTGGAGGCGCTTGTCACCGCCAGCCCGGAACTTGTCGGGGCAAGGCCCCTCCATCTTGCTGCGCAAGACCGTTCTGTCACTTAAAAGCCCCACTGGGGCTTTCATTGTTCCGCTGCGCTTCACAAACGCGAAGTTTTTCAAGGATAAGACCAACCGGGAGATCAAGGCGTATTTCGAGTATGCCTTGGAGTTTCTGAAAAGCAAGCAGAACGCCCAAACTTTTATCTCGGCTGTTGTCCACATGGACGAGAAAACGCCCCACCTGCACTTCTGCTTCGTGCCCCTGACTGCTGACGGACGGCTGAGCGCGAAAGAGATCATTGGCAACCGCAAGAATCTTGTGAAGTGGCAGGACGAGTTCTGGCAGCACATGGTCAAGCAGTACCCGGAGCTGGAACGGGGTGAAAGTGCCAGCCAGACCGGGCGGGAGCACATCCCGCCCCGCATCTTCAAGGAGATGACCCAACTGACCAAGCAGAAGGAGCAGTTGGACGCCCTGCTGGTGGGTATCAATCCCTTCAACGGTAAGAGCCGTGCGGCGGAGATCAGCAAGGTGCTGGACAGCTATATCCCGGCAGTGTCCAAAATGCGCACCGAACTGAACCGCTATCAGGTCGCCTTTACGGAGACCACCGCCGAGAACAGACAACTGAAAAAGAAAAATAAGACGCTCTCTGCCTCGCTGGACAAAGCGAAGGAAGGGAGCGTCTTGAAGCGTCTGGAGGATGCCAAGCTGCGGCAGGACTATGAAGCCGCCCTGAAAACGCTGGACAGCATCCCGCCGGAGGTCATTCGATTTTATGAGAACCGCAGCACGCAGGAGCCTGCGATGCGCCACGATAAGTAAGGAGCAACGCCTATGTGTAATGAAATGTACGAGAATGTGAAATCTTCGGATTATACGAAAAAGTTCTTGCAGTCGGACTCGAATCCGGCTACAATGGAGGTGGTCACTCGAACCAATGCCGTCAAGTCTCCGACCAACAGCCCTGAGACCACAAAGCTGGTGTACACGGTAAAGGAGGTCGCACAGATGCTGGCCATCAGCCAGCGTGCCGCCTACAACCTGTGCAACAGCACCACCGAGTTCCGTGTCCTGCGGGCAGGCGGAAGCATCCGCATCCTGAAGGACAGCTTCGATATGTGGCTCCACCGGGCAGCTTGATAAGGAGGCAAATCTATGGCATATATCACGAAACGCGGCAGTTCTTACAGTGTCCGCTACACCTATCAGGACGAGCACGGCAAGAGCTGCGACAAATGGGAAAGCTTTCCCACCAAAGAGGAGGCGGTCAAACGCCAGAAGCAGATCGAGCATGAACTGGCGACCGGCAATTTCCTGATCCCGTCCACGGTGACAGTAGCAGAGTTCCTGATGGACTGGCTACCCAAGCAGTGCAGCAAGCACAAGTGGGCACCGAAAACTTACCAGTCCAATCTGGCGCTCATCCAGAACCTCATCATCCCCTATATCGGGGAGATGCAGATGCAGAAGCTGCGGCCTTACCACATCGAAGCCCTGTACGACACCCTGAGCAAGACCCCTTGCGGACAGTATGTGGGCGGCAAGCGGCGAGACCTCTCGCCCAAGCAGCAAAAGCGCACCCTCTCCGGCACTACCCTCCATGAGGTCCACCAACTGCTGCACAATTCCTTTCTGCTGGCGGTGGAGTGGGGCATCCTCATCAAAAGCCCTGTCCCGGTGGAAGCGCCCAAAAAGACCACCCAAGAGCGCAGCATCTGGGAGGTGGAGGAGATGCGGGCAGCACTGGACAGCATGGAGGACCCCATCCTGCATCTGGCGGTGCACCTGACGCTGGTGGGTGCACTCCGAGAGGGTGAGGTGGCAGGTCTGACCCCGGAGGACATCGACTTTGATGCCGCCAACGGCATGGGCACCTTCACCGTCAACCGTTCCATGCAGCGGGTGCAGAAGGACACGCTGGCACAGGTGGACAAGG
>ERZ791865.2569-NODE-2569-length-12367-cov-3.802063_pt1 | contig 12367 bp, 8 predicted proteins | sample MGYA00509942_ERZ791865 | MGnify/ENA primary metagenome ERZ791865 (study PRJEB30046, sample SAMN00792098) | human gut metagenome | study: EMG produced TPA metagenomics assembly of the A metagenome-wide association study of gut microbiota in type 2...
GTGCGCGTTCTTCCATTTCTTGATGCGCTGCAGCCGGGCAGAAAATTCAGCTTCCTCTCCTTTTTGTCCCGGCCGGTAATATTCCCGGTCTGCCAGTGCATCGGGAAGGCACTGCATATCCGTCAGCTTTTCTTTCGTTTCATGGGCATACTGATATCCCTTCCCATACCCCAGGTCTTTCATGAGCTTTGTTACCCCGTTCCGTATCACCAGCGGCACCGGTTCGGATAACGTCCGCAGTGCATCGTGACGGGCCTGGCCATAGGCCGTATACAGCGCATTGGATTTGGGAGCCAGTGACATGTACACGACGGCTTCCGTCAGATGAACCGTACATTCCGGCATGCCGATAAAGTGACAGGCCTGATATGCAGCGACAGCAATAGTCAACGCCCGCGGGTCGGAAAGACCGATATCTTCACTGGCAAAGCGCGTAACCCGGCGGGCCACATACAGGGGATCCTCACCGGCTTCCAGCATGCGTGCCAGCCAGTAGACGGCCGCGTCAGGATCGGAATTACGCATAGACTTGTGCAGCGCCGAAATGATATTATAATGCTCTTCCCCATTCTTATCGTACAAGAGCGATTTCTGTGACGTACACTGCTCCAGTATATCAGAACTCACTACCAGCGTACCGTCCTCCCTGCGTTCACTGTTGAGGACAACCATTTCCAGCGTCGATAGGGCCATGCGGGCATCCCCGTTGGCAAAGACGGCAATCCGCGTCAATACGTCATCGCTTATGGATACAGATTCTTTGCCCAGTCCGCGGGGGCTCCGGACAGCCCGGCGGAGGAGTTGTACCAGATCATCTGTCGTCAAAGATTTCAGGACAAATACTTTGCACCGTGAAAGGAGAGCGCTGTTGATTTCAAAAGACGGATTTTCTGTCGTAGCACCGATAAGGATAATACTTCCCTTTTCCACAAAGGGAAGAAAGGCATCCTGCTGGGCTTTATTGAACCGGTGGATTTCATCGACAAAAACGATGGTCCGTTGTCCATACATCCTGTTTTTTTCCGCTTCTTCCATGACTTTGCGGATTTCCCGTATACCGCTGGTAACAGCTGAAAAATCAATAAATACCGACTTGGTATGATGAGCTATGATCCGTGCCAGTGTCGTTTTGCCCACGCCGGGCGGCCCCCAGAAAATCATGGAAGAAATACAGTCTTTTTCAATCAGATTATACAGTACCTTTCCCTTTCCTATGAGGTGCTGCTGACCGGCAAATTCATCCAGTGTTTCCGGCCGCATGCGGCTGGCCAGCGGCTGCGGCACATCCTGTGAAAAAAGCGACTCTTCGCGCATCTCCGTTCCTCCTCTCCTGGCGGTAAAATATGCGTCTGGAATTTCTGTTAACAATATGGTACGCTTATAGTAGTATTATATCACGTCGATTGCGAATCGTATCTGTATTCCATCCAAAAAAAGAGGTGCATTTTTATGTTAACCCAGCGTTTACGTACTCTGCTGCTGACCGAAGCAAAGAGACACGAAAGTTTCTATTTTTACGATGAACAAACACTTAAGGAATCCATTCATCACCTGCAGCAGGCCTTTCCTCATGAACAGATTCTGTACTCCATCAAATGCAATCCCCACCGGGCAATGTTAAAGACCATATTTGCCAGCGGCATCGATGCAGACGCCGCCAGTCTGGGAGAAGTATATGCTGCCAGCGATTGTGGCGTGCCATCAGACCATATTTATTATTCTGCCCCGGGAAAAAGTGACTATTGTCTGGAAAAAGCACTGGGACAATGCATTCTCATCGCCGACAGCCTGAATGAAATCCGCCGCATTGACGCACTGGCAGCCAGAAAGAATATGAAAGCTCCCATCGGAGTCCGCATCAATCCCAATTTCACCTATACCGACGAAAAAGGATGCAGTTCGAAATTCGGCATCGATGAAGATGCATTTTTCTCCGCGCTGCCGGAATTAAAAAAATTATCCCACGTCCTCATCATCGGTCTCCATACGCACCTGCGCAGCCAGGAATTGAACTGGCATATTCTCAGTAATTATTATAAGAACGTTTTTTCTCTGGCTTCACGTCTTCAGGAAAAACTGGACGGCCCGTTATGTTTCCTCAATCTCGGAAGCGGCATCGGTATCCCCTATTGTCAGGATGAAGCCGATTGTGACATCGAGTCGCTGGGCCATGAACTGGAAAAACTGCGCGTCATACACGAAGATACTTTTTCCCAAGCCCGTATCCTCATCGAAAGCGGACGTTATCTGGCTGGTCCCTGTGGCTGGTATGTCACTCATATTGTCGATACAAAAGAATCCCACGGCAGCCATATCGCCATAGCAGCCAATACCCTGAACGGCTTTCTCCGCCCCTGCCTGGAACACCTCGTCACCAGCACAAATCCGGAGGCACCGGCACGGGAACCATTGTTTTACCGCACCGGTTCGACTCCCTTCTACGTGCTGAACGACACACAGGAAATGGAAAAAGTCACCATCTACGGCAATCTCTGCACGGCAGCCGATATCATCGCTTCAGACGTACTGCTGCCTAAACTTGCAGCAGGCGACGTACTGGCATTTCCTCATGCCGGGGCTTATAGTGCCGTACTCACGCCCTTCCAGTTTTCCTCACAGGTTCCACCGGAAGTCCTGTTTTTAAAAGATGTCCAATAGTAAAGAGGTGTCCTATATGTTTGACCTCACGGCTCTTACCGGCAAAACGTATTATATCGAAAGCCCTGCCAAAATCGGTGTCTGGTGCCCGGACGGGGTCCACGCCTGGTTTATTGACAGCGGCAATGACAAAGATGCCGGTCGCAAACTGCGCAAAATTCTGAATCAGCAGGGCTGGCAGCTGCAGGGGATACTCAATACCCACTCCAACGCCGACCACATCGGCGGCAACCAATATCTGCAGCGGCAGACCGGATGCCGTGTCTTCGCCGGAGGATTGGAAAAGGCCTTTACGTCATATCCAATCCTGGAACCATCATTCCTGTATGGCGGCTATCCCATGAAAGACCTGCGGCACAAATTTCTCATGGCAAAGGAAAGCGATGTTACCGATTTTTCTGATCCGTCTTTTCCCCATGAAATCGAAATCATCTCTCTGCCCGGCCATTTCTTCCATATGGTCGGATTCCGCACACCCGATAACGTCGTCTTTCTCGCAGACTGCCTGAACAGCCGTGCCATTCTCGATAAGTATGCTCTGGGATATATTTACGACGTCCAAGCCTATCTCGATACGCTGGACAAGGTAGAAGCGATGGAAGCAGACTGGTTCGTACCGGCAGCCACACAGGATATCCGCCCGCTCGTACAATACAACAAACAAAAAGTACAGGAAATCGCCGGTCTGATTCTCCAGCTCTGCCAGGCTCCCCGGAGCTGGGACGACATCTTGCAGTCCGTATTTGACCATTATCATCTTACGCTCACAGTGGAACAATACGTCCTTATTGGAAACACCATCCGTTCCTTCCTTTCCTGGCTCCGCGATACAGACAAGGTAACAATTCTCATTGAAAATAACCGTCTGCTCTGGCAGGCCATATAAGGAACAGCAAAGAAGCTATAGAAAAAACAGTGACATGAAATAATCCGGGCTTTCATGTCACTGTTTTTTTATGCCTGTACAGACCTAGATTCTATACTCTTTTTCTGTTAACTCCGCAATATGCGGTTTCACTCCAATAGCCTCCATGCGGTCCAGATGACTTACAACCGCATCAGCAAAGCCAGGAACAGCCGTCAGGTCTTCTCCCCACCAGTCACAGCGGCCCATAACAGACCGTACATAATCCGCTGTTTTCTTCCCTGCCTGCTCCCTGATAAAAGCTAGTTTGTCTTCATCGTCGTGAATTTCGTATGTATTTCCCGGACGCGAACCTATGAGGCAATGATCACCGGCTTGCGTCGTACGATAAAATGCCAAAAGAGCCGCAAAGGAGTAAGTAAGCCACCGGGGAAGTTCCCCTGTTTCCGCCAGACTATCCTTATATGTCGGCAATATCCGTGCCCGCCATTTGGAAAGCGAATTCAAAGAAATGGATAACAACGCGTGTTTGACAAAGGGATTTTCAAACCGTTCATATACGGCCTGGGCAAATGCCACCGCCTTTTCTTCCGGCAGATGCACTGTCGGTACAATTTCTCCAAAGACGGTCTGATCCAGTGATTTCCGTATAACCGGATCAGCCATGCACTGTCCTACATAGTCAAGGCCTGATAAATAAGCGCCAAGGACCATCGAGGTATGCGCACCATTGAGAATGCGGACTTTTTGTTCCTTAAAGGATTGAATCTGGTCTGTAAATTCAACATGGAATCTGCTGGAATCCAGTGGTAGACGGTCTTTTAGTTCCGGACTGCCAATGACCCAGAGAGAAAAGGGTTCTGCCTGTACCAGGAGCTGATCTTCATATCCCAGTTCTTCCTGCAGGCTGTCTATCGTATCTGACGGATAGCCTGTGACAATACGATCCACCAGTGTATCAACGAAAGAGCAACTGGCATCCAGCCATTGGCAGAATCCTTCCCCCAGCTGCCAGCAGGCTGCGTACTGCTGTACGCATGACCGGAGCAATTCCCCATTATGGTCGTTCAATTCCGTCGGCAGCATGACGAGTCCCTTATGAGTGTCTCCTTCATAATACGTATACCGTTCATACAGAATCCGTGTCAATTTAGCCGGAAAGGTAACCGGAGGTATATCGGTAAAGGAATCACTTTCATCAAAAACAATACCCGCTTCCGTCGTGTTAGATATGACAAATTCTAATTGCTCTTCATGAGCCAGTCCGAGTACGGCATCGAATTCATCGCGGGCGCTGAGTACGGTCTGAACCGAAGTAATGACCCGGTTTTCCGTATACACTGCCCCATCCTGCTGTCCCCGCAGGCATACCGTATAGATATTGTGCTGTTTGGAAAAACGGTCTGATTTCCCCGCCCGGGGCATGACGATAGCAATACCAGCGTCAAAATTACGTTCTTCATTGGCTGCATCAATAGCATAATCAGCAAATGCCCGCAGGAAATTTCCTTCTCCGAACTGTAAAATCCGGATGGGATGAGCTGACGTCTGATAGCGTTCACTTACATTCTGCATCTCTATTTCTCCTGTCCGCATCAGAATTTGATGATGACTTTCAACATATGGGCCGCATTCTTATCAAAATCATTAAAAGCCCGGGGGGCATCATCCAGACTATATGTATTAGTAATGATTTTTTCCAGGTCCACACCACCTGCTTTTACAAGGTCGATCAATTCCAGAAAGTCTTTTTTCAATGCGTTCCGGGAACCAAATATATTCAGTTCTTTTTTCTGGATGATAGTGAAATTAAAATCCATATTTTTCTTTCCTACCCCAATAAGAACGACATTGCCACCAAAAGCAGCTGCGTCAATACAATTCTGGAACGTAGCCGGCGTTCCCACTGCTTCAATAGTCACATCAAAGCCATTACCTGTCGTGATATCCATGCATTGTTTAAGAAATACCTGGTCATCCCCGGTATTCACAATTCCCCCGGCCAGACCAAACGTCTGAACGGCATAGTCTACTTTTTCCCGTGCCAGATCACAAATATAAACTTCAGCACCTTTCGATTTGGCCGCAATGGATGCCAGAGTACCAATTGTCCCGGCACCGACGATGAGAACTTTATTTCCCGGTTTTATGCCAGCCCGGCTGACACCATGGTAGCTGATGCAGAACGGTTCGATGACTGCCAGTGTTTTAGCCGGCAGGCCTTTGCCATCATATAGCCGTTCCACAGGAAGTGTGACGTATTCAGAAAAGACACCGTCCCGCTGACAACCTAATGTTTCATTGTGTTCACAGCAATTGAGCAGACCTCTTTCGCAGGAATAACAATGTCCACAATTAAAATAGGGATTGGCCGTGACAACCATACCGGGTTTCAATCCCTGGGGATTATCGTCGATTTCAACAATTTCAGCAGAAAATTCGTGGCCAGGAATGCGTGGATAGTCTGCATAGGCAAAGGTTCCTCTGTATGTGCCAAGATCACTTCCACAAATGCCTCCATACAACACCTTCAGCAAGGCTTCTCCCGGCTTGCGGACAGGCATGTCCCGTTCAATGACTTGTACATCTCCAGGCTGATTTACAATGATTGTTTTCATTATTCTGACTTCCTTTCTCGTATAAAATAGCAATAACAATTTTATGACAATAGTTTCACAATAATGCAAGTAATATCCATGCCAACAAAAGATCTTTATATACCATTCATCCACAAAAGGGGCATTCCCTCTCCATCATGCCCTATATTCTCCTGTTCCATACAGAAAAAAAAATCAGGACAGACTCATATGGGCCTGCCCTGAACCATGTAATGATCCTGCATGGATTCATTGTACGTTTCAAATTTGTACATAACTATTTCTTTTCTGAAACATCATGTAACTTTCGCCATAATGTAATCCGGCTGATGCCCAATTGCCGGCACACCTCCGCCTGCGACTTACGCTGCAACAGCGATGACGCAAAAATTTTCTCCGCTTCTTTCAGTGTGACATGATCCGGCACGGCAATGACTGCATCATCTGCATCAGATTGAGGCAGATCATCTTCTTCCAAAATAGCCGCAACACGTTTTTCCGTTATCGTTTCCTCTTCAAACGCCAGCACTTCTGCTACATTTTTCAGCTCTCTTATGTTTCCCGGCCAATCATAGTCCTGCAGCCTCTGTCTGGCGCGGTCCGTTATATGTATCATTCCCCCGCTTCCACTGTACTTCCTGAAATATTGCTGAAAAAGCGGCCATATATCTTCAGACCGTTCTTTCAGGGACGGCAGGCTGAGACGCAGGACATTGATACGATAGTACAAATCGAACCGGAACTTCCCATGCCGGGCCAGTTCTTTCAAATTCCGGTTTGTCGCACAGATTACACGTATATCCAGCGGGATGATCCGGTCATCCCCAATCCGCATCACTTCCCGTTCCTGCAATACACGCAACAACCTTCCCTGCACATCCAGGGGCAGTTCTCCTATCTCATCCAGAAAAATAGTTCCCTTATGAGCCATTTCAAAAAGTCCTGGTTTGCCGGAGTGCCTGGCTCCGGTAAAAGCCCCTTCGGCATAGCCGAAAAGCTCACTTTCTATGAGATCTTCCGGCAGGGAAGCACAATTCACCGATACGAACGGATGCGCTGACCGGGGACTTGCATTATGGATACTCTGAGCCAGTCCCTCTTTTCCCGTACCCGTAGCTCCATAGATAAGAATATTGGAACGGGTCCGGGCAAATTTTTCTGCCCGTTCCAGCAGATGTTTCATTTCCGAAGAAGTGGTAAAAATATCAGAAAACCGGGTTTTAGCATAAAAACCGCTTTGTCGCGACGACAAGCGGATACGCCGTTCCTGTTTTTCAATTTCCCGTACTTCCTGAATGACAAAGACGTCATTGGCATGATGATTCATCTGCAACGGGATGCGTTTAATCAGAATTCTGCTGCTTCCCAGAACTGCAACAGTTTCTTTCTCCTCTTTCCTGATAAAACAGGAAAGAACTTTATACCAGTCCTGTTTATGTTCCCGTTCCAGAATCTGTTGGGCCGTCGTATTAAAATACACTGGCTGATGGTCCCCGGAAAAAATTACGATGCCTTCCCGCACCGTATTGATAACGGCATTGAGCCGTTCCATCTGAAAATTCGTCAATCCGCGCATCCGTTCAATCCGCAGGGCTTCATCGAGTGCCCGTTCCACGGCAATACGGCCCGACCGGATATAGGCGTGGTCAGCATGCAGTTCCTGCGCTTTTTTCACTGCCTGATGACAACCTATGATATAGTCCGCCCCTTCGCCACATACCTTCTCCACCATATGGCGGATTTCGATATACGTCTTGCAGGGACGGAGCCATATTTTTATATTCTGGAACGCAAAATCTTTTACTGTATTGTCAATGATATTATTATTGGTCACAATGCCAATCTGCGTGTATCCGGCAAAAACGGCATCCTGAATTTCTTCCAGGATATCACTGAATGTCGTCGTAATTTCTACAACCGTACGTTCCGGCAACCGTTTCAGATCATTGGCCGTGCCTCCGCGGCTGATCAGTATCGTCTTATCCGGCCGGCTCTTGGCAATCTGCACAGCCTTTTCATTTGAAGCCGTAACTATTTCTATATCCAGATTCCTGTTGTGCATCACCCGCTTCGCAGTCTTTGTCAGCTCTTCAAAAGGCGCAATAAACAAAACAGAATGCATCATGTATCCCAAAGCTCCTCCCCACCGATATCCCGGCTTAGAATAATCTTGTTTTTCCGTCACTTCTGTCACTCACGAAAAGTATACCTTTTTTTATACGTATAGAAAAGGGGCTGTAACAGAATGAGTTTTCCTCACGTCTGTTACAGCCCCTGTTGCTTTCCGTGTCCAAGTAGAATATATATTACATAAAAATCGAACTGAGCACTTTGGGGATATTCATACAGGATTGGATGAACAATAATACTAAAACAGGACAGATAATGTATTTATACAGCGGGTCATAGAGAGACGGGATCGTAAAGGTACTGCCTGGCTTGATCCATTCTTCCCGCACCTTTTTCGCTCCCACATACCAGGCAAGAAGAATAGCCATAATAGAAGCAGTCAGTGTATACCCGACATCTCCAATAAAGAAATCCATCGCTGCCAGAAATTTCTCACTCCAGATACAGGGAATGGCCCCTAAAATAGTGACTACCGTAATAAATACAATCGTCTTTTTACGACTCCAGCCCATTCCGCCGCTAACGGTTGTCACGGAATTTTCCATGATGCCAACGGAAGAAGAAAATGCTCCCAGTGCCATAGCTGCAAAAAATCCCAAAGCAATAACAATAGAAAACGGCAGCTGGGCAAAAACAAAAGGCAGCGTAATGAATGTCAGATTAGGACCTGAATTAAGATCCAGCCCGAATGCAACGACAGCCGGTACAATAATCAGTCCGGAGAGGATACATCCTAACAGATTCCAAAAAGCTACCGTAAGAAAATCCGTAGGAATATCTGAATCTTCCGGCAAATACGCACCGTATGCCATCAGTGCCGCCGGCCCTAATCCAATAGCAAAGAGGGCCATCCCCGTTGCCCGGGCCCACATGGAAAAGTTGAGCATCTGGGACCAGTCCGGTTCAACAAAAAGCTGTATACCAGGGGCAATATTAGGGAGCGTCAAAACGCGAACCATGAGCAAGCCTAAAATAACAAATAACAGAGGAATCCCGTATTTACAGAATCGTTCAACACCACCCTGAATTCCTTTCCACAAAATGACAGCATTCAATACAATCGTGACAACGGTCCAGGAAAATACTGCTGTCTTGTTATTGCTGAAGTCATTGAAAAATCTAACGGGATCTGCCATGATTTCATTGCCATAAAAAATACTGAAGCAAATGTACGCTAGTGTCCAGGCGGTAACGACCATGTAAAACATGTTAAGCCCTGTAGGGATAATCGGATAAATCCAAGCAATACGTCCCAGTTTTTTACCCAGAACATTTTTAAAAGCAACAACAGGACCACTGTGCATTTTACGTGCAAAAGCAATTTCTGCCATCCCGGCCGGAACAGCCAGTACCAGTGTAATAATCAAAAACATGAGCACAAAAGCACCCCCGCCGCTTTGTGCCGTTACATATGGAAATCTCCAGATGGCGCCTAATCCAAAGGCCATGCCAATCATAGTAAAGACAAAGCCGATAGACGAGCCAAACTGCTCTTTCTTTTTTCCTGCCATATAAGAATCCCCCTCGTTTTATGATTTATAAAAATAATGTGCTTTACTTCGTATCCCCATACGAAGCGCCACTCTTCAGGCTGCGCCACATCGTCCAGGCAGACCCTCCACCTACGACAACAAAATAAAAGGCCAGCATACACCATGTCGTACTATCCATATCCTTCACCCCCTTCATGGAAAAAAATGAAAATGCCGTATGCAGTGTGAATCGGATTCACACCTGACATACGGCATTGTACGCATATATATTTTATTTTTCTTGAATTATTTTAAAATTCTTTGTTTTTTATTACTTTTATGCAAATATCATACAATATATTTTATTCAATGTAAAAACAGTACCTTTTATAATGATATGACATTATTTGATAGAGGTTCCATGCAATTGTAGTATGTCATCTCTCTATATAGTCAAAAACCGTTACAACACAGGGTACAAGCCATGTTGTAACGGTTTTCCATAAAGAGAAAAGGGTAGTTGATTTGTATATAATATTATTTGTACATATCGCGGAGTTTCTGGAAAGCCGGCAGGGACCGTTCGATCATGTCCGGCTGCTTGCAGTACGAAATGCGGGCATATCCCGGGCAGCCGAATCCTGTCCCCGGTACGAGGAGCAGGTTGATTTTCTTGCCATTTTCCATGAGCTGCATGTCATCGCCATCGGGCGCTTTTATGAACAAATAGAAAGCTCCGCTGGGATATACACAGTCAAATCCCATTTCACTTAGATGATTGTACAGTGTCTTCCGGTTCTGGTCATAGACGCTGAAATCAGAAGTCATGCCCATGCATTTCAGGATGACATGCTGATAGAGATTAGGCATGTTGACAAACCCCAGGGCACGGCCGGCACCACAGACCGCCGTATAGATGGCTTTTCCATCTTCCACACCTTCCGGCACCAGGATATAACCGGCACGGTTTCCCGGAAGAGACAGGGACTTGCTGTACGAATAGAGGATAATCGTATCTTTATAGAACTTCGGTACATAGAGGATGGGGATATTGTCATAAACAATTTCACGGTACGGTTCATCGGAAATCAGATAAATGGGATGGCCCAGTTCCTGTGATTTTTCCCGCAGGAGATTCCCTAATTTCGTCAGCGTTTCTGCCGAATATACCATCCCTGACGGATTGTTCGGCGAATTAATCAGGACTGCTTTCGTCCGCGGCGTGATGGCTGCTGCCAGTTTTTCCATATCGAGCTGGAAATGTTTCGTGTCTGGCGGCACGATGACAGCCTTTCCTCCCGGAACCGTAACGAATGTCCTGTATTCCGGATAATAAGGCGCAATGATGATGACTTCGTCTCCGTCCTGTTCAATCAGCGCTTTCATGATAATGGCCAATGATGCGCTGGCACCACAGGTAAGATAGAAATTATCTGCCTTAAGATCAGCCCCATAAGTCTGATTCATATAATCAGCCAGCCCCTGACGTACTTTGGGAAGGCCCATAGCCGGGGTATAGCTGTTGATTTCCATGGGAGAATACTTCGTCGCCAGTTCGACAATGGCATCGGATACAGCCTGCGGTGGCGGTACCGACGGGTTGCCGATACTGTAATCAAATACATTTTCTTCCCCTACTTTTTCAGCCTGCTGCAGGCCGAACATGTAGAGTGTACGAATCAGGTTGGCTTTGGCTCCCAATTCATACATTTTCGTTGCTACCATATCTATCCCTCCCTGATATCAGTTCAATTCATTATGAACACAAAATCTGTGCATAAGAATGAGAAATACGCTTCGTTGCAGCCAGTGTACATTGTAAAATATGTTGTACAATGTCCGGAGTAATCCGGGCCTTGGGCACACTGACACTGACAGCAGCCGCTACTTTGCCGGGGTAGGCAAAAACAGGCGCTGCCACACAATATAACCCAAGGCTGAACTCTTCATCATCCAGGTAATATCCCTGTCTGCGGGTCTGGAGAATCGTATTGTAGAGATGTTCGAAGTCCGGCTGTGCCCGGTCCGTACCCGCCGTGAACGTTTCCGGCAGAAGTTCCCGGATATCTTCCCGCGGCAGATACGACAACAGACACCGCCCCAGCCCCGTGCAATACAGAGGATATCGTTTTCCTAAGATGAAATTAGGACGCAGCAGCTGGTCTGTATCGACTTTGGCGATATATTCCAGCTCACCGCCCATCCGGATTCCCAGATTGACAGTTTCATGTGTTTCTTTCTGAAGACGGATCAGTTCTTTTTTCGCATTGTCCAGCCATTGCGGTGCATACCGTGCCGATGTCAGTGAGCGAAGAATACGCAGAGAGAGGCGGTATTTTTTATTGTTTGGATTTTGAAAAATGACTCCGATAAACTCCAGTGTATTGACGAGCCGTTGAATCGTACTTTCCGGCTGTCCGGTCAATTGACTGAAATCACCGATGCCGTACTCATCTGTATCGCCATGATAGCAGTCCAGCAGGGCCATTCCTTTGATTAATGAGCTGTTATAGGCCATAAGGACCTCCCACCTTCAGGTAAAATGCAATGCTGTCATACAGACTGACTGTATTTATATATACTACAAGAGTCAGTCTTCTACTTTTACGCCGGCAATCTTGAGAGCTGCTTTCTTCTTCGCTTCC
>ERZ791865.2571-NODE-2571-length-12360-cov-5.965868_pt1 | contig 12360 bp, 10 predicted proteins | sample MGYA00509942_ERZ791865 | MGnify/ENA primary metagenome ERZ791865 (study PRJEB30046, sample SAMN00792098) | human gut metagenome | study: EMG produced TPA metagenomics assembly of the A metagenome-wide association study of gut microbiota in type 2...
AAAAGCCCGAGGGCGCCGGAGCGTCCCCCGCGGCCCAACAGCCCAAGCCCCAGCCCGGCGCCGGGGAGCCGACGGCCGCCAAAAAGAGCCGCCACCGGGGCGGGCGGCGCCACAGCAGACGCGGCGGCGCAGGCGGCAGCGGCAAGACGGAGGCATAACACATGGGAAAATTCGACGGTGTGCTGCTTCTCAGCGACTTTGACAACACCCTGGTCTACACCGAAGACGTGCTGGTAAGCGGCGGCGATCTGCCGCCGCTTTCCCACGCGAACCGGGAGGCCATCCAATATTTTATGGCCGAGGGCGGCATTTTCTCCGTGGCCACGGGCCGGGCCCTGCCCAGCTTTGCGCCCATTGCCCCCACGCTGCCCATGAACGGGCCCACCATCCTCTTTAACGGGGCCGCCCTCTACGACTTTACCCGGGAGGAATACCTGGAGACGGCGTTCCTGCCGGGGGACATCCGGGAAAAGCTGATCCCCGTGGAGGAAGCCTTCCCCGGCCTGGTCTGCGAGATCTATCACGACGGCAGCACCATCCACACCCTGCACCCCAGCGAGCTGACGCGCAACCATCTGCACCTGACAGGCTCCCGGGCCGTGGAGCTGCGCTCCATCCGGGAGATCCCTCTGCCCATCAGCAAGGTGCTGTTTGAGGAGACCGGCCGGCGGGGCGACGACCTGGAGCAATTCGTGCGCAGCCGGAGCTGGGCGGGAGAGTTTGAGATCGTCCGGTCCGGGAAGTTCTTCCTGGAGATCACCGCCAAGGGCGCTACCAAGGGCGGCATGGTGCGCAAGCTCACAAAGCGGCTGGGTATTTCCCGGGAAAAGGTCTGCTGCGTGGGCGACCAGGCCAACGACCTGTCCATGCTGCGGCTGGCCGGCCATGCCTTTGCCCCGGCAAACGCCGTAGAGGCGGTGCGGCACACCCCGGGCATCGAGCTGCTGCCGGACTGCCGGGAGGACGCCGTGGCGGCGCTGATCGGCCGGCTGGATACCATCTTCTCCACAGGCCCAAAAAGCTGAAAAAAGCTGCTTAGTGCCAAATTCTTCCGCTCTGCGGCAAAAAAAAACGATTTACATACACGCAATGCGTGGTGTATAATAGGTCTGATGTGATCGAGAGAGATCCGATGATCCACTTTATAATTTTAAATTTCCAGGAGGAAAGCAACCATGTCCAACTACATCCTTGTTATCAACCCCGGCTCCACCTCTACCAAGATCGGTGTGTTTGAAAACGACACCCTACTCTTTGACAAGACCCTGCGGCATCCCGCCGAGGAGATCGCCAAGTTTGCTACCATTCCCGATCAGAAAAGCTGGCGTAAGGAGCTGGTGGAGCAGGCCCTGACCGAGAACAACTTCGACATGAAGAAGCTCACCGGCGTCTGCGCCCGGGGCGGCCTGGTCAAGCCCATCCGCGGCGGCACCTACGCCACCTCCGACGCTCTGCTGGCTGACTGCGTGGCCGGCGTACAGGGCCAGCACGCCTGCAACCTGGGCGGCCTCATCGCCCGCGAGATCGGCGACGAGCTGGGCGTGCCCTCCTTCATCGCAGACCCCCCCGTGGTGGACGAGATGCAGGCCATTGCCCGCTATTCCGGCCATCCCCTGATCCAGCGCGTCAGCAAGTTCCACGCCCTGAACCAGAAAGCCGTGGCCAAGCGCTACGCCAAGGAAGTGGGCAAGAAGTATGAGGAGCTGAACCTCATCGTGTGCCACATGGGCGGCGGCGTGTCCGTGGGCGCCCATGTCAAGGGCAGCGTGGTGGACACCGAGAACGCACTGGACGGTGAGGGTCCCTTCTCCCCCGAGCGCTCCGGCTCCCTGCCCACCGACGCCGTGATGAAGCTGTGCTTCTCCGGCAAGTACACCGAGGCTGAGCTGAAGAAGATGTTCGTGGGCCGCGGTGGTCTGGTGGCCTATGCCGGCAGCACCGATATGCGCGACCTGCTGAAGATGGCCGAGACTGATCCTAAGGTCGCCGAGGTCATCGACGCGTTCCACTATCAGATCGGCAAGGAGATCGGCGCCATGGCCGCTGCCATGCACGGTAAGGTGGACCAGATCATCCTCACCGGCGGCATTGCCTACGGCAAGGAGACCACCGACGCCCTGAAGGAGATGGTGGGCTGGATCGCCCCCGTCACCGTGTATCCCGGCGAGGACGAGCTGCTGGCGCTGGCCCAGGCCGCCCTGCGCGTGCTCACCGGCGAGGAGCAGGCTAAGGAGTATTGATTTTCTATAATCGCAGAGGGCGGCAGGATGTTCCTGCCGCCCTCTTTTTTCCCGAACGGTCGCGCGCTGGCTCCCGCCGGGTTTTGTGCGTAAAAAAGCCATCCGGAGTGCATTCCTCCGGATGGCTTTACTGTGGTCTTTACCGGGCGGCGGGCTTTTTCATCACGAAGGCCTTGCCGTCCACGGCGCGCATGGTGGCCAGGATGCCGTTGAGGTGGTCGTACTCGTGCTGGATCAGCTCCGAGAGATAATCCTGGCAGGCAAGCTCCTGCACCTGCCAGTTTTCATCCCGGTAGCGGACGATGCAGCGGCGGTTGCGCCGCACCTTCACCAAAAGGCCCGGGAAGCACAGGCAGTCGTCCATGAGCTCCATGGTCTCGCTGCCCACCAGCTCCAACGTGGGGTTCACGATGACCCGGCGCACGCCGTCCAGATCCAGGCAAATCAGCCGCTTTTTAATGCCGATCTGCGGGGCCGAGATGCCGTGGCCAAAGCCCGCATCCTGCAGGCATTCAAACATATCCTCGATATCCGGGCGCAGAGTCTCCAACTCCTCCCGGGTGACGGCGGCGCTGACCTCGTACAGGGCCGGGTCGCCTAACAGCAATACTTCGCGTTTCATTTCCGTTCTCCTCTCACTTTGCAAGGTGCTTTGCAGCTATTATACTACCGTTTTCGCGCCCTGTCCAGTTTTGCCCATGGACGTGGGCCTTTTTTATGTAAAAAGATACAGGGTGCCGTTTCGCAGGTCCGAGTTCTGCACATCCGCCGTGAGGGAGACGACATCCGCAATGATCTCCACATCATAGGTATAGCCCCCGCTGATGTAATAGCCGAAGCTGTACCCCGCCTCCAGGCTGGCCGTCATATTGACCAGGCGGCTGCCGTCGCCCTGCTCGTAGTATAGGTCCGGCAGCTCCTCCGCCGCGCCGTCCACTATGGTCACCGTGTCGGCCAGGGACAGGTCGCAGCTCTCCAGGGGCGCGTTCAGGGTCTTTTCCTCCATTTCGTACAGGTCAAAATAATACGAATTGGTGGCGTACTCCGCCGATTCAAGGATCACGCAGTCCGGCTGGAAGATGTTGAAGTAATAATCCAGGTCCAGGACATTCAGGTAGTTATGCACCGAGCAATCCTGGCCAAAGGCGAAATTGAACAGCCCGATGTTGCGGTTAAAATAGGAGCCGTGGAAAAACAGCACCGTGGGAAGCGCTGCATCCTCCCGGTCCGTTTGGGTCACGGAAAAGGTGTGGTACCGGGAAAGGCGGATGTCGCTGAATGCGTCCGTCAGGTCGGTCAGCTTGTCCTCGTTCACATAGCGGAAGGAGGGCACCTCCTCGGAGATGGCAAACTGCGAAACAGGCAGGGTGGTCTGCTCCACCTGCTCTATGTCGTAATCCGACAGCTGCAGCAGCTGCACGGACGGGAAGTACCTGCGCACCTCCTCCAGGATGTGGTTCATGCCGTAGAACTCCCCCAGGTCGTTCCAGTGGCCGGCGTCATACTGCTTGTTGAAGATCTGCTCCCCGGCGGCCATCCCCGTCAGGTAGGCGGCGTTATCCACATAGTTTATGCCGCAGCGGTCCAGGTTTTCATACAGGCAGGCCAGGAACTGGTTGTCATAAATATAGCCCTGGGGCAGGTACTGGGAATACACGGTGGTTTTCGAGGGCGTCACGCAATAGATGAACGGCACGCCCCGGTCCCGGCAGTAGGTCTGCACGCGGCTCAGATACTCGCAGAAGGCAGCGATGAATTCCTCATCCACCGTGTTCTCCTCCAGCTTCAGGAACACATAGCCGTCCTGGCCGTAGCAATAGGTGGGGTGCTCCATTTCGTGAAACAGGCGGTCATTGAGGACCTGGTAGGCATTCAGGGCCTCATCCCGCAGGCCGATGCGGTCATTGATGTAATCCGTCAGATCCTCCAGGGTGATGCCTTGGTCGGCGTCCAGCTCCGTCAGGACCTTGTTGTCGATCTCCGAGACGGAATCCTTCTCAAAATTGAAGCACACCAAGGGGATAGCCAGGCAGGCGGCAAACAGGACGAGGAAAAGCACATTGACTTTTTTCATGCGGTTTCCTCCTTAATACTGAAAATACAGGAACGGCGTGTAGCCGTTGGAGAGGATGGCCGTGTAGCTCAGGGCAAACAGCGCCAGCAGCACCACATATTTGACCCCCACCCACAGGGGGCGCTCCATGGCCCGGCCATACAGCGCCCGGACCTTTTCCCGGCTGCACAGGAGAATGCCCAAAATGGAGATGAGCAGCAGCGTCACGGTCTTTGCCGTGAGGAAATACCGCCAGGTGAAGGTCAGCTCCCCTATGCCCAGGCCCAGCATGTTTTTCAGATACAGTATAAAGCTGCTCACGCTGGGCAGGCGGAAGCACAGCCACCCGATGAACACCACCAGGGTGGTATATACCCAGCCCACGGCGGGGAACCACCGGCGGCTCTGCAGGCGCTTGAACCGGGGCGTGCGCTCTATGACGCACAGAACGCCATAGGCCAGGCCCCAGCAGATGTAAATTTTTGTGTTTCCGTGCCACATGCCCGTGAGCAGAAAAACAATGAACAGGTTCAGGTACACGCTCCCCCGGCGGCTGCCGCCCAGGGGGATATACACATATTCCCGGAACCAGCTGCCCAGGGAGATGTGCCATCTTTTCCAAAACTCCGTGACGGACTTGCTCAGGTAGGGGAAGTTGAAGTTCTCCCGAAAGTGGAAGCCGAATATTTTCGACAGGCCAATGGCCATATCCGAATAGCCGGAAAAGTCAAAATACAGCTGGAAGCCGTAGACGGCGACGCCCAGTCAGGCCGTGGCCGCGTCCATATGCCCCTGCTGGGGCATGGTGCTCAGGAGCGTGCCCAGCTGGTCGGCCAGCAGGACCTTTTTGGCAAGGCCGATCAAAATACGCTCACACCCGGCGCACACCTGGTCTAAGGTGAAGGTCCGCTCCTCCAGCGACCGGCGCATATCCGCGTAGCGGACGATGGGGCCCTGGGCGACCTTGGGGAAGAACAGCAGGTAGGTGGCCACCAGCAGGAACTCGTGGCCCTCGCTCTTTGTGGGGCGGCAGTCCTCCCGGAACAGATCGGCCAGGTAGGAGATGCAGTGAAAAATGATGAAGGAGATGCCCAGGGGATACAGGGCCGTGATGGGCTCGGCGCTCCCCAGGGCCGCGGCAATGGCCTGGGGATATTTGAACACCGCCAGCACCAGCACGTCCAGCGCGATGCCTATATAGGCAAAGGGGCGCCGGGTCATCCGGGCGATGTAGCCCACCAGGTAGTTCCCGAAGGTGAGCCCCAGGGCCACCAGCAGCGCCTGCCGGCCCGCCATCCGGTAAAACACCAGGGACATGAGGCACAGGAATATGTTCTGCGCGGTGATGCTGCGGCGGAACAGGAGATTCGTCAGAGCATAGCCCGCCACCGAGGCCGGGAACAGGAAAAACAGGAACGTTACGGAGGAAAAATTCAAACGCTACACCTTCTCATGGGTCATCGTGGAAAACGCCGTGGGAGTTTCCGACCATAAAATTTAATTTAAATTGTATTTTTTGTGCGCGCTGCCGCGCGCCGGAAGGCAAAAAGATCAGTCGCTGTCCAGCTTCAGCACCGCCATGAAGGCTTCTGTGGGCACCTGGACGGTTCCCAAATTCCGCATCTTCTTTTTGCCTGTGATAGGATCTTTGATCCTCTCACAGGTGAGCTTTATTTCATTTCACGCCGCACAGCGGCGGGCGCGCTGCCGCACGCCGGAAGGCAAAAAGATCAGTCGCTGTCCAGCTTCAGCACCGCCATGAAGGCCTCTGTGGGCACCTGGACGGTGCCCAAATTCCGCATCTTCTTTTTGCCTTCCTTCTGCTTCTCCAGCAGCTTCTTCTTGCGGGTGATATCGCCGCCGTAACACTTGGCCAGGACGTCCTTGCGCATGGCCTTCACCGTTTCCCGGGCGATGATGCGGCCGCCGATGGCCGCCTGGATGGGCACCTCAAAGAGCTGGCGGGGAATATTATCCTTCAGCTTTTCGCACAGGCGGCGGGCCCGGGGATAGGCCTTATCCTTATGGGCAATAAAGCTCAGGGCATCCACGCCGTCGCCGTTTAGGAGCAGGTCCACCTTCACCAGGTCGCTGGGCCGGTAGCCGGAGAGCTCATAGTCCAGGCTGGCGTAGCCCTTGGTATTGGCCTTGAGGGTATCGAAGAAGTCGTAGATGATCTCATTCAGGGGCATCTGATAGTGCAGCTCCACCAGGTGGGTGTCCAGATACTGCATATCCTTGAACTCACCCCGGCGGTCCTGGCACATGGGCATGATATTGCCCACATACTCGTTGGGAGCGATGATGGAGACCTTCACATAGGGCTCCTCGGCATGCTCGATGACGGCGGGATCGGGGTAATTGTGGGGGTTATCCACCTTGACCAGGGTGCCGTCGGTCTTATACACATGGTAAATGACGGAGGGGAGGGTGGTGACCAGGTCCAGGTTGAACTCCCGCTCCAGGCGCTCCTGGATGATCTCCATATGGAGCATCCCCAAAAAGCCGCAGCGGAAGCCGAAGCCCAGGGCCACGGAGCTCTCCGGCTCAAAGGTCAGGGAAGCGTCGTTGAGCTGGAGTTTTTCCAGGGCATCCCGGAGGTCAGGATACTTACTGCCGTCCTCGGTGTAGATTCCGCAGTAGACCATAGACTGGGCGGGCCGGTAGCCGGGCAGAGGCTCCGGGGCGGGGTTTTCGGCGTCGGTAACGGTGTCGCCCACCTGGGTGTCCTTGACGGTCTTGATGGAGGCGGTGAAGTAGCCCACCTCCCCGGCCTGGAGGGCATCCGTGGGCTCGTTGCCCAGGGGCTTTAAGTAACCGCACTCCAGGATGGTATACTCGGCCCCGGTGGCCATGAGGCGGATGGTCTGGCCCTTGCGCAAGGTGCCCTGGCGGACACGGAAGTACACCACTACGCCCACATAGGGGTCATACTGGCTGTCAAACACCAGAGCCTGGAGGGGGGCGTTGGGGTCACCGCTGGGGGCGGGGACGTTTGCCACGATGTCCTCCAGAACAGCGTCGATATTCACGCCGTTTTTGGCGGAAATTTCCGGGGCGTCCAGGGCGGGCAGGCCGATGATGTCCTCCACCTCCTGCTTGGCCTTCAGGGGGTCGGCGGCGGGGAGGTCGATCTTGTTGAACACCGGAAGGATCTCCAGGTCGTGGTCCAGGGCCAGGTAGGTGTTGGCCAGGGTCTGGGCCTCCACGCCCTGGGTGGCGTCCACCACCAGCACGGCGCCCTCACAGGCGGCCAGGGAGCGGGAGACCTCGTAGTTGAAGTCCACATGGCCCGGGGTGTCGATGAGGTTCAGGGCATAGGTCTCGCCGTTTTTCGCCTTATAATAGAGGTGGACGGCCCGGGATTTGATGGTGATGCCCCGCTCGCGCTCCAGGTCCATATTGTCCAGGAGCTGGTTCTCCATCTCCCGCTCGGGCACGGCGTCGCACAGCTCCAGCAGGCGGTCCGCCAGGGTGGATTTGCCGTGGTCAATGTGAGCGATGATGGAAAAATTGCGGATGTGGGATTGATCGTACATATACTTTGACCTCCGTTGATGGGGATTTGTTTTTGGTATTACGGATTGCCACACCGGCGACGTCGGTCACCGGCTCGCAATGACAGGGATTTTCACATGGAGCGCGGTGCAGAATGCGCGGTGGGGTAAGGGCACCCCGCCCTACGGATCGCAAGGAAATTTGCACAGGCCCGGTTTGGGCGGGCAGGACCGTCCGCCCCTACAAATTCATAATGATACCTTACACTATATCTCCGGCAGCTTTTTGCAGCGCTCGTCGGTGTTATGCACCACCTGGGCCACGCTCTGCCCCAGGCCCGGATAGGCCGTGAGGGACTCCGCCGTCATGGCGGGGCACTGGCTGTCCGCCCCGTGCAGGGCCAGCTGATAGCGCATGCGGCTGGCGGCCATATCCGCCTCCACCGCACCGGCATCAAAGGCATCGGCGTCCACGCCGAACAGCTCCTCATTGCCCCTTCCCCGGCGGTACAGGTGCCGCAGCAGCAGATAAAGCCCCCCGCTGAGATAGTCGCCCGCGGCGGTAATGGCGCTGCGGTTGCCCGTCTTGCCCAGCAGGTCAAAGAGCACGTTGGTGGTGTTCACCACCAGCTTCTTCTGCAGGGTGGCCATGATGCTGCCCCGGAGATTGCCCTTTTCATCCGTGGAATCATACAGGTCGTCCGCCACGATAATGGCGCCGTCCCGGCTCAATGTGCGGCCCAGCAGATAGTCCGCCGACACACGGTAATAGTCGCACGCCTTCACAACAAACGCAAGGCCCGGCTCGCGGATGCCGTTTTCATAGTGGCTTAAAAGCGCCTGGGATATGCCCAGCTGCGAGGCCGCCTTGCGCTGGGATATGCCCCGCTCCTGCCGCAGCAGGCTCAAGGTCCGGGAAAAATCAGTTGCCATCGGGTAGTCCCTTCCTCTCCTTTTCTTATACAAGAAGTAAATTATACAGTATTTTATACGGATTGTAAACGGGTATTTTTTACTTTTACCGCAAAAAAAGGCGGATCTTCCGGTCTTTTTGCCTTGACGCGGGGCATAAAATGGGGTATAGTTATTTTGTAACTATTTTGTAACCTTTAGGATGGGTTTTTATATGAACGACTTGAAACGGCTCCTGGATGGGCCGAAAAAAATACTGTGGTACCTGGGCGAGCACCCGGATCTGCTGCAGCGCTATACGGACCTGCAAAGCCTGACCCGCCGGACGGCCCAGCTGCTGCGGCGGAAGTGGGAGCAGCTGCGGCAGGCCCTGCGCTTTATGGTGCGGGAGCGGAGAGCCCGGCGCTTTCCGGAGTCGGACCACAAGCTGGCCCAGGCCATGCTCTTTATTTGGGGCAACATCCCCCGGTTCACCAGCCGGCTGAGGGAGCGGCTGTACCGCATTCGCCGCTTCAGCATCCGGTCCGGCAGCCGCCGGCGGGCGCTGTTTGAGCGGATCAAGCTGCACCCGGCCTGGTTTTTAGGCTCCGCCGTGGCCGTGGCCGCCATCGCCGTGACATTGAGCCTGTACACCATCGGCGTGACGGTGAGCTACGACGGCATGAACCTGGGCACCGTGGCCTCCGGCCGGACTGTGCGCCAGGCGGCGGCGGACATCGAGGACATCACCTGCCAGACTTTGGGCTACGACACCTACACCGTGGACACCTCCCTGCTGACCCGCAAGACCCGCATCGTGCCCCGCAGCACCATCCAGACCAAGCAGGAGTTTGAGGCAAAGCTCTCCCGCCAGCTGGGAGAGGTGGCCTACGGCTATGTGCTGTATGTGGATGACGAGCCTGTAGCGGCCACGGAGTACGAGGGCGCCATGGAGGAGCTGCTGGAGCAGCTGAAAACCGGCTACATCACCGACCGCACCGTGGAGTGCTACTTTGTGGAGGATGTGGACATCCGCCAGGAGTATGTGCCCGCCGACCTGATGATGAACCTGGGCTACATCGCCGAGAAGCTCAACGCCACCAAGGAAGGCGCCGTGACCTACACCGTGCAGGCCGGGGACACGTTCTTTGACATCGCCCTGGAGCACGAGATGAGCGTGGAGCGGCTCCTGAGTCTGAACCCCGGCTACCAGTCCGACCTGATCCATGCCGGCGATACGCTGACCATCAGCAACGCCGTGCCCTACCTGACGGTGGTGGACGTGGAGCGGCAGAATTATCTGCAGGATGTGGCCTACAGCGTGGAATACCAGGACGACCCGTCCATCTATGAGGGCGACTACGAGGTACTGGAGCCCGGCGTATACGGCAAGGAGGACGTTACCGCCAACGTCACCTATATCAACGGCGCCGAGGTGAACCGGGATGTGGTGGCGGCGGTGACCCTGAGCCAGCCCATCGCAGAGCTGCAGGCACGGGGCACCAAGGAGCGGCCCTCCTGGGCGGCTACGGGCAGCCTGCGCTGGCCCTGCAGCGGCATCATCACCTCCTATTTCGGCTACCGTGACATCGGCGTGGCCGGGGCCTCCTCCAACCACGGCGCACTGGACATTGCCGCCGGGTATGGCACGCCCATCTACGCCGCCGACGGCGGCACCGTCGTTGCCTCCGGGTGGGACGGCGGCTACGGCTACCGGATCCGCGTTGACCACGGCAACGGCATGGTGACCCTGTACGCCCACTGCAGCAGCCTGCTGGTGGGCTCCGGTGAGCATGTGTACAAGGGCCAGCTCATCGCCTACATGGGCTCCACCGGCATCAGCACCGGCAGCCACTGCCACTTCGGCGTGTATGTCAACGGCACCGCCGTGGACCCGCTGAATTACCTGTAAAAGCTTGCACATCCATTGCATAGAAAAAGCGTCCGGGACGTGAGGGTCCCGGACGCTTTTTTTGTAGTTTTGCAAGAGGTGCGGTGCGCGGCGGCACACATGGGTGCCGTGCATAACGGGCGGCGGGCTGGGGGCAGCCCGCCCTACGCATTTACAAGGAAAAAGCTGCGGCGGAGGCGGACAGAGGCGTCCGCCCCTACGGATAGTTTGCGAATTTCTGCAGCCGGGCCGATGTAGGCATCGGCCCCTACGAAGGGCCGCAAGGGGCGCGGCGGTTATCGGGCGGCGGGCTGGGGGCAGCCCGCCCTACGCATCTGCGGAAAAAATGCTGCGGCGGGTTTTGGGACCCGCCGCACTTTTTGTCATTCAAACAGGCTGGCCTGGTAGGGCAGGTCGCCCCGGCCGATCTGCCGGAGCTGGCGGGCGTTCTCCTCCGTGAGAGCGTCCACAATGGACATTTTGCGGATGATGTTCTGCACGGTGCTCTCCAGGGCCGTGCCCGCCCGGTAGTCCGCGGGGAAGATGAAGTCCACCCGGCCCTTGCTCAGCAGATCCTCCACGCCCTGACGGTTCTCCTCCTGGTACACGGCGATGGCCTCGCCGCCGTAGGAGCGCATCATCTTCATGCAGGGGACGTCGGACAGGCCGTCGCCGATGTAGATCATGTTGGTGAAGGGGATGCGCTTGCTGTCATCGGGCATGGAGGCGTTGAGGGTGCGGTCATCGGACACGTCCAGCACGCCCTTATTGATGCGGTAGACGAACTGGGTCTTGTTGGTGAAGTTGACGTCCAGCTTGGGCCAGGAGGCCAGGCCCTCCTCATTATAGAAAAACTCGCAGGCGTAGATCTCCTTGAACTCGTGGCTGATGCCGCTGCCCTCAATGATCTCACGCAGGCCGGAGGAGATGACGTAGTGTTCCACATCCACCCCCAGGCTCTGGCCAAAGGTGTTGATGCGGCCGAACCAGTCCTTTACCCCGGGGAACAGCTCTATGCCGTGGCCGCAGCGCACCAGGAAGTCCCGGTCCAGGCGGATATTCTGCCGGCGGCACTCCTCGATCATGGTATACATATAGGCCAGCAGGCCGTCCATGCGGTTGGTGAAGCCGAAGGTGTTGGCCTTCTTCCAGAACTCGGCGGGCTGATAGCCCAGGGCGGGGATGAAGGTATAGTCCTCCATGTCGGTGGTGCAGAGGGTCTTATCAAAGTCGTACAGCAGGGCAATGATGGGTCTGTCCATAGACGGTCTCCTTTTGGTTGTGATGAGGGATACGGCGGTGTGAGGGTGTGGATTGCCACGTCAGTGACATCGGTCACCGGCTCGCAATGACACGGTTTTTACAAGAAGTGCGGTGCAAGTCCAGTCGGGCCGTCGGGACGCCGGCCCCTACCGGCAAAAAACAAAAAGTGCCTGCAAACGGGCCGATGTAGGCATCGGTCCCTACGCAAATGCAGGAAACGCCATGCATGCCCGGGCACGAAAGCAGAACGAGCCATGCAGAGACTTGCACTGCGAGCCTCTGCATGGCTTGGTTTCCTGTTTATTTATCGGGCTCGTAATTCCGGCCGAACTTCAGCTCGTCCAGATCCAGCTTGAACTCGGAACGGAAATCCGTGTCCGCCGGCAGCGGCTCGGCAGGTTTATTCTCGTCATAGGCCGCCAAAATGTCCTTTTCGATCAGCTGGACGGTGTCCTGGCTGACGGCCGGCTCCTGGGCGGCAGGCTCCGCCGGGGCAGCTTCCCGGGGCGCCTCATCCTGGGGGGG
>ERZ791865.2574-NODE-2574-length-12341-cov-3.260052_pt1 | contig 12341 bp, 3 predicted proteins | sample MGYA00509942_ERZ791865 | MGnify/ENA primary metagenome ERZ791865 (study PRJEB30046, sample SAMN00792098) | human gut metagenome | study: EMG produced TPA metagenomics assembly of the A metagenome-wide association study of gut microbiota in type 2...
TGCCGCACCTCGCTCGCCGTATCGGCACTTAGAATTATGCGGTATTGCCTTTACAACTTCACAAGTATCTCCCCCGCACCGGAATCCGATTGCCCTTCTCCCCTATCCCCCAACCGCGCGTACCGTTCATCTTCATCCGCTCCCCCACCAAAACAAAAGGCATGTGCCCCCTTATCTCTATCATAAGGTGGGCACATGCCGTTACATTATCATGATTTTATCACGCCAAAGTCATCAGGCAATGCAGCCATCGGCAAAGCTGTTGCGCTTGGCTTTCTCTTTCTGCTGGTTGCGCTTGGCGACGATTTCTTTGCACAGGCCAATACGGTTGGTCTTGAAGTGGAAGAACGGGCGTTCCGGTACGGTGAAAATCTCCACCGGACGCATGTAACGTTCCGGCAGGCAGGCATTGATCTTATCGCGCACATCGTCCAAGGTGTAGCCATCTTTGAGCTGGACGTACAGGTACGGCAGGAAGCAGCCCTCGTGCTCATCATCCGGCACGATAACAAAGAACTCGTCCTTGATGCCCTTGATGTCGGCATCGGCCACGATGTTCTCCAGCGGCTGCACCATCAGGTCGCCGCCGCCAAAGCGCGGGGATGCACCGCGGGTCATCGTGTAGAGCACACCGTCCTCGGACATATAGCCAATATCGCCGGTGTGCAGCCAGGTCTTGCCGTCTGCGTGGACCTGCAGTGCCTTGGCGGTTGCTTCGGGGCGGTCATAGCCCAGCATCACGCCGGGGCCCGTGATGCAGATCTCACCGGGGGTATTGTAGGTCAGCTCTTCCTGGGTGCCGGGCTTAAAGATGCTGATGATGCTGTGGATCATCGGCACACCAACGTTGCCGTCACGCACCGGGAACGGAGCCATAGGCAGAGTGGCGTTGGAGCCGGCCTCGCTGCTGCCGTAGCCGGCAGTAAAGCGCAGGTTGCAGTTATGCTGCTTGAGGAACTCCTCAACATTGCGCAGCTGCTTGTTGTTGAATGCCTCGCAGCCGGCGCCGATGGCCAGCATGTGGGACATATCATAGTCAGCCGGAAGACGCTTGCTGCGGCGGATAACCTCCACAAACATGGGGATCAGGGGCCAGTTGTTGGGGCGGTAGCGCATCATTTCCAGGTCAACATCGTACACATCCACAAACGGATCCAGAATGAGCAGCATACCGCCGGCCAGGGGCAGCAGCATCATGGAAACCACAACAGCGATCAGAGCCGGGGGCAGGATGGTCAGCAGCCAGGTGGGGCGGAATTTATCCGAAGAGCCATAAAAGTTCATCTGGGTCAGCACGCCGATGATGCTGTGTGCAGAATGGATGACCTGCTTGGAAGGGCCGGTGGAACCGCTGGTGTAGGCGCGCAGCAGCGGGCGGTCAATGTTGACAGGAGCGGGCACAAAGCCGCGAAAACGCTGGCCCATGTTACAGAAATCAGCCCACATCATGGTATCAGAGCCACGGGCGGGAACATCCGGATACAGGGCATCCAGGGAATGCTGCAGGTAAACCGGCATAGCGGCGCGGTCGCCGCTTTCCAGAGCGGGAACGATAACATAGGTATTCACGTTGGTCTGCTCACGGTAGGCTTCGATTTCGGCCTTGGAGAAGAAGTCGTGAACAAAAATCACCTTGGCATTGGCTTTCTGAACAGCTTCAATGTTTTCTTCCAGGGTGTTGTCACGGCACAGCAGCGAAGCGCCGATGCGCTCGGCTGCCAGCAGAAGATAAATGAATTCCGGCACAGAACGCAGGAACACGGGGATCTGGTCCCCCTGCTTGACGCCAAGCACCTGCAGAGCGCGGGCGGTGGCGTCCACCTTACGGAACACGGTACCCCAGGTGATATCCACGCCATAGTAGTGCATGGCAATCACGTTAGGGTCTGCAGCGCGCACGGAGAGGTACTGCTCCACGGTGCAGGCCGGAACCTGGATACCGCGCAGAACATCTGGATAGAACTTCATCCAGGGGCGGTCAATGCTGGGCTTGCCAGTCAACATCGCGTTTTTATTCATTGCAATTTCCTCCAAATGTCTTTCCCTTATAGTTGCAGGGAATTAAATTATCCAAATCAAATCACGCCAAACCTTTATGGCACTTTCCCCTGCTGTGCACATCGTTGCACAGCGTCGCCAAACCATAATGCTACGATTATTTTCGGTGCTGAATATAGTATACCATTCCTGTTTACGGAAAGCACGAGAATCCCATGGCACAAATTTCCAGAAATTGATTCCGCGTGATTCACTTTTTTCACATGAATTTTTACGCTTTTGGCATGGAGTTTTCTTGCAATTTCATTTTCCTCGGTGCAACAAAAGCCCCAGCTACCGCAGCAGCCAGGGCTTTATGTTTATTCGTATGTATGTTGTATTTTTAGATTTTGTTCATCCAGCTCTCTTGCAGTTCTTCCATTTCATCACCTTTGGCGCGGGTAATCAGATGGATTCCCTGCAGGACATGATGGATGTGCTCCGCAATGGCGTTGCGCTCTTTTGTCACGTTCTGGTCATCCAAATTCCAGACCTGATCAAAATATTCACTCAGGCGGTCTTCCATCACACTGTTGTTGACCATTGCAATCCGGTTGACGGGGCAGTTGTTATCCAGCCGAAGATACGATGCAGCGCCAGAAAGGAACATATTGGGGTCCGCCACATACTGGAAATCGTTCACAATGCGGCCGCTGATCAAGCGGAATTCAAGTTTTTCACGCTGCTTGCAAAGCTGCAGCACATAACTGATGCACCGGCTGCGCTGATCCGGGGTAAGGTTGACCTTGTAACTGAAAAAGTCCAGCTCGCCGGAAACCGCCATGGAGGAAAATGCAGCTTCATAAATCAGGATGCGGATGTTTGTTTCCTCCACCACACCTTTGGCAAGGTTGTGTACGCTACGCAGCTCCGCAGGGGTAGCACCCAAAAAATCTTTCAGCTCGGCCTCGTGGGCGGTCAGGATCTCTTCAAACAAGTCATCCGGCAGCAGAAGCTCATTCAGGTGGCCGAACATCCACCGCAGATTGGAGGCCAGCAGCGTGTGCATATAGTCGTACTGGCTGATCAGCTGGCGCATGCTGGTATCGCGGAAAAGCTGGTCATCCCGCACGCAGAGCTTGGAGAAGTTATCATACAGGCTTTCGCAGTTCTGCGGGTCCTCGGTGGCGGTAACGGCAGCGCAGCGGCTGTGGCTGACCAGCAGGCCGGTAATGGCAAAATCGCCCTTGACCACAAACACCGCGCGCCCGGCAGCCGCGGTGCTGCCAAACAGCTTGAAATGAATATGGCTGAAGTTGGTCAGCACGTTGATAATGAGCGCGGCATCATAGATGGGGTCCCATTTTTCGCGGCTGATATCGATCATCAGCTTGAAATAGACGTTATCATAGCTGCGCTGGTCCACCAGCTGGCCGTTTTGCAGGTTGGCAACTTTCAGGCGGTATTCGCGCGCCATTTCCATCAGGTCCATCACAGCCACAATGTCCAGCTGGCTGACGCGGCGCAGCACAGGGTGGACCATTTTGGTCAGATATTGCAGCATGTTCAGCTCGGCCCAAAAGTCCGTATAGGGGCCAATGCGCGCCTCGCCGCTGTCCAGTTCCTCTTGCAAATAATCATATTCAGCAATCAGGTTATCATAAATGGCGGCTTTCAGGTCACTGGGGATGCTAACGCTGTATTCCCGCAGCAGCAGGTCACGGCCATCATCGGTGGCTTCATCCACCACGCAGGCACTGATGCCCTCCATCACGCGCTTTTCAGTCTTTTTGGCAGGCAGCATGCGGCCGCTGACCCATTTGCTGATATAGGAAACATCGTATTGCAGGCGCTTGGCCAGGGTATAGTTCTTGACCTCCGCAACTTCCAGCAAATGCTCCAGCAGAATGCTGAATCTATTTTTATCATCCATTGCACCAAATCCTCTTCACCCATTTAGTTTGCACTTTTCTTTTATTCTATTATACAAGTTCCATATTTTGATTGCAAATTCAAATGATAACAGGTAAGGAAAAAATGAAGAAAATATATTAAAATCTTTCACAATTCGCGGCCGCATTCTTTGGCATTCATGCCAGTTTGTTGCTTTTTTGTTGTTTGAACTGACAAAGTTTGTTTGTTCTGCTTGTGATATCCTCCAAAAATTATACTTCGCGCGCCATATTTGCCAAATTTAGCCGCAGCTTTTTAGTAGGTTTTGCCCTTGCACCGGCCTGATGTGTTCGCCATGTTTTTGTGTGTTGCCTTTATTATGCGGGTAAGGTAAATTGCGATTTTTTAATCGTGTACTATTTCTAGCTTTCGGCGGGGTGGGGTCCCCCGCCCTACTGGCCTGGCAAATATTTCACCGAACCTATGCCCACAAATACAAAAATGCCGCAGCAGACTGTTACATCTGCTGCGGCATTTCTATTTAGGGGTTAATGGGCTGGTTACAGCTCATTGTTCGGCTGTGGGATTACTGCAGAACGCCGGTGTTCTTATCGAAATGATAAGTGCGGCCATCGATGACTGCATCGCCCTTAGCCATGGTGCCATAGATCGGGTCGAAATAGTAACGCTTGTCAGCGCTCCAGCCCTTGATCATGTGGCCCTGTGCATCGTAACGGACCCACTTGCCGGTACCATCGGGCCTATCAGCCCACTGGCCAGCTTCGGATTCCTGATAGACATCCTTGCTGGTGGCTTTCTTGCCCTGATCAACAGAGTCCAGCCAGTACCAAGCATCAGAAGCCGGGTCATAGATTTCCTTGCCGCGGCCATCCAGGCCCTGGCGAACGCCCTTTTCGTACCAGTAGTCAGCACCATTGATGGTCAGCCACTGGTTGTCCAGAGCAACACCGGTGTACTTGTCAAATGCGCAAGGTACGCCGTCAATGTCGCCTGTGCCCTTAGCCATAGCGCCGGTGATCAGGTCAAAGTAGTAGGTGCCCTTATCGGTCGTCTGCCAGCCCTTGACCATGTGGCCGTTCTCATCGTAACGGACCCACTTGCCGGTGCCATCGGGCTTATCAGCCCACTGGCCGGCGGCGGATTCCTGATAAACGTCCTTGCTGACGGTCATTGCGCCGCCCTGGACAGCATCCAGCCAGTACCAGGCGTCGGAATCGGGATCATAGATCTCTTTGCCGCGGCCCTCAGTACCCTGCTTCACGCCGTTTTCGTACCAGTACTTCTTGCCGTTTTCTTCAACCCAGCCGTTCTTCTCGCCGTACTTGGCGGTGTAGTCCTTGCCGTTGAAGTTGACAGCAGCGGTGGTAACGCCGCTGGTCTGCTTTACAGTTGCATCCACGAACTGTGCGCTTGCGCAGTTCTTATCGGTGCAGGTAAAGACAGCCATTGCGGTAATGGTGGTCTTTTCAGCGGCACCGTGAGCGGTGCGCGTTTCGGGTTCAGTAGACGGTGCCTCTCCAAAGGTTGCTTCAATCTTCACATGGTTTGCAGGCATAGTGAAGGTATACTCGCCGCCACCGTCATTCACAGCTTTCGTAATATTTTCGCCGGTATTGCCAACATAATACATCGCCTCGGTCAATACGTAGTCGGTACCATTCGGCTTGATGGCAGCTGTAACTTTTGTACCTTCCGCAAAGCGGGTCTCACCATCAGTAAATGTGACAGTGCCTTCGCCCTCCACCTTAACTTCAATGCCATACTTAACAACCGCAAACTGTGCGGTAACGGTCACATCAGCAGCAGGCATTTCAAAGGTGTAGGTTTTGCCTTCCTCGACGGTAGTATACGGAACATCGGTATTCTCGCTGTCCTTAATCACCAAACCATTTTTTGCCAGCTGTGCAAGCGTATACATGTCATCAGCCGGGGTAACGGTCAGAGTAACAGTATCGCCAGCCTTCAGTTCAGTGGTCTTGTCAGCCGTCACAGTACCATTATTACTGCTGTTGATCGCAACGCTGTAGGTTTCAACCTTAACAGGCTCAAACGCAGCGCTAACGGTAACATCAGCGGCAGGCATCTTGAAGGTAGCTTTGCCATCGGTCAGGGTCAGCTTTTGGGTCTTGGTTTCGTCGCCGCTCTTATAGCTGTAAGTCAGGCCGCCCTCTTTGAGCTGATAGCCCTCTTTAATGTTAGCAACAGTAACGGTAATTTCGGTATCCTGCGCAGCCTTGTCCGGATTTACGGTAACAGTAGCGACTTCACCTTCAACAGGATCCACCTTAACTGTGTACTCTTTAACCTTTTCAAACTCTGCGCTGACAGTTGCATTACCAGCAGGCATTGCAAAGGTGTAGGTGTTAGCCTTCTCCGTGTCGGCGGTTGCCGTAACAGTCTGCTCTTCACCCTTATCGTCAGTATAAGTAGCCTTTACGCTACCTGCTTTCACAGTATAACCGGTTGCCGGGGTAGCCACAACGGTAATGGTAGTGCCCTCAGCAACCTTATCCAGGTCAGCTTCGGGGCTGGTGATCTTCAACGTATCCTTGTTAGCATCGGCCACCTTGACCGCATAGGTCTTGGCGGCTTTGGTAAGGCTGATGGCCACATCGCCGTCCGGCATGGTGAAGGTGTAAACCGTCTTAGCCTTTTCGGTGGTAGCCTGGGCTGCGGCTTCGTCCTGCGCTGCTTCCTGAACTTCAGTCAGAGCAACATCGGTATCGCCGTTCTTTGCGGTAACGGTAACGATATCGGTGCCTTCCTTTTCTACGGTCAGGGTAACGGTATCGTCCTTGATGTAGGTGTTGCTGGTGGTGCCCAGGGTCAGGGTAACGCCTTGAACTGCTTCCGGCAGGGTTACAGTGTGAGGTACGCTCTCGGTTGCAGTATGGCAATCAGAGCACAGGTACACATTGTTGCCAACGGACTTGGTTTCCAGCTCGTCCAGCTTCCAGGTATGGCCCTTGGGCAGTGCGCCGTCAGCGTACTTCTTTTCACCCTTGGTCAGGCCGTACTTGTTGGTGCGGGCCTGGGTATAAGCAGGGGTATTGCACCATGCTTCAACGGAAACATCGGTGGTTGCGCCGCTGTTCAGGTCGCTGACCATGTCGGACATCGGCATGGTTTCAACCAGGTTAGCGCACCACATGAACTCTTCGTTCTTGTTCTTCTCGTCAGAGCTGCTCATGTTCTGGTTGTAACTCGGGTTGTAGTTCCAGGACTCGGTCTTGTAGCTCTTACGGTTTGCATAAGAAGTGCCGGAGGCATCGGTCTTGACTTCTGCCTTGCCGTCCACCAGTTCCTTATAGGTGTTGGACAGGTTGGTGCCGACAGAAACGACCAGCTGATCCTTGGTGGTGTTGATGCCGGTGATCACAGTCTGGCCCTGCTGGGTGGTGGTAGCAAAGCTGTAGCTGTCACGCAGGGTCAGGCCAGCCAGAGGATGGTTCTTGAAGGTGCCCAGATACTTCACACTGCTGGTATCCTGGTCGCTATCCATGATAACCATGCTCATGCCGGGAAAGTGGGTATCGGGAACCATGTTGCCGTCCTTATCCTTGGTCAGCTTAATGCCGCCATAGACGGTGTTGTATTCCTTCACTTCTTCCACTTTGCCGGAGGTCGGGTCCATACGGTAGATGGCGTTGTTGACGTTGAAGTACAGCTTGCCATCATACAGTGCGGTAGAGTGTACCAGTGCGGGGTAGATCCGCTTTGCAGCAGCGTCTGCCAGGCACTCGGTGTTCAGGTTGTTTTCAACCTTGGTATGCTTATCTTTTGCACTGGTATCGATCTTATAGATGGTGCCAGCTTCGGCCAGAACCTTGGCATTGCTGTCGTCATCATTGAAGTTGCTGCTGGTCTCCTTCAGATCGTTGTAGTACATCAGGATGATATCAAACGGGTCATCCGTCTTGGTAAAGCTGCTCATGCTGAAGCCGCCGGGTCTGCTGCTGGAATCCTCTTTGCGGATATAGTAGTTCGCAGTACGCGGACGTGCTTCCAGAGTATCGGGGCCCTGGTTCTGCATCTTCTTCATGAACTGCTGCATCTGGGAGTTGTTACCAGAGCTGCCGGAACCAGAGCTGCCGCTGTTGCCGTTCTCGGCCTGCTGGCGGCGCATGTTGTTATACAGGTTCTGGTTGGTCGTGGTATCAACGTAATAGAAGTAATTATTGTCGAAGTAGATGGGGCTGCAGATAGAGGTGAACCAGGTATCCTCGTAGCAGGTATCGGTGTAACGGGTCTCGTTCTTGTTATCCGCCTTGGTGTAAGAGTAATGCGGCTTGCCGTTGTTCAACACAACATTGCCGTCATCATCCACATCGGGATTCTTGTTCTTGGTGTAGGTGTAGCCATCGTACAGCGAGTCAATGTAATCATAGTACTTGCTGTAACGGCCTTCCAGACCGGAGGGAGAAACCAGGAAGTTGACATGGCGCAGGTCGCCTGCGTTCTCAACGCGGGTCTGGGCCATGCACTCGGTGTTCACGTCATCATAGCAGACGTCAACATAGTACCAGTTCTTGTTGGCTTCGCCGGTGGTCATCGTAGCAGAGTTGCTGTCGCCCTGCAGCTTGTTGACCTTGACTGCGTTGAAGTAGTGGACGTTGTTGAACATGCCGCCGCCGAACGCATTACCGGCAACACTGGTATCAGAAGTATTGCAGTAATACAGGATCTGGGCAAAGTCAACAACAGCGTTATCGCCTACTTCATCGGGGGTCTTCCAGCTGCCGTCATCATTCTTATAGATGCTCTTGTTGTCAGGCAAATTCTGGACCATGTAGTTAAATGCAGATGCATAGCCCAGGCAGATGCAGCCATACTCAACGCCCTTAGCGCCGATCTCGCCGCCCAGCAGGGCACCGAAAGCAGTCGTCTGGATGGGGTCGTTGTTGCCGCCGCCGGTGATATCGCCCATGGATCCCATATCGAATTCTGCAACCTGGGAGATCCAGTCGTGCAGGATCAGCAGCTTGGTAACATAGTCAGCGCTGTCACCCAGCTCGGCAACCTGTTTCAAGCCTTCATTACGGATGGCTTTCAGAGCTTCGCCATAGTTCATGACGTAAGACATGAACGCCTGCGGCAGCATGTTCAGCATGAATGCCATGGTGGTCGGCGGGACATCATCGTTCGGATCAATGCTGCACAATATCTTGATTGCGCCCATGGTGCCGGTGATGCTGCCATCCTCGCCCTGCTTCTGAACGCCCTTGGAGGTCCAGAACGGGGCAACCACGCCGAAGTACTCTGCTTCGTCCTGGTTGAACTGCGACAGCTGGAAGTAGTAGTAGTTCATCTGCGCAGTCGAGACATCGTAAGTATTGGTGACCTGGTTGCCCTGGTCGTCCACATACACGGCGGTCTTCTGGCTGTCGTACAGCAGCAGGCTGTTCTTGCCCTTGTTGTCGCCGCTCTGATAGGTGAAGTTCACCTTGCTTGCGTCAACCGGGTTGTTCTGCATATCGTACCAGCTGCCGCCATCCATTGCGGACACCAGGGTAACGCCGGTGCCGCCGGAGGTGGTATCCAGGGTCGGGGTGCCGCCCACGTTGATGTAGACAGAATTGTCATTCTGGTCTACCACAACGCTGACCGGCATGGTCTGCATCGGCTTGGTTTTGATTTCTTCGCCGCAGACAGCGCACTTGAAGGTGACGCTGGTGCATTCCCAGTCAATGGTAACGGGAGCGCCGGCAGAAATTTTGCCGGTTTCGCTGTCATAGAACAGCTGGGCGTTGCTGTAGTCAGCGGCCAGCTCGCCCTCGACCTTCTTCATTTCCCAGTTGAAGGTAGCAACAAAGTTGCCATCTGCATCCTTGGACACGACATGGCTCTGGCAGGGCAGGGCGGCAATGTCGTCGGTGCGGGTGGTGGGTTCCTTGTATTCCTTCTTAAGCGGGCTCTTGTCAGCGGGCACGCTGGCAGAGTAAACGGTCTTGCCGGCAACGCCGGGCTTTGCCTCGGTGGTATCCTTGGTTACGGTGCCTTCTACCTTCTGGTAGGCATCGTCCTTTTCACAGGTATACACAGCGGTGTAAGCCCAGCCGTCATCGGTCTTGGTCCAGTAACCATCGGGGGTTTCCTTCCAGGTATGGGTGTGGCCATCCTCCGGGTTGGTGTCATTCCAGTACCATTTCGGCTCGCCATAGGTATGGCCGTCTGCAGCGGCGCTGGCCGCAAAGGTATCGGAGTTTTCAGCAACGTAAGCCTGTGCGTAGCTGTCAGCCTGCTGCGCAATCACTTCATCATCGCTGTTGGTCATGGACTCCATCGCAGAGGTCATGCCGGAGCTGCCGGTAAAGGTAACGGCGGTCACAACGCCTGCGGCGTTCGTTTCATAGCCCAGGTCGGTAACGGCGCTGGACAGATGATACGTTTTGATGGTGGCAGCCATCACCGATGCCATCTCGTCCTTGTTCAGGCCATAGGCTTCGGTGTTGATCTTGCCGGCTGCGGCGTTGGCGTACATGGCATCGGCCAGTGCATTTTCCAACGCTGCAAGGCTCATGCCCGCCTTGCTCTGTGCAGTCGCTTCCAGCTTGGCATCGTCCTGCTCCAGTTCATGCACTTCGCCTTGGGCAGCCAGCGTTTGGGCTGTCTGCTTGATCAGGTCTGCGGTGCTGGTGAACTTGGGCAGGGACTGCACAGCGCTGGCCGCGCTTGCTGCGCTAGCTGCAACAGACTGCGCTACCGAAGAATCAATCTTGGTAGTTTCGGCTGCTGCGGGAAGCGCCACGCTTTGGGCAACCATGGCTGCTGCCAGCACGGATGCACCAAAACGCTGAAGGTTTTTCTTCATAGTTTTATCCTCCCTTAAGTGTTACTACTTTCCCCTTTTGTGTGAAAAGTGGTACGGCAGATGTGCGGCACTTTGCAGGTGTTGATTGCAAAACGCCTGGTTGTGCCCCCTCGGTCTGGCGATCCCTTGCCGGGCTGCGGCCTGCTTTTGGGGCTTTTGGCCCCGGCACAGCGGCTGACAAAACGTTGTACCGGCTGCATGCCTTGATCCCGCAAATGATAACCATTCCGACGCATCTAGGTATATACATTATATCACAGTTGCCAGAATTTGCATAGTTAATTAGCGCGATTTCTATGTGAATTTTTGTCCTTGAATCAACTGAAACCTGTTTTTCGCACATTATTTGCGCTGCGGTGCGGTGACTCTTTGGCGGTATTTATTAACATTTTTGAATGGCTTATTCCTGCTTTTATCAAATGATTGAACATTTACCCCGATAATGTTCTTTGCAATCTCTTAATCCAATCACCCGGTATTGTGATCGCGCATTTTTTGCCATTTCGGTTTGGCTTGTTGTTGAGAGATTTGGCAGAGATTGGAGGAAACTTGAAGGGAAAATTGGAGGTTGAGAATTGCCCATTATAAATTGTACTGTAGAGAGCGTTCCTGACCGTTCCGAAAACTTAGGGATAGATCAACCCTTGCCCCTTAAGCGCGACCTGAAGTACACCTTCCCAAGGTAGGGCGGTGTGAGTGCCCCCTCCTGCTCCACTTTTTCAACGTTCCGAATAGTGTCCTCTCCCCTATCTACAATTCCTGATGTTTTCATGATGCCTTCCTTGGTCTTCCACACCCGGCCTTTGCCCCCTCCCCGCCCCATAAGTCGTACACAACAAAAAGGCCCCTGCCTTAACAGCAGGGGCCTTGAAAGCTATATCACAAGCCGAAAATTACTTCTCGATCTTGGAAACAACGCCGGAACCAACAGTGTGGCCGCCTTCGCGGATAGCGAAACGCATGCCTTCTTCCATGGCAACCGGGGTGATCAGCTCAACGTGCATATCAACGTTGTCGCCGGGCATGCACATCTCAGTGCCTTCGGGCAGGGTGATGATGCCGGTAACGTCGGTGGTACGGAAGTAGAACTGAGGACGATAGTTGTTGAAGAACGGGGTATGACGGCCGCCTTCTTCCTTCTTCAGGACGTAAACATGGCCATCGAAAGTGGTGTGGGGATGAACAGAGCCGGGAACAGCCAGAACCTGGCCACGCTCGATCTGGTCACGGTCAACACCACGCAGCAGAGCGCCGATGTTGTCGCCAGCCTGAGCGAACTCGAGGCTCTTGCGGAACATTTCCAGACCAGTGATGGTGGTGGTCATCTTCTCTTCCTTCAGACCAACGATTTCCATCTGATCGCCGACATGAGCAGTACCACGCTCAACACGACCGGTAGCAACGGTGCCACGGCCGGAGATGGTCATAACGTCCTCAACGGGCATCAGGAACGGCTTATCAGCAGCACGGTCCGGGGTCGGGATGTAGTTATCAACAGCGTCCATCAGCTCCCAAATGCACTTGTACTCAGGTGCGTTGGGATCGGTAGAAGTGCTCTCCAGAGCCTTCAGAGCGGAACCACGGATGATCGGGGTGTTGTCGCCGTCGAAATCCTGGCTGTCCAGCAGCTCGCGGACTT
>ERZ791865.2576-NODE-2576-length-12306-cov-6.389846_pt1 | contig 12306 bp, 15 predicted proteins | sample MGYA00509942_ERZ791865 | MGnify/ENA primary metagenome ERZ791865 (study PRJEB30046, sample SAMN00792098) | human gut metagenome | study: EMG produced TPA metagenomics assembly of the A metagenome-wide association study of gut microbiota in type 2...
ATTAGCGTTGATAAAACGCTACCTTTTTCTATCTTGGTATATTGTAACCTTTCGGGTCAGTAACGACATAGGAGGAGTGACATTGGAGCAAGTTCGGCTTTAACCAGAATCGCGTTTTACCGGAGCCGGAGCCGCCGACGATCAGCACGTTTTTGTTGCGGGCGTTCTTCGGGTCTGTTGGGCGGTTGCTCATCATCAGTCGTTCCGTCTTGGTGAGGATGATGTTGTCCTCAAACTTCGGAGCCATGAACGGCTCGATGTCTTTGGCTGTACCCCAGCGGGCAGAGCCGTACTCCATGCCGTGGCGATACTTCTTGGCATTCTTGCCTTTGAGGTAGACCGCCAGCCGCATCCAGGCACCGCAGCACAGGCCCACAAAGAGGTCAAACGGGTGCAGGCTGGGCAGAGGGTTTGCAAATGCAGCAAGGACGGTGCTCATCAAGGACAGGATTTTGTCCCCCAGCTCTTTTCCTGTGGTCAGCCGCCATGCCTCGCCCAGATTGGTCGCCAGCAGACCAATCACCACATAGGGCAGGTAGAGCACCAGCAGCTTGGTGAATTTCTTTTTGTTCATAAGCCGCGCCCCTCTTCCTTGTGCCGCACTTTGTCGGGCAGGTTGGCGATGGTCTGCGCCAAATCATGCAGCTTTGCCAGAACAGAGGGGCGCTTGGACTTATCTAAGACCGACGCCGAATATTCCTTGAACGCTGCACTCAAGGCGTCCGTGTCCTGCGCCTTGAAGTAGATCATGTAGCGAGGCGGAGTGCAGGACAGGTCTTTCTGGATGGCGTAGTCGATGTGATACCGCTTGGCATAGCGGTCAAAGTCCTTGATGCCGGTTTTCTGAATCTCGACATTGGTCACACCACGGTTCTGCTGCATGAGCCGCTTCATACTCTGCTTGCCCTGCGAAGCGTACTTATCGTACTGCCGCAGAAAAAACTGCGTTCCGCGCAGCAGGGTGCGGGCAGAGAGTTTTGTGGTCGAGATGGCAAAGTTGACCGTCTTATGCTCGATTTCTTCCTGCATCGTTACCACCTCCTATGCAGCAGGATTATTTTAACGGTTATGCTCTGCCGGGGGCTTGGCACGGGGCTTTTCTTCTGACGGCTGGACGGCTTCATCTGGGGTGGGCAAGATGACCAGATGCCCGCCCAGCCGGATGAAAGTTTCAGGCTGGTGAAAGTGCTGCTCATACTTCTGTGCCAGCTCCGGGGAGAGCGATGCAAAATCCTCCTTGCCTAGACCGACCACCAGAAAGTTTCCGGTGAGGACATCGTAGGTCTGGCCGTGTTCATCCCGCAGGGCACGGTTCATGGGCAGGCCCAGCAGCTTGCCCTCGTCGTTGCACACGATGGCCACAGGGTCAGTAAAGGGATAAGTAGCCGTGATCGTGCCGCCGACGGCCTCCTGCAAGTCCTTCAGCTCTGCGCCGATGGTGACTTTCTGGGGGTATTCGTTGGGCTTCACGAGAAGCACATCCAGCTCCTTTTTGTCTTTGGACATTTCTTTTTCTCCTACCGTCTTGAAATCGACATCGATGAAATCCTCAGAGTCGAGGACATAATCTCCGTTGTGCCATCCATCATCCACCATCTGCTCCGCTTCCTCCCGCGAATCGGCTATGACGGACACCGTGCGCTGAAGTGTCTCGGTGATTTCTATATCAAAACTCTTCATGTTGAATCTCCTGTATGAAATAATGTCAGCTCTCAGATTTTGCAGGGAGCACGAGGCCGGGGAACGCAGACCATCTTGCGCTCAAAAAGGCAGTCGGACGTGAGCCACGATGCATCACCTGCGGGAAGCGGCTCGTGGATGGCATCGGACAGCGTGCAGTTGTGGCTGCGGTGCCGTGCGTTCAGAGCAGCCAGCAGGATTTCAGCCACCGCGATGGCCAGTGCAAAGAGAGAGCAGAACGGATTTTCAAAATATACCTGCATAGTCTGCCTCACTCCATGCAGATGCAGGGCATCTTCTGACCGCCAACCATCAGGGTGACGCTGTGACTTTCCAGATATTTCTGGAAGATGTACACCTCGTCGATGGTCAGCGAGATGATGTTGCCGTCCATGTCGGCGCGCACCAGAATGACCGGGCCGGTCAGATAGCGTCTGCCGCCCAGTTCCAGCACCTGCTTGGGGTTATAGCTGAGCAGCAGAGAGGTGGCAGGAATGTTCAAATAGGCGTCGTCCTCATCGAAGCAGGGCAGAATGTCGGACACCTCATCCAGCGTGATGACGGTAAGCTCCATGTCCGGGGCGATGGCGGCGAGATAGACTTCACCGGAAGTGCGGCGCTCTGCCAGCGTCGAGCAGATGTGCATATCGATGGTGACTTTTTCGGAACGGATGGTAGTGTTATTCATAGGCATTTTCTCCTTTTTGGTAAAAGAAAAAGACCCGGGGTGGGTCTTTCGGTACGATGTGATCAGCGTTCTTCGCTGTGCTGGTGCTTTTTCTGCCACTGAGTCAGCAGTCGAACGACGATGTTCTCCATCTGCTCGGGCGTATAGCCTTTCGGAAAATACTTTTTCAGAGCGTCGTTTGCGAACACGAGCTGCGTGGACTTGTTCTTCTCCAGCAGGCCAACGATCTGCTCCTGCATCTCGCGCGGAGTGGAGTTTTCCGGGAAATATTTGCGCAGGGTATCGTTTTTGATAACGACCTTATCCAACTCATCTTTCTTGACTTCGTTCATGATGACGTAAGCCGAGTCAGATGATAAATGACCCTCTTCGGCCAGCTTCCTGAGCTTCTTTGCTTGAGAAAATGAGGGAGCATTCTGTGTGGCATCCATTGCTTCGATAAATGCTTTTTGCTGTTCTTCATTGAGATAAGACAGCTCAACAGCGGGATTCAAGGAAATCTGCTTTTGGTCTACCATATCCAGAAGCTGGGAAACAAGATAGGTCAAGCGGATAAAGCGGCGAACTGTTTCACGGCTCTGATTATTTTCAGCGCCGAGCTTTTCATTGCTTCGCAACTTCGACACATCGTGTGTCGAAGTCAAATCAGACCTTGCACCCTGATGCTTCATTGCTTCCATCTTCATCTTGTATGCAAAGGCGCGCTCACTGGGCAGGATGTTTTCTCGTTGGAGATTCGAGTCCACCATCAATATGGTGGCGGCATCGTCCGACATATCACGGACAATGACCGGCACTGTTTCCAAACCTGCAAGCTGTGCAGCGTGCTGGCGGCGATGGCCAGAAATGATTTCATAACCTCCTTCCGGGCGTGGGCGGGCGATGAGCGGCGTCAGCACACCGTACTGCGAGATGCTTTTGACAGCGTTCTCCATTTCTTCGTCATCTTGCACCCGAAATGGATGGTTTTTGAATGGAAACAACTCTGCAATAGGAATCTGTTGTACCTGCTCCCGCTGCTCTGCATGTCGGGATTCTTCGGTCGAAAAAATCTCATCGACTCCTTTCAGCGCTACGTTTAAGCCGTTTTTCGGCATCCGCCAGCACCTCCTCGTATTATAAAAGAGTAGTATTTATAGACCGCTCTCCAGCGGTATGCTACACTGTATGGGATGCTGTGGATTGGTGAACACCTCCTACCGCAAAGACGGTTTGACGAAGGCTCCAACCACAGCTTCTTTGTTGAAATGTTAATCAGTTAGATACCGCCAGACGGTTTATTTAGAACGAGGTTACAAGAGCAAAGAAGTCTGTGGCCCTAAGCAGCATTGAATAATATAACGGAGGTATAAAATGGTCTGTGTCGGAATTGATGTTGCCAAAGATAAGCATGACTGTTGCATTCTCGATTCGGAAGGAACGACCCTTGTCGATTGCTTTACCATTCCCAACAACATGGATGGTTTCAAAAGTCTGCTACAAACAATCCAAGACTGTTCTCAAAAATCAGACAAAATAAAAGTAGGGCTTGAGGCTACCGGACATTATAGCTACAACATCCTTGGGTTTCTTCTTGACAATGATCTGCCCGTCTATGTCATGAATCCCTTGCATACCAACCTGTATCGAAAGAGCCTCAGTCTTCGCAAAACTAAAACCGATCGTGTGGATGCAAAAACGATTGCAACTATGCTGTTGTCCGATGTAGACCTCAAGTCCTACACAGATACAGCATATCACAACGAAGAACTAAAGTCACTCACGAGATACCGATTTGATAAAGTTCAGGAACGCGCTAAACTAAAGCAGTCGGTGTCCAGATTGGTTACAATCCTGTTTCCGGAATTGGAACAGCTTGTTTCGTCTATCCACGGCACTTCAATCTACGCACTTCTCAGTGAGTATCCCGGTGCAAAGCAGATTTCAGAAGCTCATCTGACCAGATTAGCTAATATTCTCGTGAAAACATCCAGAGGCCATTACCGAAAAGATAAAGCTACTCATATCCGAGATGCAGCCAGAACATCCATTGGTTCTGTTATGCCTGCTAAGTCTTTGGAATTAAAGCACGCCATTAAGCTCATTCAAGAACTTACCTCCGAAATCAATGAAATTGAAGATGCCATTCGGAAAATCATGGATGAATTGAAACCGCCGATCCTTTCGATTCCCGGAATGGGATTTCATTCTGCTGCGATGATTCTTGCAGAGGTAGGGGATTTTTCGAATTTTAACTCTCCTGACAAAGTTTTGGCTTATGCTGGATGTTCTCCCTCCACATACCAGTCAGGAAAACTCACAAACTGCTATGCACACATGGAAAAGCGTGGCTCTCGTTATCTTCGATACGCTCTTTACACTGCAACCAAATACGTCTGTTACTGGAATCCTGTTTTTACTGAATACCTTACCAAAAAGCAAGCTGAAGGCAAGCACTACAATGTTGCCCTATCTCATGCCACAAAGAAACTCGTACGACTGATTTACGCTTTGCAGAAGTCCGGTAAAGCATATCTTGCCGTCACTTGATTTTCTCCAGAGCCTGAGTTAAACCTAAGAACAACTTAGCTGGCGCAGCGAACCCTTGACAAACCGAAGCATTCAAATGCTATTCTGTTTTTGCGAGGGTTGGCTGGGCTTGCTTTGCTGTTCTCTCCGTCACCCTCGCTACTCCAAGGCCAGCATTTGAATGATGTTTGTCATGGGCAGCGGATGGTTGGCGGATTTTTTCATTTTAGGGCTTGACTTTTAATAGTTAGTCTTTGTGAGAGACTTATAGGCATCTGCCACTTTACCCTTGGGGTCATACTGGAAGATGCTTTCGCCGGTCGTGCTGATTTCAGCCGCTCGGACAGAGCGCGGAATAGTCGGCTCGAAGACCTTGATTTTTCCGCCGTAGGCTTGGCGGATCAGATTGCTGATCTGCTTGTCGTAAGTGGTGCGGCTGTCTGTCATGGTCAGCAGGATGCCCTCGATTTTCAAGTGCGGGTTTATCTGCCGCCTAACTTTCTGGACAGTCTGGAGCAACTGTTCCAAACCCTTGACAGGAAGGTACTGCGCCTGCACCGGAATCAGCGTGGTGTCTGCTGCGGCCAGCGCGTTCACGGTCAGCATCCCAAGCGACGGCGTACAGTCGATTAAAATGTAATCGTACTTGCGCTTCGCTGTTTCCAACACCTGCATGAGCACTTTTTCACGGCTCATGCAGTTGACAAGGGAAACTTCCAGACTCGCCAGTTCGATGTTGGCGGGGATAAGGTCAACACCCTCGTCATGGTGCAGGATGCCCTCACCGGGCGGAATGCTCTGGTCATTCATAGCTTTGGCCATCAGGGTGGACAGTGTGGTGGGCAGTTCATCCGGTTGCTGCCAGCCCATGCTGATAGTCAAGCTGCCCTGCGGGTCAGCATCTACAAGCAGGACTTTTTTGCCCTCGGCAGCAAGGCCGATGCCCAGATTTTCGCAGGTCGTGGTCTTGCCAGTGCCGCCTTTCTGGTTGACAATGGCAATCGTGGTACATTTCTTTGCGATAAAATCACCCCCTTGGTGAGCCATGCGCAAAGTCATGGTTTGTTCGATTTTGATAGACTAGCTGCATTGTGGTCGGTGCGTTGTACAGAGAGGCAAGCAGATATTGTTTCATGTTTCGGATTGGGCTGCTGTTCTCTGCAAGGCACGTCAGCACAAAGCGGATGTGGTCAGCGTTCAGCTTCATGAACCGGCTGCGCACCACCTCGGCAGGCTTATCGTCTCCAGCGATGCGCAGCATCTTGCGGTTGGTGGCGCAGGTGTCCACCAGCAACTCTACGATTTGATAGATGGTGTCCTCATCGTCCGGGCAGAGCCGGAGCAGGGTGTCCACCTCCAAAGACTGCGAAAAATATTCTTCCAGTTGTTCGCGTTTGTTCATCCCGTCCGCCTCTTCTGAGTGGAAGGGATAAGTTTCACTCATTTCAGTATTATTCTCATCAGTCTTATTACATCGTGATTTTGCAGGGTCTTGACTCGTGGTTTTGAAGCCTCCAGATTCGTGATTTTCACGATTCTTGAATCGTGAATTTGAAGATTCTGCCGAAAAGTTTTTCACATACACCAAACTTGGCCTGCCCAAGCCTCGTCGTTTTCGTTCAATCAAACCAATTTTTTCGAGTTCCCGCATCAGCTTAGTCGCTTTGTTGTCTGCGCAACACAATGCCCTCTTGACATCCTCAATCGTGTAGACGATAAAGACTCGGCCCTGCTCGTCCAGCCAGCCGTTCTTGACGGAAAGGCTCATGCGGTCGAGCAGGATGCCATATAGTGTTTTGGCATCTGTTGACAGATTTTGAAAGCGTGACTCCAAAAAGAGTGCTTTCGGGATGCGGTAGAATGAAAAAAGCTCTCCGGCGCCTCCGTAGAAGTGATCAAGGGTCATGAGCATTTTTGAGTAGTAAGTTTATTTGAGTTTTCAGACTAAGACCTCCAATTAGAAAATAAGAGTTCGAGCGTTATCTATACACTTTGGCTGTTCAGTGGTACAATAAACGTGGAAAGGAGCTTGCTTATGAGATGGATGTATTGGCTGACAACAGACGAGCGCAGACAACTTCGGGATCGTATCAAAAATACTATTAGCTACGAATTAAGTAAAAATCGTTGGGGGTGCGGTTGCCCCAGGCTCATTGGATAGAATCAAACACTTCTATATTACGGATTATCGTGCGCTTACACTTGCTATTGGCGTTATTCGATATTCGCTTAAAGGAACAAACACAAAAGTGTTTTATCGGGGACAAGAGCGCGATTATTCACTTATTCCAAGTTTATACCGTTCTGTCAATAATGAAGTAGAGGCATTGAATATAGAACAAAAGCTGGACGATGCGTTGGAAATGCTCAGGCCGCATTTTGATCCGAGGGGTACAGATGACGAAAGGAAAGCGCTTTGCCAACATTATGGATTACGTACTCGCTGCATTGATTTAGTAGATAACATTCAAACGGCCCTTTGGTTTGCATATGACCGCTCTTTCATAAAGGATGATCGAGAACAACGCTTTGATGAAGATGTCGGTTATGTTTATGTGATTGCCGTTCCAAATGATGATACAAAAGTGAAAATTATCGACTTGCGTGAAAAACCATCAAATTTTTTGCGTCCACATACTCAACAGGCATTTATGATGAAAACTTCAAATTCCCGAAAAGAACTTGGAAGGCTATCTGCATATCAAGCGGCAACATTTATTATTCCAAGAACATTGCTTAGATTGTGGAGTAATTATGATAATATTCCTTCAAACTATATGTATCCTAATGATGTGACCGATGCAGGCTTGCGCTTTTGGAATGGAGCTGTGAAAAAAGTAATCGATGATGGATATGATTTTGGGCCGTTGATGGGGTAAAAAAAGCACACCCCCTTTCCTGTTGAAAAAGTGGTGCGCTCTGTAGTATACTGTTACCAGATTCAATCATCCAAGAGAAAGTCGATGAGATATTCCTTCGGAATCATGAAGGAACGGCCAACTTTTAGATTGCGAATCCTGTGCTGATGCACCCGCCGTATCACGGCGGTCTGGCTTTTGAAGCCCAATAATTTTGTTGCATCCTCCACGGTGAGAACATCGGGATAACTTGCAAACATTTTCTCATAAAGCTCTTTTGCTTGAATTTTGTTCATCATCCTTGACTTTCCTTTCGTTTTGTACCTAAGCAGAGGGGCGTTTAGCTCTGCATCCCTCCTAAATATCCCTCCAATTTTCTTTTTGACGTTCCAAATCAAAGAATTGGAGCAGAGGGAAAACGTAACGAAAAATCGAAGATTTGATGTTTTATTGAACGAAGATGTGTGAAAATCGAAATTCGAGCAGGGAACGGAGTATCATTAGATAGCACTGGATGACACCAGATGAGCGACGGTGACGAAAACTCAAAATCCCTTGTGCTAATAACACGTGTGGGTTCGACCCCCACCACCGGCATAGTGAAAGCAGTCTGAGATGAAAATTTCAGGCTGCTTTTCTTTTTAATTTTTCCCTTGTCCATCAGGAACGCCGGGAACTGAAATGCTGCAAAACTCAGCGGCGGGGCTGACTGTTTTAACTACTGTTTAAGACTTTGTGCTTTTCTGTTCATAAACTTCTGGTATCCTGTACACAACGAAACGAGAAAGAGGGAGCTTTATGAACGCCGAACTCACCTTCCTGACCGCCCTGCAATCCCTGCACAGCCCCATGCTGGATGGAAGCATGGGTTTTATTACCCGTCTGGGAGACTCCGGTATTCTCTGGGTGACGCTGACAGCGCTGCTGCTGGTGTTCCGCAAAACGCGGCGGGTCGGCTGCGTGCTGGCAGCGGCGCTCCTCATCGACGCTGTCCTCTGCAATCTTCTTCTCAAGCCGCTGGTGGCCCGCGTCCGTCCATGCGACATCCTCACGGAGGTACAGCTGCTTATCCCGCACCCGGACGATTTTTCCTTCCCTTCGGGCCATACGGCGGCGTCCTTCGCCTCGGTGACAGCCCTCTGGCTGGCCGGGAAAAAGCAGTGGGCGATGGCGGCTCTGCCGGTAGGCGTTCTCATCGCATTCTCGCGGATGTACCTCTGTGTCCATTACCCGACGGATATTCTGGGTGGTGTCATTTTGGGAGCTGCCTGTGGATGGGCGGGAGCATGGCTCGTAAAGAAAGCAGAGCGACGAATGGCCATCCCGCGGAGCTAAAAAAGAAGAAGAGACCGCTGTGCAGCAGCTTGCTGTACTGCGGTCTCTTTTGTTATGAGGCAGGCCCGCTTATCTGAGGGAACATCCCGGTTTTCCGCAAAAGCCCAAAAGACATGCAGGCAACTCAATGCATCCCCAAAAATTTGGCCTCGAAAAAAGAAAAACACCGTACTTCATGCGAAGTACAGTGCTTTTTTGGTGGAGAATACCGGGATCGAACCGGTGACCTCTTGCATGCCATGCAAGCGCTCTCCCAGCTGAGCTAATCCCCCATAGCTGGCGTGTCATTCCTGACGACGCATATTATTATACCAGCCAAAAGGAGAGTTGTCAATAACTTTTTTATTTTTTGTGAGCGACGCTGCGGCGGGTGCTGCGCTTGTAGTAGAACAGGTACTGCTGTACGATGCCAGCCTGCTGACCATAGGAAGGAAAAGGGTCGCGGCCGCCGAATTCCTCATCAATGAGTCGCTGTATCCAAACATCAATGGGAGCCATCGCGGTACGGCCATAGCCAAAGAGGCAGACGCAGTTTGCTACCTTTTTGCCGACGCCGTCCAGCTCGAGGAGGCGGGAAAAGAGAGCGTCGTCGGGCAGCGCTGCCAGAGCACCGAGGTCGAGTGTGCCGCTGGAAGCCTGTGCGGCAGCGTTCTGGATGTAACGGGTGCGGTAGCCCAGACCACAGCCCATCAGCTGCGCTCCAGAGAGGCCGCAGAGCTGCTGCGGGGTGGGGAAGAGGAAGACTTCATCGCCTTCGGCACTGAGCGGTTCGCCGCAGCACCGGGCAAGGCGTTCTACGGCGGTGCGGATGGCCGGAATGCTCTTGCGCTGGGAGATAAGAAAGGTGATGAGCATTTCCCATGGGTCCTGATGCAGGATTCGGATGCCCTGCCCAAATTCGAGCGATTTGTCCAGATAGCTGCTCTGTCCCGCCAAGCTGCACCGCAGCGCGGCATAGTTCCGGCCCAAATCAAAGTAGTTGGCCCAGCACTCCCAATCTGAGCCATACCATGCAGCGTCGTATTGCCCAGCGCCCAGCGGAGTCAGATAAAGGAGTGCGCCGCCGGAAAGAAAACGGTAGCGCCCGTCGGCCAGTTTCTGCGGCCGGAAGCACTGGCCGCTTTCGATGATTTTGTCGAGGTCAAAGTCGTCCTGGATGGTGACGAGCTGATGGGTAAGGGGAACGGTATGCATGGAAAACTCCTTTTTGGAAAAATTGTGGCGATGCCCGATTCGAGGTGGAAACTGATTTCTATCCGTACCCTTTGCGGGCAGGGCAACCTTGATGCTGAAAAGACCGGCGTGGTTGTGACAATTTCTATCTGCGCCCTCGGTGAAGAGGACGTCTTGGTTACGCCTTTGAGAACCGCGATATGATTATTATGTTATTCTATCCACACCCCTCAAATAGGAGCGACTTCAAGTCGAAGAATGCACCGGGGAACACAAACTGATTTCAACCAACGTCTTTAAGAGACGGAATTGTAGGTCAAAATACTCAGTTCCTTAGAGAGCGCATGGCAACAACTTAATAAGAGTTTACCATATTTTTGTGTCGATTTCTACCTGCGCCCTCCGCGAGGAGGGCGACTGCGTGATGGCGTTTTCCAGTGGGGTTATGCGGTATTTCTATCCACGCCCTCCGCGAGGAGGGCGACCTGTCCGCTTCCTACTACTACACGTTCAGCAAGATTTCTATCCACGCCCTCCGCGAGGAGGGCGACGTGTTTTTCTTGACGAAGATCAGTCCGATATTCTGATTTCTATCCACGCCCTCCGCGAGGAGGGCGACGTGTTTTTCTTGACGAAGATCAGTCCGATATTCTGATTTCTATCCACGCCCTCCGCGAGGAGGGCGACAGAGTGCGCTTTCTCAGGTCATCGCAGCGGCACAATTTCTATCCACGCCCTCCGCGAGGAGGGCGACCTGGACAGCGACATTGCGCAGATCATTTACAAAATTTCTATCCACGCCCTCCGCGAGGAGGGCGACATGTTGACCCTTTTCGCCGTGGCGGATGTCGCGGTATTTCTATCCACGCCCTCCGCGAGGAGGGCGACTTCGTTCATGGCCACCTGCACCGGGTGAGATACGATTTCTATCCACGCCCTCCGCGAGGAGGGCGACCAAGGATGGCACCATGACCATCATGGCCAGCAAATTTCTATCCACGCCCTCCGCGAGGAGGGCGACTCATGCACCTGGGCTTCACTGTCCAGGCAGCAGATATTTCTATCCACGCCCTCCGCGAGGAGGGCGACAGTAAAATGTATGGCCGCACGGTAAATGACAACGATTTCTATCCACGCCCTCCGCGAGGAGGGCGACGACCGAGCTCAACTACCCCTATATCATCCGCAAATTTCTATCCACGCCCTCCGCGAGGAGGGCGACATCCGGGCGGCGTGGGCCTTCTCAGGGGGCAAAATTTCTATCCACGCCCTCCGCGAGGAGGGCGACTCTTCGAGGTCATCCTGATGGAAGCCGGTCACGGAATTTCTATCCACGCCCTCCGCGAGGAGGGCGACAGCGTCGGGCCGTCAACGTCACCATCAGCGACGTATTTCTATCCACGCCCTCCGCGAGGAGGGCGACTTGAGATGGGCTGCGGCAGGCGGCGAGTTAACCGGATTTCTATCCACGCCCTCCGCGAGGAGGGCGACCTCGTACTTCTTGGAGAGCAGCGTGTGTTCACAAGCATTTCTATCCACGCCCTCCGCGAGGAGGGCGACCATCCTCCGAGACGATCCAGCCGGTGCAAGCCAATTTCTATCCACGCCCTCCGCGAGGAGGGCGACATTTTGCACTCAGCGGGGGTCGCATCCTTGCAGATATTTCTATCCACGCCCTCCGCGAGGAGGGCGACGGTAGTTGTCCTGCGGGTTGTCGGTTGTCAGTTTGGATTTCTATCCACGCCCTCCGCGAGGAGGGCGACCTGGCGGCCGAGGGTGCTTTCTGGTAGCGGCTGATTTCTATCCACGCCCTCCGCGAGGAGGGCGACATGCCAGATTTGGGAGCTTCTTACATAAAAGATTTCTATCCACGCCCTCCGCGAGGAGGGCGACGTCCGAGGAACAGGCCCATAACATCCTTGAGGTATTTCTATCCACGCCCTCCGCGAGGAGGGCGACCTCGTGCCTCCGCCCGTCGTAAACGATCCGGCAGAATTTCTATCCACGCCCTCCGCGAGGAGGGCGACTGCTGCTGGGTTCAAGGGTACGGCATTCGTACCTGGT
>ERZ791865.2583-NODE-2583-length-12246-cov-4.725699_pt1 | contig 12246 bp, 8 predicted proteins | sample MGYA00509942_ERZ791865 | MGnify/ENA primary metagenome ERZ791865 (study PRJEB30046, sample SAMN00792098) | human gut metagenome | study: EMG produced TPA metagenomics assembly of the A metagenome-wide association study of gut microbiota in type 2...
TAATCAACCACCTCCCCTATGAGGGGAGGCTTTCCCAATGGCTCTCCACATAGGAGAGCTGTCAGCGCAGGCTGACTGAGAGGTTGCTTTTTAATCACCAGGAACAGCCTTTATGCTCACTGACGTATTGATGAATAGTTTGGCAAACTCCGCTAAAATTTTTATGGATATCCAAATTGGTAAAACGGATGACCGTCAATCCATAGAATTCCAATACAGCTGTCCGTTCCTGATCTGACTTCATACCGGCTTCATCATAGTGCTGCCCACCGTCTAATTCAATGATGAGCCCTGCTTCTTTGCAATAGAAATCGGCAATATAATTACCAATTCGTCGTTGTTTATAAAATTTCACTGGATACGTCCGTAAAAAATCATACCATAAGTGACGTTCTTCTTTGGTCATATTTTTCCTTAATAAACGGGCAAATGATATATTTTCTTTAGAATAGGGAAGCGTTTTCATAGAACCTCCTTTTAAAATATATTGAACTTCAACCTCTCCGGCCTAGCGGCCACCTCCCCTATGAGGGGAGGCTTTCCCAATGGCTCTCCTCATAGGAGAGCTGTCAGCGCAAGCTGACTGAGAGGTTGCTTTTTGATCATCGATAGACATTGGTGAACTTCAGCCTCTTCGGCCTGACGGCCACCTCCCCTATGAGGGGAGGCTTGGTTTCCGAGGCGATGTCCTTCTTTTGAGTCTGTCGCGGCTCTGCCGCATCTGAGTCCGAGTGTGCGAAAACAGGGCCGCCTTTTGGGGCAGCCCTGTTTTCGGGTGTGTATATGGCATTAGCGTGTTTTACCTATTTATCAGCCAATTCCTTATAAGTTTCGTATTTCTTCTTAGCGAATTCTTCGGCCTTGGCAAAGAGTTCTTCGGCGATATCCGGGAAGGTTCTCGTCAGGGCAGCATATCTCGTTTCACCCATGAGGTATTCGCGGAAGGATTGCTGCGGTTCTTTGGAGTCGAGGATGAAGGGGTTCTTGCCTTCTTCTTTGAGCAGCGGGTTGTAGCGATAGAGGTGCCAGTAACCGCAGTCTACGGCGCGTTTCATTTCGTGCTGGGCGTTGCCCATGCCGCCTTTGATGCCATGGTTGATGCACGGTGCATAGGCGATGATGATGGACGGGCCATTGTAGGCTTCTGCTTCTTTGATGGCTTTGATGAGCTGGTTCGGGTCAGCGCCGAGGGCGACCTGGGCGATATAGATATGGCCATAGGTCATGAGCAGGCGGCCCAAGTCTTTCTTGTTGAACTTGCGGCCCGATGCAGCGAACTGAGCGACAGCACCGATTGGCGTAGCTTTCGACGACTGGCCGCCAGTGTTGGAGTAGACTTCCGTGTCGACGAGCATGATATTGACGTTGGCGTTCATAGCCAGGACGTGGTCCAGACCGCCGTAGCCGATATCATAAGCCCAGCCGTCGCCGCCATACATCCAGATGGTCTTCTTGATGATGTGTTCTTTATGAGCCAGGATTTCTTTCTGCAAGTCTGCAGCCCGGCCGGTGAGATGAGCAGCCATCAATTCTTTGATGTATGTCCGGCTGATGCCTTCTGTGACTTCGCCTTCGTTAGCGACGCCGATGGAATCGATCCAGGCTTTGATGGCGTCGTGGAGGGCACCGTCAGTCAGGCCCAGGAGTTCTTCCGATTTAATGCGGATAGCATCGCGCTGCTGTTCCATGGACAGGGACATGCCGAGGGCGAATTCTGCGTTGTCTTCAAAGACCGAGTTCGACCAGGCCGGCCCGAAGCCTTCACAGTTCGTCGTGTACGGGATGCTGGGCATTGCCGAGCCCCAAGCCTGGGTACAGCCCGTAGCATTGGCGACGATCATGCGCGGCCCGAAGAGCTGGGTCAGGATCTTCATGTAAGCCGTTTCCGTACAGCCTGCACATGCGCCGTTGAATTCGAGGAGCGGCTGATGGAACTGGCTGCCTTTGACGGAGAATTTATCGAGAGTCGTATGTTTTTCAGGGAGTGTCTGGGCATAATCCCAGTCGACGCTTTCATGACGCTGCGTTTCCAGCGGCTTCATGGTCAGGGCCTGAGCCGGGCAGGCATTGACGCAGGCACTGCAGCTGTAGCAGTCGAGCGGCGAAACCTGGATGCGGAATTCATAGTCTTCCAGGCCCTTGCCGATGGCTTTCTTGGTCTTGAAGTCAGCCGGAGCCTTGGCTTTTTCGTCAGCCGTTACCAGATACGGACGGATAGCGGCGTGCGGGCAGACCAGGGAGCAGCGGTTACACTGGACGCATTTTTCCAGGTCCCATTCAGGAACGGTCGATGCGATGCCGCGTTTTTCATATTTCGTCGTGCCCAGGGGGTAGGAACCGTCGGCATAGGGGACGAATTCACTGACCGGGATGGTATCACCGAGCTGCAGGTTAGCCGGTTCGACGACTTTCTTGATGAATTCCGGAATATCGCGGGTATCTTCGACGACGGGGTCAGACGGCAGGTCTTTCCATGCTTCCGGTACAGTGACTTCGACGATATCCGAAATGCCGCGGTCGACGGCAGCCTGGTTCATGGCGATGACTTGTTCGCCTTTGGCCAGATAGGTCTTGGCAATGGCGTCTTTCATGTATTTCACGGCATCGTCGATGGGCAGGATGTTGGCCAGTTTGAAGAAAGCTGCCTGCAGGACCGTATTGGTGCGGTTGCTGCCCAGGCCGATTTCTTCGGCGATCTTGGTGGCATTGATGATATAGAAGCGGACGTGCTTGGAAGCGAGCTGGCGTTTTACTTTATTGCTGAGGTGGTTGGCGACGTCGTCTTTATCCCAGCTGCAGTTGAGCAGGAAGATGCCGCCGTCCTTGATTTCACTGACAATATCGTAAGTCCCCATGTATGCCTGTTTATGGCAGGCCAGGAAGTCCGCCGATTTGATATAGTACGTAGCCCGGATCGGATTCTTGCCAAAGCGCAGGTGCGACTTGGTGACGCCGCCGGATTTCTTGGTATCGTATTCAAAGTAAGCCTGGACATACATATCCGTGTTGTCGCCGATGATCTTGATGGAGTTCTTGTTGGCACCAACCGTGCCGTCCGAGCCAAAGCCCCAAAACTTGCAGCTGATGGTCCCTTCCGTGTCGACTGTGATAGGTACGTCGGCCAGGGAATGATGGGTAACATCGTCGATGATGCCCAGGGTGAAGTGGTTCTTCGGCTGGAGCGAATCCATGTTGGTGAAGACGGCGTTGATCGATGCCGGCGGTACGTCTTTCGACGACAGGCCATAGCGGCAGGCCAGGACGGTGACGTCCTGTTTGACGTGGGACATGGCTGCGCAGACATCTTCGTAGAGCGGTTCGCCCAGGGCGCCCGGTTCTTTCGTGCGGTCCATGACGGTAATCGTGCGGACCGTGTCAGGCATGGCTTTCATAAAGTGTTCCAGCGAGAACGGACGATAGAGGTGGACCTGGATGAAGCCGACTTTCTTGCCTTCTTTGCAGAGCTTGTCGATAGTTTCCTGGATGGCACCGGTGACAGAACCCATGGCGATGACGACGTGTTCTGCGTCAGGAGCGCCGTAGTAATCGAAGAGGTGGTACGGACGGCCCGTCAGTTCGCTGATCTTGTCCATGTAGTCCTGGACAATGTAGGGCAGGCGCTGATACCAGGGGTTATTGGCTTCGCGGGACTGGAAGAACATATCCGGGTTGGTAACGGTACTGCGCATAACCGGATGTTCCGGGTTCAGGCCGGTGTGTTTGAAATGATAGAGAGCATCGCGGTCGATGAGTTTGCCCAGTTCTTCAGCCGGCAGCATCTTGATTTTCTGGATTTCGTGGGATGTGCGGAAGCCGTCAAAGAAGTGCATGAACGGAACGCGGCCTTTGATGGTCGACAGATGGGCAACGGCTGCCAGGTCGGCACATTCCTGGACGCTGGCACTGCAGAGCATAGCCCAGCCCGTGTTGCGACAGCCCATGACGTCGGAATGGTCGCCAAAGATGGACATGGTGTGAGTCCCAACGGTACGGGCGGCAATGTGCAGGACGACCGGTTTCAATTCGCCCGACAGGCGATGCATGACCGGAATCATCAGCATCAGGCCCTGCGACGCCGTAAAGGACGAACAGAGGCTGCCCGTTTCCGAAGCGCCGTGGACGGCACCGATAGCGCCGGCTTCGGACTGCATTTCAACTAATTTGACGGGCTGGCCAAAGAGATTCTTACGGCCATTGGCCGACCAGACGTCGACGTGTTCTGCCATCGGCGACGACGGAGTAATCGGGTAAATCGTAGCGACTTCAGTAAAATTATACGCAACGTCAGCAGCTGCTTCGTTGCCGTCTAAGGCTTTCACGATCTGTTTAATCATAAGAGACACTCCCCTTTTCTACTATTCAAAGATAATTCATCCGGATTCGTATAACGTTTAACTCTTTCTGTACTTTTAGTATAGCCGTTGTAGATATAAAAGTCAAGCATACTATTTATGCTATTTTATCATCAAAGCAGCTGTAGTTATACGTTTTACGCGTATATAGGAGAGTGAAAGTGGTTCGTGGCTCGTGGTTCGTAAAAAAAGAGACTGCCGCATGTGCGACAGTCTCTTTGGGAGTATTAAATTTTCAGTTTGTAGTGAATAGAAAATCAACCTCTCAGACCGCCTTCGGCGGCCAGCTCCCCTATCAGGGGAGCCGCGGGGACGTCCCTGCGACCGGCGACCTGCGGCCTGCGAACTGCGAACTGCGGCCTGCGACCTGCGGGACGCCCTTTGGGCGTCCCCTACTACATTAGTACCAACGGGTCATGGGCAGGTCGTTCTTGGTGCCTTTGGTCATGAGGATCTGGTGGATGTCGATGTTGCCGATGTAGAAGGATACGGCGCAGCCGCAGAGGTAGAGGTCCCACATGCGGGCGAATTCTTCGCCGCGGGCAGCGATGACTTCATCGCGGACGTTCTGGAAGTTATTGAACCAGCACATGAGGGTCTTATAGTAATGGCGGCGCAGGCTTTCGACGTCGATGACCTGGAAGTCATCGTCGTAAGCGAGGCTGACGATTTCGCGGAGCGACGGCAAGGTTCCGCCCGGGAAGATGTATTTGCGCATCCACGGGTTGCCGATGCTTTCGTCGTGGCCGCTGATGTAATGGAGGAGGAACATGCCGCCGTCCTTCAAGAGGTGGCTGGCTGTTTCCATGTACAGCGGATAATTGGAGCGGCCGACGTGTTCCAGCATGCCGACGCTGACGATGCGGTCGTACTGACGGCCTTCGGCGACAAGGTCACGGTAGTCGATGAGGTCGATCTGTACCAGGTCCTGGAGGCCCAGTTTTTCAATGCGTTCCTGGCCTTTTTTCCACTGTTCTTTACTGAGTGTGCAGCCATAGCCTTTGACGCCATATTTCTTGGCAGCTTCGATAAGCAGATAGCCCCAGCCGCAGCCGATATCGAGGAGGGTCATGCCTTCTTTGAGGTAGAGTTTTTCCAGGATGTAATGGACTTTATTATGCTGTGCCTGTTCGAGGCTGTCGTCTTCATTCTTGAAGTATGCGCAGGAATAGCTCATGGACGGATCGAGCCATTTGGCATAGAAGTCATTCCCCAGATCGTAGTGGGACGAAACCTGTTTCTTCTGAGCCGATTTCGATTCCGACGGATAGAGGATGCGTTTGAACAAGGATTTATCCAGCGAGAACTGGCTCGTCTGGGATAAGAAGCAGCGAAGAGCCGTGAACAAATCGCCTTGGATTTCGACGTCTTTGCGCATGTACGCTTCGCCCAGTGCCAGCGACGTCGACGCCAGCAATTCTTTTTTCGGAATGTCTTTGTGAATAATAACGTTGAACAACGGCTGGCCTTCGCCAATGATGTAGGTCTTGTCGTGAAGTTGTACCGTAAAGCAGTGTTTATCGAAGCGACGTAAATAATGAATCATGAAATTATCTAAGATATGCATAGATTACTCCCTCACTTTTATAAAATAGTTTCTGTCCGGGCGATGCCGCAGACGACGTTTTCCAGTACCATCATCGTCGTCACGGCGCCAACACCGCCCGGCACGGGTGTCACGGCCCCGGCCACGGCGGCCGCTTCATCAAAAGCGACGTCGCCGACAGTCTTGCCATCGACGCGGTTGATGCCGACGTCGATGACTACAGCACCGGGTTTTATCATATCGCCTGTCACTAAGCCGGCTCTCCCGGCAGCGGCGATGACCAGGTCTGCCCGGCGGCAGACGGCTTTCAGGTCTTTCGTGCGCGTATGACAGTGCGTGACCGTGGCGTTGCGGTTCAGGCAGAGCTGAGCCAGCGGTTTCCCGACGACGTTGCTGCGGCCGATGATGGCTACATCCTTGCCACTCAGAGAAATATGGTAATAATCGAGGATGGCAATGACTGCCCGCGGTGTACAGGGCACGAACCCCGGTCGTCCCGTATATAAATGGGCGATGTTGACATCGGTCAGGCCATCGACGTCTTTCTTCGGGTCGATGCAGTCGATGATGCGCTGGCTGTTCAAGTGGCGCGGCAAGGGCATCATGGGCAGGATGCCGAAGACAGAAGCCTGTTCGTTGAGCTTATCGATGAGCGATAAAAGCTCTACTTCACTGATGGAATCCGGTTTCTGATAGATTTCTGCCTTCAAGCCGACGGCCCGGGCCGTCTTCTGCATGGATCTGGCATACATGGCCGACGGCGCATCATCCCCGACGAGGATGATGGCCAGTTCCGGCTGGATATGGAGTTCTTCCTGGATATCGGCCAGGCGGCGTTCCACCCGTTCGCGATGAAATGCGGCCACTTCCCGGCCGTTGAGTAATTGCATAACTAGTTCCCCCTGTTATTCTATGGATTCCGTTTGAAAATAACGGTGACATTACTGCCCTGCGGTGCATAACTGCCCGCCTGCGGCGATTGCTGGATGGCCTTCCCCATCCCCTTGGGGATAAAGCCTAAGCCCGCTTCATTGAGCCAGTCGTTGACTTCCCTCGTACTCCAGCCGATGAAAGACGGCATGAGGACGCCATCACTGGAAATATGGACGGGCGGAATGGCATGAGCCGGCGTCATGACGACGGAACCCAGCGGTTTCTGGTCCATCGCTTCCGTCGGACGGATGCCTTTCATGCGGACGATTTCGGTCATCATTTCCTTGAAGACCGGCGCAGCGACCTGGGCGCCGTAATAGACGCCCTGCGGGTCATCGACGACGATGAGGACCAGGAACTGCGGGTCTTCCAAGGGACCAAAGCCGATGAAGGAGCCGACATACTGGCCTTCGGCGTAGCCCGTGCTGTCTTCGGTCTTCTTCTGGGCCGTGCCGGTCTTGCCGCCAAAGCGATAGCCTTCGATTTTGGCGCTCTGGCCGCCGCCGATAGCGACTTCTTCGCCCATGAACTTGCTAATCGTTTCAGCCGTACCGGCATTGATGGGCTGCCTTACTTCTGTCGGTTCTGTCTTTTTATAAATGGAACCGTCAGGATTATCGATTTCCTTGACCAGGAAAGGTTTCATCATGTGGCCTTCATTGGCGATGGCACTGAAGGCCTGTACCATCTGAAGGGGCGTGACGGCGACGCTCTGACCAATGCCCATCGTGGCTGTATCGACGATGGACATCTTATCGGGATCGAACAGGATGCCCTCTTGTTCACCGGACAATTCGATGCCCGTAATCGTCCCGAAGCCAAAGCGGCGGGCGTAATCGGTCAGCGTCTTGCCGCCTGTCGTCACGGCAACATGGGCCATGCCGGTATTGATGGAATACATGATGATTTCCCGCAAGGTCACGTCGCCCATGCCCTTGTGGTCCCAGTTGTAAATCGTCCGGTCGGCGACGTGGACAGAACCCGTGTCGTGATAGACATCGCCGATGTGCCATTTCCCCGAATCCAGGGCGGCAGCGGCCATGAGGGGCTTGAAGGTCGACCCCGGTTCGTAGACGTTGACGACAGCCCGGTTCTTGTAAGCTTCTTTATTTCCCTTACTGTAATCATTGGGATCATACGTAGGCCGGCTGGCCATAGCCAATATCTCACCGGTCTTGGGATTCATGACGATAATGGATGCACCTTGAGGATGACTGCGGGCCATGATGCCGTCCAGGCCCTTTTCGGCGACGTACTGGATGGTACTGTCCAAAGTCAGGCAGACGGACCGTTCCTTGTTGGGCAGGATCCGTTCCAGGGCTGACGAAAAGACAGGGATGTTATGGTTATCGGTCTGCAGGCGGAAAGTCTGTTTGCTGCCGCGGATTTCATCGTCCAGCATCATTTCCAGGCCTTCCAGGCCGTGGTCATTTTCACCGACAAAACCGATGACCTGGGCAGCCATCGAACCGTTCGGATAGAAACGGCGGTTTTCATCGCGGAAAGCCAGGCCGTGCAGCTTGTCTTCCTTGATGAGCGATTCGACGGCTTCATATTTTTCGTGGTCCATCTGGCGGTCGAGCCAGACGAAGGCCGTATCTTCTTTCAGGCGCCGTTCAATTTCATCCTTCGAGATGCGGAGATAAGGCGCCAGTAAATCGGCTACCATGGCCGGGTCTTCATTGAGCATGGTCGGGTCGGCATAGAGTGACTTGGACATCTCGCTGATGGCCAGGACCTTGCCATTGCGGTCGAGTATCATGCCCCGCGGCGATTGCAGGTTCCGTTCAATCTGACTCTGTTCCTGGGCAGAGGCCACGTTTTTGTCATGATGGATGACTTGCTCTATAAACAAGCGGGTAACGGTGCCAAAGCCGATAGCCGCCAAAATAGCCATGCAAATGACCATGCGGCTGCAAATGCGATGGGTCAGGTTCTTTTCATTTTTATTCATGATGCCCTTCCCCTTCATGGCGCTTCATCCAGCGCCGGGCTGCATCGGCCAGTACATCAGCCTCATTTTCCAGGTCCTGGTTCTGGACCCGCTTCAAGAGGATCCGCAGGCAGTCGCCTGTACGGCGGCCGCACGCATCGGGAATCCGTCGGTCGTAGTGCAGGTCCTTGGTACTGACTGGCATGGCCTCAGCCAGCATGGCCATATAGGCCCCGAAGGATTCCGTCCCTTCTGTGCTGGCGTCGGCATGGCCGCAGCCTAAAATATCGCCGCAGGCCACAGCCGTAGCCTGGCCGACGGCTTCGACTAGTTCTTCTGTCCGATGGAAAGGGCCATCGAGGGCTTCATGGCGAAGCCATTTCTCGACGTCGCCTTCGGCCGTATTGGCAAAGAAATGGAATTTCATATGCGTCTTGACCAGCCAGGCCACGCGCTGGGCAAAGGCCGGTTTCTTGTGCCAGCGCAGCAGGATGGCTTCGGCCAGTTCTGCGCCCTTGGCATCGTGGCCGTAATCGGTATAGCGGCCCTTATGGACGCCGCGGATACCGGGTAGGCCTTTGGCGACATCGTGAAACAACGCCGCATATCGGATGGTCAGATCCGGCGGCGTGTTGGCGACGGTCGCCAGGGTGTGTACCCAGGCATCGAAGAGATGGAACGGTTTCGACTGCGGCGTGTCGGGCAGATGACTCAATTCCGGCAGGATGGGGACAGCTTCATAACAGCCGTTCACCTTCTGGCGGCACGAGCAGGCGCCGAGGCCGGTGCGGACGAGGATGTCCAGTCCCCGGTACGCCGCCGGCGTGACCATGAGGCGGTCCATTTCGTTGACGACTCGTTCCAGGGATAGGCCGGGGACGCGGCCAAAGGCCTGGGGCATGGCTTTGACGAGATCTTTCGAGGCCATGAAATCGAGCTGTCCCGCAAAGCGGCAGGCCCGAAACAGACGCAGGGCATCTTCCTGGAAGCGGCGGACCGGATTGCCGACGGTGACCAGCCGTTTCCTGCGCAAATCCTTCTGACCGCCGACGTAGTCGTAAATATCGCCGCGGCAATCCATGGCCATGGCGTTGACGGTGAAATCACGGCGCAGGACATCTTCGCGCAATGTATCAGCATACCAGACCGTATCCGGCCGGTGGCTGTCCTCGCCATAGGCTTCGCCGCGGAAAGTCGCGACTTCAAAGGTCTGGCCGGCAATGACGACGACGACGATGCCAAAGGCTTCGCCGTGGATCTCGACGGTGTGCCAGTCCTCTTTGGCGGCGACGGCCCGGATATCATCAGGCCGGGCAGAGGTGGCGATATCATAGTCGTGCGGTTCTTTTCCCATAAGCAGGTCGCGCACGGCACCGCCGACGACATAGGCTTCAAAGCCTGCATCCTCTAAAGCTGTCAATAGCTGTCGGGCTCGTTCTTCCATCTTCCCGGCCTTCCTTTCTAAAAAAAATTAACTGATGTTATATTATATCACGAATGGATGGGCCTGACCACTACCTGCCATTTTTTGATTATGGTATAATAACCCCCGTAGGGGCGCCCACGTGGGGCGCCCGCCACAGTATAGTGAATGACTAACAGTTAATGAGAGGTGATATGATGGATACAGGCTTAATACATATATATTGCGGCGACGGCAAGGGCAAGACGACGGCCTCGCTGGGCCTGGTCCTGCGCTGTGCCGGCCGGGGCGGCAAGATTCTTTTCGCCCAGTTCCTCAAGGGCCGGCCGACAGGCGAGCTGGAGTCTCTCAAGGCCCTGCCGCAGGTCACGGTCCTGCGGGGCAAAGCCATCCTGAAATTCACCTTTCAGATGACTGACGCCGAAAAACAGGCCACCTGTGAGGCCCAGACGGCATTGTTGCAAAAAGTCCGGGACTTCTGCGAAATGCACCATCCCGACCTGGCCGTCTGCGACGAACTCGTCGGCGCCTGCGCCCTGGGCCTCGTCCCGGAAGAGCAGGTCCTCGATTTCTTAAAGGACAAACCGGCCCATACGGAAGTCGTCCTGACTGGCCGCGACCCCAGTCCGGCCCTCCTGGACTTGGCCGATTACGTCTCAGAAATCAAGAAAATCAAGCATCCCTTTGACCGGGGCCTTGCCGCCCGCATAGGGATTGAAGAATAACACAGAGGGGGAAGCAAAGATGATCGATATTCTCGAAGAAGTACGCAAAGAACAAGGTGAACTCGTCGCCTTGCGCCGCCATTTCCACGAACATCCGGAACTGTCCAAAAAGGAAGACCAGACCCTGGCCTATATTGCCAAAAAGCTGGAGGAATATGGCATTTCTTACCGCCTGGTCGACAAGGGCGGCCTCATCGCCTGGATTGACGGCAAAGGCCCTGGCAAGACGCTGCTCTTACGGGCTGACGTCGATGCCCTGCCCATCGAAGAAGGCGAACGGAATTTATCGTGCCCGCGCGTCTGCCGCTCTCAGAATCACGGCGTCATGCACGCCTGCGGTCACGACGGCCATATGGCCATGCAGCTCATGGCTGCAAAATGCCTCCAGCGCTGGAAAGACCAGTGGGACGGAACCGTCGTCTTGATGTTTGAACGGGGCGAAGAAGAATCGGGCCCTCTGGAATATCTCCTGCGCTATTTGGAAACAGAAAGCCCCTGGCATATCGACGCCTGCTATGCGACCCACGTCCGCTGGGACATCCCGGCAGGCAAAGTCTCTGTCTGCCACGACGCGCCCATGGCCGGCGGCTTCGGCTTTGAAATCCGCATCGACGGCCACGGCGGCCACGGCTCCCGGCCGGACCTGGCTGAAAGCCCTATCGACTGTTTCCACGACTTCTACGGCAACATGCAGGCCCTGCGGATGCGGGCCGTCCCGCCGAAAGAATGTCTGACCTTCTCCATCGGCAGCCTGCACAGTGGCGACGTCCTCAACGTCATCCCCAACAGCCTGACCTTTGCCGGTACGTGCCGCTTCTTCAGCTACGACCATGCAGGCAGGCGCTTCTACGAAGAATTCAAGCGCATCCTGGCCAATGCCTGCCAGACCTATGACTGCCGTTACGACATCCTGCACATGCCGGAGCCGCTCTTTGAAGTCCAGAACAACCCGGTCTGCGTGGCCATCGCCGAAAAAGCCGTCGAAAAGTACATAGGCGCCGACGCCCTGACGGACTGCACACCCTGGATGGCTTCGGAAACTTTTGCCATCACGTCCCGCCTCTATCCCGGCGTCCTGACCTTTACGGGCATCGAAAACAAAGAAAAAGGATGCGGTGCCAATCACCACACGCCGGAATTCGACCTCGACGAAGACGGCCTGACCTACGGCGCTGCCACCTGCCTGGGCTTTGCCCTGGATTACCTGGCAGAAAAACCGGATATCCCCTTCCAGCGGCCAGACGAACCACTCGAAAAACTCGTCGCACGGAATATATGAAAAAAAGGGGCTGTCGCATTAAGCCATTTCGGCTTTGTGCGACAGCTCTCTTTTT